>JAABUX010000274.1_pt1 | contig 86973 bp, 71 predicted proteins | sample 5561851 | NCBI WGS metagenome assembly JAABUX01 (sample SAMN10711883, study PRJNA513361) | rock metagenome | isolation source: Antarctica rocks | place: Antarctica: Victoria Land, Richard Nunatak red sandstone | collected 2016-01-03 | reverse complement strand
TGGTTCTGGAGCGGGGTTTCCGGGACTTCCGATGCAGCTTTGGCATTCGGGGCTTGCTGTGACGCTGGCTGAGTCTCAGGGAAAGAAGGCGGCATTTCTGCGGGAGGTGGTACGTTCTCTGGAGTTGCCGACAGAGGTTTGGTCTGGGCGCGCGGAGCAGATGCCGCAGGAAGGTCTGTTTGATGCGGTGGTGATGCGGGCAGTGGATGTTCCGGAGCGTGCGTTTAGGACGGCCTTTTCGCTGACGCTTGCTGATGTGTGGGTGCTTGGGTCGGAGGCGACATTGGGTAATTTGGCTGGGGCTTGTCTGGTCTCGCGGGTGCTGATACCGGGTAGGACAGATTCGTTTCTGTTTCGGCTTCGGCGTGAGCTGTTCCACGTGGAACAGAGTTAGATCGCCAGCCTTGTTCCACGTGGAACAGTGATTGGGCCGAGTTGGCAAGATGCTCCGGAATTTGCGCCAGGACTGGCGAGAGGTTAGGCTCAACATGTCCATGACTCGTAACGAATCCACTCAGGCGCCACAGAGCGCAGCCAAGGTTATAGCGGTCGTCAACCAGAAGGGTGGCGTGGGGAAGACGACTACGGCGATCAATCTGAGTGCATCGCTAGCGCTGGCTGGGCAGAGGACGCTGTTGGTGGACTGTGATCCTCAGGCAAATACGACGGGCGGACTTGGCCTACCTTGGGACTTGAACCGGCTGAGTGTCTACGATTTGCTGACGAATGAGACCACGGCGGGCGCGGCGATACTATTGACCGAAATTGAGCAGCTTTCGCTGCTGCCGAGCAACAAGGACCTGATTGGGGCGAACTTCGAACTTATGGGGCAAGAAAGGCGTGAGTTCCGGTTGCGATCGAAGCTTCAGGAGGTTCTTGGAAGCTACCGCTTCGTTGTCCTGGACTGCCCGCCATCGCTGGATCTGCTTACTCTTAACTCCCTGGTGGCAGCAGATGGACTTTTGGTTCCGATGCAGGCCGAATATTTTGCTCTGGAGGGCATCTCCGAGCTGATGAGCACACTGGATCGGGTGTCGCAGGCGTTCAACCCGGGCCTGTCGCTGGAGGGTGTTCTGCTGACCATGTATGACGAGCGGACAAACCTCTCGCAGCAGGTCGCCGCAAATTTGAAGGAGTTCTTCGGAGACAAGCTGCTGAAGACAACGATTCCGCGCAACATCCGTCTGGCGGAGGCGCCGAGCCATGGCAAGCCGGTTGCTTTATATGACCCGAGATCGCGGGGAGCCGAGGCATACCGGGAGCTGGCGACCGAGCTGCTGGTGAGGAACGGGGTCATAACACCAGGGAAGCAGAAGAAACCCGCGCAGGATGCGGCCAAGACGAGCAGTAAGGTGCGTCTCTGGCCCTACTCCAAGTAGCAGAAGGGATGTGAGGGATGACAACAGCTGCCGATTCAAAACGAAGAGCGCTTGGGAGGGGATTGGAGGCGCTCCTGCCACAGAAACCAGCGCCGATTGCTGCGGCTGCGCCGGAGAGCGATGGAAGGCCGCTCGAGATTGATTGCGAGCTGATTGAGCGGAATCCCTTCCAGACACGGACGCATTTCGACGAGGAGCGTTTGGGGGAGCTAGCGCAGTCGATTGCGGCGAGTGGCGTAATCCAGCCGATTATTGTGCGAGCGATGGATGGAGGACGCTACCAGCTCATCACTGGCGAGCGACGGCTTCTAGCCTCCAAAAAGGTGGGGAAACCTACGATTCCGGCGTATGTTCGACCGGCATCGGACGAGCAGGCGATGGAGATGACGATCGTCGAGAACCTGCAGCGGGCAGACCTGAACCCGATGGAGCAGGCGCGAGCGTACCAACGCCTGAGCCGGGAATTCAAGATGACGCAGGAGCAGATGGCGGTCAGGACCGGCAAAGACCGCACCAGTGTGTCGAACTTCCTGCGATTGCTGCGATTGCCGGAGGAGACTCAGGGCAGCGTGGAGAGCGGGGCATTGACTTTTGGCCATGCTCGCGCACTTCTGGCTCTCGAAGAAGGGGACCGCATTCGGGGAGCTGCGGGGAAGGTGTTGGCACTGGCTATGTCGGTGCGGCAGACGGAGTCTTATGTACAAGGGTTGCTGCATCCTGAGGAGAAGCATAAGAGGAAACCCACGGAACAGACTACCCAGGATCCAAATGTGCGCGAGGCGCAAGAGGCACTGCAGCGCAATCTAGGGCTCAAGGTGACGATTGAAGATCGGAAGGGCAAAGGAAGGATTGTGATTGAGTATGGGGGGCTGGAGGACTTCGATGCGCTGTTCGCAAAGCTGGCGGGGTCGCCTGTGGAAGAGTAGTCAACTCATCGATCATGATTTTGCTCTTGAGATTAGGTGGACGAGTGGAGGGCGGAGATGGATCTTGAGGCGGCACGGGAGGCGACGCTGGGGCGAGAACAGGGGCTGCCACCAAGCAGGAAGTCGCGCCTGTCTCGTGCTCTCGAGGTGGTGTTTCGCTTCCGCTATGCTTTGCATCTGCTGGTGTATCTCGGTGGGTTTGCGATCTCCTGGGCGGCCTTCCCGGGGTTACAGCTACAGCATGTCTGGTTGGCGTTGCCGGAGGTGATCTCGAGGTTCTTCGGGACCGACCTGAATCGGGCCATTGTCGCGGTAACTACGGGTGCAATCCTATTTGCAGTTGCTGCGGCGCTGCTGCGGACGTGGGGGACGGCTTACCTGGGCGCGGGTGCTGTTACGGACTCGCAGCTGCACGGGCAGGAGATTGCCGTCCGTGGGCCGTACCGATATGTCAGAAATCCCCTGTATCTTGGGACGCTTCTCCATACTCTTGCGCTTTGTGTCCTGATGTCCTGGGCAGGAGCGATCTTTACCCTTGTGGCCACTCTGCTGTTGCAGGTGGGGATGGTTGCGGCAGAGGAGGAGTACCTTGCCGGTCAAGTGCCGGTGGCCTATAACTTATATCGTCAGCGCGTCCGCCGCTTTCTTCCGCATGTCCTGCATCCGGAAGCATCTCCCGGCGGCCAGGCTCAATGGGGTAGGGCAGTTCTCTGCGAGATCTACATGTGGGGTGCAGCGATTTCGTTTACAGCATTCGGCTCTTCGTATAACGCACTGCCGATTCTGCAGGGTTTGCTGGTGTCTCTCGGGGTGTCAATTGTGGTACACGGTTTGATGAGCAAGCGAGCACCCGCAGGCTGAGCATGGTCGGCTCAGACCTGCGAGTGATTCCGTTCCCTACGGCAGCTATAAGAAGCGCCTAAGCCAGTCAGAATGCGTCACTTCTTGACAGGAGCGATGGTGTCTTTCGCGATCTTCGCAACGCGGAACTTGACGACCGTTTTCGCCTTGATCTTGATGGTCTCGCCGGTCTGGGGATTGCGGCCGAGGCGAGCTTTCCTTTCTGCTTTCACTAACTTACCAATGCCGGGGATGGTGAACTCGCCATTTTTCTTAGTTTCTTTGACGGCGGTGTCGGCTAGGAGGGTAAAGAAACCTGCGACCTCTTTACTGCTAAGCTCCATCTTTTCTGCCATTTGGCGCATCAGCGCAGTCTTCGTGATTCCCTTTGCCATATTCGTTCTCCTTGTTTTTGCTACAAGATTTGGCTTTTCCCCTTCCCGGCTGAGCGAAATCGCCAGTCTTCATGCGGGTTTGGAGATGTTTCCGAAGTTCACCTTCGACTCTTTGGGGACGTTTGTCAACCGGTTTTGTGGGCTTCTTCCTGTTTTTTCGAGGTTTTGTGGGTTTGTGTCTAAGGAGATACGCCGAAGCCCTTGTTTCGGGAGCAGGCCAGCGACCACTTTAGGCGTGTTTCTTCAGGAGGACTATGGTTCTTTAGCGGCTTTGCATGCAAAGATACTGGTCAAAGAGAGACTTGGCGCTTAGGAGATGGGACGGCGTCCGAGAAGCGGCTGGTTGAGGAGATTGACTACGGGGGCGGCGAGGCGGAAGCGTTGGACGACGTCGGCGACGAGAGACGGGCGGAGAGCGTGTTCGGCGGGAAGGGTGGAGGTGACTCCCCACTGCCGGCAGAGGATTAGGTCGATGGCGGGGTCGTCGGGGAGGAAGCCTTTGGGGGCTCGGGTGAGAGGCTGGCCGTCGATGGGCTGCATGGCTTTGCGAAGGCGGGGAGCGTTGAGAAGGCGGCGAAGTTCCGCGTGGCGGTTGGCGCCAGAGGCGGCGAGGTGGCGGCGGATGGCCAGGAGCTGTTCCCGCTCGGGCATGTAAACACCAGCGGCGATGGTGATCTCGGTGGGGTTGACGTCGAAATAGAAGCCGCCGCCTGACGTCTTTTCGAGGCCGGTGCGGACCCACCAGGCGGCGGCGTGGATCTTGTAGGGGCGCTTGTCCTTGGAGAAGCGGATGTCGCGGTAGATGCGCATGAGGCTCTTGTGCGGAGGGCGGACATGGGCGGGGGCGAAGTCGAGCATGGCGTCGGTTATCTCGCCGACGATGGCGAGCATGGGTTGACGGAGCTCCTGCTCGTAGATCTCGCGGCGTGCCTCGAACCAGGTACGGTCGTTGTTGCGCTTGAGGCCGCGGAGGAAGCGCAGGGCGGCTTCGGAGAGGTGGGCGGGCATACGGATATGGTACCGGGGGTGAGTTGGCTGAGATCGCACGGTGTCAAATTCCTCTTTTGGGCCGCCTTACACCGAAGTGCTGCCCCTCTCGCTTGATTTTTGTACGCTGTCACGTCTGGCGCGTGTAGATGTAGCTCATGCGCTTTCGTGGCGGGCTTTTCTTTGTGATGTTGTTGCTGGTCTGGCTGATCGCGCCTACAAGGGGGTGGGGTCAGGAGGCTGCCAAGGTTGCGAGCGCGGGTGTGTCGCCGGTCCTCGACCGCTACAGCGCGGAGGCCGCGGTTGTGGAGCGGTGGGAGACGGTGTACCGCTATAACGCGAATGGGACCGGGACGAAGGAGACGACGGTGGCGATCCGGCTGCAGTCGGATGCGGCGCTGCGACAGTTTGGTGTGGTGAGTTTGCCATTTGCGAGCGGGACGGAGCACATAGAACTGGACTACGTGCGAGTGCGACGACCAGACGGAGGTGTAGCGGAGACGCCGGTTACAGACGCTATGGAGATTCCTGCGGAGGTGACGCGGCAAGCGCCTTTTTACAGCGACTTGAAACAGATGCAGATACCGGTGCGCAGCCTGCGTGTGGGCGACGTTCTGGAATATAGGGCGAGAGAGGTGCAGACGAAGGCGGACGCACCTGATGCGTTCTGGGGACAGGAGCGCATGGCCGACGAGCTTGTGGTGCTGTCGCAGGTCCTGGAGCTGCGCGTTCCGAAGACGAAGCAGGTGACCGTGTGGAGCCCGAGGAACAAGCCGGAGGTCACGGAGGACGGAGCCGAGCGGGTGTATCGATGGAGGGGCTCGCATCTGGAACCGACGGCGGGTAAAGAGGCGGATGCGCGGAGGGAGGCGGATAAGGGAAAGATTCTTCCGGAGGAGGACGCGGTGGATGCGCGTGAGGGCAAGCTGCCGACCGTAGCCTGGACGACATTTCCGAGTTGGGAGGCGGTAGGGGCGTGGTACCAGGGCCTCGAGGCCGATCGAGCAGTTGCCGATGCGGAGGTGAAGGCGAAGACGCGGGAGTTGACGGCGGGCAAGCAGACGGAGGAGGAGAAGGCGCGCGCGATCTACGGGTATGTCTCGTCGCAAATCCGGTATATCGGCGTGGCGTTCGGGGTGGGGCGGTATCAGCCGCATACGGCGGGTGAGGTGCTGCGGAACCAATACGGCGATTGCAAGGACAAGCACACGCTGCTGGCGACGATGCTGAAGGAAGCGGGGCTTCGGCCAAGTGCGGTGCTGATTGGCGCGGGGCTTCGCTTCAACGAGGCAGTTCCTTCCCCTGGCGCCTTCAATCACCTGATTACGACAGTGCCGGTGGGTTCTGGGACGGTGTGGCTGGATGCGACACAGGAGGTGGCACCATACCGGATGCTGCTGTTTGCGCTGCGCGACCGGAGAGGGCTGGTAGTACCGGATACAGGGACAGGACACATAGAGCGGACGCCGGCTGCTCTGCCCTTCGCGGCGAAAGACGAGTTCCGATCAGTGGCGACGCTGGACAAGGAGGGTACGGCGCTCTCGCGGATCACGATGAATTTTCGAGGCGATGCGGAGCTGTTTGTGCGGGAGATCGTGCACCAGGTGTCGCCGGGGCAGTACGACGAGTTGATGCAACGATTTTCGCAGCAGATGGGCTTTGCTGGAACGACGAGTCATGCGGAGGTCAGCCGACCTGATGCAACGGAAGAGCCGATGCGGCTGGCGTACGACTATCGGCGGGAGAAGCCGGGCAATGACTGGGAGCATCTCCGCATTACGCCGCAGTTGGTCCCGCTGAGCCTGCCGAGAGTGGATGAGAAGGACCCGCCGCGGCTGCCGATCGAGCTCGGGTCGCGAAGGGTGGAGGTGGCGAGCTCTGCGATGACGCTGCCGGAAGGCTGGAGTGCGACGCTTCCGGACGCGGTGCATGTGAAGACAGGATTTGCGCGTTTCGATCTGACGTACCGCCTCGAAAAGGGCACGCTCGCGGTCGATCGCAGGTACGAGGTGTTGGAGGAGCGGATTGCGGCGAAGGACTGGAAGAGTTATGAGTCCTTTGTGGAGGACGCAGTGGAGAAGAGTGACACATACGTGCAGTTGAAAGCGACGGAAGCTGGGACGAGCAAAGGAGATGTGGCCGCCAGGCGGGCCGGGGGAGGAGGGTGAAGGCTGGGCGAATTTTCACAGGTGCGAATGCCTGTAACAGAAACAGTAGACTTTGGCCGATAAGCAATTTTACGGGTTGTGGATGTTGGGCGGAGCGGCACCGGGATGCGGTGGTTCGGCGCGGGCACGGTCTGATGCGGTGCCAGCGCCCAGGGTTCTGGTAAGCCGGGTGGAGGTGGAATGGGGATAGGCGTCGTCGGTCGTGCTATCGGACGAGTTCCATGGCGACCTCGACGTCGAGGTGGCGCGTGGTGCCGGGGACGTCGAGTGAGCCCAGGATGGTGGGCTTGCCCGGGGTGAGGATGGAGGCGCCTTCAAGAGTGATTTGCCTGACGATGGGGTCTTGCGCCGAGGCCGGAGGGGGTGGAGGAGGACCGGGCATAGTGGCCATGTCGCGGTTGACCTCGTGGAGGTCTTTGTCGACGCGAGAGATGCTTCTCTGCATGTCGGCCAGGAAAGCCTTTTCGTCGGGGACACCGGCCTCGATCTGGTCGATGCGGTGTCTGAAGTCGATCAGGTCGAGAAGCCAATCGCCGTGGGCTCGATCGTAGAAGGCGTAGTTGGCGATGGTGGGGCGGGCTTGCTGGACTCGCCGAAGCCGCGGCGTGTGATGCCGTAGACGTGGTATCTCCGGGTGAGGCTCGGGGCGAAGCGGTCGAAGACGTGGGCGTCGTTGCCCATGCCGGCAAGGAGGACGAGAGGCCGACCGGAGCCGCCCCAATCGAGGACCTGCAGCCTGATGTCCCTTTCGACAGGAACGAAGCGGGCGGTTTGCGCGTGGAGGACGGCGGCGCAGAAGGTGAGCAGGCTGGTGATGCGGAGGAGGAACTGCTTCCATGGGTGGGGCTCCGGGGGTGGGCTCCGGGAATCAGATCGCTTGCCGGTGCGAGCTGTGCGGCTTGTCGATGTCCGTGTTGTCTGGTTCCATTCGGCTGCAAATGAGGGTAGCTCCGATGGGATGGAGGTGATGGCGTGCTGGGCGTGAGCCACCAACGTGCGAGGCGTATGCTGGCTGAGCGGAGAGGCCGCGTATGTATGGAACCTGTTTCGTCGGTGTTTGTGGTGCTACTGATTTTTTTGGCGATTGTGGCGCTCGTGGTGATTTTGAAGACGTTGTATACGGTGCGGACGGCGAGTGCGGGGGTGGTGGAGCGGTTTGGGAAGTTTGACCGGATTACGCGGCCGGGGCTCCATGTGCTGGTGCCCTTTGCGGAGCGGGTGTTTTTTGTGGATCTGCAGGTGAAGCAGGCGCAGTTTTCCGTGGAGACGAAGACGCGCGACAACGTATTTGTGCAGATCCCCGTGAGCGTGCAGTACCAGGTGCTGGACGAGAAGATCTTCGATGCGTTCTACCGGCTGAGCGCGCCGCAGAAGCAGATTGAGAGCTTTGTGTTCAATTCGATTCTGGGGCATGTGCCGAAGCTGACGCTGGATGAGACGTTTGAGCAGCAGTCAGGGATCTCGGTTGCGGTGAAGGTGGAGCTGGACCAGATCATGTCGGGGTTCGGCTTCAATATTCTGACGGCGCTGGTCACCGACATCATTCCAGACGTGAAGGTGAAGGCAGCGATGAATGACATCAACGCGGCGCAACGGGCGCAGGTGGCGGCTCAGGCGCGGGGCGAGGCGGATAAGATCCTGAAGGTGAAGCAGGCGGAGGCGGAGGCGCAGTCGAAGGCGCTGCAGGGGCAGGGCATCGCGGCGGAGCGGCAGGCGATTATCGATGGTTTACGGGCGTCGATTGAGCACTTCCGCGAGACGGTTCCGGGGTCGACGGCGGATGATGTGATGGCGCTGGTGCTGCTGACGCAGTACTTTGACACGCTGCGGGACATTGGGACGCGAGGCGGGACGAACACGATCTTTCTGCCGAACAATCCGGGTGCGGCGAATGACTTTCAGACACAGATTCTGGCGGGGCTGCGGGGGGGGGTCGGCGGGTGGGCTGATGACAGAGCCGGTGCGGCACCGGGGTTCCCCGCAGCAGGGCGAGTACCAGGGACCATTGCCGCCTCCGTCGCAGATTTAGCGCACGTACGAAGGGGTGCGACGGATCGCACCCCCTATGTACATTTCGTCTTACGAGAGCGAGGACTGAGGGCCAGGACTGGTTAGTTGAAGAGACGGCGACGCAGGGTGCCGACAACGCCGAGAGCGCCGGTGCCGAGGAGCACGAGGGTGCCGGGTTCTGGGGTCATGGTTACGGTCCTGAAGTCGGACTCCAGCGAGAAGTAGGTGCTGGCGCCATTGGCGAGGCCGCCGTTGATGAAGTTCACAGTGCCGGTGGTCCGGTCTGTGGAGAGGTTGGTGAAGTAGGCGAGAGGTCCACCGTAACCGGTGGTGTCGGTGGAGTTGGAGCCGGAAAGATAGCTGTCGATGCCGTCGCCGTCGAAGTTGAACAGGCCCCCCCCGTTGCCGGAGCCGCTGAGGGTGAAGCTAGTGACGGCTGCGCCGCTGTTGTTGACGACGCCGACGAGGTTATCTTCCGAGCTATCGTAGGGTGTGAGGGAAGGGCCGGCAGCGAAGGACAGACTGCCTCCAGGACCGATCGTCAGGACGGAGTTGCAGCCGGCTGTGGCGGCACCGGCAGCTGGGCAGAGTGGAGCGGCCAAGGCAGCCGCGGAGGTGAGTGTGGCGGCCGCGAATAGCGCGAGTAGATTACGGAGCTTCATGTCAGTTCTCCAATTGTGTGGTTTGCCTTGGCCCAGGCACAAGCATGCAGTGCATGCGCCATGCCAAAACTAAATGAGGGTCGAGGTTCAGTTAGGCAAGTGCAATAGGAGCCCAATGCAGTCTTCTGCAGCTCTGGAGAGAACTTTCGTTCGCGGGCGCGGCCATTTGTAGCGTGTAAGCCTAGGAGCTTTCGAGAGGGTTGGCGGTTAGTATGCTTGGTCCAAGTTGGTCTCGGGGAGATCAAAAAAGGGCGAAGAGATCCCTTGTGATCTCTTCGCCAAAGCACCTCTGCCTATACTCCGGTCGCCATGAGATGGGCGCCGGATGCCTGCGGCCACGCGCGCGTGTGTGTGCGCGATGCGAGTGAGCTTTTAGAGAGGCTACTCTCGCGCGTGGCCAAATTGATAAGTGGCGTGCACGGGTTCAGGAGCTCTCCGGCGCGCGTGTGTGGGTTGTGCCTGAAGAGAGATCTCGGGGATCAGGCTAGGTTGCTTGTCCGGGGTCTGCGCAGGGCGCGCAGCCGGCCGGTGTGATGCTAGGACGTTAACGAGCCCAGGTCTGGAGCTTGCTTCTCCGGCATTACCGAGGCACAGGCCTGTGGAGAACGTGAAGGTACTGGCGAAGGTCTCCACGACGTGCGCACGACGTTGAGCATGATCATGCGAACGCGCGTGGGTGGAGGCCCTATGTCATGGTGTAGTAGCAATTCAGGAGCCACGCTTAGGCGCGGATTTCCGGGTAGTTCTAAGGGGCGTATCCCATAGATGGGCAAACGTTTGCGGTTATAGAGAAGGCTGCTTCCGGTGCTGTGCTGTTATGGGGCACCTATACTGAGCAGGGCTCTGGAGGGGTTAGGCCAGCTTGGGACGGTGTTGAGGTGATGGAGGCGGAGAAGGACACAATCGTTGCGATCGCCACGGCTCCGGGGAGGGGTGGGATTGGCGTGGTGCGGCTTTCGGGTGGGCGGGCACGCGAGATTGCCGGACCGATGCTTCGGCTGCGCATTCCGATGGAGGCAGGGCGGGCGCAGTTCGGGTATCTGCTGGACCGGGCTGATCTCGAAGGGGGCGACGGCGCTGTGCTGGACGAGGTGGTGGTGACGAACTTTGCGGCGCCGCGATCGTACACGGGCGAGGACGTGGTGGAGATTGCGGCGCACGGGGCGCCGGTGCTGCTTGACGCGATGGTGCGTGGATGCCTGCGCCGGGGCGCGAGGCTGGCGGAGCCGGGGGAGTTTACGCAGCGGGCGTTTTTGTCGGGGCGGCTGGATCTCGTACAGGCGGAGGCGGTGAATGACTTGATTCAGTCGTCGACGCTGCACCAGGCGCGAACGGCGGCGCGGCAGATGGGCGGGGCGGTCTCGCGCGAGGTGGCGCCGTCGAAGGAGCTGCTGCTGGAGCTGATTGCGACGTTGGAGGCGGGGATCGATTTTGCGGAGGACGACATCGATGTGATGGCGGGCGAGGAGATCCTGCGGAGGATTGGGGAGGTGGAGACTCCACTTCGGGAGCTGGAGCGAAGCTATGGTTATGGGCGGCTGGTGCGGGACGGGTTCCGGCTGGCGATTGTGGGGCGGCCCAACGCGGGGAAGTCTTCGTTGTTCAATGCGCTGGTGGAGCGACCCAGGGCGATTGTGACGGCGGCGCCGGGGACGACGCGCGACCTGGTGACGGAGACGATCGCGCTGGGAGGCGTGCCGGTGGAGCTGACGGACACAGCGGGGCTGCGGACTGGCGAAACGGGCGGGGGGGCGCTGGATGAGGCGGAGGTGCTGGGGATCTCGCGGTCGCGGCAAGCAATGCTGGACGCGGATGTTGTCCTGCTGGTCATCGACGGAACGGCGGAGTTGCATGCGGAGGACGTGGCCGTCATCGAGGGCGATGGGAACGGGAACGGTGCAGGGGGGCGACTGTTGGTTGCATTGAACAAGAGCGACCTGTTTGCGGACGGCGGCACGGCGGTGGGCGAGATCGGGCGGAGGTCAGAGGTGGTGGAGACCTCTACCGTAACAGGAGCGGGGCTGCCGGCGCTTCGCGCGGCGATTCTGGCGATCGTGCGTGGTGGGTCGGCGACGCGCGAGGGTGGGCTGCTGACGAATCTACGTCAGCACGGGGCTGTGGCGGCGGCGCTGGCGGCGGTGCGGGATGCGGCGGCGGCGGTGGGGGCTGGACTGCCGCACGAAGTATTTGTCTTGGACCTCCATAGAAGCCTGCGCAACCTGGATGAGCTGACAGGGGCAACGACCTCGGACGATATTCTTTGCCGGATCTTTTCCACCTTCTGCATCGGCAAGTGAGAGCGGTTCCCAAAAGGGCACCGGTGCTCGGCCTTGTACGCGATGAAGCGAGTGGGACTCACATACGCAGAGTTGATTGTCACCAAACCTGAACGATTCAACGCTGTGCATTTTCACCACTGCCCTCCACATTTTCACATGTTCTGCTTTGAGCTGATGGGTCATCACTTCACCCTTGCCACTCACGCCCCCTACGTCGAGTGCTCGCAAGCTGCTGTTCACCAACGGCCGAGTACAACCTCGCACCCGCACACGCCTGATTGCCTCAACCCGAACCTGCACTCTGGGATAAGCTGTGTATGAGAATTGCAGGTGTACCGATTGCGACGCCGCAGCCGGAACTCGGGCTCTCACTCCGCCAGCATACGTCCGTTTTCGTCGCAGCCTTAAAGGAGCAGAACTAGATGAAGAAGCTACTCGGACTCGTGCTCATGATCTCTTCGCTGACTTCCATGAGCATCGGCCAAGCAACATCGGTTAACGGAGGCTCGATTCAGGGTACGATTACTGACCCCTCCGGCGCGGTCGTCCCGAACGCAACTGTCAAGATCACCGGCACCGAAACCGGCTCCGTAAAGGTCCTTACCACCGATTCGGCAGGCTTCTATGCGGTTGGGCCCCTCAATCCCGGTAGCTACAACGTCGCCGTTACCGCCAGCGGCTTCGAGTCGCTCTCAATAACAACCGTCATTCGCACCGGAACCGCGACACCTGGAAGCTTCAAGCTGACGCTCGGCAATGAACGCGAAACCGTCGAGGTCAACGCCGGCGCCGTTCAAATCAACACCGACCAGGCAGGCGTCTCAGCCGTCATCACCTCCGCCCAAATCAACAGCCTTCCCGTCAACGGCCGCAATATTCTCGATTTCGCTCAGCTTCAGCCCGGCGTTCAACTGCAGGCCGGCGGCTCGGGGGACGGTGGATTCGATCCCACCAAGGCCGGCTACTCCGCGCTCTCCTTCAGTGGCATCTCCGGACGCACCACCCGCATACTCCTCGACGGTCAGGACATCACCGACGAGACGGTCGGCACCACCATCTACAACGTCTCCCAAGGCTCAGTCGGCGAGTTTCAGGTCAACACCGCCACCTCCGACGTCTCCGGCGAAATTACCGCCTCCGGCTCCGTTCTCGCATCCACCAGGTCAGGCACGAACAGCTTTCACGGCCAGGCCTTCTATCTTTTCCAGGACCAGCGGGTCGGCGCCGCCACCTTTGAAGGCTTCCAACCCCTTCCAGCGCAATCAGTTCGGCGGTAGTATCGGCGGCCCCATCCTTAAAGACAAGCTCTTCTTCTTCGCCAATGCCGAGCGCCTGAAGCAGGACCAGTCCGCGGGTGTCAATCTGGCTACCCCCTTTGCTTCCAACCCATCCTCCCCTACCGTCACGACACCGATTCAAAACCTGTTTCCTCAGGTGGCCAGCCCGGCTCGAGATACCTACTCCACCGCCCGGCTCGACTACAACGGGCCCTTCTCGACGCACCTCTTTGTTCGCATCAACTACGAGGCCAACGCCCTTCAATACGGGCAGCCAGTACTCCACGTATGCCAACCGCGATAACGCGCCGGGGATTGCCAGCGGCGCCGACTTAGTTACGGGCCGGTTCACGCACAGCATCCGTGGTAGCTACGAAAAGTTCCACAACCTCCTTGGTGATACCACCGCGGGAAATCACTCCGTCTATAATCCGCTTCCGGGCATCGGGATCGCCTACAACAGTGGCCCGTTTAGCAGCGGTCCGAATCCCAACGCTCCCCAGCAGACCTTTCAGTCAGATAAGCAGCTCCGTTACGACGGTAGCTGGACTCGCGGTGCGCATAACATCCGCTACGGCGCCAGTCTCAACCGCATCCAGGGCGGGGGTCTCGCAGCCTTCTTCGGCTTCGGCCCTCAGGCCACCATCGACAGCTCCACCCTCCTTGCGAACTGCGGCAACGTCGCCGGAGCAGCTCCATGCCCGGGCGACCCCGCGGACGGCTACTCCTCACTCGCAATCTATATCTCGAATAACCAAGGCTACGCCTCGGAGAATCCCGGCTTCGGTCTCCCCGGCGGATCCCTTAGCGACTGGCGTACCGGCTTCTATGTCGTTGATGCCTGGAAGATCAAACCCACCTTTACTCTCACCCTCGGCGCACGCTACGACCGCGACACGGGGCGCACCAACTCCGATCTCGCCCCCATTCCCTGCTCCGCCATTAACGCTTCGAACTTCTCCTCGGTTCCCTGTACCGGGAACAGTCAGCTTCTCGATCAGTGGGGTGCCGGTCTGGGGAATCGGGTAAATCAGCCCAACAAGAACATCGGCCCGCAAGTGGGTTTCACGTACAACCCCGCCGCATCGCCCAAGACAGTTCTCCGCGGCGGCATGGGTATCTACTTTGAGAGCAACGTCTTCAATAATGTTCAGTTCGATCGCGCCTCTAGGTTGCAGACCGGCAAGTTTGCCTCATACCCACTCATATGCGGACAGTACGGGACCTCATACCCGATCGCAGGTAAGGGCAACGTAACTGCGACCAGCACAGGCGTGCCGATCGCGACCATCTGTAGCGAGTCGCTCGCTCAGGCCAGCACAGCTCTGCTCCAGCTTCAGACAGATGCACGCGCTGGGGGCGCGCAGAACATTCCTAATAGCTCCTTCGTAGGCAACAACCTCAACATCCTGAACGGAACTATCGCCTATGCGCCGACCTACAAGTCGCCCTACTCGATCGACTTCAACTTTGGCGTCCAAAGGGAGATAATCCCAGGAACCGTCTTCAGCGCGGACTACGTCCACGTCGGAACCCTCCGGATTCAGCAGCAGATCGACGCCAATCACGTCGGCGACTCACGCTACCTCAACGTAGCCAATGCTCAGGCTGCTGTGGCGGCGACAACGGCCGCCGCAGGCTGCGTCGGAGGAACCTCCGCATCTGCCATCAACTGTGCCATCGCCGCCAACGGCAACACCCCAGGCGGAGCCATCGCCGCCTTCGCCGCAAACGGGCTCGATTCAGGACGCACCTTAAACGGTGGTGCACCGAACACTATTAATAATGCGACTCAGGCCGCCTTCACCGGCGTCAATCCCAATGTGGGCGTCGGCCTCTTCGCCTTCCCCGAGGGCAAGTCCGGCTACGACGGCCTTCAGCTCAATCTGCGCGAGCAGAAAGCGCATCCGTTTCGAGGCATTATCGACACCAACCTCGAAGTCTCCTATGCCTACTCGCGATTCATCACAACTGGTGGCATAGGCAGTACCGGCTCCACCTCCGATCAATTCTTCACGCCGCCCTCTTACAACAATCGCGACATCGCCGGCACGATCGGATATGGCGGCCTCGACCACAGGCACATCTTTTCGGTCGGCGGCGCTGCGACCCTCAAGTATGGTCCGCGTGTCGGCCTCATCGCTCACCTCCAGTCCGCTCCCCCGACTAACCTTAGCCTGGATACCCAGGGCGCGCGCAGCGGCGAAATCTTCCGCAGCGATGTCGATGGCGACGGTCAGGTCGGAGATCTCGTCCCCGGCACCCGGCCCGGTGACTATATGAGGCACGTCAAGCCCAACACCTTGAACAACCTCATCAACAACTACAACGCCACCCGCGCCGGTACCTTTACTCCGGCAGGGCAGGCCCTGATTGCCGCGGGTATCTTCACTCCATCGCAGCTGTACGCAGCGGGCGGTGTTGAACCCACCCTCGCTCCGGCTCCAGGGGATGGCTTTGGAAATAGCATGCTCCGCACGCTGGACGCTAACTTCTCCTATCCTATTCACGTCAAAAGACTTCCGGAGTCGCTCAGCCTCGAGCCCTCTGTCTCCATCTACAATGTGGCTAACTTCGCCAACTACGCCGGCCCTTCCTCCGGTGCGATCCAGACTGCAGCCGATGTCTCTCCCGGCAACGTCAACGGACCCTCCGGCTTTGCAGTCAGCAATACGCAGCGCGTCTCCCGCAAAACCGGTACCTTCGACCAGGGTGCTCCACGATCGACGGAGTTCCAACTGAAACTCAACTTCTAAAAAACATTGGCGCATCTACAGTGTGAAGAAGTAGACCAAATTCCCCGGTCTCCCTTTCACATCTCGGCAGCCGCCACACCGTCCAACTCGGCTTGACGCCCTTGATAGAATAAGAACAGCATGTGATAGCCCCGCACGCCAACCGGCTCTAGGGCTAGCCTTGAAGTCCGAAGTCCGAAGTCCGGAGCTAAACCATCCGGTTTGAATACTTTGGGACTTTTTCGGGGGGTGGGGGAAGGGAGCCTTATCCAACGGTTCTTCCGCTGCCACTCATCTCGTCTTTACTACCGCAGGCTTTTTGTCGACCACTTTCTTCGGAGCCTTCGACCCTGCCGCCGAGCTTTTCCGTGAAGCCTTCACCTTCGTCGCAGTCGCCTGCTTCAGTTCCACCCCTAGCTCGTCGATACTCACGGTTACTGCGGACTTCCGCAATCGCTCCAGCCCGTAGAACGCACGCTTCTCCGGTGAGAACACGTGGACGATGAAGTCCACATAATCCATAAGGACCCACTCACCCTGCCGCCGTCCCTCTACCGAGTTGGGGTAAGTGCTAAAATCGCGTTTCAGCCGAAGCTCTATCTCGTCTGTTATGGCGACATTCTGTCGATCGTTGGTTCCATTGCAGACAAGAAAATAGTCCGTCAGGCCACTCTCGTTCGGGTCCAGCGCAAGGATGCGAATGTCCTCCGCCTTCTTGTCCTCACAGGCAGCTGCAGCGGCAAGCAATTGTTTATAGCTCTCAATGCTCGGCATGAATCTCCTTCTCAATCATGATAGTCGCCGCTTATTAGCGGTGCCGGAAGTGCCTCCGGCAGACACATATAGATGATGCTCCCGGATGTACGCCTCGACTCCCGGGAGCAAAAACGCGGAACAATCCTCGCCCCGTGCCAGCTGCTCGCGAAGCATCGTAGCGGAAATATCCTCATGTACTCCTCCGAGGAGGTGCACGCGAGACCCAGCATAGCTCAGAAATTTCGTTGCCTCTAACGACTGTAAGGAGAACCCTGGTCTACTGACGACGATCCATTCCGCAAGCGCTGGAAGGCACTGTGCGCGATGCCACCGTGGTAGCTCCAAGAAGCTATCTGCACCCACAATTGCGAAGAGCTGCGTCGACAGTGGGTATGCGGTGCGAAGTTGCTCTAACGTGTCAACTGTGTAGTTCGGTCGGTGTTCAGGTAAAGGCGCATCCAATCCGGAAAGCTGGAATCGAGTGTCCTGAGAGCACATAAGGGAAGCCATCGTCATGCGATCGACATAGTTCGCCGATGCACCATGAGGTTTCATCGGTTGCCGGCCCGTGGGGGTAAAGAGCACCGCATCAAGTTGAAACGACTCAGCCGCCGCTCGCGCGACCGCAGCGTGACCTCGGTGCGGTGGGTCGAAGCTGCCTCCGAACAGAGCCACCTTCATTCTGCTCCCATTGCCGGACGCGACCATAGCACGTACTAGGTAGCTCTGCCCCGCACGGAGCTTGGCGGGGGAGGATGACTGGGTCGGTTCGCGACGGGCTCTTCTACGTCGAGGCGAACAGGCCTGTGTGTTATGACCAGGTCTGCGAGTGCATATTTTAGTGCGTCAATTCCTTCGCCAGTAACAGCCGAGATGACGTGAAAAGGGAGCTTGCGCCGCTTCGCAAATATGGCAAGCTTCTTGAGCTTCTCTGGATTTGCAGCATCCGCCTTTGTCGCCACCAGCAGCGTCGGTCTGTCTGCCAGTCCCGGGTCGAAACTACGTAACTCCTCTGTGATCCCTTTGAAGTCATCGACCGGGTTGGTACGCTCAGTGCCGTCCGATACATCTACTAGATGCACGACAACACTGGTCCGCTCAATGTGTTTCAGAAATTGAATGCCTAGTCCCGCACCCAGGTGTGCTCCCTCGATCAAACCCGGCAGATCCGCAATCGTGAACGATTGCTCGTGTGGCCACTCGCCCACCGAAACCACTCCTAAATTTGGCTCCAGCGTCGTAAACGCATAGTCCGCAATCTTTGGCTTTGCAGCAGATAATCGTGAGATCAGGGTCGATTTACCAACGTTGGGATATCCCACCAGACCAGCGTCCGCGAGTAGCCGGAGCTCCAGGCGGTAAGAACGCTCTTCTCCTGGCCGCCCAAGTTCATGCTCTCTCGGTGCCTGGTGGGTGCTGGTTGCGAAGTGTTGATTGCCACGCCCCCCACGTCCACCTCGAGCAACCACAATCGTCTCATTCGGCCGGGCAAAGTCGTGAATCAACTCACCATTCTCGTCGTCGTAAAGCAACGTCCCTACTGGCACTTTCAGCGTCGTTGGCTCACCCGCGAAACCGGAGCAGTTCGACCCCAAACCATGCCCTCCGCGCTGCGCCTTGTACTCCGGATTGAATCGAAAGTGTACAAGCGTGTTGTGGCTTAACGATGACGACATAAGAATGTCGCCACCGTGACCGCCATCGCCTCCCGACGGCCCGCCCCGGGGCACAAACTTCTCTCGGCGGAAGGCCATACACCCGTTCCCACCATCCCCTGCCTTAATTCGGATTCGCGCTTCATCGATGAACATGGACTGTTTCAGTGTAAACGCAGCGGCTCTGGGCGGCCCTCTTCAACAGCAAAGCGATCAGTTTGAACGAGCCTGACGGCCGACTAACGTAGATGCCAAGTTCATTTCCTTGTAACCGCATCTTGAAAGACTCAGATTGCCCGGGAACAGAACCCCATGTTCAAGCACCCACGACCGAGGCTCGTTCTATCGGCGCCCAACACTTAGGAGAGAGCCATTTACATGTTTCTTACAACAAAGAAGATCGCGGTGCTGGTTGCCTTCAGTCTCATCCCGGGCATAACGGCCCATGCGCAGTCTGCTGTCGATGGAGCGATCGGTGGCACCGTTCAGGACCAGACCGGTTCCGTAGTCTCGAAGGCCACAATCGTCATCCACTCCAACGGCACCAATGCCGAACAGACCGTCGCCAGCGATGATTCCGGCTTTTTTCGGGTCATCCATCTTCAGCCCGGCAGCTATACAGTTTTTGTCTCCGCCCCAGGGTTTCAAGGCTCTCGCTCCGAGAACGTCATGGTCTCCGTTGGCCTTCTTACCGATGTCGAGCCGAAGCTTACCGTGGGCTCATCAGCGACCACCATCGATGTGATTAGCAGCATGCCGCTCATCAACACGACATCACCAGACTTCTCCAACACGATCGATCAACGTGTTCTTGAAGACCTCCCCGTTAACAACTATCGTTGGTCCAGTTATGCCCTCCTCACACCAGGCGTTGTCTCCGATGCCAACGGCTTCGGCCTACTCAGCTTTCGCGGCCAAAGTACACTGCTTAATAACGTCACCTTTGACGGCGCTGACGACAATCAGGCGTTCTTCTCTGAGGAGCGCGGTCGCACCCGCGTCGGCTACTCCACAGCGAAGGCCTCTATCCAGGAGTTCCAAGTCAACACCTCCAACTACTCTGTCGAGTACGGCCGATCGGCCGGAGGAGTTGTCAACGCCGTAACAAAGAGCGGCACCAATCAGTTTCACGGCGAAGCCTACTTCTACGACCGCGATGCAGGATGGGGTGCGAAGAATGCATTCACCACCCGTGCCATCCAGGTCAGCTCCAACCCGATCACCTTCCAAAGCCAGGTGTTCAAGCCGAAGGACTGGCGCAAACAGACCGGCGTCGGCATCGGTGGGCCCATCGCCAACGACAAGCTCTTCTTCTTTTTCGCCTTCGACAAGTTCCTGAGGAACTTTCCAGGTATCGGAGCTCCGTCCAATCCGGGCTTCTTCTACAGCGTCCCCTCGCCTACGGTCACGACCTGTGGCGGGGCGACTACTGCCAACGCAACCGGGGCCGCCTGCCAACTCGCTGCAAACCTGAACGGCATTTCGCTCGCAGCGATCACTCCTGCACAGTACGCCGCCGCAGTCGCCACGTACACGAACGGCATCGCCGGTCTGAACGGCATTACAGGCACCACCCCGCGCACGGGTGATCAGGATATCTTCTTCCCCAAGATTGATTGGCAGATCAATGGCAAGAATCACGCTACCGTCGAACTGAACCGCCTCCGCTGGACATCGCCTGCCGGTATTCAAACGAGCACCTCCGCTATCAACTACGGTGTCGCCAGCTTTGGCAACGACTACGTCAAAGACACCTTCGTGATCGGCAAACTCGATACTGCTATCTCCTCCACCTTTTCCAACGAAATTCGCTATCAGTACGGCCGCGACTTCGAGTACGAATTCAACCAGGCCCCAACTGCTTATGAGCAAAACACGCTGCTCACCCCCACTGGATACACCAATCCATACGGCATCCCACCCAACGTCAACATCACCAACGCCTTTCAGTTCGGCACGGCCACCTTCCTCAATCGCCCAGCCTACCCCGACGAGCGCCGCTATCAGATCTCCGACACAGCTAATATTCTTCGGGGCAATCACAACCTAAAGTTCGGCGTCGACTTCCTCCACACCGACGACCTCACTGAGAACCTGACCTCACAGTACGGCGCCTACTCCTACGGCGGATCCAACTACCTTCCCTATGTCGAATACATCACGGATCTCAATAAGAACAACGGCTGCAGTACAACCGTAAACAAGGTCGTTACGCCGTCCGAGTGCTACACCGGTTACAGCCAGGGCTTCGGTCCACTAGGATTCAACCTCACGACTAAGGACTACGCCGTCTTCGCTCAAGACGAGTGGAAGGTCAACCCGCGCCTGTCGCTTACCCTTGGGATACGGTATGAGTTTGAACAACTCCCCAACGCACAGCTTCCCAATCCGTCCGTTGATCCCCCCATCCATGGCTCCACCTCCTCCTTCCCGAGCAACAAGACGAACATAGGTCCCCGCGTTGGTTTCGCTTACGACGTCTTTGGGACAGGCAGGACCGTCCTCCGAGGCGGCTATGGGGAGTTCTTCGCTCGTCTCATCAACTCCACGCTCTACAATGCCATCGCGCAGACTGGAAATCCCGACGGACAGCAGCAGATCTCCGTCACCAACAGCGCCATTCCCAGCGGATCGGTCTCAGGGCCTACCTTCCCTCAGATCCTGAATCCAAACCTGAGCTCGAGTGGCGCAACGGCGGTCTACTACTTCGATAAGAACTTCAAACTTCCCGAGATCCAACAGGCTGATCTCACTGTTTCGCAAGATCTCGGCTGGAACACGTCGCTGGAGGTGACCTGGTTAGGCGCCTATGGTCGGCGTCTCCCGGACTTCGTCGACTCCAACATCCCCGCCACCAGCGGCAACATCTCCTATACAGTGGTCGATGCCACTCGCACCGGTCCCATTCCTTCGGGCACTGTGCTCACGTTTCCTTACTACTCCCGGTTGACCAACACCAGCAATGGCCGCCCCATTGCGGCCTACGGCGCTACTACGGACATCTTCAGCGGCGTCAACTCCAACTACGAAGGTCTCGTCGGACACGTTATCCATCGGTTCTCAAACAACCTGCAGTTCGACGTCAACTACACCTGGTCGCATGCTCTCGACTACGGGGAAAACAACACCACGTTTACCAGTTCAAACCTCCTGCTTGACCCGCGCAACCTCCACGCGGACTACGGCAACTCCAACCAGAACGTTCCCAACCGTCTCGTCCTGTTTGCGGTCTACCAGAGCCCGTCGCCATTCCATGGCGTGCTCGGCTGCCTCTTCAACCAGTACGAGATCTCGCCCAGCTACTCGGCACAAACCGGTCTGCCTTATTCCTACAATGTCACGGGTTCGACGACCGGCCTGCTCGCTCCCGTCTCTCCCGGATACTCCGCAATTGCCATCGGCTCGTCAATCAATGGTTCCGGCGGCGCTAACCGCATTCCAGGGTTTGCCCGGAACTACTTCAAACAGAAGCGTACGCAGGTTTTGGACCTGCGCCTCTCCAAACGGTTCAACGTAGCCAACCGTGCTACAGTCGAGCTCCTCGGAGAGTCCTTCAACCTCGTCAATCACCAAAACGTGACCGCTGTAAACACCACCTCGTATGGTTACGCCGCGGGAACTGCCACCTCCCCCAACACGCTTGCTTTCAACTTGCCCTTCAGCACAACCACCAACGTCAACAACAACCTCGTCTATAGCCCCCGCCAGGTACAGCTTGGCGTCCGCGTGCAGTTCTAAGACTAAGAGTAGATCGACTGAACCAAGTCACAAGCTCGGCCGATCGCCTACCGCCTTTCAGGTGAATCACATCCAGAACGCTCTTCCCCGCTAGTTTCCTCACCCAAAAGCGATATTCCCATTTTGGGTCTCACCCGCCTACTCTGCCTATACCCGTTGTATGCAGAGTAGTTGGGACCTCATGATGACCCCTCAAGTAGCGCGTCCGTGCTGGATCTATGACAGACGTCGATCCCTCATTCGCCTCGCTCTGCTTCTTCTGCCCGGTCTTCTCCCCCCTTTTCTCTCGTCCCAAACTGGGACGACCGGCGCAATCAGCGGCCATGTCGAAGATGTTCAGGGGCATCTGATCGAAACTGCGGAAATCTCGATTTACGCGTCGAACCAAGTCCCGCGAATTCTCCGCTGGTCGTCTGTTACCGGTGAGTTTGTCATCCCAGCCCTCCCCCCCACCGAGTACGCTGTGGACCTGAGAGCGCCTGGCGCACAACTGGTGCATCTCCGCCACATTCTTGTGGAGATCGGTGGAACTACCCGGGTTCACATCACTGTGTTTCCCACCTCCATCAGCGCGGTCACGGTGACAGCAAAGCAGGACGATGATCTCGAAGAACCGCCCGTTGCTGCCTCCACGGTCATCTCGCCGAAGGAATTACAGCATCTTCCCGCAAACGGTCGCCGATGGCAAGATTTTGCTCTCCTTACACCGGAGGTGAACTCCGGGACGTCCTCCGAGCAGACAGGCTTGTTAAGCTTCCGAGGCATCGCACCCACCCAGAACTCGAGCCGTATTGACGGCGCGGACGATGACCAAAGCTTCAATGCAAGCCCTCACGGCAGCGGAACTGATGGGGGGCCCGAAACGGAAGACGAATCCGAATCAGAAGGCAAGTCGAGCTCTGGTCGTACCTTCTCGTCAGGTTCCGGGGGAGGCCGGCGTCCGGGCGTTGAGTTCACCTTTGCTCAAGAGGCAGTGCATGAGTTCCGGGTCGTGGGTCAGAGCTACTCTGCTCTTTACGGGCACGCGGCCGGAGGAGTCATTACGACCGTCTCGCGCGGGGGTACCGATGCCCTTCACGGTTCAGCTTTCTATCTGGTACGTGAGAGCGCTTGGGCCGCCACCAATCCCTTCTCCATCGCAACGCACTATACCGCCCAGGGCGTCACAACCGCCCTCGTCAAACCTGATGACCAACGTCAGCAGTTTGGGGGGTCTATGGGTGGTCCTATCGCCCCCGCCCGCTACCCACACCGATTCTTTTACTTCTACGCTGTTGAGGCGCAGCGTCGTAGCTTTCCAGCCATCTCCTCACCCGAGAACCCAGCCTTCTACGCTCTTACGGACATGCAGCGAGCTCTGCTCGGAACCCGTGGCGTAAGCATGCAGCAGGTCGACACCGCGCTCAGGTACCTGGATAGCCTGACCGGAGTCGTTCCCCGGCGCGCGGATCAGACCGTCAACTTCCTCAAGCTCGACGGATACATCACTGCGCGGAACCAGCTCAGCATTCAATACAATCGGTCCCGATTCAGCTCTCCGTCCGGTGTCCGATCCGCTCCCGTCGTGAATCGCGCTGTTAGGAGCTTCGGGAGCCAGAACATCAACATTGACTCGGTCATAAGTCGCTGGACCTACGCTCATCATTCCAACTTTTCCAACGAGCTTCGGCTTCAATATAACCGAGATCACCACTTCGAAGAGGCACAGACGCCGCTTCGTCAAGAGCCCGCCATTGCTTCGGGAAGCCTTGCACCTGAGATTGCGATTGGACCGCAGGGTCTCTACTTCGGCACTCCGGCATCTCTCGGCAAGCGAGCTGCACCCGACGAGCACCGATTCGAGATCACGCAGGTAACTACCCTGGTCCACAATCGCCACCTGGTTCAAGCTGGTCTCACCTACAGCTACGTCAGAGACGCCACTGATTCGCTCGCCAACTCTGACGGTACCTTCCACTATGACAGCGCGGCAACGAACGGTAGGGCAGGAGGTCTTGTGGACTGGATCACGGACTACACCTTCAATGTCAACACTATCCCGAACGGCGCCTGTCCTTCCATCCACGCGGCCATCCACGATTTCTGTTTTCGCTCCTTCTCTCAGAGCTTCGGTCAGCAAACCGCAAGCTTTTCGACACAGGAGTTCGCCGGCTTTCTGCAGGAGCGCTGGCGCGCTTCGGAGACGCTCTCCCTCACGGCAGGAGTCCGGTATGAATACGAACTCCTGCCTCTACCCCAAACGCCTAACATGGCAGTGGATGCTGCCTTTTCTGCGAAAGGCGCCACTAGTATCTTCCCTGAGGATCGCAATAACCTGGGTCCGCGTGTCGCTGCTGCGTGGCAGCCGAGGGGTGAAGGCCGGGGAACCGTTCGGGTGGCTTATGGTGTCTACTTCGGCCGCCTTCCGGCTGCTACGATCCGTACTGCGCTGGTCGATACCGCCACACCACGCTCCGCCAGCCGGATCCGCATACTCCCTACAACCATTACAGGGTGCCCGCAGGTTGAGAATCAAGGCTTTGGCTACCCATGCACCTATACAGCAACACCCCCCAATGGCGTTGCCGCGACCACCTCGGTCGCGGTGTTTGATCGCCACTTCCGGATGCCCATGTCTCAGCAGGGAAGCCTATCCCTGGAACGCGACGTCCATCACCTGGTAACCGTCAGCGCCACCTATCTGCTGAATCTAAATCGCCAGCTTCCAAACTCAGTGGACGTTAATATCGCACCGGCTACCACAACCCGCACCTTCCAGCTACAGGGCGGCACGAAGACCGTTGGTGTCCGAGATGGAGACACGTTTATCATTCCCGTCTACACGCGACGGGTAAGCAGCAACTTTGGTCCCGTCACCGCGATCACCTCAAATGCAAACGGCACCTACAATGCCCTGGTCATAGAGGCTCGCCATCGCAGCCGAGACGGCTTTGAGCTTCGCGCGAGCTGGACCTGGTCCAAATCCATCGACTTCGGTCAGAATACTGGATCCGTTCCTCACACCAACGGTCAGTTCGACCCCTTCAATGTTCGCTACGATAAGAGCCTGTCCTCGAGCAACACCCCGCATAAGTTCGTTGTCAGCGCGGTATGGCACCCACAACCGATCAGGGCATTGCATATATGGAAACGTCTCAGCTCGGGATGGCTGCTCGCCCCGGTTCTTACGGAGTCCGCAGGGCGCCCCTACTCCTACAACATCTTCGGCGGCACGCGCCTCACCGGAGGTCATGAGAGTGTCAATGGCTCAGGCGGTGACGTCTACCTGTCTACGATCGGTCGCAACACTCTTAGATTGCCCGAAAACTTCAACACGAGCCTGCGCGTCGTGCGCGAGCTCAGGTTTTCTGAGTCTCTCCACCTGGACTTCATCGCCGAGGCCTTCAATCTAACGAACCATGTCAACTACACCTCCGTTACAGAGAGAGCGTTTCTGGTCGGGACCGCCTCTAACGGCATCACGCCTTTGATCTACCAGAACCCGGCTGCAGTGGTTGCAGAAGGTCTCAACAGCCTTCCCTTCGGAGCTCTTACATCGTCGTCTTCGGAATCGTCGAGAGAACGTCAACTGCAGTTCGGGATACGTCTGGAATTCTGATTGGCAGTGCGACCTCAGCACATCGCTGCGACGCACCCTTCGTCATGGGCCTTTGGAGCAAAAGCTTTTCCAGACCGAAGATCGAGGCGCCGTCCTCATTAGCATGAGGACGGGTGAGCCCGGCTCGATGGAACAATCCAATCTCTTTCGCTTGCATCCAATACCTACTTAGCTGCCCGGAGCGACTTGGATGGGCCTCGAGGGCCTCATCGAGCACCACGCATACATTGTCACTGCGCTATTAATCTTTTGTGCGTGTATGGGAGCCCTTCTACCCGTGTCTTTGACGCTCCTGGTCGCAGGTGCTGCTCTCACGGAGGTCGCCTCAATCCGGTCATGCTTCTACCCGCAGTTGGGCCGCCGCGATTGGAGGAGACACTCTGCTCTACCTGGAGTGCGGTTTACCGGATGGTGGCTCTTGGCGGGCCTATGCCGTCTCACAACGAATCCAGAGCAGTGCATCTTTCGTTCCGCCGATTACTTCTATCGCCGTGGACCGCACACGCTGCTTTTTTTCCAAGTTCGTGCGGGGCTCGGTGCAATGGCAGCTCCTCTTGCCGGCTCGCTCAACATGCGGCTGGGGAGGTTTCTACGTCTCGATGCCCAAAGGTGCGATCCTCTATACATCGTGCTGGATACTCATTGGCTATCTCTTTAGCCGATTCATTCATAAGATTGAGTTCTGGATTAGCCGGGCAGGTCATCTCATACTGATCTTTGTTCTCCTCTTAGTTGCGACGTACGCGGTAAGCTGGCTTATCTTTTACCTTCGGACGCGCATAATTGCGTCTATTGAAAGAGTACCTGCAGCGGAGCTTCACCGCCGTCTCAAAATCGATGATCCCGGTCGGCTGGTCATCATCGCCGATGTTCGTAGTCACGGCTACTACGACCCAGGTATGCAACGGATCAAGAATTCCATTCGCGTGGAACCACATCGTCTAGAAGAGGAACTTATTGCGCTGCGCGACTTTATGGCTCCTGAATGCGAGGTATACCTTACTGCTCTTGCATTCGTGAGGCCACCAGTGTTCGTGTGGCATATGCTGAATCAGCAAAACTGCCAGACCAAGGTCATCGACGGCGGCATTCGCGCTTGGATGAAAGCGGGCGGGCCACTCGAGCCCGTCCCGGAGCATGAGGTACAGCATCTTCCACGCTTCGATTAACTTTGCCCGCTACGGGTCGGGAGTTCTACCGTTGTAGGGTTCTCACGTCACCCTCGAGGCTTAGGTCCGCAGTGCGGACTGCTTGGCGAATGTCAGCGGCAATCGCGCTCTTCACAGTAGGGTCAGCTGACCGGGTTCCCCGATGCCCTGCAGTGGCGTTAGTTTTCAGGGAAACCTCCGGAGCTTGCAACTGGTTTGAGCTTCCTGTTGCAAAGGTCGGGGTAAGATCAATCGCCGGTTGCGGAGATGTCCTTGGTACGACTGGGTTGCGTCTAGTTGTAACAGGCCCTGAAGCTATATTGAGGCTGCGAACATATTCGGCGGTGTTGTAATGAATGTTCGACAAAGCCTGAAACTTTTTGTTGTTCGCCTGGATCATGTAATTCGCATCCAGGAGGCCGTAACGGTCCTCACCGTTGATGCCCCAGTATGCCCAACCTAAGCCAGGATGAGTGTGGAGAAACTCTGTTAGAGAGTAGAACCACTGACCCTCGGAGCCTGGTATGGAGCTGTAGACGTCAGCATCCGTATTTGGAGTTCCAAACTCCCCAATCCATACTGGAGCAATGCCAGCTTCGCTGATATATGCCCAGCGATGACGCCACATCGAGGTGAGTGTGGCAGGGCTGGTGGATTCATTAAACCATGCCTGGCTGTACTCCGTCGGACCGTACTCGTGTACCGAGTACACGAGGCGACCGGGTATGGAGAGGTGAATGGGTGAGTGGCGAACGCCTTCAAGATTGCCACCCCACCAGGAGGTGTCACCGAGATAGTTGTCGACACCTTCTACAAAGATTAATAGGCGGGGGTTAACAACAAGAATTGCATTGCCCGCGCGTTCGGCGGCGAGGTGCCAATCGTGAGCGCCTCCACAATCCCAGCATGCCCCACCCCTGTCCGCATTATGAGGTTCGTTGCGTAGATCCACCCCAATTACTGTCGAGTTGTTCTGATAGCGGTGCGCAAGTGATGTCCAGTCGTCGATCCAAGCCGACTCTGGATAGAGTGGGGTATACCAAAGGCCATTCTCTTCGGCACTCGATCCTGCTTCGGAGCGGTGGTTATCGAGAATGATCTTGAGACCAATCTGGCCGGCGTAATCGATGATCCTATCCAGGATTTCGATCGAGGTAAGGTTCCGTAACTCGGTATTAATTGGACCTGCATCATTTGTGAAGCGGATGTGTTTAGGCACGGTAGGGGTCTCGACCATCTCGTTCGAGAGAGGGATTCTTATCGTATTGAATCCGTTCTTTTTGATGGTTTCGAGGATGGACTGATAATCCTGCACATCAAGACCGCCAGGTACAGCCTCCTTGGTTTCAAAGCCGCTCCAGTTCACGCCAGCGATGTGCACCGGCTGATTCTGTCGGTCCAGGATGTTAGGTCCTTCTGTATGCCAGTAGTCATTAGCGCCGGGCAGGAGCATGGCAAGGGGGCGGAGCAGCATGGCAGCCGTGCGGGAAGTCATGGGAGGTGCGTGCTTCGTTTGCGCCAGGGCGAAGATGCCGGCAGCGGCGATCAGGGAGGACCCGGTAAAAGCGAGGCACTTCACAAGGTAGGTAGGTGGGGACTTCGGGGAGGCTTTGCTCATTGGGGAACGCTCCAGTCAACTCGTTACCGCTATCGGCAAACCGGTGTTGTGTCGTCGGAGCAGTCTCAGATCAGGACAGTGGCGGTAATGCTTTTGTTCTAGGGCCTTCGCTCTCGAACAGAACGCTGGGACGGCGACTCCGTGCGGGATGGGTGATGCATGTGAGTTGCCAACTGGCGGTATCTGGATGGAGGTATTTAGTTCCATACCGGCACCAGATCCGGGTTTCCGCTACTTAGGCCTGCCGAATTTTGGTGTCCGCGAGAGAAGTCCTGTTCTGCTGGATAGTTGCCCGTTCCTGTTTCGGGCGTGGGTGGGGCGGGTACACTTTGGGAGCATGATTGCTCATCTGCGTGGCCGGCTAGCCGCGAAGTCTCCGAACCAGGCGATTGTTGATTGTGGGGGAGTGGGGTACGAGGTGACGATCTCGGTGGCCACGTTCTCGGCGCTGCCCGGGGAGGGGAAGGAGGCCTCGCTTCATGTACATACGCATGTGCGGGAGGACCAGATCGCGCTGTTCGGGTTCGCGGACGTGCAGGAAAAGAGACTGTTTGAGCGACTTCTGACTATCTCGGGGATCGGCCCGAAGCTGGCGATCACGGTGCTGAGTGGGATCTCATCGGAGCGACTGGTGGGGGCGATTCGGGCGCAGGACCATGCGACGCTGACCAAGATCCCGGGAATTGGAAAAAAGACGGCGGAGCGGATGGTACTGGAGCTCAAGGATAAGCTGGACGATCTGGCGGTGGCGATTACGGAGGTGACGGGGGGTGGGCGGCATTATGGGCCGGCGGGGGACGATGCTCTGTCGGCGCTGGTGAACCTGGGGTATCCGCGGGTGGTGGCGCAGAAGGCGATCGACACGGTGATCCAGAAGGAGCCTGCGGCGGCAGAGGAATTTGAGCAGCTTTTCCGGGCGGCCATGGCGGGGATCCGGTAGGGTCCCCCCCGGGGTTACCCGACTAAGTACCTTGTTTGCCCACAAGCAGAATTGAGGCTGGTAAATTCTTCATCTGCTTCGAAGATTTACGTGCTTTAGGTAGAGGGAGAAAGCACTTGGCACAACTGGAACCTAACGTGCTTGTAACCTTGCGATGGCCGGCCCGAGACGCAGCTGGAACGCTCGTAACGCAGAATAAGCATAATTTACGACCTCATAGCATCACAGAACCACATACGCCAAGTCTTCTCTGGCGGCAAACTGTCGATAGAGAGATCATCTCTATATGAAGGTCTGAATACCTCCATGCGCCTCTTCCTGTACATGCTTCTTACCCTTTCTACAGCAACCGTAGCCACCCAAGCCCAGGAGCGCCTCCCACAGCAGGTGGCCGGCATCTGGCGCATCGTCCGCATCCTCCCCGTCCAAACTAACGCCTGCTGGACCCAGAAGGACGCCGAGCCGCTTCTCGGTTCCCTCCTCCAGTACTCCCCCAAGGAGATGCGTTGGCGCGGCGGCATCGTCCCCTCACCGGCGTCACCACCCGCGCCGTCACCTCGGACGACATCGCCCGCGAAACCCCCGGCGGGGAGACACCCTCGCTCAAGCTCGGCGATCTCGGCATCCACGCCAAAGGCGCCACCGAGGTCAACATGCAACACGAAGACGCGGACATCACCGGCTCCACCACCGAGGTTCCAGGCGACTCCGTCCTGCTAGCCGGTCCCGGTCGCATCATCGTCAGCGCCTGTGGTGTCTACATGGAAGCCCACCGCGTACCTCCACACGTCACCCCCGACGGAATACACAAAGGCCTCTAACGCTAATGAGAACGGAAGAGAAAGATCTAGATGGGAATCCCCAACCGAGCTACTGCCGCAGTTCAACAATCGTCGCCCCCTGCCCACCCTCATAGTGAGGAGGCTCCGTCACCCCGGTCACATGTGGGTGCCGCTTAAGATACTCGCGCAGAGTCCGGCGCAGCACCCCCATCCCGGTCCCATGCACGATCCGCACCCGCGGCAGCCCGGCTACAAACGCCTGGTCGATATACCGTTCCACCTCCACCTCCGCCTCATCCGCCGTCCGCCCGATCACATTGATCTCTGCAGCGACGTAGTCCGCATCCTGCGAGGTCGCCACATGGACCCCACCCCGCCGCCGGCCAGCCTCCGCCGGCGACACCGCCTGCACGGGCGTCACCTCCGCGATATCCGCTCGCGGAATCCGCATCTTCATCTGCCCCATCGAAACTTCAAAGTTCTTCGCGTCCAGCACCCGGTTCACACGAGCCTCCCGCCCCAGCGACCTCACCCGGACAAGATCTCCCACCCGAATTTCCACCTCCCCCTGAGCCCGCTTCGACACCTCCCCCCTGTCCGCCCCCGTGATGTGCGCCACTACCGTCGAATTGAATTGCTCCGAGAACTCCCGCTTCAGCCGGGCCACCCGCAACGCAGAGTCCCGCGCGACCTTCTGCGCCACGGTTTTATCCTTGATCGCCTTCACCGTCTCTTTTAACTGGCCGGTGAAGTCCTCGAGCAGCTCGTTCAGCTTGCGTTCGAGCTCCCGTGTCCTCTGCTTCTGCTCCGCCCGCCCCTCCATCTCCAGGTGCGATCGTTCCCGCGCCAGCTCCTGCTCCCTCCGCTGCAGCGTATCTCGCTCCTCCTTCGCCGCTGCCAGCTGGTCATGCAGCTGGTCCAGGAACTCACCGATGTCCGCCGTCTGCGTCGTCATCTGCGCCCGTGCCTCGGCAACAATCTCCGGTCGCAGTCCCAGGCGCTCCGCGATATTCAACCCGGCCGAGGCCCCGGGCACCCCAAGTCGCAGCTCGTACGTCGGAGTCAGGGTTTCGCGATCGAAACCAACCGCAGCATTCAGCACGCCAATGTGATTCGCCGCATACACCTTCAGCGAAGTAAGGTGCGTCGTGATGCAGCACCATGCTCCCGCTCGCCGAAAGTGGTCGGCCACGGCCACGGCCAGCGCCGCTCCCTCTTCCGGATCCGTCGCCGACCCAAGCTCATCCAGCAGCACCAAAGACCTACGATCCGCGCTCCTTGAAATCCGGTCGACATTGACGACGTGAGCCGAGAAGCTCGACAGGTTGCGCTCGATCGACTGTGCATCACCGATGTCGGCGTAGACGCTTTCAAAAAGCGGCAGCACCGCCGACTCCGCTGGCACTGGAACACCAGCCTGCGCCATCAATGCCAGCAGGCCCAGCGTCTTGAGCGATACCGTCTTTCCACCGGTATTCGGCCCGCTGATAATCAACTGCCGGGAGGCCGAGGGCAACACAATCGTCAGCGGTACCGGCCGCCTCCGCTCCGCCGGCCCTGGATCTTCCATACCAGCCGCGTCCGCACGCATGCGCAGTTCCAAGAGCGGATGCCGCGCAGCGACAAGTCTCATCTCGCCCGCCTCCTCTTCAGAGGCAGCAGCTAGGAAGCTTGGCTGAACGCAATCCAGCTTGATAGCGAAGCGCGCCCGGGCATAGTGCGCCTCAGCCTCGGCCAGCACGCAGGTGCCAACATGGATTGCACCTGCCTGCGCGGCGATGGCGCGCGTCAGTGCGACAAGGATACGGTGGATCTCGGCCTGTTCCTCGTCCAACAGGCGCACCAACTCGTTGTTCTGTTCGATCGTCTCCAGCGGCTCGACGAAGACGGTCTGTCCCGTCGAGCTCGATCCATGGACAACTCCCGGAACGCGCCGCTTGAACTCTGCCTTGACTGGGATCACGAAGCGCTCGCCCCGCACCGTGATCACATCTTCCTGCGTCGCTCCTTCATCGCGCAGCCGCCGCGCTGCCCGTCGCAAGCTCTCCTCGATCGCCCGGTGCTGCCGTTCCATCGCCCGACGAATCCGCCGAAGCTCCGGCGATGCGTCATCCGAGAGACTGCCATCCGGCTCGATCTTTCCTCGTAACGTCCGCACCAGCGGCGCAAGATCCGTATCCAGCATGGGCGCAGACAGGTCCGCGATACCCGGCCAGCGATACCGTTCACTCTCGCTGTTCGCGCCGATCATGCTTGCCCAGGCCGCGACACGCTCGATCAACGTCAACAGACGGAGGATCTCCAGAGCTTCGAGCGCGACTCCCTCAACACGCGCTTCGTCGAGCAGACTTGTCGGATCGAACAGCCCGTGGAAGTCAAAGCTCCCACCAGTCGTGATCATGGCGCGCATCTCGGCCGTGCGGCTATGCTGCTGCTCAATCCAGCCAAGGTCGGATGTGGGCTCAAGAGCCAGCAGCCAAGCTCGCCCAAGCGGCGATACCGCCGCTTCCGCTACGTACTCCCGCAGCCGTGGCCACTCCAGAGCCGTGGCTCCGGTCTCTGTCAGACACGACGGAATTTGGGGAAGCAGTTGAAAGCTCATCTCCTGATATCGTAATCCGCACATGGAACCGGAACTCCGTCCGGCTCGTACGTAATGTAAACAGAGACGTTTGGCAGGGCCAAAGCCAACGCCGGGAGGTGTGTCGTGGTCTGTCAAGCATGCAATGCCACCATTGGTCCTGATGTGCGCTTCTGCCCGAAGTGCGGAGCGCCAGTCGTGCTGGCGCAAGTCCCTCCACCGCAAAGATCCATGGCCGGATACCCTCCCCTATATGCCGCTCCACTTGGGCCAAGACTCCGCGTCGAGCGAAATCTTCAGGCGCTCGGTATTCTCTGGTGTGTCTTTGGCGCTTACCGCATCCTGGGCGGCCTGGCCGGGATGTTCTTCCTCAGAGCCGTGGCGACCCACGCCTTTGGGGACGGAGGCTGGCCTTTCGGCGGCCACGCCCTCCCCTTCTCCCCAGCCTGGATGAGTTTCCTTGTTCCGGTCGTCGCTAGCGTCACGATCGTCTCGGCCACGCTCGCGTTCATCACCGCCTTCGGTCTGCTAGGACGACGGCCTTGGGGAAGAACGCTGGCAATCATCGCCGCGATTCTTGCCCTGTTCAAGTTCCCGATGGGTACGGCCCTCGGCAGCTACACGCTCTGGGTGCTTGCACCCGGTGAGTCCGGGGTCGAGTACGACTCAATCACCGCCACCGCTGCACAGCTCTGATCACCGCTCCTCTTCACCGTAAACTGGAGCTATGAACTTCCCTGCCACACGGCTGCGCCGGCTGCGCCGCACCGAAGCGATCCGGTCGCTCGTGCGCGAGACAAGGCTCGACCCACGCAGCTTCATCTACCCGCTGTTCCTCTGCCCCGGTGAGAGCATTCGCCGGGAGATCAGCTCCATGCCCGGCGTCTTCAATCTCTCTCTCGACGAGGCGCTGCGTGAAGCCGAGATCTGTGCCGAGCTGGGCATTGGCGGCCTGCTGCTCTTCGGCCTTCCTGCAGAGAAGGACGAGCAGGCAACCGGCGCGTGGGATCCCAATGGGATCGTGCAGCAGGGTCTGCGGACTCTGAAGAGCAATCGCAGGCTCGACTCCCTTGTTCAGATCGCCGACGTTTGCATGTGCGAGTACACCTCGCACGGCCACTGCGGGATCGTCACTCGTCACGGTGCCCGCGGCTCGTCAGAAGAACACTTCGAGATTGAGAATGACAGCAGCGTCGAACTGCTGGCGAAGACAGCTGTCTCGCTCGCAGCCGCCGGCGCCGATATCGTCGCGCCCAGCGACATGATGGACGGCCGTGTCGCCGCCATACGCCAGGCGCTCGACGTCAGCGGCTACGACCAGACTCCCATCCTCAGCTACGCCTCCAAGTTCGCCTCGGCCTTCTACGGTCCCTTCCGTGAAGCCGCCGACTCCGCCCCGCAGTTCGGAGATCGCCGCAGCTACCAGATGGACGGCGCCAACCTCCGCGAGGCGATGCGCGAGATCGAACAGGATATCGCTGAAGGCTGCGACATGCTGCTAATGAAACCAGCGATGCCCTATCTCGATGTCATTCGCGAGGCACGGCAGCGCTTTGACCTCCCCATGGGCGCCTACCAGGTCTCCGGCGAGTACAGCATGCTGCAGGCCGCCTTCGCGCGCGGCTGGCTGGAACCCGAGCGCGCCACCCTGGAGTCACTACTCTCCATCCGCCGTGCCGGTGCCGACTTCATCGTCACCTACTTCGCGAAAGAAGCTGCAAAGTTGCTGGGGTGAGGCCTTCAAAATTTGGTGCCGTCTTCCTGCCTAAGATCCGGTTAGCTCTCGTCCAATTCGGCAAAGAGCTCGGCCAGACCCACCTCAATCCCTGTTCCAGCAATGCGTAGAACCCCATCGGCGGGTTGCAGAAATCCCCGCCTACTCGCCACATAGCCAAGCCGTTTCCAGGGTTCAATCGTCCAGATGTGCTCGACCCCGAGACCGGCGTAGTCATTCACGCGCTCCTGCAGCTCACCAACAGAATCGTCCTTGCTGAGAATCTCGACGCATAGAAGCGGCGCAAACCGAACGATCGGGTCCTTCGGATCGGAGCTGCGCAACACACAGACATCCGCAATCCGATAGTGTTCGGCAGAGGTCTGAATCCGCTGCTCAGCGAGCACTCGAATCCCCCACTCGCGGCGCTTCACATCGAAGATGCGGCCCAGGATCATCTGCAATCGTGCGTGGGGCTGCTCCCCCATGTTGCGCTCCTTCAGCTCTCCATCCAGGTAGTCGCGGTCGGGTCGATAGCTGGTGTTCAGGTACTCGCTTACCGGAATGACAGTGGAGCTGACCATACGCCTATTATGACTCCGAACTCCGGTAATCGGCCTAAAAGCGACACGCAGGCCGCGCCCGCTACCAAATCGTCTTGCGCGAATCCAATAGAATAGACAAGCGATACAACGGCGGATGACGAACGGAGCAACACTCTTGGCAGACACAATCTTTGATCTGGTAGTGGTAGGCGGCGGTCCCGCCGGATACACCTGCGCTATCCGCGCAGCGCAGTACGGTCTCAAGGTCGCCCTCATCGAGAAGACCGACAAACTCGGCGGCACCTGCCTCCACTGGGGCTGCATCCCCACCAAGTCCATGCTCTTCTCGGCCGAGATCTGGGATCACCTCAAGCACGCCGATCGCTACGGCATCGAGGTCTCCAACCCCAAGGTCAACTGGCAGGGCGTCCTCGCTCGCAAGAACGACGTCATCACCAAGCACACCAAAGGCCTCGAGTTCCTGATGAAGAAAAACAAGATCACCACCTTCCAGGGCTACGGCCGCCTCACTGGCCCGGCAAAGGACGGCGTCCATTCGATCGAAGTCGACCGCGACGGCAAGAAAGAGGTGGTCCGCGGAAAGAAGATTGCCCTCGCCACCGGCTCCGACGCCCGCATGCTCCCCGGCTACAAGCCTGACGACACCATCCTCACCAACATGGAGATCCTTACGATCGACCACATCCCCGCCTCGCTGGTCGTCATCGGCTCAGGCGCAGTCGGCGTCGAGTTCGCCTCCGTCTTCAACAGCTTCGGCTGCCAGGTCACCATCATCGAGGCGCTCCCCCGCGTCGTCCCGGTCGAAGACGAGGACGTCAGCAAGGAACTCCTGCGCGCCTACAAGAAGCGCGGCATCGACGTCCACGTCTCCGCCAAGGTCGACAAGATCGAGAAGACCGCAGCCGGCGTCAACGTCCACTTCACCAAGTCCGACGGCAAAGGCGAGATCAAATCCGCCGAAAAGGTTCTCGTCGCCGTCGGCCGTGCGCCCCGCACCACCGACATCGGCATCGAGAAGACCAAGGTCAACACTGATCGCGGCTTCGTCACCACAAACGAGTGGATGGAGACCACCGAGCCCGGCATCTACGCCATCGGTGACGTCGTCGCCGGCCTGCCTCAGCTCGCGCACGTCGGCGCCATGTCCGGGCTTGTCGTTGCCGCAAAACTCGCCAGTAAGTACGCCCGCCCCGTCCGCCGCGACCGCATCCCCGGCTGTACCTACTGCGATCCGCAGATCGGATCGGTTGGTCTGACTGAGAAGCAGGCCAAGGAGAAGGGCATCGACGTCAAAGTCGGCAAGTTCCCCTTTGTCGGCAACTCCAAGGCCACCATCCTCGACGCGCACGACGGCTTCGTCAAGGTCGTCTCCGAAGCCAAATACGGCGAGGTCCTCGGCGTCCACATCATCGGCCCCAACGCCACCGAACTCATCGCCGAGAGCGTCACCGCTATGGAGCTTGAGGCCACCGTCGAAGAGATGATGTTCATCATCCACGCCCACCCCACCCTCGCCGAGAGCATGCTCGACGGCTTCTCGAGCGTGGAAGGCATGGCCATCAACGTCTAGTCGCCCATGCTGGTCCACCTTCTCCATCTCGGCCGCATTCCTTACGCGGAAGCGCTTGAAATCCAACGGCGGGTCGTCGAAGCCCGTAAACACGGGCGCATCGGCGACACACTCCTCCTTCTCGAGCACCCACCGGTCCTCACCCTCGGTCGCAACGCCACCCGCACCAACATCCTCGCTTCAGACGAGTACCTCGCCCACCGCGGCGTCGAGGTCCACGAAATCAATCGCGGCGGAGACGTCACCTACCACGGCCCCGGCCAGCTCGTCGGCTACCCCATCATCGACCTTCGCGGCGACCTCCCTGGAAAGCGCGGTCCCCACCTCGGCCCCGTCGACTTCGTCCGCCTCCTCGAAGAGGTACTCATCCGCACCTGCGGCGACTTCGGCGTCCTTACCCAGCGCATCTGCAAGCGTACCGGCGTTTGGACGATCGCGGGCGGCACCATCCCCGAAAAAAAGGTTGCCGCTATCGGCGTCCACGTCTCGCAAAGCGTCACCTCGCACGGCTTCGCCCTCAATGTCACCACCGACCTCCGCGATTTCCAGTGGATCGTCCCCTGCGGCATCTCCGATTGCGAGGTCGCCAGCCTCGATCTCGAAGCTCCCGACGATGTCCAGCCCACAATGGACTCCGTCCGCAACAGCATCTCCCGCAACTTCGGCCGCGTCTTCGGTCGGCAGATGCTCCTTGCCTCCTCGCTAGACGATCTGCTCGCGCCTGCCACACCCGCCGCTGCAGCCGTATAATCCAATGTTGCGCGGCTACCCGCACACCTTAGCCTGAACCCACAGAAGGATCCTCATGCCGACCGAAGTAGTCATGCCCCAGATGGGCGAATCCATCACTGAAGGCACCATCACCAAGTGGCTCAAGCAGCCGGGCGAAAGCGTCGAGCGCGATGAACCCCTCTTCGAGATCTCCACCGACAAGGTCGACGCCGAGATTCCCTCTCCCGCCGCCGGCACCCTGCAGGAGATCAAGACCCCCGAGGGCTCCACCGTCCAAATCAATACCGTCGTCGCCCTTATCGGCGAGGCCGGCGCCAAGTCCTCCGCCTCACAGCCGGCAGCCCCCGCGAAGACTCCCGAGACCGCTGCAACACCCGCAGCAGACTCTGCCGAGCCTGCCGCCGTAACCGCCCCCGACCAGGCCAACCCGCCCGCCGTCCCCGGAACCGAATCTGGCAAGCCCGTAGCCGCCACGCAACCCGAGCAGGCCTCAGTGGGGACCGAGGTTCTCATGCCCCAGATGGGCGAGTCCATCACCGAGGGCACCATTACCAAGTGGCTCAAAAAGGTCGGCGACACCGTCCAGCGAGACGAGCCGATCTTCGAGATCTCCACCGACAAGGTCGACGCCGAGATCCCCTCACCCATCGCCGGAAAGCTCTCCGAGATCAAGGTGCAGGAGGGCCAGACCGTCACCATCAACACCGTCGTCGCCGTCATCGGCGGAGCAAACGGCTCCGCGGCCTCCCAGCCCGCACCTGCCGCCTCCGTTCCCGCCGCCGCCCCCGCGCAGCAGCAGAACGGTAAACCTGCCGCTGCGGCGCCATCGTGGCCCGCCACGCAAGCCGAGCACGTCCGCTCCTCCCCTCTCGTCCGCAAGATCGCCAAAGACAACAACGTCGACCTCGGACAGATTTCTGGCTCCGGTGCCTCCGGCCGCATCACCAAGTCGGACATACTCGGACACCTCGAAGGCAGTTCCGTCCAAGCCGCAGCCACCGCAGCACCAGCAACTTCGACGTCGACCACCGTCGCCCAGCCCACCTACGTTCAGGCCGAGTCCGCAAAGGCCACCACCGCTCCCGCAAAGGCCGCCGCTGCCGCTCCCCCAATGCCCGGCGAGCTCGTGCCCATGTCCAAGATGCGCGCCATCATCGCCAAGCGCATGGTCGAGTCCAAGGCCACCAGCGCCCACGTCCACACCGTCTTCAAGGTGGACATGACACGCATCGTCAAACTCCGCGAAAAAGAAAAAGCCAAGTACGAGCAGCGCAACGGCGTCAAGCTCACCTACATGCCCTTCATCACTCGCGCAGCCGTCGCCGCTCTGCGCAAACACCCCATCGTCAACGCTGCCATCCAAGGCGACGCCGTCCTCTACAACAAGAACATCAACATTGGCATCGCCGTCGCGCTCGACTGGGGTCTCATCGTCCCCGTCATTAAGCAAGCCGAAGAGAAGTCCTTCCTCGGCATCGCCCGTTCCATCGTCGACGTCGCCGACCGCGCCCGCAACAAGAAACTCGCTCCCGACGAGGTCGCCGGCGGCACCTTCACCCTCACCAACTCGGGCATCTTCGGCGAACAGTTCGGCACCCCCATCATCGCCCAGCCCCAATCGGCCATCCTCGGCATCGGCGGCCTCAACAAGGAGCCCCTCGTCCTCACCGACAAGGAGGGCAATGACACCATCGCCATCCGCAGCATCCAGCGCTTCACCCTCGGCTTCGATCACCGCATCATCGACGGCGCCGACGCCGGTAAGTTCATGTCCGACTTCAAAAGCTACCTAGAGAACTGGTCCGAAGACCTCGGCTAAGCACCACTCAGAAGGCAGACGGGCGGGCCCGCAAAGGCCCGCCGTCTCGTTTACTACCGATATCGTTTCATATTATTTATGATCTGTAACCAATCTAGTCCGCCAGCATAGTATGCGCCCGGCGCACCCGCTCCACCGCCTCATCCGCAGTCACCCCTACCGCGCTCAGATGCCCCATCTTCCGGCCCTTCCTCGGCCGCAGCTTCTCATAAAGGTGTACCCTCACGCCCGGCACGGAAAGCGCCAGATCAAAGCGCGGCTCCCTTGCCCTCCCTTGCTCATCCATCCACACCTCCCCCAGCAGATTCGCAATCGCGGCCGGCTGCACCACATCCGTCTCTCCCAGCGGAAGATCGCATACCGCGCGCACGAGCTGCTCAAATTGGCTCGTCACACACCCCCGCTCGCTCGCGTGATAGCTGTTGTGCGGCCGAGGCGCCAGTTCGTTCACCAGCAATCCCCCGTCCGTCGTGCAGAACATCTCCACCGCAAGAATCCCTTCCAGCTGAAAGGTATCCGCAATCTCCCGCGCGATCTGCTGCGCCTCTTCGCGCATCGCGTCAGAGATCGGAGCCGGGATAACACTCCACGCCAGAATCTGCCGTTCATGATGATTCCATGCCACCGGATACACCTTCACCTCACCTCGCGGAGACCGCGCCACCAGCACCGAAATCTCACGCTCTAGTTCGACCGCCTTCTCCGCCACGCCCGGTCCCTCGCCCAGAGCCTCCCACGCCCCGCGGACCTCTCTCTCAAAATCCGCGCCTTCCGTAAACCCGACCTTGCCCTGCCCGCGCCCGTCATACCCACCCTGCGCGCTCTTGCAGAAACATCGCCCGCCCAGGCCCCGGATCGCCTCCCGCAACTCATCCAGCGACCGCACCGCGCGAAACTCGCCCACCGGAAACCCATGCCGCACAAGCCAGTTCTTCTGCTCGATCCGGTCCTGGATCACCGCCAGCATCCCCGCGCCCGGCCGCACCGGAGCAAAATGTCCCGCCGCCTCCATGCTCGCGGCCGAGATCTGCTCAATCTCCAGCGTTACCACATCGCATCCTCGCGCCAGATTGGCCGCCTCCCGGCTGTCATCCCACCCGGCCTCAATGCACCCATCCACCACAAATCGCGCCGGACACGCCGGGTCCGGATCCAGCACCAAAATCCTGTACCCCATTCCGCGCGCAGCCATTGCCGTCATGCGCCCCAGCTGCCCACCCCCAAAGATCCCGATCGTCGCCCCCGGCAGAATCGAGCTCACGAGACCTCACCCTCAACCGTCTGCCTCAGCACCTCGTCCGTCCGCTCCGCGCGCCAGGCAACCAGCCGCTCCTGCAGCGCAGCATCCGTCGTCGCCAGCATCGCGACCGCCAGCAGACCGGCATTCATCGCTCCCGCAGCTCCAATCGCCAGCGTTCCCACCGGAACCCCCTTCGGCATCTGCACCATCGAAAGCAGCGAGTCCATTCCCTGCAGCGCCGTCGCCGGAACCGGCACCCCCAGCACTGGCACAACCGTCTTGGCCGCAATCATCCCCGGCAGATGCGCCGCCCCGCCCGCGCCCGCAATGATCACCCGCAATCCCCGATCCATCGCGCCACTCGCATACGAAAACAGCAGATCCGGCGTCCGGTGTGCGGAGACGATCTTCACCTCATGCGCAACACCGAACTCCTTCAGCACCTCCACAGCGTTTCGCATCACGGCAAAATCGCTGCGGCTGCCCATCACCACTCCAACCAGAGGCTCGGCGTCCATTGCCCGATTATAAGGGTGGGAACGAACGCCAAACCTCCACGCCCCGAAGCTCGCAAAACCTGCAGAGCTTCGGGCCTCACGCTACATTTTCCGGAAGTAGTCGATCGCCAGATGCACAATCGTCAACGCACCTCCAGCGGCGCCCGCCAGCCCTTTCATGCGCTGCATCCGCCTCTCATGCAGATCCACCCGTTTCTCCAACTGCACAATGCGCCCCGGTTGCCCGATGCCCATCAGGTGACCCATCTGGCTCTTCAGCACGCTCAAGTCCGCAAGGACCTGCCCCTCGAATTCAGTCATCTCACACCTCCTTCTGTTCCACATCAACCGACAGGTATATCGGTAAATACCGCACTTGAAAATCTCGAGTAGACCGGTGGCATCGAGCCGTCGTACATCCGTACGTAGTACTGCTCCACCTGTGCCTCCCTTGGAATCGAGAACGCTCGCACCGGGCTCCGCAGCACCAGATCCTGGTCAACCCCCACGCCAAAGCCGCCGTCCCGCCGTCTCACCTCAAAGCCACCCCCGGTCGGCGGTGCCACGCCCGCGTCGATCTGCAGAGCACTCCCGCTCGCGCTTACCAGCGCCACCTGTTGCAAATTATCCAGAAACATTCCCGGCCCTGTCTGCGCCGTCTGCGGCAGAACCGCATCGGCCGCAATCGTCTCCGATGTCTTCAGTCCCAGGCCCGCCGCCCACTCGCCTGCAAACGTAACATGATACGTCACAATCTCCGGGGCAGCCAAACCGTCTTGGATCGTCACGCCTTTCACGATGCTATTCGTCGTCCCACCCGCCTGCGTCACCGAGAGCACGTCCCCTGGCCAGATCTCCGCGCTCTGCTCAGCCGTGTAGCTCCCGCTAACGCCCCCAGTAGCGTCCGTCGCCACGCTCAACAGCGCCTCTGCGGCGCTCTCGCAATCGGCCGTCGAGCGCGCAGGAGGTTGCACCACCTTGCCCAGCCATCGCGCCGTCCCGGCAACGCCGCCCAGCGCCTCCATTGCAACACTGGCCGCATCTTCCAGGCGCACGATCGATCGCTGACTCGTGCGGTAATGCACCGTCACCAACTCGCCAGACAGTGGCACCCGCCCCGCCAGAAACGTGATCTTGCCCGAAGCCGACGCCATGCAGTCCACGCCCTCTCCCGCCACACCTATCAGCTGCGTCGTCTTCGTTCCGCTCGTTGTGATCTTGGTCACCCACGCCGACCCCGTCTGCGTCGCCCTGCAGTACCCGACCGACCCAATCAGTTGAATGCTGTTCAAAGGAGCAAAGGTGCAGCTGCCAGCCGCATTCGCTACCGTTCCGTCGTACAACATCGTAGCCGGCGTGTTCGACGAAGCCCCCATATCCTGCAAATCGAAGACGAGATCCACAGACGACGGCACTACCCCGCCGCCAAAACTCTTCAAGGCGCCTCCCGACATCGCATAGTAGATCTGCCGGACCCGCTGCACCTCGACACTGTGCACGCGCATCCGCAGCACGTATCGGTGTCCCTCCTGCACCGTATACACCATTCCCGTCTCGACGCCGTTCACCAGCGGTACAAGCACCGTCGACCCGTTACTCTGCCGCACGTTATACCCGGCAAAGCAGTTCGCCCGACCGATGCCGCCGTTGTAAAGCCCGCAAAGAACTCCATCGCTTCCAGGCTCCAGTTTCACCGCACCCATCTCCAACACCAAAGCTCCGCCTATCTCCAGCGCATCCAGAGCCTCGATCGTCGTCTGCCCATCCAGCCCATTGCCGCCGCTCGACGTGAGCCCCGCCGCCGTAAAGCTCAGATGCGACCCCGGATCGGTCGCACTCCAAACCCTCCCGTTCAGAACACCGTCGCTGAAGCTGTCCGAGAGTAGTTGTGCCGACGTGCGCCCCGACCCGTGGCGGAACGGCGCCTTCGTCAGCGTGAACACGTTCGTCGCCCCATCACTGGCAAAGTTCTCTGCAACGTATGCCGCGGGTTCCATCTCTCCCGAGAGCGTCACATCGTTCGCCAGCTCTCGGGTCTGCGCCAGCTGTAATCCACCAGGTCGCAGACTGCCATCTCCGTCGCTGAATATGTGCGTCACGGTCCCGGCAGTCTGCAGTCCTACCGCCCCGCCCAGCACGCGATAGGCTGCGTATACGCTGTCCGCGAGCGCCCCAGCATTCCCCGACCACGTAGCTGCCTGCTCGGGAACAAAGACCCCCACGCTCCGGATCGGTCCCGTTCCCGCGGTCGTGAACCCTGAAAGCCCCACACGGCTCGTCAGCGCCCCCAGCGCATTTACCCCATTCTGCTGCAGCCCGGCGTTGCCCACCGTAGCGCCCTGGCGATCCAGCAGCCACTCATCGCTGATCGCCTGCACACCCAGGCCATACTGCGATCCAGTCGTCCCCACCCCCGTGTAAAGGAACTCCGGTGTCTTGGCAATGTACCCCGTAAAGAGCACCGATCCGTTGTCCAGCGTCACCACGACCCGCGCTCTCCGTACCGGCATCCGCAACGTCGAGGCGCTCAGGTCCAGCCGGCACTCACAGGTTGACGGCTTGTTCAACGTCCGCTGTATCTTCAGCGCGCCCGATGTCCAGATCCATCCGCTGTAGTCCAGAGCTCCCAGCCCATCCAGGTTGTCGATCGAGATCCTCACTGCAACACCTCCGTCGGCGCCGGCGCAAGCCCGCGCATCGCCCGCACCTCCGCGATCGTCAGTACCCCAGCCTTCAGCAGCTCCGTCTGCATCTGCAGCTCCGCCATCTCATCCCGGGTCTCGAGATCATTGAAGCAAAACTCAAACTCCCGCCATCCCAACTTCTTCGCGAACAGATCCCGCGTAATGTGCTCCGCCAGCAGCTTCGCCACCGGCACAATCGCGCTCTGGAAGGCCTCGTTCGCCATCTCGCCCGCCGTCGACCGGTTCACATCCGCCTGCAATCCCAGCAGCATCGGCGGCAGATCAAACGCGTTCGCAATCATGCGCAGCAGAAACTCCTGCCACTGAATCCGCAGGTCCGCATCCGTCCCACCCGCGAACCGCAGCACCTCCGGCTTCTGCTCGCAACTCAAGAGCGGCACCCGCCCGGTCCCCTCAATCTCGTCTTGCCACCACCGGATCAGCCGGTCATGCTGCTCCGGTGTCGCCTCGTTCAGCCACAGCGCATACTGCACCACCGAGTTCGACGCCAGCCTCCCGGCATACCGGCTCGCGCTCAGAAACTGGTTCACCGTCTCAAACGCCACCTCCAGCCTCCCCAGACCGAACGGTGTGTGCGTCCTCGGATTCAGACGGATGTACATCAGCTCGTCATCCCGCAGCGCCACCGTCCCCTCCTTGCCCAGCCGTCCATTCGTCTGCGCATACCGAGCTAGTTCCGGATCGCCATCCCAGCCGCTATCCACCTGGATCGTCGCTCCATCCACCGCCCACATGTGGAAGGGCCGAAGATCGTCGCCCGTCGCCTCCATCTCTACCGCCCCGAACCCGCCGACCAGCAGATCCTCAAGCACCTGCTCCCACAGCACCCGAAAGCTGTCCGAAACGTTAGGCTCCTCCAGACACCGCCGCAGCACCCCGATCCTCTCCGCCGCGTTCTCGACCTCCGCTCCGTCATACCCGCGCCGCACCCGCACCTGCCAGTCCATGCTCGCGATCTTGTCCTTCACCACGTTGATCGCCCTCCGCACCACCGGCGTCTCCGCAAACTTGCGCAGGTTCGCCGGCGTCGGCTTCGGCAAAGCGTTCTGTCCCGTCCGTCCACCCGCCCCGTAGGGGCTCAGGATCGAGGGCAGCATAACTGTCTTCCTCTCACCTTTGGTCGCATCCCCGGCAGCCGCCTCCACTCCCGCGATCCGCTGCCACACACTCTTTACCGTCTCCTGAACTCCCATGCCTAACCTCCTCAAAATCGTCTCGACCGCACCAAAAAGAAGAGGCACGGCCCATAGCCATGCCCCCTTACCTCAAAATCAGCTCCAAGCTCCAAGCTCCAAGCTCCAAGCTCCAAGCTCCAAGCTCCAAGCTCCAAGCTCCAAGCTCCAAGCTCCAAGCTCCAATCTCCAAGCTCCAAGCTCCAAGCTCCAAGCTCCAAGCTCCAAGCTCCAAGCTCCAAGCTCCAAGCTCCAAGCTCCAAGCTCCAAGCTCCAAGCTCCAAGCTCCAAGCTCCAAGCTCCAAGCTGTTGCCTGTTCCTTGGCTTGTCATCCCGTAGGGATCTGCTGTCGCTCTTCATCTCTAGCTAACAGCAGCCAGCAGCCTCAAACCCGCAGCTCCACCCGCGCCGTCTCCGCCATCCTCCCGAGGTCCGCCGTCGTCATCACCCGAATCTCCGCGCGCTCCATCGCCTCCACCCCGAACCGATAGCGCTCCATGAAATCCTCCGCACCTTCCAGACTCCTCACCGGCTCGACCACGGCCGTCAACGCAAGCCTTGCCCCTTCCACCCGTTCCACGCCCGCCCCCAGCTCCGACGCCGAGTACGCCATCGCCTTTGCCCCTTCCACATCTCTCTCGAGCGACACTGCCTGAAACATCCGCACCACGCCGTTCGGCCGATATCCGCAGTCGATCCGCATCGGATCTCCGTCTCGCGTGTACTGCGCCGCCGCGATCCCCTTCCGCATCAGCGCCCACACACCCGCCCTCTCAAACTCCCGGCGCATCGACCCGGCAATCGCAGCCCGTCCACCAGCCCTCTTCTCCCGCTTCACATGCATCGGCTCAACATACATCCGCATCAGCTGCTCCATCTCCGCCGGAACGCTCTCCGCCAGGCACCCCCGTGCCGGCGTCAGCTGAACCGAGTTCGAAAGGCTGTCCTCCAGCACTTCCATCAACGGCCTCGCCTCCAGCGACCCCCGACGCAGCCCCGACAGGAGCTCTCCCTCGAGCGCCTCCAGCATCTCGAGGTCCGCTAGCGGGTCCACACACCGCACTCGCCTCCAGTCACGCGTGAAGCGCACGGCCGCCCTTTCCGCGGCTTCGATCTCCCGGAGCACCACACCGATGTTCACGAACTCGCCCTTCACGACATCCGGCACATACCGGACCACGAAGAACTCGCACGCCAGCCTCTCATTCACAAACCACTCCTACATCACAAATCTTGACGCAATTTGACCAACCGCTGCGCCTCCCGGCACCACAATCTTCTCCACCGTCGCCCATTTTGGGAATGGTTGCCGGTCAGAGTCGCGAAATCCCGCAATCAACTCCCGCAACCGCCCCCTTCGTCGCAGCATCGCCTCCACCAGATCCTCCAGTACCGTCGTGTCACCGCCATACCACTCCGGCGGCACCGTCTCCGAAATCGACCAAAGCACCTGCGCCTCCATCGACTCCGCCCGGCTCAGCCACGGCTCAAAGCTCCCCCAACCCGTCACACCCGCGTACACCAGGTTGCGAGGATACACACCCCGCAGCGGCGAGTCCGGAAACGTCCACTCCCCCGCATTGAAGCAGAAACCCTGGTCGATAAAGATCGCCCTGTACTTCCTCTCCCTCGCCCGCCGCTCAAACACAGCCTGCCTTCCATTGCAGTTCCCGGTCCACTTGTCCGCCACCAGCATCCCGGCAAACTCCCCAAGATTCCGCACCTCCGACATCTGCTGCTCCGGCAGATAGTCGACTACCTGCCCCGGCATCAGACCGCCCGCGAACTGGCTCCCAAACTGCAGCCCCGCCGCGCATGGCTCGCGCTGTCCGCGCCCTGTCTCCACGTACATCTCGGACGTGTTCGCAACCAGCCACTCCGTCACCTCCACCACATCCGTCGCTGGCACGGTCAGGCCCATCGCTGCCGCAATCCGCGTCGCCAGCAGCTCATTCGCCAGCACCCGCAGATGCTGCGGGTTGTTCCGAAACTTCACTACCCAGAGCTTGCCATCCGCTCCTAGCATCAAATGGCTCTGCGCCCCACCCCGCATCCTCCGGATCGCCTGCACTGCCAACACCGCCAAAGCCGCTCCCCCCGTCCCAGAATACAATTATGGGCCTCAGCCTGATACCTAACAACGGACAACCGCCTCGCCGCCAACCCCTCCACACGCAGCAGCTCTACGAGCCACGAGCCGTGAGCTAAGAGCTAGCAGCTCAAACCCACTTACTGGAGTCACGCCAGCTCCGCGCGCACACCCTGAGCCACAGCCATCGCCATCAAACAATCATCGTGAGCTCCATGCGCCCCCCCCAGCCGCCCACCCGGGTAGCTCACATATGTCCTGCACTCGCCCAGCAGCCTTCGACTCTGAAACACCCACGGCGCCTCTACCAGCAGCGCACCTATGCGGCTGATCATCCCCGGTTTGTTTCCCGCCGTCGTCAACCACCCAGCTCCGCCACCCTGCTCGTACACTCGCCCGTAGCGTTCGCTGCTGTCCAGATACGCCAGCACACCCGCTCCATGATTGTTCCGCTCCACCGCAATCATCGCCCCTCCGTACTCCCGCGCCAGCATCGCCGCCGCCCGCGCCAGCTCCAAAGGCCCGATCCGCTCGCGCAGCTCCGCACACTGCACCCCCGTCTCCCTCTCGATCACCTGCACGGCAGCGAAGTCCCCATCCGCACCTCCACCAGCCGTGTCTGCCGCCACCAGGTACGTCTTGCCCGGAAGCGGCGGCAGCCAGATCTCGAGCGCCCCGCCCCGTCGCGTCTGGATCGGCTCCGTCAGACCCCGCAGCCGTTCCTCGATCGCCTCAATCTCGAAGCAGCACGCGCCCGTAGCCCGGAAACAGCTCTCCGCATCCTCCGCGAAGTCCTGCGACCGCAGCCCCCGGTACCGTCTCTCCAACTCCCGGCGAAACCCGATCTGTCCGGACGAAAGCCCATTCCGTTCCATCAACAGCAGCTCCTCCGGCCTCGGATCGCGCACCGCATCCGACACATACGCCGGCTCCATCCACCACGGAAAGAAGTGCTGCGCCGTACCTCGCTCGCGCGCCTCCATCCATTCCTCATAGAAGCACCCATACGCTCCATTCGGAGTCGACTCCAGCACCACCTCACCCCCTGGAGCCACCGCACCGCGCAGCCCCGCCAGCACCGCCGCCGCATCGCCCGGCCATCTGCTCACCTCGCTGCAGTGGAGGTTGTTCACCGTCAAACCTCTTCCCGCACCCTCGTCTCCCGCGCTCAGTACCCGAAACTCGCTGTCCAGCTCCGCAAATCGCATCTGCCCGGAATTCGCCTTGCTCCGCCGCAGCGGGCCATCCTTCAACTCCTCCGGCAGCCGCTCCCAGAACCGCTGCACCATGCGAAAGATGCCCTCGGCCGCCTCCTGCGTCTGAGCTACCTGCACCGTCAGCACACCGTGCCGCGTCACGGTCTTCAAAAAAAACCGGCCTGCGATCCAGGTCGTCATCCCCATCTGCCGAGCCTTTAAAATAATGTTGTTCTGCCCACGCCCTCTCTCAAACTGCCGTTGCGCTGCATTGGCCCGCAACGCCCGCTCCGTGCCCTCCCGGTCGCGAATGTGCAGCAGAGACTCCGCCATCCACATCGCCACTGTGTCGCCGCGCAGGCCAGTCGGCCGACTGTCCAGAATTTTGCCCAGCCCGAGCAACTCCTCTATATCCCATCCGTTGTCCTTGCTCGACATTCACCCCACCGCACCTGACCTCGACATCCCCGAACAGCTGTTCGACAATGGAACGGAAGCCCCCAATGGACATCCACCTGGCCCCACTGAACGAGAGCGAGCTCCTCGAACTTCTTCGCAACCGCGCTCGGCATAGTGAGCACACACTCACCGGCAATCCGGCAACCGCCGATCTCATCCTCCTCGTGGGCAGCTTCGGCATTCAGCCCGACCTTCTTCTGCGTCATCCTCTCTACCTCCGCTACCGCGATCGCTGCGCCGTCTACACCGAAGACGACAACTACCTCCCCCTCGCGCCCGGCGTCTACTGCTCCGCTCAGCTTGACGAGCACAGCCGCGCCGGCCGTACCTTCAGCTACTCCTACGTCTCGCGCGACGGCCAGTATTCCAATCCCTTCGTCGGCTCAGCTGCTGCACCCGCGAAGTCGTTGCTCTTCTCCTTCCAGGGAGGCAGCACCTCCCTGGTTCGCAAACGCCTCTTCAACCTGCGCTTCCGTCGCCCTGACGTCCTCATCGAGAACACCAGCTCGTACTACCACTGGGACCTCCACCAGCCCGATCGTGAAGATCGCCAGCTTCGTTATGCGCGCACCCTCGCCTCCTCACACTTCGTCCTCTGCCCCCGTGGAGCAGGAACCGGCAGCATCCGGCTCTTCGAGGTCATGAGCGCCGGTATCGCCCCCGTCCTCATCTCCGACGACTACCTGCTCCCGGCCGGCGTCGACTGGAGCAGCTTCCTCCTGCAGATCTCCGAAAAAGATATAGGCCGCCTCCCCGAGCTCATCCAACCGCACCTCGCCTCAAGCGCTCAGCGCGGTCGCCTTGCTCAGGCAGCGTGGCGGCAGCATTTCGCTCCAGAGCAGGAGTTCGACGAGATCGTCGCCTCCTGCTTCAAAGCACTCCACCACGGGCCGCCCGACGAAGCAGTCTTCGTTCGCAAGCAACGAGTCACCATCGCTCGCGCCGAGAACCGCCGCAAGCTGCGCTCCTTCGCTCGATCCACCTTCCTAAAGGTATTTCAGCTGCTTCGCCGGAAGCCGCCATTCCAGATGAATCGCTGACGCTCCCGGCTCCCTCAGCCGCCGTCTACTGCAGCACCCGGACGTTGTACGCCTTCGCCGTCGGCGTCACGGCGCTTACCGCACACACCTGCACCGTAACCGTTCCGGCACTCGTCACAGCTGCGCTCAACAGAGTCGTCCCGCTCGGCAGGCTCCCATCCCTGGCACTCACCGCCACCGGCACACCGGGTGTCGCGCCCGATACCGCAACCGTCCCGCTCGCGCAGGCGCCGGCCGCAAGCGGCGCTCCTCCGATACTCCCCGTCCCACCCGAAAGAATGCCGTTGAAGTTCGAAGCCGTCACTCCGTTAGGAAACGTGCATCCGCCGCCCGTCTGGCAGCTCATCACATTCGCGTTCGCCGCTCGATCCACCAGCGATAACCCTGTGCTGTTCGGCTGCATCTGCAGCGACCAGCCCACATTTCCCACCCCTCCCGTTACTAGGTCCAGCGATGCATACGCCGAGGCAGTCGCCCTGCTCACAAACACCCCTGCATTGTTCGCTCCTGTTGAGAGCGCCTGGAGGTACGCTTCCTGATCGGGACCAGTCAAAAGAGGTGTTCCACTTCCAAACGTAGTCGTTCCGCCCTTCACGCTCAGCGAACTCGCTGTCGCCGTCCCTGCATGGATCGTCCCCGCCGTAAACGCCTGCGGACTAAATCCATAGTTGATTCCGCCCATCGCAACATTCAACGTCTCCGCCTCAGGCTCATACCTCACAAACTCCGTTCCCCGAACACTGTCGAGCTCGAACAGGTTATAGCCCGAGTTCCAGCGTCCACATCCGTGCGAGTTGCAGTGAATCTGAAATACGCTGATCTCACCCGCCTGCGCCTCCATCGTTCTGTTCCACACGCCCAGCGATTCATACGCCACATCCGGCGCGGTATGCGTCCCACCACTCCCCAGATAACTCCCCTGAGGAGCTGCGTTCTGAATCGTCCATCCACGCATCCCCGGTCCAACATTATCCTCGTACTGGATTCCCGATCTTTGATACGTCGTGGGCCGTGGTGTCGTCTGTCCCACAAACTCAACGTCCGCCTGCACCTCTTCCTGGAAATAATGCGGCTCCTCCACCTGGTCGTTCGGCCCCCACGGAACCGTATTCGCCGCCAACGTCAGCTGCCCATCCACGCTGTTCGTCGATGCGTTGAACACCCCCAGAACCTCCGCCATCGGATACAGCACAAACCTTCCAGTCAGAATCCCCAGGCTTCCCCCCGAACTCGATCCGTCCGCCCCCGTCTGCAAGTACGTCACACTGTTCGGCCCCGTCGATGTCACCGCAAAACTTCCATTGAAGCTCGCATCCGCCACACCGCTCACGGTCATGGTCAGCCCATTCAGATCCACCGGCATCGAGCCCGTCAGCGTCACAGTCACCGCATTGCCGCTCCTCGCAATCGAAGCGATCGACCTGCTCACATTCAGGTACGAGCTCGTCTGTCCACTCAACCCTAGGATCCCCGTTAGGTGAGCCGCATAGAAAAGCCCCGTAGCCGAGTACGATCCAATCACTGGAAATACCTGCCGGATGCCACTCGCAGTGTCCACCGTCTGCTCGATCCCATACCCGCACAGACCGCCGACCGCGATCGTCGCTCCCGCCGCATGCACCTTATTCAGGGTCATCTGCAAATGCGTCGCGTCGATGACCGTATACGCCGCCATCTCATAATTCGTCGGATTGAAGCCATTCGGCAGATCGGTCACGCACGCCACGCCTGAGGTGCTGGGCAGAGCGGATGTACTACTTGCAAAACCCGTATACACACCGCCGGTCGCAATCGGAACCGTCACCGTCCCTGGAGCGATGTTCGTCGCCTGCGAGGCGATCACCTGCCCCGTCGCCAGAAACACGCTTACCGGAAACGTCGTGCCACTAAAAGCTGCACCCGGACCCGGCGTTCCTGCCGGCCCAAACACCGCGCCCGTAAGCACACCCGTCGAAATGTCCTTCGCCGGGTTTTTGTCGATCAGATACCGCCCCTCACCCTGCGTCCCCTGTGCCGAACTCACCGCAATTCCCACCGTCGTCGACCCCGTCGTACATCCGGTCGAGCAATTCCCTTGAAATACCCGGGAGTCCTCGTGGATCTGCAGGTCAAATGGATGCGCTCCCTCGTCCGCCTCATCCCGGAACCCGCCCGAAGCCCGCAAAAACTGTGCTCCCATCAGGCAGTCGCCAACACCAAAGCAGTCCAGGTTGTGAGGATCGAGCACATGCTGCCCGGCAGAGTTGTACGTCCCCGTCATGATCATCGCGCTGAAGCCCGTCTTGAAGTACGGTGTGCCCTCAATCGTCGCCGGATACAGGTTCGATCCTCCAGTAAACCCCGCATGATTCAGCACCACACCCAAAGACGAAATGCCCGCCGCATGTGTCCTCTGAAACACATCCGCCGTGTTCCGCGTCGATTGAACATCGATCACCTCCCCGGCGTCGTTCCCGGAACTCAGAAAACTCACCGGGTTGAAGTAGCTCGCGTGACGCTCTCCCCCGCGGTCATCCTCAAGACGAGTTCCCGCCGTCGGTCCATAGTGCCAGTTGGACTGTGAATACCCCTCAAAGGAGCCGTAGCTCTGCTCCGCCTTCACCTCGCACCCGCCCGCGCAATCGGCCGCATTCGTCGCGCTCGAAATGCCATTATTTCCAAATCCATTCACGTACTGGCTCGCGTATTCAACACCGTTCAGCCGATTCGTCTGCATCTGCGTCCCGCTCGGCTGCGTCACCACCTGCGTCGCCTGCGGTGCAATCGAAACCTTCTGCGTCAGCCCGCTGCTTACCGCCCCAACCACCGCGTCCACATAGTGCTTATTCGCTGCCTGTGACGCAGATGTCGGGTCTCCCGACAGCGCCAAAGGCCCGCTCATCGCATCGCCGATCTTGGATACATACGGCAGCGCCGCCCCCTGCGCAGTCCCTGTCAGCGCTGCCGCAATCGCCGTATCCACATAGCTCTTGCTTGCCGTCTGCAACGCAATCGAAGCCGGCAGCACCGTACTACGCACCGAGCTTACGGTCACCGCCGCCTGGCTCACCGGAACCACCCAGTACTCCCGGCTCACACTTCCGTTGTCGAGGTGATACACCGCCGTATAAAACGTCCCTGCCGGAGTCGCACCCGCATTGGCAGCCAACTTCATCGAAAACACACCGCCAGTAGCGATTGGCGCCGACGTGCTCCCTCCAGGAACCGCCTGTCCCGCCGCGGTCGTAAACGCCGGCCAGCTCACAATCACCGTACCTGTCGCCAGCGTCCCATCCGCACGGTAAATCGTATCCGCAATCGTCGTCGTCGCTACCTGGCCTTGCAACCGCAAGCTCACCAGGATCAGCAGCACAACCCCAAGCGCTCGCCCCATGCCCCTCTTTGTCCAACTCATCGCAACTCTCCTCACACGTCATTCTGTCCGCCGATGCGCTCGTTTCAAACCGAGCGCATCGGCCCCGGCAGATAGCTCCTATAGCAAAGCACCGTCGATCCGTCATTTGCATCCTTCGTCGGCAACGCCCGAAACGCTCCGTTCAGCTTCCATCGCTCCAGACCTCCCACAAGCGCCTCCGCGATCTCTCCCGACGAATGCATCGCCTGCAGCCGCGGATAGTGGTACAGCACCCGGTCGCCCTGCTCTCCATCCATGCAGAACAGCCCCGACCACTCCTGAAAGAACGCACCCCCCTCGCGGTCGACAAATCCTGCCACCCGGCTCACCTGCATCCCGCTCACCGGAGCCCCCGCCAGCAACGCGCTGCCAAGCTGCAGCACGCCTCCCCCAATCGAGACCACCCGTCCCACATTCAGCGTCACTCGTCGGACATAGTTCACGTCGCCGCCCACATCCGCAGCAGCTCGCACCCAGGCCGCACTCGCCCCGGTTCCAACAAAGCCCGTTTGCCCGCTGTAGTCCACATCCACCGCCACAACGTCACCCGCGGCAAAGCCTCCCGCAGCCGCTGCCCCCACGTTCAACGCTGTCGCTGTCGATGCTCCAACGCTGCTCATCAAAGGCACAGCCGTCGCGCTCACACCCCCACTCCCATTGGGTATTGCCCCCGCTCCCGTCACCAGCAGGTTCATCTGCTGCGATCCCGAAGCCACCGCCAACTGCAGCTTGCCCCAGCTCTGAAACTCCATCTGAACCGTCGCCTCCAGCTCCGTGCGCGCCTGGCTCTGCACCACCGCTGGAGCGCCCGTCCGCAACGCACTCACAACCGTCGCGCCCTTGCGGCTGAACCCGGAGCACCACCCCAGGTCCACCCACGGAGCCGGTGGCGCATCCAGCACAAAGCTGCCCTGCTGCGACGCATCAAAGATCGTCGGCTGCCCCGTCACCCGGTTCACCGGAGCGAAAAAAGCCCGCACCCGCCGCGCAACAGGGGTCGCAGCCGCCATCAACGCGGCAGGCATAATCGCTGTACTCATAGCTCCCCCGCTTCCTGGTAGCAGAACACCTCAACCGTTGTCGTTCGGCTCAGCCGCTCGCCGTCCCACGTCGACTTGCCAAAGACAGGGTCGCCCCAGAACACATTCGTCCCCATCCGGGTTGAGCCACTACTGCCGTAGGTCGTCTTCACCACATTCTGCGGCGCCCGTCGCAGCGCCGTCGCAAGCTCCAGGTCCATCGCAGCCAGCAGCCGGCCACGATCCATCCCCCCGTTCCCCGTCGTGCCGTCCGTCGCATAGCTGATCTCGCAACTCATCCCCACCAGCTTGTCAGGCGCGTACAGGGAAAGGCTGACCCAACGCAGCCAGAAAGCGTCCGTTGTAAAGAACGTCGTCGCCAGCTCATTCTCTGCAACCAGAACGCCCGGCCTCGTCACCCCCCGTAGCACGGCCGTCCTCTCAGGATTGATCCCCGCAATCCTGTCTCGCAACATCACATAGAAACTGTCCTTGGCGCTCTGCATCTGTCCCGCTCCCTATATCGTCTTTGCCTGCGGCACCCGCACCACCAATCGGTATACATAGGGCGCCCCGTCCATGTCCGAAGAAGACACCAACTCAATCTCCATCAGTCTGTCGTCCACCAGAACGCCCGCGGCCCCCGCAAACAGCTCGCTCGCATCCGTAGCGCCCGTACCTCCCAGAACGCTGTCTACCGCATTCGCCGAAACCATCAGCTCCCACCGCTCGCCTGCCTTCTGCGCACCCGGTCGCGCCTTTCGGAACACCACCGGCGACAACTCCACATCCTGGAACTCCGGCGTCGCCAGCCCAAGCTGTTCGCTCACACTCCCCGCCGCAGCCGGTGCCGGAATGCGCAAAGAAACTGAACGCCCTCCCGTACTCCGAAGTAACGCCTCTGCCGCCCGCCTCGCCGCATCACTCGCCATTCGTACGTCCGCCATCGCTCTACCCCACCCTCTGCGCCACGTACGGCCGCAGCAGCATCTGCACTTGCACGTCCAACAGTGACGAACTGAAGTACTGCATCTGCAGCGTGTCCAGCTTGCTCGACTTCACATTCATCCCCGGCGTTGCCTGCGCATTCCGCACAATCTGACCGCACGCAACCTTTACCGCCGGCGTCACCGTCGCCAGCCCAGCCATGTAGGTCACTTCAATATCGTTGTAGCTCAGCCCCAGAAAGTTGTCGGGCAGCGTCAACTCCCCCGTCGCCATGGCAACATCGACACCGCTCACCGCCAGTGTCGTCCAGCTGCCCGGCACCGTGAACGCCCACGCCACCTGCTCCCGAAACACGTCCGCCAGCTCCCCTCGCCGCGGCCGCCCGTATCGAGCTCTCACCGCAACCAGCGCCGTCGTCGCATCCGCGCCCGCCAGCGGCAGATAACTCAACCGCACTGTCTGCGCTCCCGCCGTAACCCGCAGCCGCTCTACGTACTGCGTCACCAATAAACTCGGCCGTCGGCAGTGCGCCTCAATCAACGCCGACGCCATCGTCACCCAGTCGTCCGTCGTCTCCGCCGTCAGACCGTACTGCACATACTCCGTCGGCAACAAATACCCCATCGCATCCGCCTCCCAAAAAGAAGAAGAGGAACCGGCAGCCCGCCGGTTCCTCTATTCGCCCCCACCATCTCGAAAACACCCCGGCCCTCACTCAGCAGCTGAGAACCGGGAACTGTGGCCTGAGATCCACCGTTTAGCGATCCACCAGCACCTGGTAGTGCGCATAGTTCGCGCCCTTCACCACCAGGCCGCCGAACTTTACCACCACATACTGCGAAGCCAGTGAACCCGGAACGCCAAGCTGAAAGATCCGTGGATTCGGGTCGCTCAGCCAGTGATAGTCGATCATGTCCTCGGTCACGATGTACGCTGGCAGCACCGCAGTCCCCGATCCCGGCGTTCCTGTATAGCCCAGCGTCCACTCCGGAATCAACGGCAGATCGCCCGCCTGCGTCGACAGCGTCTTCACCGTAAATCCGCTCGTGATCTCCTGCGTGTTCAACACAACGTTGAACTCGCTCTTCATCTCACGGTCGATCAGGTCCAGCAGCACCGGATTGGCATAGATCGCAGTCGGACGCACACCAAACGAGCTGTTCGAAACCATCTGCGCCACCGTCGACTTCAACCCGTCGACAATGCTCTGTCCTGCAGCGATCGACACCGAATTGCCACCCGCGGCAATCTGTCCCGCCGCACCGAAGTACTGCGCCGTCGTCGGCGAACTCAGGCTCGTATCGTTGCCGTTCCACAGAGCAACATCATGCGTCCGCAGAACCCCGTCCACGGTGTCCGCCAGATCCTTCGCCTGAAGATACGCAAACTGGCTCTGCTGATTGCCAAGCTCGATATCGAACAGGTTGTAGTTGATTTGCGCCACCAGCGCCTTCAGCGGAACGCTGCGCTCCACACGTGTCGGGCTCACCAACGGAGCCACGATGTTGCGCGGATCGACAAACCCCGTCGATGCCGAAGGTGACGGAATCGACGTCTCCTCGAAAAACCTCGACGGATGTCCCGTCGCAGGCACCTGCTTGATGCGCCGCCCAAAAATGCCGCGGCGCCGCACGAGATCCGTGATCTCGGTATGGTACAGCGGAACTTCGACCGCACCCGGCCCTAGAAAATCCGCCGCCGCATTAATATCCGTAAACTTCGCGTTCATCCCTAATCCCTTTCAAAAACAAAAAAGAGGAATCAGCCTGCGCCGAATCCTCCAGTCAAATGTTCTTGGCACATCTTCGCGCCTTCCGTGCGTCCTTGGCCGTGAGGCCTTACCTTCAGCCCAGCAGCCCCGCTCGCATCAACTGCGCTTTTACCGCAATCCTCTGCTCCAGGCTCAGGCTCACCAGCGCAGCATCCACCGCCCCAGGCTCCAGCGAATCCACCGCAACCCCCTGCTTCGCGAGCAGATTCACCATGCCCGCAGGCAAGGTCTTGCGCCCGCGCTCCGCAACTCCCGTTCCCGCGGCCTTCGCCCGAAGCTCAACCAACTCCGCCTCTGCGGCCGCCAGCCTCTGCGCCAGCTCCAGTTCGCGCCGAGCCTCCACAGTAGCCACGATCCGCTCGACCGATGCCTCCGCCTCCATCGCGACAGAACCCTCCCGCCTCGTCATTGTTTCGACCGCCCGTTCCAGCATCTCCGCCGCAGCCGTCAACCGCTCCATTGCTCGATCCATTGCCGTCTCCTCGCTGCCGCAAAGCAGCACAGCCTCATTCGTTCCTTCCATGCTCATCTCCTCTCGGCCCATCTCCACAGGACCTCGTTCTCGTGCAGTCTCTCGTTCCACATCTGTCCCGCAATCACCGCTGCCGTAGACGCTCTCCCGCGCACGCCGGACGCTTCACGCGAAAGCTCGTGCTCCGGTAGGCCGCCTTCTCCCGCAACAGAATCGCCGCGCCCGTAAATGTCGCTCGCGTCAGCGTCCATATCGATGCACGCATGTCCGCGACATGCGCGTCCGCCAACTCGTAGCTCATCCCCATCGCACCATCCTCAAGAGAATTCGCCGGAGCTGCCCCTTCCTGACCTCGGCCAGCCTCGAATGAAAACTCCGGGAAGTCCCGCGCAAACAGGAAGCCCTTCACCATCAACTGCCGCCCATCCAGCTCCGCAGCCGTGATAATGCCGCATTTCTGCCGTGCATCATGGCCATCCCATCCAGCCTTGTACCCGACCGCCATACCCAGCAGGCTCGGCAGCGCAGCCTCCGCAGCCTCCCTCGTCAACACCACACGGTGTCCGCGAGATCCGCTCGGCGCCTTATCGCTTGCAACATCCACCAGCGTCAATACCCCCTCAAAGGGCAGCCGATTCGGATGCCCATGCACCTCGGGAAACTCCACGGCCATCGCGCGAAGCTGTACCCTCGTTAGCGCATCTCTCCGCGCCCGCATGCCGCAAGCGGAAATCCCCGGCTGCCTCTTCCCCGCCTCCTCCGCCGACCCGTAATCGGAAGTCGGCTCACAAAGCTCCGCAGAAGACCTCCTCGATCTCATCCTTAGCTCTGAAAGACGCTCTCGCCCAAAATCAGCGAACGTACCGCATACCCGAGTGCTGCCCAGTTCCATGCCGACCTCCCCTTTCCTTCTGCTGCAACTCCACTTGGTCCGGTTCGCACCGTCACACCTCCGCCGCGCCTTCGTCACATTCCTCACGTCCGCGCTTCAGCTCCTGCATCAGCATCTCCGTCAAGCTCCGCCTTCGCCGCGCCGCCCTCGCCTTCACGCCCGCAGAACCGCTTGGAGCCTCCATCTGGTCCAGCCCGCTCAGAGCAGCGAGAGCCTTCGCATGAGCAATGCTCCCCTGTTTCGCCTCTCGAACAAACCGGTCCACAATCTCCGGAAGCGCCTCCGCCATTCGCCTCTGCGCAAATCCGCGGCACTGCTTTGGCCTCAAAGGTCTTCCCACGTCATCTCCCCTCGCGCGCCTCTCCGCAGAGTGATCCGACCCATCTCTGCTGGCAAAGCGTCCATTCACCCGCCTCCGTCCTTCCACTCTTCGCCCCCAAAAAGAGAGCGGGAGAAAGGCACCGTCTCCGGTATCTCTCTCCCGCTCAAACCCGCACTGCACTTACTTATTCAGACTAACAAAGCGGTTGCCCTCCTTACGCCAACCTCCTCCATGCCCGTAAATGTAACAGAGCATGGAGCTTACAGCCAAACCTCAGTCCTTCGAGGCTTGACATGCCGAAAGTGGCTCGAGCAATCCCGCATCCAGGAAGATCCCCGTCAACAGATCGACAGCTTCGGCGTATCTTCGAACCACCGTCCGAAGACTCATCCCCAACAGCCGCGCGGCTTCACCCTGTGTGTACTCCTGCAAAGCGATCCGCTCGATCAAGGAGCGCTGCGTCTCCGTCAGCTTCGTAAGACACCTCTCCACGTCGTGGACAAAGATCACCACGTCGTCAAAGCCGTGCACGCGGTAGCTCGTCACATGGCCCCGAAACATCTCTCGTCCAATCAGTGAAGGTACCCTCCCCGTCTCCATCGAGAGGCGCAAATAGCGTCGCAGCATCCCCTCCGTGTACTTCCGATAAAACGCCAGCTCGGGCGCCAGAACGGTTCGGCACTCCCGCTCCGGCGCAACAGCCCACAACAGCGGTAAAACAGCAAAGGCTGCACTCATCGCGCACCTCCCGCGCAGGACGCACCCGCCGCCCCGCACCCGGCCGCTCTCTTCAGCAGCGTGCGCTTCCCTCCATTGCGGCGCACCCGCGGTGGCGGAAACTCCGCCAGCTTTGCTGCACAGCTACGGCAGTACACGCCCTTCACCGCACACATGCGAAGCCAAAGCGCTCCGCATCCCTCACATACCTTTAGATCCATGCGCAAGTAGTTCATTCTTTCCCTCAAGGCATACCTCCCCCCGGCGAGCCTCAGATCATCAATGGTCGGAGGGGCTCGCTCAGGCTGCTATCAGGCACTTGTCGCCCCGTTCCCAGCTCTTTGACCGGTAAAACGGAAGCGAGGCTCCTGGTTATCTATGTCTTCACGCGATGTCACACCTTGGGAGAGACTCTGTTCTCACATCGCGCCAGCACCCCGGTTCCACTTTGAGAAGAAGATCTACTTTCGACACATCGTTTCCTCCGGGCGCGTCCATTAGAAAGTTTCAAGGTTATAGCTTTCGACAAACCATAAGTCAAGATCACGATTTACCTCTGGTCATCAGCGCCGGGTAATGCAATAAGCGCCCTGATATACACAGAATTTATTGCATGTGGCTAACTATTCGCCCTTTCTTCGTCTTGCACAAAGTTATGAATCACCCACAATAACGAGATACCATGAACTTCGCCGACCTCCAAGAGCGCCTCCGGCTTGAACTCGTTCGTCGCATCGAAGCCGACGCCCTTACTGGCTCCCGTCTCGCCCAGCAAACCGGCTTCCGTCAGGCCCACATCTCCAACTTTCTCAATCGCAAACGGGCCCTCTCCCTGGAAGGTCTGGATCGCGTCCTCGCCGCGCAGAACCTCACCATCGATCAGATCCTGCCCTCCACCATCACCCTCGACGCTTCTGCCTCAGCCCCCGACACCCTGAGCGAGTCCGTCCCCCTCGTGAGCTCCTCCGCAGCCATGGACGAGGCCACCATCCAAACAACCTCCATCATCGAGCACATCCCCGTCTCTGCCCCTCTGCTCTACGAGAACCGGGCCCGCAGCTCACCAGGACAGCTGCGCTGGCAGCGCTTTGTTGCCATTCGTGCAGACACGCAGCAGGCATCAGCCATGCACCCACTCATCGCTCCCAACTCCATCATCATCATCGACCGCCACTACACCTCACTCGCCCTCTATCGGTCGCAACAGCCCAACTTCTACGCCGCACGCTGCGGAAGCACCCTCCAGCTCGGTTTCGCCAGCTTCGATGATGGCCGGCTTATTCTTCGCCCTAACTCCACTGCCTTTCCCGTGCAGCTGATTCCCACGCCTCACGGCAAATCTCCCTCCGACCTCATCGTCGGCCGCGTCTGCCTCGTCTTCAACGAGCTCTAACCCGTCGTCTCCCCTTGCTAAACTCAAAGCAATGCTCTCCAGGCTTTATGCAAAGTGGATGTTCTCCTGGGAGACTTCGCTCACCACCCGCGACACCAACCGCATCGTCCGACCCTTGGAGTGGGGCTTCGACTGGATTGAAAGCTCGCTCTCCGAAAGCCCGGGTGCCCCATCCATGACAGCTCCATCATGGGTGGGATCGCAAGTCCCAAGCCCCGCCATCGAGACCCAAACCGCAAACGCTCGCGACCGCATGATCGCTATCAACGAAGACCTCGTGCAACATGCAGATCGCTTCTTCTCCTACGCCACCCCCGTCGATTTTCGCCTTGAAAAGCGCCACCCTCAGCTCTTTCCCACCAACGTCCGCCCCAAAACTCTCGCCCAGGACGCCGGCCTCCAGCGCAAAGCCGCTGCCGGTGATCTCGCCGAGGCGGAGTTTCTACGCTTTACCTCCCCGCTCCGCACCCGCCACCCCGAAAACGACATCGTCAACGCCCGCTGGTACCCCGCCGACCCCGCAAAACGGGCAGGCAAGCCAAAGCAGGCCATCATCGTCATGCCTCAGTGGAACGCCGACGCCTTCTCCCACAACGCCCTTTGCACCCTCTTCAATCGCTTCGGCATCTCCGCCCTTCGCCTGTCCAAGCCCTACCACGACATCCGCCGTCCCGCCGAACTCGAGCGCTCCGACTATGCCGTCAGCTCCAACATCGGTCGCACCATCGCCGCCTGCCAGCAAGCCGTCATCGATATCCGCGCCTCTCTCGACTGGCTCGAGCAGCAGGGCTACACCCAATTCGGCGTCCTCGGCACTTCCCTCGGCTCCTGCTACGCCTTCATCGCCGCAGCGATGGACCCGCGCCTACGCGTCTGCGCCTTCAACCACGCCTCAACCTGGTTCGGCGACGTCGTGTGGACCGGCCAGTCCACGCGCCACATCCGTGCCGCCTTCGAGCGTGGCGACCAGCAACACGCCGGCCTCACCCAGGACGTCGTCCGGCAGCTCTTCACCGCCATCAGCCCCATGTCGTACATGGAGCGCTTCGCCGCAAACCCGAAACGCGTGCTCGTCGTCCACGCAACGTACGATCTCACCTTCCTTCGGGAGTTCTCCCTCGACGTCCTCCGCAACTTCGACCGGCACGGTGTCGACTACGTCTCCCGGGTCCTCCCCTGCGGCCACTACACCACCGGCGAAACACCCTACAAATACCTCGACGGCTGGTATCTCGGCTCCTTCATCTACAACGCCTTCAAACACCTCGCCGTGGAGCCATAAAGCGGCGTCAGCTCCCGCATTTCAAGCTCCGTCAGCTCCCGCTCTTTTGTTGTCATTCTGAGCGGAGCGAAGAACCTGCTTCTCTACCACAGCGCTGAAACCCGCCCCAAACCCCCTCCGCAAACTTCGCGCTCCCTGCGTCTTCCTTTACCCACCCAAATACCCGCCCAGCATAAAATCATAGGTATGCCCATCGACCTCGAAGCCACCCTCGCGCAGTCCGACCCCGAGATCTCGCGGCAGATCGAAAACGAGGTTCTGCGCCAGCACGAAGGCCTCGAAATGATCGCCTCCGAAAACTTCGTCTCCCGCGCCGTCCTCGAGGCTGCCGGCACCGTCTTCACCAATAAGTACGCCGAAGGCTACCCCGGCAAACGCTACTACGGCGGCTGCGAGTTCGCCGACGTCGTCGAAAACCTCGCCCGGGACCGCGCTAAAGCCCTCTTCGGCGCCGAGTACGTCAATGTCCAGCCCCACTCCGGCTCGCAAGCCAACGCCGCCGCCTTTATGACCCTCCTCCAGCCCGGAGATACCATCCTCGGCCTCGACCTCGCCCACGGCGGCCACCTCACCCACGGCCACAAGCTCAACTTCTCCGGAAAGCTCTATCGCATCGTCGGCTACCAGGTCCGCAAAGACACCGAGGTCATCGACTACGACGAGCTCGAAGACATTGCCACCCGCGAAAAGCCGAAGTTAATCATCGGCGGAGGCAGTGCCTACCCGCGCCATTTCGACTTCCCCCGCATGCGGCAGATCGCCGACAAGGTCGGCGCCTACCTCCTCATCGATATGGCCCACTTCGCCGGCCTGGTCGCCGGCAAGGCACACCCCTCCCCCATCCCCCACGCCCATGTCGTCACCACTACCACCCACAAAACGCTGCGCGGACCTCGCAGTGGAATGATTCTCTGCGAACATCAGTTCGCAGCGGGTGTAGACCGCTCCGTCTTTCCCGGCCAGCAGGGCGGCCCTCTCGTCCACATCGTCGCCGCCAAGGCCGTCGCCTTCCGCGAGGCCCTCGATCCCGACTTCCGCACCTACGCCGCCCAGATCGTCACCAACGCCAGATGCCTCGGTGAAGAGATCGCCGCCCGCGGCTACCGCCTCATCTCCGGCGGCACCGACACCCATGTCCTCCTCCTCGACGTCTTCCAGAAAGGCATGCTCGGCTCCGAGGCCGAGAACGCCCTCCATGCCGCCGGCATCACGGTCAACAAAAATGCTATCCCCTACGACACCAACCCACCCATGAAGCCCTCCGGCATCCGCATCGGTACACCAGCCCTCACCACGCGCGGTATGAAAGAACCCGAGATGCGACAGGTCGCCACCTGGATCTCCGACGCACTCGATCATCGCTCCGACCCTGCCCGGCTCGCCAATATACGGGGCGAAGTTCTCGAACTAGCCGAGCGCTTCCCGCTCTACAACTGGCTCCGCCCCTAACGATCCCCCAGGATCTGGCAACGTATTCTTCGGGGCTCGGAACCCGTTCCAGGCCCCGGCAGTAGGATCGGAATAGGCTTACATCAGGCAAAGGAGAAAAAGATTTTTCCCGCCGCAGCTGCATGTGCCTCTCTGGTTGTCATTCCGCAGCAGAGCGAAGGAATCTGCTTCTCTACCAAAGCTCTCCAGTCTACTCAAATGCCGCTCCCTGAAGTTCGCCTTCAACTTGCATCACAATAACCGAGGAGCTCGAACAAATGGCAATGGCCGTCATGTCCTGGATGCTCGCAATCCCCGTACTCGGTGTCTGCACCGGTCTCCGGAGCATGACGCCTATCGCGCTCATCTGTTGGTACGCCCACCTCGGCTACCTCCCCGTCGAAGGAACCTGGGCCTTCTGGGCGGCGAACCCAATCACGGTCGGCATCTTCACCCTCTTCGCGATAGGCGAGTACATCGGCGACAAGCTCCCGAAGACACCATCCCGCGTCTCTCCCTTCCCCCTGGTAGCACGCCTCGCCTTCGGTGGCCTTGTCGGTGCACTCGTCGCCACAGGCCTCAAAGGCTCCGCTCTGGAAGGGATACTCCTCGGCGTCATCGGCGCGCTCATAGGTGCATTTGGCGGCTACAACATCCGCCGTCATCTCACGCACGTGAACCACTGGCCCGACCTGCCAGTAGCCCTCATCGAGGACGGCGTCACCCTCGTCCTCTCCTTCTTCGCACTCGGCATCGCAACTGGCTAAACAACCCAAGCCTGTCATCCCGACCGTATCTCGACCGAACTCGAGGGACTACAAAAGATCTGTCATCCCGACTGAAGCGCAGCGCAGCGGAGGGACCTGCTTCTATGCCGACCCCACCAGCCTCCAGCTGTCAGAACCCCGCCGGCCGCTCCCCCACAACCCCAAACGACTTCTCTAGCGCCAGCCCCGCTCGCCCGATCGTCCCCTCATCGAACAACCGCCCAATCAGCGTCACTCCATGCGGTACGCGCCGTGGTGGAGAAAACTTTGGCAGGGGATGATTCGGATCCGGAGCCCAGTCACTCCGCGCCTCCGACACCTCCACGAAGCCCGCTCGCATCGTCAGCGACGGATGCCCCGTAAAGTTCGTGATTGTCAGCATCTCGTCCCGCAGCGAAGGCACCAGCAGCAGGTCGACCTGCCCCATTACCCGCGCCATCTCTATTGCAACCTTGCGCCGCAGCCGGTCAGCCTGGACAAAGTCCACCGCTGAAAGAAACCGCGCCTGCCGGAAGCTGTTCGGCCATGCATCCGCCACCTGCATCTTCAGCTCGTGATCCTTCCCGCTCAGCGTCAACTCCTCAAACGCCGCCGCCCCCTCCGCAAACAGGATTAGCTGCATCGAATCGTACGGCCAGTCGGGCAGGCTCACCTCCACCGGCGTCATCCCTACCTTGCTCACCGCGTCCAGCGCCGCCCGGTCCACATCCGTCGCTGGAGCCTCCTTCATCCATCCCGGAAAGTATCCCACCCGCAGCCCCTTCACCGGTGCGTTCGCATCGAAGTCGAGCTTGCTCGGCACACTGGCCACATCGCCCGCATCCGGCCCAGAGATCGCTTTCAGAACCAGCAACGTGTCCTCCACTCCGCGCGCCATCGGCCCCAGCTTGTCGAGCGACCAGCACAATGTCATCGCTCCCGTCCGCGGCACGCGTCCATAGGTCGGCCGAAGTCCTTCCACACCGCAGCGCATCGACGGACTCACGATGCTTCCGCCCGTCTCGCTTCCAATTGCAAATCCAACCAATCCCGCCGCAGTCGCAGATCCTGGCCCGGCGCTCGACCCCGAAGCCCCCTCCTCCAGCAGCCACGGATTCATCGTCTGTCCGCCGAACCAGACGTCATTCAAGGCCAGAGCTCCCAAACTCAGCTTCGCCACCAGCACCGCACCAGCATCGTCCAGCTTTCGCACCACGGCAGCATCCGCAGTTGGGACCCGATTCTGAAACGGTTCGGCCCCATAAGTCGTCCTAATCCCTGCCGTATCAAGCAGATCCTTCGCCCCCCAAGGAATCCCATGCAGCGGACCACGATACCGGCCCCCAGCAATCTCCATATCCGCGCGCTTCGCCTGCTCCATCGCCTGCTCCCGCGTCACGGTGATGGCGCATCGCAGCTTCGGGTTGAAGCGTTCCAGTCGGTCCAGATAGATCCCCGTCAGCCGCTCGGAGGTAATCTGCTTCGTCTCTACCCACCGTGAGAGCTGCGTCAACGGAGCAAACGCGATGTCCGTCTCGCTCGCCGGCAGCGTAACCGCAGCAGCTTTGCTGCGGTTGAATCGGTCAGTCTGAGGCAGGAGAGCGCTCCCACTCACCCTCACAGGATCGCACACAGAGTACGGAGCGATCGTCGGCTCCAAGGGCACCTTCCGTGGCCCGACGCGCCGCTCATAAAGCGGCGCCATCGCACTCCGCCAGTTCCCTGCCGCCTGATTCAAATCCGCCTGGCTCAGCTGGACCTGCACCAGCTTCTCTGCTTCGGCAAAGGTGACGCTCGACACCTCCGGACCGGCAGCAGGAGCCGTTCCGAAGGCCGGCGGCATACCCGCCGGCGGAGCCGCCTGAGCAGCGTCTGGCGCCGGCCCACCCGCAGCAGCCGAGCCGCCCTTCTTGCTCTCCTCGCGACATCCCGCCGCTACGCTCGCGAGTGCCAGGGACGCCCCCGCCAGAAACTCTCGCCTCGATCTTGCCGTCGTATCGTCCATCGCACTCCGATCCAAGCCCGTTACAAATGCCGCCCACCGTGAGTAGGTTCTACCAAGCCTATCTCACTCGCACTTAACCGCCACGGCAGCCAAGTTACCATCGTGGGATAGTAGTTCCGCGAAAGAAGGCGTAGGCTCAAGCGTGGTTGTTAGGTCAGAAGCACTGACCGGGGACCTCGATGCTGTACCGGAAGTCGCTCTTCTCTCTGCTCGTCACCTTGCCGCTCTACTGGCTCATGGTGACCGCATTCCACCTTCTCAATCTGCCGAGTGACATGGCCGTCCTCGAGGGCGCATGTCTGCTGCTTCTCGTCGCAGCAGTCGGGTTCCTTGCGTTTCGTTTCATCTGGAGACAGTTATGACACTCTTTGGCGAAGTCATCGATCGCGGCGCCAGCCGCAACATAGCGCCGCAGTTCCCCATCAACACCCGTTGGATCAAGCTCGGAGCAGCTCTCATCGGCCTCTTGTTTCTAGCGCTCTTCTTCTTTACTTACATCGCCTCCATCACCCGGATCGGCGCTGGCTACGTAGGCGTCGAAATCGTCCTTAGTGGCTCCCAGCGCGGCCCATCCGAGATCCCCATCCGCACTGGTTGGGTCTTCTACAGCCCGCTCCGCTCACAGATCATCGAGTTCCCCACCTTCGTCCAGACCGTCAAGTGGACGCGCGATCTCAACGAGGGCCGCGCTACCAACGAAGAAATGAGTTTCAACTCCAAAGAGGGCATGGAGATCTACACCGACGTCTCCCTCTCCTACTCCATCGAGCCCCGCCGCGTGCCGGACTTCTACGTCAAGTACCGTGTCAGCGATCTCGATACCTTCACCCACGGCATCCTGCGCGACGTCGTCCGCAACTCCCTCAATGAGGTCGCCTCCACCTTCTCGGTGGAACAGATCTACGGCGAGCAAAAGGCCGAGTTTCTCGCCAAGGTGCAGGCACTGATCCAGCAAAAGGTGCAGCCCGTAGGCGTCGTCATCCAGCAGTTCGGCTTCATCGGCGCCCCGCGCGTGCCCACTGTCATCGCCAACGCCATCACCGCCAAGGCGCAGGCCATCCAGGATGCCGAGCGCGCACGCAACGAACTCGCCAAGACGCAAGCCGAAGCCGCCAAAACCGTCGCTGAAGCCGAAGGCGAGGCCAAGGCCGCCGTCACCCGCGCTAATGGCGAAGCGGAGGCCAACAAGATCCGCCAAACCTCCCTCACACCACAGCTCCTCGAACTGCGCAAGATCGAGAATCAGAAAGCCCTTATCGACCGTTGGAACGGCCAGCTCCCCACAGTGCAAAGCGGCAACAGCGGCGGCCTCCTCATGGAGCTTCCGAAGATGGACCGCGTCCCGTAGCTCGCGCTACGCCCGGCGTCGATACCGGATCGAGAACTCATACCCCGCGTTCGGCGGGAACAACTTGGCCACCAGCCGTAATCTCTCCGCAAGTGCCTGCGGCGCCAGCAGCGGATACTCCCGCTCCCGCAGCTCCGAGTAGTCGAAGTCCACAGAAAGAGACAACAAATAGATAGCCACAGCGTCGGAGAACGCCGCTTCCACAAACCGGAGCCGTGCCTTCTCGTCCACCCGCAGCGCGTCCGAGCCCTCCTTCGTTCCGGCCAGCGCCAGCCGCCGGCTCTCCCACGCATCCTGGCTCGTCTCTCCCCGAACATCCTCGAGCGCCTGCTTCCAGGCCAGCTCCGCAAAGCTCTCCGGAACGCCCGCGATCTCCGAGAACGCATGCCCCACGTTGATAAAGAACTCAAACGAGAGCGCGAACCGGTCGCTCAGCAGTCGCGTCGAAATAAAGACTGCGTCCGTCTTGCCAAGCAGCACATTCCGGTGGCAGATCGCCCGGTCCCCCAGCTCAGGAGTGTACTCGGGCGCGACCATCGTGGCATTTCGCTCTGGTCTCTGGCTCCCCGACATCTCGTGCTCGTCGCTCATCGCCAAGGGAACAAAGTAGTACGCCGTGTCGGTCAGAGCTCCTGCGATCGCCGTCGGAACCGCCTGCACCATCCGCTCCAACTCCCGCGCATCCAGCCGGTTATCGCCAAACGCCGCATACACAACGCCGTTAAGCGATCGCCGCGTTGCGGTATCGCGAGCCACCTGCTCAGCCTGCACCAGGCCCATGGGGACGCTTTCTGCCATAAGGCAGTATTCTAACCGTGTATGTCAAAACTGTCGCAGAATCCGGCCCCGTTCGCAGCCACCTCTCGCCAAACAGCGCGACAGTCCCGAACCTCGGGTGCCGGTCTCCTCTTTGGCGTCCCCGTCGGCGATCTGGGCTGGTTCGCTACGCTGCTCCTCAGCCTCGCCAGCGGCTTCGCCACATTCTTTGCAGGGACGTTCTTCGCCATCATGGCTATCCTGATCTACAACACGGCCGGCCACCACACCGTCGACTTCGCAATCAGCTATCGCCGCATCGGCCTCCCCCTCGGACTTGCCGTTGCCGTTCTAGCCCTCAGCTATCTCGGAAGTCTCTGGATTCGCCGCCAGCTCCGCCGCGCCTGAAGTCCCGCAAGTTGATCGAGCGTGCAAACGCACCAGGCCGCATGTCCTACTTGAGCCTCTGCCGTTTCTGCGGTACGTTGAAGCATTCCCGATCTCACCCAACCTCCTGGAGGGTCACACCGTATGTCATTCGTGCGCGCGCTTGCACGCTGGAGCCTCTGTACCGCAGCCATCACCTGCTTGGTCCTTCCCACTCGCGCCGCCGATAAGAAAGAGCCCTCCTTCTACGGTCCGCAGCCCTCCACAGAAAACATTGATTTGACGATGTACGCCCGCATCCGCGACGAGGGCTTCCACCACTCCCATGTCATGCAGTTCGCCGGAGCTCTCTCCGACGGTATCGGCCCTCGACTCACCGGCTCACCCAACATGGCCAAGGCGAACGCCTGGACCCGCGACACGCTCTCCGCCGTTGGCCTCGAAAACGCGCATCTCGAGGACTGGGGCGAGTTCGGCATGGGCTGGCAGCAGATCAACACCTGGGTTCGCATGGTCTCGCCCGACCCTGAGCCCCTCTGGGCCCAGGCTGCCCCGTGGTCCCCGGCCACAAAGGGTCCGGTAAGTGGCGAGGTGGTGCACGTCGAACTCACCGACGCCGCCAGTCTCGACCAGTACAAAGGCAAACTCGCCGGCAAGATCGTCCTACTCGGCGCCGCTCGCCCCACGCCTGACCTCACCGAGCCCCTCTTCCATCGCTACACCCCCGAAGAGCTCCGCGAAATGGAAACCTACCCGGACGATAACGGGCCACGTCGCGCCGGCACCCCCACTCAAACTCGCGCTCAACTCCTCGCCGAGCGAGTCCGCCTCACCGCCCTTCGCAACGCAGCTCTCAAGATGATGACCACCGAGGGCGTCCTCGCCATCATCACCCCATCCCGTGATAGCGGCGAGGGCGGTGGAACCGGAATCATCTTGGACGACAACGGCGCCAATCTCGCTCGCAACGCTCAGGTAAAGGAAAACGCCGTCACCGTTCCCAACGCCGTCATGATGATCGAGCACTATAACCGTCTCGCCCGTCTGCTCGACAACCACGTTCCCGTCACGGTCGAACTGAATATTGAAACCAGGTTCACCGGCGACCACGAGCACGGCTTCGACACCGTCGCCGAGATCCCCGGCACAGATCCCCGCCTCAAGAACGAAGTGGTCATGGTCGGCGGTCATCTCGACAGCTGGATCTCAGGAACAGGTGCGACCGACAACGGCGCTGGCTCCATCGTCGCGATGGAGGCCGTCCGCATCCTCAAAGCCCTCGGCGTGAAACCGCGCCGCACTATCCGCATCGCCCTCTGGTCCGGTGAAGAGCAGGGCCTCTTTGGCTCCCAAGGCTACGTCAAACAGCACTTCGGCACCTTCGGCCCTCCAGCCACGCCCGACCCCCCAGGCACACCCTCCTACCTCGCGCACAAAGGTCCCCTCACCACCACAAAGGAATGGGAGACCCTCGACGCCTACTACAACCTCGATAACGGCACCGGCAAGGTCCGCGGCGTCTACACCCAGCAGAACTACGCCATCGGTCCCATCTTCGCCCAGTGGATCGCGCCTCTCAAGGATCTCGGCGTCTCCACCATCAGCTACCGCGACACCGGCGGCACCGACCACCTGTCCTTCGACGCGGTCGGCCTCCCCGGCTTCCAGTACATTCAGGATCCGATGGACTACGAGACCCGCACCCACCACTCCAACATGGACACCTACGACCGGCTCCACGCCTCCGACCTCGAACAGGCCGCAGTCGTCGAAGCGATCTTTCTCTACAACACCTCGGAACGCGAAGCGATGATGCCCCGCAAGCCCATCCCGCACCCGGAGAACGACCAGAGACAAAACGCCCCAATACCCGGGATCTACCCGAACGCCGTTCCACCCCCGGATAACGGAAAGCCCAACGCACCCGCCGCACACTGACCCGTGAAGAACGACGGAAGGACGGAGCGACGGCACACCGGTATCTGTCGCCCCCCCCTCCTCTAAAGCCACGCACTCAGCATGCGCCCCGCACTTCCTCGAACTCTGAGCTCGTCCGGCCGACCGTCGAAGTAGCGCGCGTTGATCTCCGCTGTGCCCAGATCCTCCACAGCGACGAACCCGTCCAGCTCTCGCAACATCTCCTCAGGCCGAAAGAACAGCCGGAACGGCTCTCCAGCGAGAGCCACACGCGACGCGAGAGAGTCATGAGCGAGCTGTTCATGGAGGGGCAAAGCCTCCCTGGGTTGTCCATAATCCAGAATCAGGCCACTGCCGATCGGCCTCTGCGCAACAAACCGGATGGTCGCGCGAAATGCCTCATATGTGAGGTACGGGACCACGCCAAGCCACGCGAATACCGCGGGCTTCTCCACGTTAAAACCTGCAATCGGAAGCTCCTTTTCCATCGACTGGCACTCTAAGTCCATGGAAACATGGGTCAAGCTCTCCGGTATAGCAACTCGATTCTGCCCCAAAAGCCCAAGCTTCCACCTCTGCGTGGCCGGGTGATCCACCTCAAACACCCGCAGACCCGGATACTCATTTCGATACCCAAACGTATCCAGCCCCGCCCCGAGAAGACAATATTGCCTCACTCCGGCAGCAAAGGCCCGCGAGACGCAGTCCTCCGCATAGCGGCTGCGCGCAACCAGAAAAGCTCGCAGCGCCACGGAATAGGGCCTCTCAAGCCTTGTCTCCGTCCTATACAATTCCTCTTCGAATGCAGCTCCCAGGATCTGCACGGCCAGCGGATCTTCGAAGACCAGAGGCCGCGAGTCGTACACCTGGTGCGCCGCTCGCCGAAGCGCCACCCGAACTGCCGTTCGTGACGGCCGAGTCTCTACCACCTAGCTGGCCCGGCGCTCCGACATCCATCCGAGGACCTGCTCCAGGTAGCGCTTCATCTCCTTGCGGCTCACGATCGCATCCAGAAAACCGTGCTCCAAAAGGAACTCCGATCGCTGAAATCCCTCGGGCAGCTTCTGTCGAATCGTCTGCTCAATCACCCGCGGCCCAGCAAACCCGATCAGCGCTCCAGGCTCCGCGATGTTCAGATCTCCAAGCATCGCAAAGCTCGCCGTCACCCCGCCCGTCGTCGGATCGGTCATGACAGAGATATAAGGAATGCCTTTGTTATTCATGCGCGCCAGTCCCGCCGATACCTTGGCCAGCTGCATCAGGCTCGCGATCCCTTCCATCATCCTGGCTCCCCCAGAGGCAGAGATAATGATCAACGGATCTCGTGTCTCCAGCGAGCGATCCACCGCACGCGCGATCGTCTCACCCACCACCGCACCCATGCTCCCACCAATAAAGCCGTACTCCATCACACTAAGAACCACACCGAGAGAACCCAGCCGGCCGACCGCATTGACGATCGCGTCGTTCAATCCAGTCTTCGCCTGAGCTTCCCTGAGTCTCTTTCCGTAGGGTTTCAGATCCGTGAAGTGAAGCGGGTCCGTCGATCGCAGGTCAAGGTCCACAAGCTCATACCCGGGCTCGAGCAAACTCGCGATCCTGGAGCGCGCATCCAGCTTGAAGTGGTACCCGCACTTCGGACAGACCTGCAGATTCTCCGCCAGTTCCGCCTTCCAGATAACCTGTCGGCAGCTCTCACAACGGATCCAGAGACCCTCCGTCCGGACGGTCCTCTGGTCGGTATTCCGAATCTCGTGATTTTCCCGTTTAAACCAGCTCATGAACCCTCTCGCATCAGGTGCTTCCCATTTTAGCGAACCTCTGCACCGCGTTTCGACTGCGTGCGTCCATCCGCGAATCTATGAAACATCATAGGTGAGACGTGAACACTCGGCAAATGTCCTCAAGGCAGTCGCAATCGATGCCAATAAGATTCAGACCCAGGATTTCACCATCCTTCCCGGATCTTCGACCAACGTCGAGGTCACAAGCATCGCCAACGTCTCGATCTATACGACGACCTCCCAGATTCAGTCCACCTTTGACTTGAAGGAAGTGCAGGATCTGCCAACTGCGTCCGTTGGCCTCGGCGTGCTTAATCGCCCTTCTCAGTCCCGGCGTGGCCAGCAGCGGTGGCCTTGGCGCCGGCACCGGTCCTTCGGTCAGCGGTCACCGTCCCCGCAACAATAACTTCACCATCGAAGGTATCGATAACAACTCGAAGAGCATCACCGGCCCGCTGCTCTACGTCCCGAACGACGCAGTCGGCCAGTTCACCGCCCTCCAGAATATGTTTTCGCCCGAGTATGGACACTCTACCGGCGGCCAGTTCAATGAACTCATCGTCTCTGGCACCACCAGGTCCACGGTAGGCTGTACGAATACTTCGACAACCGCAAGCTCAACGCCGTCGACACCCTGCAGGCAAACAGCAATGTCGCCTCTGGCCTCGACTGGGGATTCAAGCCGCGCTACGACTTCAACCGCTACGGCGGCCAGCTTGGCGGGCCGGTCCTGCGCGACAGACTCTTCCTCTTCTCCAACTTCGAGCGCCAGACTCTCGGTCAGGCGGGCGGCTCCGCAACCTTCTGCGCCCCAACCGCCGCCGGCTTCACCGTAATCGCTGCGGTTCCCGGGCTCAGCGCCAACAATCTCTCTGCCTACAAGCAGTACAGCCCGGTCGCCGCAACCCAGGCCGGAGCCAAAGACGCTGTCTGCCCACAGACAATTGCGGTCGGTCCCAGTAGCATTCCGGTCGGAGATGTTAGCGTCAACGTCGCCTCTTCGCGAACTCCTACTACTCCACCAGCAGCGCTGACTTGGACACTGCGGCCACCTTCCCGGCCTTCTTCGCGCCCGGCCCGAACCGCTACCATCTTGCGGCCATTACTGAGATTCATACCTTCACGCCGAACCTCAGCAATGAGTTCCGCATCGGGTTCAACCGCTACTACAGCGTAACTAACTCGACCAGAAGTTTTCCCGGTCTCACGCAGTTTCCCAACCTTACCTTCCAGAACCTCGGCGGCGTCAACTTCGGCCCCGATCCCAACGCCCCTCAGGGGACTATCGAAAACCTCTACCAGGCTACCGAAGCCATTACCTGGGTCAAGGGCAAGCACACCATGAAGTTCGGCGTTGAGGGTCGAAAGGCTATCGCGCCGCAGCTCTTCGTCCAGCGCCTCCGTGGCGACTATCAGTACAGAACGGTCGGATCGTACCTCCAGGATCTCAGCCCCGATCTTTTCGGAGAGCGTAACGCAACCCCTCCTGGTGTCAGCCCCACCTTTTACGGCGACCAGTCCAACATCTACGCCTACGGGAACGACGACTATCGCGTAACCCCTACCCTTACCCTGAACGTCGGCCTGCGCTATGAGTTCACCTCCGTGCCCTTCTCCTCCAAGGAGCAGAAGCTCAACTCCGCAGCCAGTGTCCCTGGCCTGATCTCCTTCAATGAGCCGAAGCCGCAGTATCTCAACTTCGCTCCGCGCCTTGGGTTCGCATACGCTCCGAACGAAAATACCTCCATCCGTGCGGGGTTCGGCATCGGCTACGACGTCCTCTACGACAACCTCGGCACCTTGAGCGCACCTCCCCAGTTCCAGACTACGACTGACGTCGACACGACAGCCCCTCAAACACCCGGGTTTCTCGCCGGCGGCGGTCTGCCCTCCACCTTCACCTTCGCCAGCCTCGCAGCCCCAGCGCGCTGCTACGTCCGCCTACATTCCCAACCAGAAGCTCCCTTACTCTGAGCAGTGGACATTGAGCGTCGAACACGTCTTCGCGAAAAACTACACCGCGGAAGTTCGCTACGTAGGCACGCGGGGAATTCACCTCGACACGCAGAATAGAATCAACGTCCAGAATCGCGTCCTTCCGTCGAACCAGCTGCCGACGTACTTTGGTTCGACACCGACCCCGAACAGTACAAATACCCTCGCCAGCATACGTGCCGCTACGCCACGGATCATACCGGCCTACTCGGCCGCGGGCTTCACCAGCAATATCGTCGGATTCTACCAAACGGTGGCTCTAACTATAATGGCCTCCAGACGCAACTCACCCGTCGTTTCCAGAACGGCCTTTTGATTAATGCGGCATATACCTTCAGCAGAACGTTCGACGACACCACGGCAGACGTTTTCTCCACCACCCTTCACCCCCGCCGCGTGCAGGACTTCCAGAACGTGAGCGCGGACTACTCGCGCTCCGCCCTTGATCGCCCGCACCGTTTTACCTTCGACATGGTTTACGACCTGCCCTTCTTCCAGCACTCCAACTTCTTCGTTAAAAACCTGATCGGAAACTGGGAGGTCGTCCCTGTCTATACCTTCCAGTCTCCCGAATACACCACCATCCAGAGCGCCATTGACTCGAACCAGAACGGCGATTCCGCGTCGGATCGGGTTTTCATCAACCCGAACGGCGTGAAAGGAACCGGCACGGCGGTCAGTCCTATCATCAACCCGGCACTTCAGACTGCCTGCGTCGATTCGAATGGCATGTTCGTTCCGCTGTATAATGCGGCAAACGGTAGCAGTGGAGCGCTTTATACTGCCTGCGCCGCGGACACGGTCGGGTACTCTGCTGGCACAATTTCGAACGCCGGCAAGGCTTCCGCTACCTTCAACCCGTCCAACGCGTATTACGTCCAGGGCGGACTCGGCACTCTGCCGACCTCATCCCGCAACACTCTCCCCACAGGGCGCACCAACAACGTGGATCTAAGCCTCTATAAGAGAATCAGCTTCTTGGATCGGTACAAGGTCGAGGTCGGAGCACAGGCCCTCAACGTACTCAACCACCCTCAATACTTCCCCGGTTCACCCAACACTGTAAACTCGATCGCAAGTGCCAGTGCAACCACCGGCACCTTTGATCAGGTGAACCAACCCAAGTTCAACCAAAAAACGCAGGTCTTCTCCAGCAACCCACGCACGATGCAACTCTCCGGAAAAATCATTTTCTAGGGAATCAACGCCGCATAAAGGAGCGTCCTCGGATGCTCCTTTGTGCTTAAGCAGCATCTTGTACCCGATCGTATAGTTGATCTCGTCCAGAACCACCAGGTCCCAGTCTCCTGACACAATCACTCGTCCGCTTGCGACCAGGCGTTCTCTACCGGCCGTCCTCTGGGCCGTCTCCGCACCGCCGACCTTTACAAAACCGCGTCGCCATCTGGCGAATCACAGTCCTCTCCCAACAGCTTGGCCGTGTCGAGCTCTCCATAGTGCCAGGAACCCTTCAGGAATTGCAGGATCAGCACGCGCATACCATTTCCGGCTGCACTGAATGCTGTTCCCAAGGCTGCCATGGTCTCCCTTTACCCGGACCGGTGTTAATAAGGATCGATCCGCGCCGCAAGCTTCCACAATTTCACTCATCCCCTCAGCAGAACACAGCTGGATCAACCTGGACAGCCTCAGTGGCCGCAGTGGTACGGATGCCCTGCAAGTATCGTGAGAGCACGGTATATCTGCTCCGCGACCACGACCCGAGCGAGGCCATGTGGCAGCGTCCAAGGCCCAATCGAGAGCACGAGGTCGGCCTTCTTTCTCGACTCGAGATCCCAGCCATCCGCGCCACCAATGCCGACAATCACCCGCTGACTCCCTCGGTCCCGAAAATCCCGTATAACTTCAGCAAACTCCATCGAGGTCCGCAACTGGCCAGCCGAGTCCATCAAAATGACCCTCGCAGGCGTCCGGCCCGGCGCCTGTTCGACCGCTGCCCAGAACTCCGCGACACCCTCCATCCAAGATCCCTCAACTCGCATATACCGATCCGCTCGAGACAAGTAGTCTTTCGTAAGCGCGTCCTCAAGCACGCGCTTCCCCCGGCCTCGCCGCACACCCACTGATACGAGTGAGATCTTCATATCTAGCCTTGGACTTTACAACGGGAGCACCGGCGTTGGCTCTATGGTGACCTGCTCTGCCCATCTTGCTAAACGTAGTGCGCAAGTCGGAACTGCTGCACAGGGTGGGAGCATTCCATTCGAGAGCGGTGAATGGCTGATTCCGGAGACGCATTCTAAGACGGGCCAATCTCATACGGTGTACCTGTCCAGGCAAATTCGCAAAACGTTTTCAGGGGACTTAGAGATCTCGCTGGAGACTCGGCCCTGGTCCTGCCAGGTCGCGAAGGCCTAACGAAGCCATCCGCATCGAACGCGCTGACAAAGTGCTGGAGGACGTTAACATTCGATATGGCTCCGTTCATGATCCACGATCTTCGTCGCACAGGGGCCACCCTTCTGCACGAGCAAGGTTTCGGCTCCGATATAGTCGAGAAAGCATTCAATTACTCGATTGGCGGGTACCCGCGTTTACAGCCGCGCGGGAGTATGAGACAGCGGAAGCACATGTTACAGACGTGGACTGAGTGCATCGATACCTTGGGGCAGCAGTTCGAAATGGGGTGACCATGAGTGACAAAGCGAAAGCCCCAGCGCTTGGAGAACGTAGACCTGCCAGGGATGGCTCCGCTTGTATCCATTCGTTTGATCCATAAGCCGGAGTCACTCTTCAATGCTCGCGGCCGAAAGAAATGGCAGATATGGCAGACACGGCCGACAACAACGTCGTGGTCACCTCTTCTTCAACATCACTGACCAACAATCTTTCGCGTGACAAGAGGTTCCTCGGACTTGAAACTTCTTGACAGTGCCAATTAGTCTTGCGTATAAATTTCCGGGCGGCTGTGATAACGATAACACTCTAGGCGCGACTTCACGTCGCTCATCCGCACGCTGCCGGGCATCGTCTCCAACAACACCTCTGACTTCAATCTCGTGTTCAATTCGACCACTGGTTTCTTTGTGAACGGCTACCGGAGCAGCGCGAATAACGTTTACCTCGATGGTGCGATTAACACCGACGTTGGCGCTAATGACGGTCAGTACACGCAGCTCAGCCTGGACGCGATCGGAGAGTTCAAAGTCCTCTCGGGCAACTACAACGCCGAGTACGGTCGCAGCCCGGGTGTGAATATCCAGAGCAACACCAAGAGCGGCACCCGCCAATTTCACGGGACCCTTTACGAGTTCAATCGCAACGATTTTTTAGATGCTAACAAATATGAGTTCAATCATGTCGGGAACAAGATTGCCAAGCTTCGCTTCAACCAGTTCGGCGGAAACCTTGGCGGTCCCGTCTTCATCCCGAAGTTCTCCTCCGGCGACCACAAGAAGCTTTTCTTTTTCTATAATTATGAGGAAACTCGGGCGACCAGGCCAAACAATGCACCGACGACCGGTCGTGCCGCCTATGACATTCCAGCGGCTGCGCAGCTCACCGGTGACTTTTCCTCGTTATACAAGACGGGTCAGATCAGCACCGCGCCGCAGTTCCAGATTGGCCAGATCTTTCACCCCGGCACTATCACCTATGAGTCGAACGGAAATATCACGGGTGGCGTGCCCTACGTAGGCAACATTATTCCGTCAAGTCAGTTCAGCAAACAGACGCCAGCATGGCAGAAGCTCCTCGGTCGCGCTTACACCTTTGGACCGAATACTCCGGTTGCCGACGATCCTTCGCAGGTGGAGGTGTCCTTCCAGGACTCCTATCAGTTCAAAAAGGACCAGAACGCCGCTCGCATTGACTACAATGCCAGCGACAAGCTGAATATGTTCTTTCACTGGGTGAACGATGCGCAACGCGAGAGCCAGCAATTCGGCATCTTCGGTTTTAACTCTTTTCCGATTCTGCCAGAGTATCGCGAGAAGCCGGGCGCGAGCTGGGCCTTGGGCATCAACAATATCATCAGCTCCACTCTCACCAACGAAGCGATCTTCCAGTTCAACCACCTGACACAGCGCGTGGACGTGAATACTCCGGCAGCGAACTATGACCAGGGCGCCTTGGGCTTTACCTTCCAGCAGCTCTATCCTGGAACGAACCTGAGGAACAAATATCCGCGATTCAGTGCGGGCGGGTTCTTCGACAACTCCTTTGATCCAGGCTGGCATAGCGAGGGCAGAACGCTGGGGGTGACGGATACCATATCGAAGACCCTAGGAGTCCATACTCTGAAAGCCGGTGGTTTTGTCAACGAGGTTAAGTCGGGGCAGCAGCCTTCATTCGAGGAAGCGCCGAACTTCAACTTCAGCTCCGGTCAAAGCAACGCCAATGACACCGGCAACCCCGTAGCCAACCTTCTGCTTGGCAACTACCAGAATGTTAGTCAGAGCAATGGAATCTTCTACGGCAGCTTCAAGTTCTGGCAGTGGGAGATCTTCGGGCAGGATACGTGGCGCGTCAGCCCTCGTCTCACGCTCGACTACGGTCTTCGCTATGCTTATCTCGGGCCCACCTACACCTACGGCCAGTTTTTGCAGAATTACTTTGACCCAACGCGGTATAACCCGGCCAACGCCGCTGTTATCCAAACCGCCGGCGGCCTGACACAGGGAAGCATCATCGGCGGAGATCCTTTCAACGGAATCGTTCAGGAGGGTACGAACGGCATTCCGAAGGGACTTGCGCAGCACCGCTATAACAACTTCCAGCCGCGTGTCGGCTTTGCCTTCGATGTTTTCGGCGATGGCAAGACCGCGCTTCGTGGTGGAGCAGGCATCTTCAACGAGCGCATTCGCCAGAACAATCAGAGCTTCGACGGTCTGGGCAATCCGCCGCTCTCATATACGCCACAACTCTACAATGGCAACATCGACAACCTATCGCCCGCTCTGGTTGCAACCGGCACACGCTTCCCCGTCGGCATCAATGCCTTCGACAAAGCGGGCCAAATTCCGACCTACTACGGTTATAACCTAGGAGTGCAGCAGCAGCTGCAGCACAATATCATCTTCTCGATGACCTATGTCGGCGACACCGGCCGGCACGAGCAGTACTCCTATAACCTGAATACCCTCCCGGTGGGCGCGGCGAACGCCCATGTCGGTAATACCGGGAAGTCTCTTCTTGGAAGCGTGAACGGAGTATCGAATGCTATCGTTCCTTACAAAGGCTATTCGGTCATCTTTTACACTAAATATGACGCGAACTCGAACTATAACGGCCTCCAAACCCAGGTCCAACGGCGCTTCAGCCATAACCTCGTCGTTACCGCCGACTATACGTGGAGTAAGACGATTGACTTGACCGACGATGATAACGTGACGAACGAGATTACGGATGCCTACCATCCGCAGATTGATCGGGCCGTTGCTGGGTGGGATCGCACTAACGTCTTCAACGTCAATTATGTCTACACCGCGCCTGAGTTCCGCAATCACAGCTTCCTCTTCCGGAGCGCTCTGGGTGGATGGGAACTGAGTGGCATCACCCGTGTCTGGAGCGGCACGCCCTTCACCGTCACGGCAAACGGCAATCTAGGCAACCTGAGCGGCTCTCCCGTCCGCGCGAACTATACACCCCAGGCTGGTCAGCAGTTATACACGAAGAAATACGACCAATACTTCAACCCGCTGCTCTTCTCCCGTCCTCTGGACAACACGCTTGGCAACACTGGGCGTAACCAATTCCGCGGACCGGGTATCGACAATTGGAACATCTCCCTCTACAAGAATGTTATCTTTACGGAAAGAACCCGGCTTCAACTTCGGCTGGAGACGTTCAACACCTTCAATCACACGCAATTTGCAGGTGTGATTAGCGGCATTAGCGCCAACAACCCGGGCCAGGCAATCGATTCCAGTAACCGGGGCAACTCGGGCGCAGTAAGCGGGACCTACGATCCACGAAATATACAACTGGCAGGCAAGCTCTACTTCTAAGCCCCATTTCACTCTAACCAGTTCAGCCCCACCCCGGATGTAACAGGGGTGCCGAACTGTTTATGCCATTGTTCTCTTGGGAGAACTCCGTTGAGACTGCTTGTTCGTTCGTACCTATGCGTCACTCTGGTTGCATCCATGTCGATGCCACTTGCCGCGCAGATGAGCAGCAGCATGGAAGCAGCGTTCACGCGAGCCGTAGATGCGATGCAAGCTGGAGAGTATGCGCAGGCGGAGGAGGGTTTTAAGACGGTGCTCGCCGCTGATCCAAAAAACTTTTCGGCTCTCGGCAATCTGGGTGCCATCTATGCCCGGACCCACCGATTAGCAGCTGCCATCGAAGTCGATGAGCGAGCGCTGAAGATCGATCCCGACGATCCTGGAATACTTCTCAATCTCGGGCTGGCCTTTCTGAAGCAGGAGGACTACACCCGGGCCAGCGTCTACCTGAAACGTCTGGAGGCGACCGGCAAGGCTGGCTCACAGGCGACTATTCTACTCGCGACGAGTCTGATCCTCGGAGATGCGCCGAAGGATGGATTGGACCTGCTCAAGATGCGCAAGCTGGATACGGCGGATCCCTCAGCCCTCTACCTTCAGGCGGTGGCCTATGCTCGCCTGAACCAGATGCTGGCTTCGGAAGAAATTTTCGAGCAGCTGTTGAACAACGGAAGTACGCGAGCTCAAGCCAGCTTTCTGCTTGCTCAGGCACTTCACGATGGGCATCACCTCCGAGAGGCCGCCGATTCTTTTCAAGAGGTGATCCACCTCAGTCCCGCCTACCCTGGGGCTCATCGCGAGCTTGGCAAGGTCTACGTAAGCATGAACAGCTTCGAGGATGCGGAACGAGAGTTGCGTATTGCGGTAGCGCAGGACTCGCAAGACGGTGGCGCGCTCTATTATCTTGGGGCGCTTCTGGTGCAGTTAGAACATTCTACCGAGGGTGTTCCCTACCTGATCCGGGCCCAGACGCTTCTCCCCGACTCATGGGCGGTTCCATTCTATCTCGGCAAGGCAAAGCTGCATGAGCACCATGCGGACGAGGCGATCCCCCTTTTCCGGCAAGCGGCCTCCATGAATGCGGACGAACCACAGATCTTCTACCTTCTCGCCCAAGCGTTGCGGGCTTCCGGTCAAAGCGCGGAGGCGAAGATCGCGATGAATCGTGTGGAGGCGCTTCACAGCACGGCTCTGGATGCGGAGAGAGATCTCACTCAAAAGAAGATCCCGAGCGCACATTGAGATCGACGCTCGACAGGGCTGCGTGGCGCACGACACGGAGACAGAGTGCAGGCTTTGTCGGCCTAGTCGTATCACCCGTTGACCATCGAGGATGGACGTGCAAAGGTGTTGAAGGCTGAAGAGTCAGGAGAGCTTAGCATTCATGTCGCGTCCCGCCCGGATGAGTGATGTAGCAAGGCTGGCGGGTGTCAGCACCATGACTGTGTCTAGGGCGCTGAACGATAACCCGAACGTCAAGGAGAAGACCCGACAGCGGGTTCTGGAAGCGATCGAGAAGCTGCACTACCGGCCGAACGAGGTTGCGCGTTCTTTGCGCGACCGTCGATCGCGGCAGATCGGGATTCTGATTCCGAATCTGTATGACCCATTTTTCGCGATATGCACTCACGCAGTGAGCCTTGTGGCAAAGGAACGGGCGTATTCGGTCGTGATCTCAACCACCGACGAAGATCCTGAGATTGAGTTCGACGAGGCATGCCGCATGATGAGCCGGAGCGTGGAGGGGCTGATCGTTATTCCGGCCTCCGGAACGACCAGCCGATCCATGCTGACGGAACGCGAACTCGATCATCTTCCCATCGTGACGTTGGATCGCCCTGTGAAGGGCAGCCGCTTCGCGAGTGTGCTGGTGCAGAACAAGGCCGGTGGACGGTTAGGCACCGAGCACCTCATCCGCCTTGGGCATAAGCGGATCACCTTCTTTGGATTGCCACGACAGGTGTATACGATGCGAACGCGCCACCAGGGATATGAGGCGGCGATGCTAGCTTCCGGGTTGACACCAGACGCGCACTTCGGCGTCGGCCGGACCGAAGAGACACTCGCGCATCTCGAGACGCTGCTTGCCAGGCAGAATCCTCCAACCGCTCTCTTTTGCGCAAACAACCTCATGACACGGCATGTATTGCACGGCCTCCAGGCTTTTGGATTGCATCCTCCGGAGCCTATTGCGCTGGTCGGCTTCGATGACTTCGATACAGCCGATCTGCTGCTTACCGGAATCAGCGTCGTCCGTCAGCCGATGGAGGAGATCGGCCGGGTTGCGGCGGAGCTGCTGTTTTCACAGCTGGAGGGCAGTGTCACGGAGCTCGGGCGCAGCATCGTGCTTCCGGTCGAGCTTGTTGTCCGCGGATCCTGTGGCGCGAAGATTGCCAGGGGGGCATCTCTTGCTGAGGTCGATTCCATCGGCTGACAAGGATCGCCGGGCCAAATGACAGGTTGAGACCGACTGGTGATGAGGAACGATGATCAGCGCTTGTCAGCCTCATCGTGTTCGTGGTCAATGGCGGGTTTACAAATGGCGTCGACCTGATTGATTTCCTGGTCTACAATAACTCCGGTCCGAGCGGGCTACTCGTCGAGGATGCCAGCGCCACCGTGACTCCCGAGCCTTCCTCTTTCGTCGCATTCAGAACGCTACGACGGCGTAGATCCGAGAAGGCGTAAACCCCGAAGGCTCGTGCGAGGTGTGGATGGGGAACGGAGGACGGGTGCGGTCATGGGGAAGCAGTACAGTACTTCTTGCGGCGCTCTCCGTACTTCTTGCAAGATGCAAGAAAACTTTTCCGAGCCACGGATCATCTCACGTTCGCCGTTATGTCGCCGTTTTACTTGTAAATGCCCCGATCCGGTGATTGTTCCCAAGGTGGTACTCGAAGTGCAATGAATTGCATAAGCATCCTCCCTGAGCAGGCAGGCGCTTTGCATAGATGAACCGGGCGCGTTCCCCGTGAGGGCCGATCTCTGGCCTGTTCCGGGGCACGCGATGCCCGAGGTGTGTGTAAAAGCGAGTTTGTGAAGGGGGGTGCGTTGACCAAGGGGCCCAGCATGTTCGATCGACAGTTGAAGAGTTTTTGTTCGTCGCGTTCTCGCGATCTGTTTCGCCTCCTTTTTCCCTTGTTGCTTTTGACTGCGTCGGCGGGAACAGCCCTGGCGTACAACTGCCAGGATGTCGTTGTCTCGAGCCCTCAGAATACGCTCCGAATTCAGGGAGGTGGGGTGCAGCTTACGGTTTCGGCGCTAGGTCAACCAGTTACGGGCGGCGTGTGGAACACGGCTCGTAATGGAAATTACCAGGTCGGGATCGTGAGTGCGACGGGCTTTTACACGCCGCCGCCGGATCTTCCAGACCCTGCGTCGTCCTCGATCTATTACAACTTGCCGGGGTGCAATCCTTACACGACTGTTACGCTGCTGAATCCGGTGCCGGTTATTTCGTCACCGCAGCCTGCGCAGGTTGTGCAGATGAGCACGTTGATGGACTTTCATGGGAGTGGGTTCGAGCCCGGGGCAACGCTGACGGTGAACGGGCAGCCAGTCGGGATCAGCTATCTGGACGGGTCTCGGATCGAGTTCACGCTGAACATGGCGGCGCCGACGAACGGCCCGATTACGGCTGTGGTGACGAATCCGGATCCCGGCTCGGCCAGCGCGAGCACGACGATCCAGGGGGTGTTTCCGACGTTTACAACGGTGACGCCGACGAAGCTTGTGGGCGGGCTGAACAGCCTGACGCTGAACGGAACGGGCATCACGGATTATGCGACGTTCTCATTTGACGGCAAGCACCTATACCCGACCAAAGTGAACCAGAATACGTATACGGCGACGGTGTATGTTGCGCCCTGGAGGACAGGGTCGATCCCTGTGGCGGTGAACTCAATAGACGGTGCGCCAAACAGTTCGACGGTGACGTTGCCTATTACGGCGACGGCCATTCCCTTTGAGACGGCGGCGCGGTTTTCGACGCAGGCAGCCTTTGGACCGCGCATCGATGTCGTGCAGCACATCCAAAATATAGGTTTGAAGGCCTTTGTTAAGGAGCAGCTTGCTGCGCCGGCGGTGGCGTACGCGCCTTCACCGACGTATGGCGGCCGAGCTCAGTTTATCCTGGCGGCGACCCACGGCAACACGCTGTTGCGAATGCGCGTGGCGTTGGCGCTGGAGACGTTTATCGTCAACCAGGCCAGCAACTACGACTTTGCCTCGTACATTCCGTGGGAGCGCAAGGTAGAGACCGATGCCCTGGGGAACTTCCGCCAGATGCTGACCGACGCGGCGCAGGATGCGCGCATGGGCATGTTTCTGAACCTTGCGGGCAACAATGCCCCCACAGATACGACGCTGCACCCGAATCAGAACTTCGCGCGCGAACTGATGCAGCTGTTCAGCATCGGGCCATCGATGTTGAACGACGATGGGTCGGTGCAGGTGGACAGCACGGGTGCGCCGAAGCCGGCGTATGACCAGAACACCGTTCTGGACATGGCGAGGGCGCTGACCGGATGGCAGCAGGCGCCATTTGTCGATCCGAACTACATCTTCGACGGGGTGGACTACTCACAGAATCTGGTTCCGAACGATGGGCTCCACGACCATGGGGCGAAGACGCTGTTCGGAACGGTTCAGCTCGCGGCAGGTCAGGACATCGTGACGGACCGGACGCAGGCACTCAATGCGGTCTTCAATCATCCGAATGTCCCGCCGTTTGTGTCCAGGCAGTTGATCCAGCACCTGGTGAAGAGCAATCCGAGTCCGGCATATATCCAGCGGATCTCGAAGGTGTTTGAGAACAACGGCAAGGGTGTTCGGGGCGACATGTCGGCAGTGGTTTCGGCGATTCTGCTTGCCTCGGAGGCACGCGCCGGGGACAAGAATCCGGAGAGCGCCACGGATGGGTTCCTCGAAGATCAGCTGATGTTTGAGCTGTTCACCGTGAGCACGCTGGGGCAGGACATCGCCGACAGCCAGCCGTGTTACCTCCCGCAGACGCTGGGCGAGTCGTTTTGGTATCCGCCGAGCGTGAACGGCTTTTATGCGAATACGCATGAAATACCAGGAACGACGGTTGTGAGTCCGGAGTTTACGCTGTGGAACAACATGTCGCTCACAAACCGGAGCCAGGCGTTGTGGGGAATCACCACGGGCTCGATTTCTGGGTTCGGCAATGACTATATGCGTCGCGTGTGGCTATACAACGACTTCGCCACGCCAGCCGACCTGGTAGATGCTCTCAATCACCTGCTTTACTACGGCCGGATGCCGTCGACGATGCAGTCAATCATCCTTTCGGCGGTGAACGGGCTCAACACCACGGACAAGAACCTTCAGTTCTCCACGGCTATTTTTCTCGCCATGAACAGCGACAACGTTCAGCACTAGACATCAGCACTCGATAAGGGGCCTCCTGTGATCACTCGCCGCAACTTCCTTCGCTCCAGCGCCTCCGCTGGGATTGCCACCGTAACGACACCGCTATGGATGCACCTCACGGCTACCCGTGCCTTTGCCCAGCTTTCCGATGGGTATAAAGCGATCGTCGTCATCACCCTGCCCGGCGGCAACGACGGCAACAATACTGTCATTCCGCTCGACAATGGTTTGTACAGCCAGTATGCGAGCCTTCGGCCATCGCTGGCGATGCAGCAGGGCGCCTGCCATCAGTTGACGGCGACGACAGGCGCGCCGACCTATGGTTTGCATCCTGCGCTGAGCAACGTCGCGGCACTCTACAACCAGGGCCAGGCCGCAATTGTGGCCAACGTTGGACCGCTGAAGCAGCCGGCAACCAAGGCGCAGCTGCTGGCGAACGCCGACCTGATTCCGCCGTCGCTGCTGTCGCACCCGGTCGGGGTCGCGCAGTGGGAGAGTGCATCGACGTCGGCGGCGCCGGAGACGGGCTGGGGAGGACGCATGGCGGATCTTCTGAAGAGCTACTCCGGAAGCCTGCCGCCGGTGCTTGACGCTGGCCCGGCGAGCATCTTCACGGTGGGACAGACGGTACAGGCGGTGGCGGTGCAGGCGAGCACAGGGGCGCTGGCGGCTATACCGGGAGAGCTTGAAAGCGTCATTCTGGCGATCGCAAACGCGGATGCCACATCGAAGAATCAGATCACGTCGGCGGCGGCGAAGATCCGAATTGCAGCGGCGCAGCAGGGCGTGATTCTGAATCAGGCGCAGAATGCTGGTGGGGCGATCACGACGGGCTTTCCCAACAGCGGCTTCGGCAACGCACTGAAGGCGATCGCACAGGTAATCCATGGACGATCGGTCATCGGGGCGTCGCGCCAGATCTTCTACTGCATGCAGGGCTCGTACGACTCGCATGTGAATCAACTGGTTCTGCAGCAGAACAATCTTGCGGATCTGGATGCGGGCCTGGGCGCGTTTATGCAGGCGATGGTGGAGATCGGTGTACAGAACCAGGTGCTGGTTTGCACGCACTCCGACTTCAGCCGGAGTATGCAGGCGAACTCGACCGGCGGAACGGACCATGCGTGGGGCAATCACCAACTGGTCCTTGGCGGCGGGATCCAGGGCGGCAAGGTGTATGGGTCGATGCCGGACTTCAATCTTGGCGGTTCCTCCGATCTGAGTAATCAGGGCATCTGGATTCCGACGACTTCGGTGACGCAGATGACGGCGGGGGTCGGGTCGTGGATGGGCCTGAACTCGTCGCAACTTGCGACGGTGTTTCCGGATCTCGCAAACTTCAGTGCAGGCGGGCTGACATACGTCTAGATTGATGCTGGCTCAGGAGGACGGCTCGCGTACGATGGATGCGCGCGTGAGTCGTTTTCTTTCCAGGCTGGAGGCGAGAGTACGACGATGCTGGGGGATCTGAAGCCGCTGGCGTAGTTCGTCGGGCTGTATTCAGGCCGGGTGCTGGGAGAGGGAGAGAACGTTACCGCCGGGCGCGTTCCAGATGCCAGTGGTGTCCTGACCGGGAAGGCCGTACTGCTCGAAGGTGACGCCGGTTGCGGACATCTGCGGAACGAGGGTTTCGATGGCGGAGACCTCCCAACCGAGAATGGTGAAGCGTGCGGGGGTGAACTCGCCGACCTGGACGATGCGAATCATTATGCCATCGGCGTTCATAACCAGGGCAAACTGGTCGTCACTCACGAAGCGCAT
>JAABUX010000273.1_pt1 | contig 87157 bp, 82 predicted proteins | sample 5561851 | NCBI WGS metagenome assembly JAABUX01 (sample SAMN10711883, study PRJNA513361) | rock metagenome | isolation source: Antarctica rocks | place: Antarctica: Victoria Land, Richard Nunatak red sandstone | collected 2016-01-03 | reverse complement strand
AGAGGTGCACCCGCCTCAGCCTGATCGCGATCCTCGACAAATCGCATTCTGGCTGGCCGGGTGCACCTCACCCTCGTTTAAGCCGCTTCACCCCCGGCGTGTCGCCGATCACGGTGAAAGACGGAGGCCGAGCCCGCTGGATGTGCTGGGATGATGTGCAGCCAGCGCGTCGCCGTGGGCGGACGCCCTAGACTGCGGTCTTCCGCTGGCTCTCCATTTTCTCTCCTAAGGCAAGGCACCTAACTCATGCGCTGGTCACAGCTGTTCATACCCACGCTGCGGGAGGACCCGGCGGAGGCGGATGCCGCGAGTCACCGGCTGCTGCTGCGGGCCGGCTTCATCCGGCAGCTGATGTCCGGTCACTACAGCCTGCTGCCGCTCGGCGTCCGGGTCCGGGCCAAGGTGATGGACGTGATCCGGGCCGAGATGAACGGCATCGGCGGCCAGGAGTTCCTGCTGCCGGTCATGCAGCCCGCGCAGATCTGGCAGCAGAGCGGCCGGCTGGCGGTGATGGGCGAGGAGATGTTCCGGCTGAAGGACCGCAAGGGCGCCGACGTGGTCCTCGGCATGACGCACGAGGAAATTTTCACCACAGTCGCGCTCGAGTTGTCCTCCTACCGGCAGCTGCCGCAGATCTGGTACCAGATCCAGACCAAGTTCCGGGACGAGCCGCGGCCTAAAAGCGGCCTGCTGCGGGTCCGCGAGTTCACCATGAAGGACTCCTACAGTTTCGACGCGGACGAGGCTGGCCTGGACGTCTCGTTCGAGGCGCACCGGGCCGCCTATGACCGGATTTTCGCCCGGCTCGGCATCCCGGCCTTCGGCGTCGAGGCGTCCAACGGCACCATGGGCGGCACCGACTCGATCGAGTTCATGTGCCCGTCCGCCGCCGGGGAGGACCGGGTGGTTCGCTGCCCGGCCTGCGGTTACGCCGCGAACCTGGAAAAGGCGACCTCGGCGCTGGCCCCGGTGAAGGACGGCGCCGGGCCGCCCGCGCCGCAGCGGCTGGCCACGCCGGGCGTGCGCACGATCGACGACCTGGCCAACAAGCACGGCATTGCCGCTGACCGGCAGATCAAGACGCTGGTGCAGATGATCGACGGCCAGCTGACCCTGGTGCTGCTGCGCGGCGACCACCCGCTCGCGACCCAGAAACTTATCGACGCCACCGGCACCGCTGACATCAGGCCGGCCCTGCCAGCGGAGATCGTCGCGGCGCTCGGCGCCGCTCCCGGCAGTCTTGGCGCCGTCGGCGTGGACGGCCTGCCCGTCATCGCCGACCTGGCGCTGGCCGCCCGGCGGGACATGGCCACCGGGGCGAACACCGACGACGTGCACCTGACCGGGGTGGACGTGGCCAGGGACATCGCGGTGGGCCGCTGGGCGGACCTGCGGGAGGTAACCGAGGGCGAGCTGTGCCCGCGGTGCGCCGCGGCACTGGAATTCGTCCAGGCAATCGAGGTCGGGCACATCTTCAAGCTGGGCCGCAAGTTCACCACGGCGCTCGGCGTTTCCGTACTCGGCCCGGACGGCAGCGAGATTGTCCCGCTCATGGGCTGTTACGGGATCGGGGTGGAGCGGGCGATCGCCGTGATCGCCGAGGCGCACCACGACGACGCCGGCCTGAGCTGGCCGGTGCAGGTCGCCCCGGCCGAGGCGACGGTGATCTTGCTGACTCCCCGCGATCCGGCGGCGCGCGCCGCCGCCGAGGGCCTTTACCAGGAGCTGATTTCAGCCGGACTGGACGCGATGATCGACGACCGGGACGAGCGGCCCGGCGTCAAGTACAAGGACGCGGAACTGACCGGGATCCCGTGCCGTCTCAGCGTCGGCAGCCGGGACCTGGCCGAGGGCGTCGTAGAGTTCGCCAGCCGCGGCAGCGGCGAGCGCGAGCGGATACCGGTCGCGCAGGCCGCAGCCCGGGTGCGTGAATTCGTCACCCGGTCCAAGAGCCCGGCTGGCTGAGCCGCCGACGGCTGGCCGGGATTCCGGCCCGCGTCTTCCTAGCCGACGCGGGCGGACTTCCTGCTCATCCGCCAGCGCCGGGTGCGCGGCGAGGCGGGCTTGGTGGTCAGCGAGCTTGTATCCGCGGCGCCGCCATAGCCATGGCTAACTGCGGCCCCCGCGGCCGGCATATCACCAGCGGCCATGCCGCTTGCGGCTGCGCCAGCCAGGACTCCGCCGCCGGCCTGCGCAAAGTCCCCGGCCCCCGCCGGATAGCGGCCATGCGGTTCGTGCGGCCCGATAAGCCGCTCATTTTCGCTGGTCAGTTCTTCCCAGCCAGTGGTATTCGACATCAGTTCCTCCCCGTGCGCGCCCCGACGCTATTAGTTATGACGCACACGGGCCACATTCAGTCGGATCCGGCTGGTAAAGACTTGGTGAAATTCTGACCGCATGCCGCAAAGCCCGGTTCAGAGCCTGGCCCACGCCTCCGTCAGCACGCTGCGCAGGATCTGCTCCATCTCGTCGAAATGCTCCTGAGTGCAGGTCAGCGGCGGGGACAGCTGGATGACCGGGTCGCCGCGGTCGTCGGCGCGGCAGATCAGGCCGGCCTCGAAGAGGGCATGGGAGAGGAAACCGCGCAGCAGGCGTTCCGACTCATCGTCGTCGAACGTTATTTTTGCTGCCTTGTCTTTTACCAGCTCGATGCCGTAGAAGTAGCCGTCGCCGCGCACGTCGCCGACAATGGGCAGGTCGGTGAGCTTACTCAGGGTGGCGCGGAATGCCGCCTCGTGGCCGCGGACGTTGCCGAGCAGGTCCTCTTTCTCGAAGACATCCAGGTTGGCGAGCGCCACCGCGCAGGACACCGGGTGCCCGGCGAAAGTCACGCCATGCAGGAACGAGGCGTCACCGTGCCGGAAGGGCTCCATCAGCGCGTCGCTGACCATCATCCCGCCTAGCGGCGCGTAGCCGGAGGTGACGCCCTTGGCGAAGGTGATGATGTCGGGCTGGTAGCCGTACCGCTGCGAGCCGAAGTAGTACCCGAGCCGGCCGAACGCGCAGATCACCTCATCCGAGACCAGCAGCACGCCGTAGCGGTCGCAGATCTGGCGGACCCGCGCGAAGTAGCCGGGCGGCGGCGGGAAGCAGCCGCCGGAATTCTGCACCGGCTCCAGGAACACCGCGGCGACCGAGTCCGGTCCCTCGCGCAGGATCGCGCGCTCGATCTCGTCGGCCGCCCACGCGCCGAACGCGGTCTCGTCCTGACTGACGAATTCCGGCGCCCGGTAGAAGTTAGTGTTCGGCACCCGGACACCGCCCGGCGGCAGCGGCTCGAACGGCTCTTTAATGCCGGGCAGGCCGGTGATCGCCAGCGCGCCCATCGAGGTGCCGTGATAGGCGATGTCGCGGCTGAGGACCTTATAGCGGCCCGGCTGGCCGGTGGCCTTGAAAAACTGCTTGGCCAGCTTCCAGGCGGCCTCGACGGCCTCCGAGCCACTGGTGGTGAAGAAGACCCGGCTCAGGTCGCCGCCCGCTAGGCCGGCCAGCCGCTCCGCCAGCTCGATCGCCCGCGGGTGCGCGTAAGACCACAGCGGGAAATAAGCGAGTTCGCTGGCCTGCCGGGCGCCGGCCTCCGCCACCTCGGTCCGGCCGTGCCCGATCTGGCTGACGAAAAGCCCGGACAGTCCGTCCAGGTAGCGCTTTCCGCGGCTGTCATAGACGTACTGGCCGCTGCCGCGCACGATCATCGGGATGTCGGCGCTGGCGTAGCCGGACATCCGGGTGAAGTGCAGCCACATGTGCCGCTTGGCGGATTCCTGCAGCGCCGTGATTTCGTTGTCACTGTAGGAGGTGGCGCTGTAAGACGAAGTACTGTCCGAGCTGGTCATCTGGTCCCCCAGGTGTAGGTCTGCTTGCAGAGCTTCAGGTACACGAAAGTCTCGGTGGTGGTCACGGTGGGCAGCGACCGGACCCGGCTGAGGATCTCCAGCAGCTGGTCGTCGTCCGCGCAGACGACCTCGATCAGCAGGTCGAACGCGCCGGCGGTGATCACCACGTAGTCGATCTCCGCCATCGCCGCCAGCTGGCCGGCCACTTCCTGGAGGTCGCCGGTGCAGCGCAGCCCGACCATGGCCTGGCGGCGGAAACCCAGCGTCATCGGGTCGGTGACGCCCACGATCTGCACCGCGCCGCTGTCGGTCAGCCGCTGCACCCGCTGCCGCACCGCCGCCTCGGACAGCCCGACGGCCTTGCCGATCGCCGCGTAGGACCGGCGCCCGTCGTCTTGCAGTTGCTCGACGATCTGCTTCGAGACGTCGTCGAGCCCCATATCTTCATCGTGTCACGCAACCGCCAGGTGTCAACTGATTCCGTCGCAATAGGCTCCCGGGGGGACTGATTCACTTGTGTCAGGCGCTTCCGTCTGCCAAGGTCGTAAGCTGGCCGGACTTCCCAGGAGGCATCGTTGACATCACCAGCACCGGGCCGGGCTCCGCGGCCGGCTGTTCCCGCAGGCAAGAACCCAATTCTCCAAAATTTCGTCAACGGCCGTCACGTCCCCGCCGCCGGCGGCGTCACCAGTTCGGTTATTGACCCGAGCACCGGTGAGACGTACGCCAGCGCGCCCGTGTCCGGCCGCGAAGACGTGGACGCGGCGCTGACGGCCGCGGCCGCGGCTTTCGAGGTCTGGCGGGACACCACGCCGTCCGAGCGGAGCCTGGCGCTGCTGCGGTTCGCCAACGCGATCGAGGCGCGGGCCGAGGACCTGGTCACGGCCGAGAGCCGCAACACCGGCAAGCCCGTCGCGCTGACCAGGTCAGACGAGGTGCCGCCGCTGGCGGACGAGCTGCGGTTCTTCGCCGGCGCGGCCCGGATCCTGGAGGGCAAGTCGGCGGGGGAGTACCTGCGCGGCCACACCTCCATGATCCGCCGGGAGCCGGTGGGCGTCTGCGCGCAGGTCGCGCCGTGGAACTACCCGATGATGATGGCGGTGTGGAAGTTCGCCCCGGCGCTCGCGGCCGGAAACACCGTCGTCCTCAAGCCGTCCGACACCACGCCGGTCTCCACCCTGCTGCTGGCCGAGATTGCCGCCGAGTTCCTGCCGCCGGGCGTATTTAACGTGATCTGCGGTGACCGCGATACCGGCCCGGGCGCTGGTGTCGCACGACATCCCGCGGATGGTGTCGATCACCGGCTCGGTCCGGGCCGGGATCGACGTCGCGACAGCAGCGGCCGCCGGGCTCAAGCGGGTGCACCTCGAACTCGGCGGCAAGGCCCCGGTCATCGTCTTTGACGACGTGAACCCCGCCACCGTGGCCGGCCAGATCGCCGACGCGGGCTTCTACAACGCCGGCCAGGACTGCACCGCCGCCACCCGGGTGCTGGCCGGCCCCGGCGTCGCGGCGGACCTGATCGACGCGCTCGCCGACCGGGCCCGCGGCCTTACGGTGGGCGGCCTGGACCTGCCCGGCGCCGACTTCGGACCGGTCAACAACGCGGCGCAGCTCGCCCGGATCGAGGGCTTCCTGGCCCGGGCCCCAGAGCACGCGAGCGTGCTGGCCGGCGGCCACCGGGTCGGTGACCGGGGTTACTGCTACGCGCCCACGGTCGTCACCGGGCTGCGGCAGGATGACGAGATGATCCAGGACGAGATCTTCGGGCCGGTGATCACCGTGCAGCAGTTCAGCGCCGAGGACGAGGCGCTGCGCTGGGCTAACGACGTGCAGTACGGGCTGGCGGCCAGCGTCTTCACCCGCGACCACGGGCGGGCGATGCGGATGGCCCGGCAGCTGGATTTCGGCGCGGTCTGGATCAACACGCACGTGCCGTTCGCCTCGGAGATGCCGCACGGCGGCTTCAAGAACTCCGGCTACGGCAAGGACCTGTCGGTGTACGGGTTCGAGGATTACACCCGGGTCAAGCACGTGATGAGCAACATCGGGTGAGCCGCGGCGGGAATGCGGCCGCCAGACCGGCGGCGGCAGCCGGCGGACTGGCGGCCCGCGCCCTGGCGGGGGCCCGGCCGATGCCCTTCTGGCTGGATCAGCCGGGGGCGCCGGAGCTGATGCCCGCGCTGGCCGGCCGCGTCACCGCGGACCTGGCCGTGGTCGGCGGCGGGTTCACCGGGCTGTGGACCGCGCTGCTGGCCAAGGAGCGCGATCCCGGCCGGGACGTGGTCCTGGTCGAGGGCCGCCGGATTGCCTGGGCCGGCACCGGCCGCAACGGCGGGTTCTGCTCTGCCAGCATCACCCACGGTCTGGCGAACGGGCTGGACCGGTTCCCGGCCGAGATCGCGGAGCTGGAACGGCTGGGCCGCGCTAACCTCGCCGCGATCGGCGAGGCCGCCGAGCGCTACAACATCGACTGTGATTTCGCCCGGACCGGGGAGCTGGCGGTCGCCACCAGCGACTGGCAGCTGGACGGCCTGCGTGAGAGCGCCGTGGCCGCTCGCGGTCTCGGCGCGGACGTCGAGCTGCTGGATGCCTCCGGGGCGCAGGCCCAGGTGCACTCGCCGACGTACGCCGGCGCCGTGTGGGACCGGCACAGCTGCGCGATCGTGGACCCGGCGCGGCTGGCGTGGGGCCTGCGGCGGGCGTGCCTGGCGGCGGGCGTGCGCATGTACGAGCACACCCCGGTCACCGCGATCAGCGATGAGCCCGGTGCGCGCGGCGACGCGGGCCGACTGGTGCTTACCACCGGCACGGGCGCGGGCGCAGGCGCGGGAACGGTGCTGGCACGGCGGGTCGCGCTCGGCACCGGCGCGTTCGCGCCGCTGCTGGGCCGGCTCCGGCATTCCCTGGTGCCGGTCTATGACTACGTGCTGATGACCGAGCCGCTGTCGGCCGCCCAGCTGGCCGCCATCGGCTGGGGCGGCCGCCAGGGCATCGCCGACAGCGGCAACCAGTTCCACTACTACCGGCTCACCGCGGATAACCGGATCCTGTGGGGCGGCTACGACGCCATTTACCGCTACGGCAGCAAGATCAGCGCCGCGCTGGACCAGCGCCCGGCTACCTCGTCCTTGCTGGCCGAGCACTTCTTCACGACGTTCCCGCAGCTGGAAGACGTTGCGTTCACGCATACCTGGGGCGGGGTGATCGACACCTGCTCCCGGTTCACCGCGTTCTTCGGTACTGCCCGCCGCGGCCGCCTGGCCTACGCGGCCGGGTACACCGGCCTGGGCGTCGGCGCCAGCCGGTTCGGCGGGCAGGTCATGCTCGACCTGCTGTCCGGGCAGGCCACCGAGCTGACCGAGCTGCAGATGGTGGCGAGCAAGCCGGTGCCGTTCCCGCCCGAGCCGGCCAGGTCCGCGGCCATCAAGCTGACGGTTGCCTCGCTGGCGCGGGCCGACCGCAGCGGCGGCCGGCGCAACCTGTGGCTGCGCGCCCTGGACCGGCTGGGCCTCGGCTTCGACTCCTGACCCGCGGGCGGTGAGTGTCAGACCCGCGGGGGAGGATAGCCGCGGGAGAAATTCACCAGCCTGGAGGCGGTTTCGTGGAGACTGGCTCGTTCACCATCACGCCGAGCGGGCCGTTCTCGCTCGCGGCGGCGGCCGCGTTCGGCTTCGGCCAGCGCGGCGGTCAGGACCGCGACGGCCTGATGCGCCTGGCGTTCTGCCTGGACGGCTATCAGCAGCAGGTCGGAGTCGAGCTCAGGCAGGACGGCGAGGACGGCGCGGGCGAGGGCGAGGTAAGGGCCACAGTCAGCGCGGCTGCCGGTACCGATATGGAATGCGTGCGCGGGCAGGTCAGCCGGGTTCTCTCGCTGGATTACGACGGTGCCGGGTTCGTGCTGGCCGGCCAGCGGGATCCCGTCCTCGGCCGCCTGCAGGCAGCGGCGCCCGGCTTGCGGCCGCCGCTGTTCTACTCTCCTTACGAGGCCGCAGCGTGGTCAGTCCTGAGCGCCCGGCGGCCGGCCGCGCAGATGATGCAGGTACGCGATCAGCTGAGCCGCGCTCATGGCACCGTCTTCGACATTGCCGGCCAGCAGGTGCCCGCGTTCCCGACGCCTGCCCGCCTGCTCGGCATCGACTCGTTCCCCGGCCTTCCTGATGTCAAGATGAAGCGCCTGCACGGCGTCGCAGCGGCGGCGCTCGACGGCCGGCTCGATGCTGTCCAGCTCATGGAACTCGGCCCGGAACGCGCTGCTGCCGAGCTGCGGTCCCTAGACGGCATCGGCCCGTTTTACAGTGCCCTTATCGTGATCCGCGGCACCGGCTTCGCCGACGTGCTGCCCGTCAGCGAGCCCAAGGTCCTGGCGCTGACCGCCCGGCTGTACGACCTGGCCGAGCCGCCGTCGCCAGCGCAGTTCGCCGCGATCGCCGAGCCCTGGCAGCCCTTCCGCACCTGGGCAACGGTCCTGATTCGGGCCGCCGGGCCGCTGATCCTCGGCGCGGCGCCAGACGGCGGGATACGGGCTGAGGCGCCCGCGCAGGAGCGCTAGCCCAGCGCTGGCCGGGTGCTAACCCAGCGCTAGCGAGCACCAGCCGGCAGGCCCGCAGTGGCACGATGCGTGGTAGATTAATGGCATGATAACTGCCATCGACTCTGCCGGACGTGTTGTCATTCCCAAGGCGCTCCGGGACGCTCTCGGGCTGACGGCGGGCCAGTCGCTGGAGATAGCCGAGCGGGACGGACGGCTGGAGATCGTGCCGGCTGCAACGCTGATGCGACTAGTGGATGAGGGTAACGGTGTGGCTGCCGTCGCCGACGCGGACATGCCCGTGCTGACGGCTGGCATGGTGCGGGACACGCTAGAGCGCACCCGCCGATGAAGGCCGTCGACTCCAGCGTGGTCATCGCGGCTTTCGCCACCTGGCATGAGCATCACGCCGTCGCCCGCAAGGCCATGGCCAGCCGGCCGCGGCTGGTCGCACACGCGGCTGTTGAGTCCTATTCCGTGCTGACCCGGCTGCCGCCGCCGCACCGTGCCCATCCGTCGATCGTGCACGCCTTCATTGCCGAGCGGTTCACCGAGCCATTGCTCACTCTCTCCGAGACCGGTTACCAGGAGCTTCTCGCCACGGTAGCCGCCGGGAGGATACTCGGCGGGCCGGCCTACGATGCCCTGATCGCCTTCACAGCCGCCGAGCATCAGGCCACGTTGCTCAGTCTCGACCAGCGGGCCGCCGCGACCTACGAAACTGTCGGTGCCACGGTCGAGCAGCTCGGCTAGCCGGCGGCTGCGCGGCGGGTCCGGTAGGCGGCTACGTGCAGCCGGTTGCCGCAGGTGCGGCTGTCGCAGTAGCGGCGGGACCGGTTCCGCGAGACGTCCAGGAAGACGTCCCGGCAGCCCGGCGCCGCGCAGCTGCGGAGCCGGCCGCTCTGCCCGGCTACCACCAGCTCGGCCAGGCCCATGGCGAAGTGCGCGGCGATGCGGTCCGCGAGCAGCGCGGTCGGGCGCGAGACGTGGATATGCGGGCCGCGACCGTCGTGCGCGACGATCTGCGGAACGGCCCCGGTCTGGGTGAGCAGCACGTTCAGCAGCTCGATAGCGGCTTTCTCGGCGCCGGTCTCGCAAGCCGCGGCGACGGCGTCGAGACGGTCCCGGTGCGCGCGCAGCCGGGCCAGGTCCCGCGGCACGGCGGTTCCGCCGAAGGCGTACCGGTCACCGAGCGCCTGCACGTCCGGCAGCTCCCGCAGCTGCTCGCCAGCGCGGGACCGGCCGGAATTGACCAGCTCAGCGCAGCCGGTCACGGCCTCCAGCTGGTCAGCAGTAATACCGCTTTGACTCCTGTCGTGTTGCTCTCCTAGAGTGGACGCCATGTCAGCACCGTACGACAGCAAGGTCATTACCCGCAACGAGCAGGGCCATGCCGTCATGCCGGCCGGGCGCAGGCCGCTCATGCTCGCGGGAGCCGGGGCCATGTTCATCTCCGGCTCGGCCGTGCTGGTGACGCTTGCAGCCACGCCAGCCGCCACGACGGCGTTTTACCGCTGTTTTCTGGCGCTGCCCGTGCTGATCGCGCTCGCGAGGCTGGAACAGCGGCGGCTCGGGACCCGGCGGCCCGCGGCGCGGATCGGCGCGGTGGCGGCGGGGATGTTCCTGGGCATTGACCTGGTGCTGTGGAACCACGCCATTGACGCGGTCGGCGCGGGGATCGCAACCGTGCTGGGCAACCTGCAGGTGCTGTTCGTCGCGCTCGCGGCCTGGGTGCTCTTCCGGGAGCGGCCCGGCCGCCGGTTCCTGGTCATGCTGCCGGTCGTGCTGGCGGGCGTGGCGCTGGTATCAGGCCTGGCCGGCAGCTCCGCCGGCGGCATGCACCCCGCTGCCGGGGTTGGCTACGGCGCGGCCACGTCGCTCGCCTATGCAGTGTTCCTGCTCATCTTGCGCCGGACATCGTCCGGAACGCCGCATGTGGCGGGCCCGCTCGCCGAGGCCACCGCCGGCTCCGCGCTTGCCGCGATCGTGCTCGGGCTCATCTTCGGCGGCCTGCACCTGGAGATACCGGGGCCGTCGCTGGGCTGGCTGGTGGTGCTGGCGCTCAGCAGCCAGACCGCGGGATGGCTGCTGATCACCTCGTCGCTGCCGCGGCTGCCCGCAGCCTCGTCGTCGCTGATCCTGCTGCTCCAGCCAGCCGCCTCGATGCTGCTGGCCGCCCTCGTCCTGGGCCAGCGGCCCAGCCTGCTGCAGATCGCCGGCGCCGCCCTGGTCTGCGGCGGAGTGCTGGCGGCAAGCGCGGTCCGTCCTAGCCGGCCGGCCGCCGGCGCCCCGTTGAAACCTGACCCGGCGCGGGCGGCCGCGCCTTCATGAGGCTCAGGCGGCCAGTCAGCGACGTCATCTCGCCCAGGGCGGGACGATGCGCGTTCCGCCGGCTGTGACGGCTTCATGGTCGTGCGCGTGAGTGCAGGGGATGCGACTACCGCGGATGTGGCGGTGCACCTCGGGGTGACCAAGGCTCCAGCAGGTGTCTCAGGCGGCGCTGACAGACGGGGATCGGCTTGGCCGTTTCCGGGCAGCTCCTGATGGCTGCCAGCGGCGCGGTGACTTCGCCGAAGCTCTTGGTCAGGGCGCGGACCTCGATGGCAGGAATGTGATTACACCTTCCGGAAGGCCAAGAGGGTGGCGGGGACGAGGATGACCGCTGCCACGGCCAGGGCGATGAGGGTGCGCACGTCTTGCGGGGTGTTGTTGCCCGTGTTCAGCAGCTGCTGGCCGGTCGTGATCACGTAGGCGGCGGGGTTAGCGTCGGCGGTGCGTTGCAGCCAGGCCGGCTGGAGCCGCAGCGGGAAGAACGCCGAGGACATGAACAGCACGGGGAGGGTCAGCAGGAAACCAAGTGCCATGGTTAGCTCGGCGTTGCGGGTCAGCAGCGCGATCAGGTTCGACAGGACCGCCCAGATGACGCCGAAGACGGTACCGAGCGCGAGGAGCGTGATCGCCCCCGCCGGACCTGTCTTGAACCGTGCGCCCATAGCCGCGGCGATGACCAGGATGATGGCGCCCTGGGCGAGCATGGTGAGGATATCGGCCCAGACGCGGCCGGCCAGGATCGTCAGGCGGCGAACCGGGCTTGCGAGGAACTTGTCCATCATGCCGGAGTCGATGTCGCTCATCGTAGCCATGCCGGACTGCAGCCCAGTGAGCAGCATCGACAGCACGACCATAGCTGGGGTGAAGAAGCTCAGGTACTCGTGGTAGCCCTGGGCCCGGAACTGCGCCACGTCGCTGAGGCCCCGGAACGTCTGGGAGAACAGCGTCAGCCAGATGACCGGCTGAAGCAGGGAGACGGCAAGCAGGATCGGAGTTCGTGTGCTGCGGGCGATGTTCCGGCCGCCGATGAAGACGACGATGCTCATCGCCGGCGTCCCTTCCCGTGTGCGGCGGCGAGGATACCGCTCATCGCATGGCGGGCTGGGGCTTCTGACCGTGGCGTGCTGCCAATGTGCGCAAGGAACACGTCATCGAGCGTGGCTTCAGCGCCGAGACGTTCCTTGAGCGCCGTGGGAGTGCCTTGCGCCACCAGGCGGCCGCCATCGATGATGGCTACCTTGTCCGCAGCGCGGTCGGCTTCCTCTAGGTACTGGGTGGTGAAGAAGATCGTCGTGCCGTCCTCGGTGCTCAGGCGTCTTAGTTCAGCCCACAGCGCGGCGCGGGATTGCGGGTCCAGGCCGGTGGTGGGCTCGTCGAGGAAGATCACTTCGGGTCTGTGCACGAGGGCGACGGCTAGGTCGAGCCGGCGCCGCATGCCGCTGGACAGCCGGCCGGCGCGCCGGCCCGCTACGTCGCCAAGCGCAAACGTCGCGAGCAGCTCAGGTGCTCGTTGCCATGCATCGGCGTGGGAGAGCCCGTGCAGGATGCCGTGGAAGGCGGCGTTCTCGGCCGCGGTCAGGTCATCGTCGATCCCGGTGGACTGGCCGGCAAAGCCGATGACCTTGCGGGCTTCATGCGGCTCCGTCGCAGTGTCAAAGCCGGTGATGCGCGCGATACCGTCCGTCGGCTTAAGTAAGGTGACCAGGATCTTGGTGACGGTTGTCTTGCCGGAGCCGTTCGGGCCGAGGAAGCCGAAAATCTCCCCTGGGCGCACGGTGAACGAGATGCCGTCTACTGCCCTGGTGCCGTCTCGGTAGACCTTCACTAGGTCGCGTACCTCGATGGCGTGGGCCTCGGCCGGCCTGGGCGTTAGGATGGGCATGTGCCCACAGTATGGGCGATCGCCCATGCTGGGCAAGGGAAAGCTGGCTGAATATGCGCGGCGTAGCGATACCCGAGCTGCGCGAGCAGTTGTTCGCGGCGACGGAGCGGATTCTGGCCAGGGACGGCGCCGCCGGGGTGACCAGCCGCGCGATCACCGATGAGGCGGGCTGCGCGAAGGGCGTGCTGCACAACCACTTCAACGGGCTCGACGGGTTCCTCGCCGAGTTCGCCGTCGACCGGGTACGGCAGGTCACGGGGCTCGTCGCCGGCCTGCCGCGCCTGGCCGGCCAGGAAACCGTAGTCGGCAACGTCAGCACCGCGGCGGCGACCGTGTTCGGGTCCGGAGTGAGCATGGCGGCCGCGCTCATCATGGCCAGGCCCGCACTGATGACACAGATGAGCGGCATCTTCGAGACGGATGGGCCCCTCGGAGCGGTCGAGGCAGTGTTCGCGTCCTACCTTCGCGCTGAGCAGTCACTGGGGCGGCTGCCGGCTGATGCCGACACGGACACGCTCGCGTTCTCGCTGGTTGGCTCTGTGCACCACCTGTTCTTCACCCGGCGCGGCGCGCCGCTCGACCCCGAGCAGGTTCAGAAGATTGTCACGACGTTGCTGGGGCGCTGACCAGCAGTTCGGCGACCCGCACGCCGTGGCGTGCGCTGCAGCGGTGTCCGGCCCTGATGCCGCAGCGCCACGGCGGGCACCTGCTTGGCGAAGATCCGCAGCTTGCAGGCCGGGCCGCAGAGAACCGGCCCACCGTCAGGTCAATCGTTACGAGCCGGCCGCCGGCCGCTAGTCATGAAGCCGCCGCCAGGTACCGGCTGTGGACCTGGGCCGGCCGCACTCTGCACCGATGACGGGCCGCCTCCGTCGCCCGCGACCGGGGCCGTGATCAAGACACCGGTCTCAGGGCACTTCGGAGCTGTAAGTCATCGATTCACGATCTTGTGCCAAAGCCAGATTCCCATGACCGCCAGCCCTACGGCTCCGCTGATCCGTTGATCTGGTCGAGCAGGGCGCGTACCTCGGCCTCGGAGTAACGGCGGTGGCCGCCGAGCGTCCGGACCGAGGTAAGCTTGCCGGCTTTTGCCCAGCGCGTCACCGTCTGGGAGTCAACCCGGAACATAGCGCCGACCTCGGCAGGGGTCAGTAGCCGACCCGAATCCGGTGACTGCCGGTTACTGACCATCGTGTGCCTGTTTCTCTCTTAATTTACCGCAGACCAGGAGAGATCATTTGAACGGTATGGTGCTGCTGTAAAAAGCATAAACCATCACGTTGGGTATTTGTTCCGGTCTTCCGCTGCCAGCGCCGGCGATCCTGTCCGCGGTGGGGCGGTGGCGCGGTGGCGCCGCGGTGCGGGCGGTGGCGCGGTGTCGTGCCGCGGTGCGGGGGTGCGGGGCGGCCAGCTGCTAATGGCTGATGGTTTTGTCGGTTTGTTTCCCGTCCGGCCAGTCTCCGTTTACTGGCAGCCGATAAGTTGCGGCTCGTCCGGCGGCGCGCTGCGCCGCCTTGAGAAGACGAGGGGACGTCCGCTGTGCATCGATTGCGAACGGGATTGCCCGGCGCCGCAGCTCTGGGTGCCGCTACGGCACTCGGCACGGCACTGGCGCTGAGCCTGCCTGCCGGCGCCGGCGCCGCTCAGGTCAGCGGCCACGGCACCGCGTGGGCGACGACCACGCCAATCAAGCATGTCGTGGTGATTTTCCAGGAGAACGTTTCCTTCGATCATTACTTCGGCACCTACCCGAAGGCGGCCAACACTTCCGGGCAGCGTTTTCACGCCGCCAGGAACACGCCGCGGGTCAACGGGCTGGCCGACACCCGGGGCGCCGGCGGCAAGGGCAACCTGCTGACCAACAACCCGAACCGCGACGCCAGCGGCACCCGGGTCAACCCGCGCAGGCTGAACCCTGCCAACATTAATGACGTGCTGATCTGCGACCAGAATCACAACTACAGCGCGGAGCAGCAGGCCTTCGACGGCGGGAAGATGGACAAGTTCATCACCGCGACCGGCACCGCCATCGGCACGAGTGCCACCGGCCAGGCGTGCAAGCCCAGTGACGTGATGAACTACTACGACGGCAACACCGTGACCGGGCTGTGGAACTACGCTCAGCACTTCTCGATGAGCGACAACTCCTTCGCGACCACATTCGGACCGTCGTCTCCCGGCGCCATCAACCTGGTTTCGGGTGACACCGGCGGCGTCGGCCTCATGATCAACGGCGCGAACACCGACGGTGACACGGTCAGTGACGGCAAGGGCGGCACCACCTTGATCGCCGATGCCCAGCCGTACTACGACGACTGCTCAGTCCGCGACGCGGCGTCGCTGACCGGCCAGAACGTCGGTGACCAGCTGAACGCCGCCGGCCTGAGCTGGGGCTGGTTCCAGGGCGGATTCAAGCCCACCACCAGTTTCGCCACGGCGACCGCGAGCAGCCCGCAGGCCACCAGCACCTTCATCCCGGACCAGTTCAAGGGCAAATTCGCGACGCCGCCAGCCAGTGACCAGGGCCTCTGCAACGCTGTTCACCCGGTCGGCGCCGCAATCGGCGGCACCGGCGGCACCACCGCAGGACCGACGAACTACGGCAACAAAGACGACTACATCCCGCACCACGAGCCGTTCCAGTACTACGCCTCGACGGCGAACCCGCACCACCTGCCGCCGGCATCGCTGGCCGCGATCGGCACCGACACCCAGTCCTATGCCAGCGGGCACCCCCAGTTCAATACCGCCAATCACCAGTACGACATCAGCGACTTCAGCTCGCTGGTGGGCGCGATCAGCCACGGCTACCTGTCGCCGAGTCACCTGCCGGCCGTCAGCTTCCTGAAGGCGCCCGGATACCAGGACGGTCACGCCGGCTACTCCGACCCCTACGACGAGCAGCAGTTCGTCGTCAACACCATCAACGCGCTGGAGCGCACGCCGGACTGGTCCAGCACCGCGGTGGTGGTCGCCTACGACGACTCCGACGGCTTCTATGACCATGTCTACAGCGGCGTGCACAACCCATCCAACACCGCCGGGGTCGCCGTTCCGCCGGGACCGCAAGACTTCCTTACCGGCACCGGGCTGTGCGGCAGCGCCGCCGCCACGCCGCTCGCCGGGCAAAACGGTCGGTGCGGCTACGGCCCGCGGCTGCCGCTGCTGGTCATCTCCCCCTGGGCCAAGAAGAACTACGTGGCGCACACGCTGTCCGATCTGAGCTCGATCCTGAAGTTCATTGAGGACAACTGGCGGCTGCCGAGGATCAGCGGGTCCGCTGCCACCATCGCCGGATCGCTGGACAACATGTTCAGCTTCCGTCATTACCGGCAGCCGGCCGCCAAGCTGTTTCTTGACCCGGTCACCGGCCAGCCGTTCGCCGCGCACCGCTATCACCGGCACCATCGGCGTTAGCGCATAACCGCTGTCTGCGGCCGCGAGCGACCGACGACAGCGCTGATCATCGGTGCCGGGGACGCGCAAGGCGTCCCCGGCACCTGACGTTGCCGGACGCATGTTCCGCGGGGGCCTGCTCGGCGCGTCCTGCAGCGGGGTAACAATTGACTTTATGCAGCCACATCTGTCACCCCCGCAGGACTGCCGCCAACGCGGGTCGCGGCCGGCCGCCCAGCGCAGCGACTGCGCAGCCAGTGCATGAATATCGGAGCGTCGCTGGTGAACGCGCGCCAGCAGGCGGGACTGACCGTTGCCCAGGTAAGTCAGCGGACCCGCATCAGGGAAACGATCATCAGGGCCATGGAGAGCGACGAGTTCTTGGCCTGCGGTGGTGATATTTACGCCCGTGGCCATATTCGCAGTGTCAGCCAGGTCGTGGGCGCGGATAGCGAATCGCTGGTAGCGCAGTACGACTCGATGCGGTGGGCGCAGCAGAGCACGACGCCAGCAGGCACGACGCCAGCAGTGAGCTGGGCAGCGGATAGCTGGGCAGGGGAGAGCCCGGCGGAAATCACCCAGCCGTTGAGGCACGTCCGGCCGGTCCCGCCATCGCGGGGCACCCCGGCCGCGGCCGGCGGGGCCGCCGTCCCGTCCGCCCGGCCCGCTGTCCCCGCAGCCCCGGCGCCATTCTGGCCGTTTGCCCCCGTGCAGCCGGTCATGGCCGCCCGGCCCGCCGCTTCCAGCCAGCCGGATGAGTTCCGGCGGGTCAACCGGCCAGCGCCGCTAGGGCTGAAGCTGGCGTTCGTCGTGGTGCTCGTGGCGGCCGTTGCCGTCGCCGCCGTGCAGCTCGTGTCGGGCGTACGCCGCTCGGCGGCGTCCGCGCCGGGGGCCCCGCGGCATCACCTGGCGACCCACCGGCCTGGCGCCCCGGGTCAGCTCAGCCAGGGGCAGAAAGCCGTTCCCGCCGTACATACTCCGGTCGCGGGATCTGCCCGGAAGAATGGCGCAAGCGCCCTGCCTAGACGCTTGCGGCAGCTTGTGCCGGTCAGCGCGGCGGCATTCGGCGTTTCCGGGCCGGGCGATAATCCCCGGCTCGCGGGACTGGCGATCGACGGCAATCCGGCGACGGCATGGCGCACCGACTGGTACACCACCGCGCTCTTCGGCAATCTGTACCCGGGCACCGGCCTGCTGCTGGACATGGGTCATGCCGTGACGGTCTCCCACGTGCAAGTCACGCTCGGCAACGCTGCCGGCGCATCCCTCCAATTGCGCGTGGGCGGCGCAGCCGCCCTCCCGGCCCTGACGCCGGTGGCCAGCGCGAGCGGCGCGAATGGCGCGAATGGCGTGCTGCACCTGGAGCCCGGCGGCCGGGCCGTGCGCGTCCGGTACGTGCTGGTGTGGTTGACCAGCCTGCCGCCCGACCCGAACGGCACCTTCCTGGCGAGTGTCTACGACATCCGGCTGGAAGGCCGCGCCTAGCCGGGCCTCCGCGCCTAGCCGGGCAAGCGTGAATCCTGATGGTCGGTCCGTCGCGGGACCGGCGATCTGCGGTAGACCTCGTCTCGGTGCGCGCGGAACCGTCACCATGCCCCGGCCGCCGGGCAAGTCCAGGGGTCAGCGGGGGTGACGGCGCAGGGTCAGCACGGCGGCGGTTGCCGCGGCCAGTGCCAGCGCGGTGTAGAGGGCGGCTTCGAGGAACTGGAAATGCCAGAACCGGCTGGCTGGCTGGATGGTGGCCCAGTAGGTGTAGCCGTGGGCGCTGAGGTAGTCCTGGATGGGGCCGCTGGCGTTGTGGGCCGTGTGCATGATCTGCGTTTCGGCGGCGTCGGACAGGTGATGTCCGGAGGCATCGGCTAGTCCCTGGGCCAGCGTCCAGTCGCCACGTCCCGCCGGGCCGGCCAGCGCGGTGGCGCTGGTGATGGTGAGCGGAGGTTGCAGGTGTGGCCGGAGCCAGGTCTCCACCGGTACCCGCACGAGCAGGAACACGGCGATGGTCACGGCCATCGCCGCGACGGTGCGCCGGATCAGCACGCCGCACAGCACCCCGGCAGCGAACGCGAAGATCGTCAGCGCCGGCAGCGACAGGCCCTCGAAGTCGTAGGAGTTGGGGCTGAACCGGCCCTGCAGCGCATCCAGCGGCGCCCGGTACCAGCCGAACACCGCGGCCAGGCTGGTGGTGAGCAGCAGGATGCCCAGGCCCAGCAGCAGGATCTTGACGGTGAGCCACCGGCCGCGGGGCACGGCCTGGGTGAAGGCCAGCCGCCAGGTACCGGTCTCGAACTCGCGCGCCACCAGCGGCGCGCCGACGAACGCCCCGATCAGCGCCGGCAGCAGGTTCAGCCAGCTCAGCAGCTGCTCCGCCGGCCCGGTGAAACGGGCCTGGAAGTCCGACAGCGGCGCGGTGCAGTTGCTACCCGAGCCGGCGGTGGCGCAGCCGGCTGGGAGGTGTGCCCATGCGGCATGCATGGGCACGCCGAGGGCCAGCAACGCCAGGCACACCCCCGCGATCAGGCCGGCGCAGGCCGCCGCCTGCCCGCGGTGCAGCCGCCAGGTCACCCATGCCATCACGCCACCTCCGAAGTGGCCGGCTGGCCGGCCCGCGGCGGGGCCTGCAGGTAGGCCAGCACGATGTCCTCCAGCCCGACGGGGGCTGCCTGCCACGCCGGATGCAGCACCAGCTGCGGCCCGGTGCGGACCAGCAGCTGGCTGTGCCGCTCAAATTGCCGCACCGAGACGACCTCGGCGGCGGCCGGCGGCGGGGTTTGGGTGCGGGGGCCGGTGAGCAGCTGGTGCCCGGCGGTGAGGTCGTCGGTCGCGCCGGCCAGCCGCAGCCGCCCGCCGACCAGAAGGATGAGGTAGTCGGTGACCCGCTCCAGCTCGGCCACCACGTGCGAGGACACCAGCACGGTGACCTCGCCGCTGGCGACCTCGCCCATCAGTACCGCCATGAACTCCCGCCTCGCCAGCGGGTCGAGGCTGGCTACCGGCTCGTCAAGCACCAGCAGCCGGGGCCGCTTCGCCAGCGCCAGGACCAGCGCCACCTGAGCCTTCTGCCCGCCCGACAGCCGCCCGGCGCGCTGGCCCAGCGGGATCCCCAGCGCGTCCAGCCGCGCCCGGGCGTACCCCTGGTCGAAGCGGCGGTTGGTGTGCCGGCCGAACCGCAGCAGCTCATCGACCCGCAGGCCGCCGTAGAGCGGATGGTCCTGGGCGACGAACCCGACCCTGGCCAGCGCCCGCGGGGTGTTGGCGCCGGCCTCATGCCCGAGCACCTCAACCATGCCCTCGTCCGGCGCCAGCAGCCCCATCACCAGCTGCAGCAGCGTGGTCTTACCAGCCCCGTTCGGCCCGACCAGCGCGGCCACCGACCCGGCCGGCACCGACAGGTCCACGTCACGAAGCGCCCACCGGGCCCGGTACCGCTTACCCAGCCCTCTCGTGGTCAGCGCTGCGGCGGTCCTCACGCCACCGCCTCCCGCCCGCCGCGGGCGCGGCGCTCGGTCTCGAACATCGCCACCACCGCCTGCTCATCCAGGCCGGCCTGATCCGCGGCGGCGAAAAACCGCTGCAGCACCCGCCGCGCCGCCGCCAGGTCCCGGGCCGCGACCGGCGTGACCGCGCCGGCGTTCACGTAGGTGCCCGACCCCGGCCTCGGCGTGACCAGGCCCTCCAGCTCCAGCTGCCGGTACGCCTTGACCACCGTGTTCGGGTTCACCACCGCCTCGGCGGCCGCGTCCTTCACCGCCGGCAGCCGGTCACCCTCACGCAGATAGCCGAGCAGCACCGCCTGGCGTACCTGCTGCACGAACTGCAGGAACACCGGCACTCCCGAGCCGGGCTCAATACGGAACCCGAACGTCTCCTCTTCCGTCATTCTCATAATGCTATCATCATAGTACTATGATGTCAACCAGCGAGGACGCCGCCGAGAGGACCTGGTCATAACCGGCTACGGACTGCACTGGTCCGGCCCTACCGCCGCGACGAAGTCCCCGGCACGGATCGCGGACCGGGGACGGGCGGGATAACGAAGCCATCGCGGTAGCTGCCCGAATGGCCGCCGGCCTGAGCGGGGCGGACGCGGCCGCCCGCGCTTAACTGTGCTGCAGCCGGCTGCTGACCTTGGCTGTCTTCGCTCCTGCTTTTGCCGAGATTCTCGCGGTCTTGGCGGCGAGGGCGACGTCCCGGCGAGCGGTGCCCGCAGCGTGCCGGCCGCGCCAGGCGAGGGAGGGGCTGCCGGCCGTATCGGCCGCGGTTATCACCAGGCCGCCGAGCATCGACAGGTTTTTCAGGAACTGGACGCGCTCGCGCGCGCGGTCCTGCTTGTCGTGGGCCTCCCAGTACCGGTGCCCGGCCAGGGTGGTCGGGACCAGGCTTACCGCGAGCGCGCAAGCGGACAGGCGAGGTAGCCGGCCGGCTGCCAGCAGTGCGCCTGCCAGCAGCTGGACGGCGCCGTTGATACGGACCACCTGCTCGGTGCTGGCAGGCAGCGCCGGCACTAGCGCGGATATCCTCGCCACCACCGGCTCGGCCATCGGGACGACGCGCTCCGGCCGCAGCAGCGTGTCGTAGCCCCCCAGAACGAAGATGGACGCCAGCATCGGGCGCGCGAAAGCTCGTAGTACAGGCATGGCCGCTGATTCTACCGGCATCGCCGCGTACTGCCGCGCCGAGGTCGGCCTGGCGGGGCACCGGGCCGTCATGATCCTGACGAGCCGGAGTTGCTGGCCGGGTCGCAGCCTTGGCCGATCATGATTGACGGTCGAGCCGTCGCCGCGCGGGACTGCGATGTAGCGTGCCAGCTATGACGATCGAGACGCGGAAGCTGGGCCGCACCGGAGCGGACGTGACCATCCTCGGGTACGGGGCGATGGAGCTGCGGGGCCAGCCGCGCGGTCCGGCCATCGACGATGCCGCAGCCGGCCGGCTGCTGGGCGCTGTGCTTGATGGCGGGATCAACCTGATCGACACCTCGATCGACTACGGCCGCAGCGAGGAGCTGATCGGGCGGTATCTCGGCCACCGGCGGGATGAGTATTTCCTGGCGTCCAAATGCGGCTGCCTGCTCGGCGAGCTGCCAGCTGACGCCACGCCGCCGTTCCCGCATGATTACCAGGCCGCCAATGTCCGGGCCGGTGTCGAGCAGAGCCTGCGCCGGCTCGGCACCGACCGGCTCGACCTGGTGCAGGTGCACATGTCGCCCAGCCGGGAGCAGATGGCGGCCGGGCAGACCGTCGAGACCCTGCAGGCGCTGCGCGATGAAGGCAAGGTCCGCTTCATCGGCATGTCCGGGATACTGCCGGAGCTGCCCGGCCAGATTGCGATGGGCGTCTTCGACGTTTTCCAGATTCCCTACTCAGCCGTTCAGCGGGAGCACGAGGACCTGATCACCACCGCGGCGCAGGCGGGGGCGGGCACCCTCATCCGGGGCGGCGCGGCGCGCGGTGCCCCGGCGGCCGACAAGAACTGGCAGCAGGGCCCGCTCGGGCTGCCGCCCGGTGAGGGCCAGCGCCGCTTCGAGGCGTCCGGAGTCTCGGATCTGCTCGGCGGCATGTCCCGGCTGGAGTTCGTGCTGCGGTTCACCCTCAGCCACCCGGACCTGTGCAGCACCATCGTGGGCACCGCCCAGCCAGATCATCTCCGCTCGAACCTGGAGATCGCGGCCCGCGGCCCGCTGCCCGCTGACTTGTACGCGGAAGCAAAACGGCGCCTGGCGCCGGCGACCTCCTGACCAGCCGGTGCAGTAACGTCGTCAGCAGGGCAGCGGATCCGGCGCACGGAGGCACATGATGGCGGACATTGTCAGGGCAGCCCTTGTCCAGCACAGCTGGACGGGGGACAAGGATTCCATGATCGCTAAGGCGGTTGACGCCATCGGCGCCGCCGCCTCGGCGGGCGCTCAGGTGGTGTGCCTGCAGGAGCTCTTCTACGGGCCGTACTTCTGCCAGGTGCAGGACTCGCAGTATTACTCCTACACCGAGCTCATCCCGGACGGCCCCACCACCCAGCTGATGCGCGAGGTGGCCCGCCGGCACGAGGTCGTGCTGATCGTGCCGATGTACGAGGAAGAGCTGCCGGGCCTGTTCTACAACACCGCGGCGGTGATCGACGCGGACGGCAGTTACCTCGGCAAGTACCGCAAGACGCATCTGCCGCAGGTCAAGGGGTTCTGGGAGAAGTTCTACTTCCGGCCGGGCAACATGGGCTACCCGGTCTTCGACACCGCCGTCGGCCGGATCGGCGTCTACATCTGCTACGACCGGCATTTCCCGGAAGGCTGGCGGGCTCTCGGCCTGGCCGGCGCGAAAATCGTCTTCAACCCGTCGGCGACCAGCCGCGGCCTGTCGCAGTACCTGTGGCGGCTGGAGCAGCCCGCCGCGGCGGTCGCGAACGAGTATTTCGTCGGCGCGATCAACCGGGTCGGGATCGAGCCGCTCGGCGACAACGACTTCTACGGTCAGTCTTATTTCGCCGACCCGCGCGGGCAGCTCATCGGCGCCGCGGGGGCCGACGATGACGACGACGTCATCATCCGCGACCTGGACATGGACCAGCTCGAGGAAGTGCGCCACCTGTGGGCCTTCTACCGGGACCGGCGGCCGGACGCCTACGGCCCGCTGGCCCAGCCGTAGCGGTAAGACGCCCCGCACGACGACAGAATCCAACGGCGGAGGCAGTGATGCGCATCCTGATCAGCGGCGGCACCGTCGTCAGCTCAGCCGGCGCGGCCCCGATGGACGTCCTGACCGACGGCGAGCGCATCGCCGGGCTTGCCGCGCCGGAAACGGCGGCGGCGCAGTCCTGGGCGGCGGCAGCCGACCGGGTTATCAGCGCGGCGGGCCGGTACGTGCTGCCGGGCGGCGTCGACGCGCACACGCATATGGAAATGCCGTTCGGCGGCACGTTCAGCGCCGATTCGTTCGAGACCGGGACCCGCGCGGCGGCGTGGGGCGGCACCACTACGATCATCGACTTCGCCGTGCAGGCTAAGGGCACGTCGCTGCTCGCCGCCCTCGACGCCTGGCACCGCAAGGCGGCCGGCAACTGCGCCGTCGACTACGGCTTCCACCTGATCGTGTCCGACGTCAACGACGCGAGCCTCAAGGAAATGGACGCCTGCATCGGCGCCGGGGTCAGCAGCTTCAAGATGTTCATGGCATACCCGGGTGTCTTTTACGCCACCGACGGCGAGATCCTGCGCGCGATGGCGCAAGGCGCGCAGTCCGGTGCGATGATCATGATGCATGCCGAAAATGGCATCGCGATTGATCAGCTCGTAGCCAGCGCTCTCGCGGCCGGCCGGACCGACCCGGTCCAGCACGGCCTGACCCGGCCGCCGGAGCTGGAGGCCGAGGCGACGTCGCGGGCCATCGCGCTAGCCCGCGTCACCGGCGCGCCGCTGTACATCGTGCACCTGTCCGCGGCGCAGGCGCTGGACGCCGTCACCGCGGCCCGTGATACCGGGCAGAACGTCTTCGCCGAGACCTGCCCGCAGTACCTCTACCTGTCGATCGAGGATCTGGCCCGGCCCGGCTTCGAGGGCGCCAAGTACGTGGCATCGCCGCCGCTGCGGCCAACGGAGCACCAGGGGTCGCTGTGGCGCGGGCTGCGCACCAATGACCTGTCGGTGGTGTCCACCGATCACTGCCCGTTCTGCTTCGCCGAGCAGAAGGAGCTGGGCCGCGGCGATTTCAGCAAGATCCCCAACGGCATTCCCGGCGTTGAGCACCGGCTGGACCTGCTGCACCAGGGCGTCGCGGCCGGCCAGCTGTCCCTGCCGCGCTGGGTCGAGGTCGCGTCGACCACGCCCGCCCGGATGTTCGGCCTCTACCCGCGCAAGGGCGTCATCCAGCCCGGCTCCGATGCCGACATCGTGATCTACGACCCGGCTGCCCGGCAGGTGCTCTCGGTGCGCACGCACCACATGAACGTGGACTACTCGGCGTACGAGGGGATGGAGATCACCGGCAAGGTGGAGACGGTGCTGTCGCGCGGGCGGGTGATCATCGACGCTGGCCAGTACCGCGGCGCGCCCGGCCACGGCCGGTTCCTCGACCGGCAGCTCTGCCAGTACCTAGTCTGATGACCCGGCCTTCCCGGTGAACGGCGTTAACGGTGAGCGGAGCGGCAGCTGATGGATTTCGGCCTGGTCCTGCAGACTGACCCGCCGGCCAGCACGGTGGTGGCCGCGATGCGCGAGGCCGAGCGGCTGGGTTTCCGCTACGGCTGGACGTTCGACTCGCACGTGCTCTGGCAGGAGCCGTTCGTCATCTACTCCCAGGTACTCGCCGCGACGTCGCAGCTGACTGTCGGCCCGATGGTGACCAATCCCGGTACCCGGGACTGGTCGGTCACCGCGTCGCTGTTCGCGACCCTCAATGACATGTTCGGCAACCGGACGGTCTGCGGTATCGGCCGCGGTGACTCCGCCCGCCGGGTCATCGGCCAGCCGCCCGCGTCGCTGGCCACCATGGCCCGCGCGATGACCGTGATCAAGGATCTGGCGGAAGGCAGGCCGGCTGACCTGCACGGGACGGTCGTGCAGATCCCGTGGGTCCGCGACGGCAAGCTGGAGATCTGGATGGCTGCCTACGGGCCGAAGGCGCTGCGGCTGGTCGGCGAGCAGGCCGACGGGTTCATCCTGCAGACGGCCGACCCTGACATCGCGAAGTGGACGATCGGCGCGGTCCGGGACGCCGCCCGGGCAGCGGGCCGCCCGGCCGGGGCGGTCACGATCTGCGTCGCCGCGCCCGCCTATGTCGGCACCGACGTGGCCCGCCAGCGGGATCAGCTCCGCTGGTTCGGCGGCATGGTCGGCAATCACGTCGCCGACCTGGTCCGGCGCTACGGCACCGACGGCCCGGTACCCAAGGCGCTGACCGACTACATCGCCGGACGGCAGGGCTACGACTACGCCCATCACGGCCGGGCGGGAAACCCGGATACTGAGTTCGTGCCTGACGACATCGTGGACCGGTTCTGCCTGACCGGCCCGGCCGGAGCGCACATCGACCGGCTGCACGAGCTTGCCAGCCTGGGAGCGGACCAGTTCGCCGTCTACCTGATGCACGACCAGCCGGCCCAGACGCTGGCCCCCTACGGCGCCACGATCATCCCGGCCCTGGCGAGCCCGGCGGGCCGGGCGCCGGCCGCCGGGTGACGCGCACCCGGCCCTGGCGGGGCTGCCTGCCGCAAACCCGACTCCGGGGACGATTCCCGCACGGACACCGGATCTATACTTGCTCTCGTCCGCGCAGGGCCGCCCCGGCCAGAGGCTGGCTCGCACCCAGGAGACTGGCTCTCACAGAAACGAGCTGGCTATGCCCACCATTGAGAGACTCGCTCACGTCGGCATTCACGTCGAGGACCTCGACCGCGCTGTCGCGTTCTACCGCGACGTACTCGGCCTGCAGGTCACCGACACCCAGCCGGACATGGGCATCGCCTTCCTCAGCTCACGGCCCGACATCGAGCATCACGAGCTGTTCATCGCCGCCGGGCGCACGTCGCCCTGCGGGACCTTGATGCTGCAGCAGATCTCCTGGCGCTGCCCGACGATCGACGACGTCATCGAGTTTCATCACCGCCTGCTGGACGCCGGTGTCGCCCTCGACATGGAAGTCAGCCACGGCAACGCCATCGGCATCTACTTTTACGATCCCGAGGGCAACCGGAACGAGGTCTACTGGCCCACCGGCCTGAAAGCGCGGCAGGTCTACCTGGAAGGCGTTGATCTTGAGGCGCCGGTCACCGAGATCCTGGCGAAGGTGCGCGCCAGCGTCGCCGCGCACGGCGCGGACGGCTACGTCGAGCCGGGATTCCTGGAACGGCAGCTGACCCCCGGCAGTTCGGACCCAGCATGAAGCACGTTACGCACTGGATCGGCGGCAAGCCGTGGACCGGGGAGGCCGCCAGCCGCGGCGACCTCTACAATCCCGCGACCGGCCAGGTGACGGGAAGCGTCGACTTCGCCGGGGCGGCCGAGGTGGCGGCAGCCGTCGATGCGGCCGCGGCGGCGCTGCCGGGCTGGCGGGAAACGTCGCTGACCAAGCGCGCCGGGGTGATGTTCGCGTTCCGGGAGCTGATCCGGGCCCGGCAGGGCGACCTGGCCGCGCTGATCAGCGCCGAGCACGGCAAGGTCCGGTCCGACGCGGCGGGGGAGGTGGCCCGCGGGCTGGAAGTCGTCGAGTTCGCCTGCGGTATCCCGCACCTGCTCAAGGGCGGCTTCTCGGAAAACGTGTCGGCCGGGGTGGACGCCTACTCGATCCGCCAGCCGCTGGGCGTGGTCGCCGGCATCACCCCGTTCAACTTCCCGGCCATGGTGCCGATGTGGATGTACCCGATCGCGATCGCCTGCGGCAACACGTTCGTGCTCAAGCCGTCCGAGAAGGACCCGTCCGCGGCCGTGCTGATGGCCGAGCTGCTCGCCGAGGCCGGCCTGCCGGACGGCGTGTTCAACGTGGTGCACGGCGGCAAGGCGGCAGTCGACGCACTGCTGGCGCACCCGGAAGTGCGCGCGGTGAGCTTCGTGGGATCTACGCCGGTGGCCCGTTATGTAGCTGAAGTCGGGACAGTGGCCGGCAAGCGGGTTCAGGCTCTGGGCGGCGCCAAGAACCACATGGTCGTGCTACCCGACGCCGACCTGGACCTGGCCGCTGACGCCGCCGTATCGGCGGGTTTCGGGTCCGCGGGCGAGCGGTGCATGGCGATCTCCGTGGTGGTGGCAGTCGGGGCGACCGGCGACGAGCTGGTCGCGAAGATCGCCGAGCGGGTCGCCCGGCTGCGGGTCGGCCCCGGCGACGACGAGTCAGCCGAGATGGGACCGCTGGTGACCCGGGCGCACCGGGACAAGGTGGCGTCTTACCTGGACGCCGGGGTCAGCGACGGCGCGGTACTGGCGGTGGACGGCCGCGGGCACCCGGTGACCGGGGGCGCGGCCGGGGGGTTCTGGCTCGGGCCCAGTGTGCTCGACCACGTCACGCCGTCGATGAGCTGCTATGCCGACGAGATATTCGGCCCGGTGCTCTCGGTGGTGCGGGCCGGCAGTTACGCCGACGCACTCGCCGTGGTCAGCGGTAACCCGTACGGCAACGGCACGGCGATCTTCACCAACGACGGCGGCGCGGCCCGCCGGTTCAGCCACGAGGTCGAGGTCGGCATGATCGGCATCAACGTGCCGATCCCGGTGCCGATGGCGTTTTACTCGTTCGGCGGCTGGAAGGCGTCGCTGTTCGGCGACACGCACGTGCACGGCACCGAGGGCGTGCATTTTTACACCCGCGGCAAGGCAGTCACGTCCCGCTGGCTGGACCCCAGCCACGGCGGCGTCAACCTCGGCTTCCCGGTTAACCAGTAGGAAAGGCAGCTTCGTGACCGACAGTGCAGCCGACATGCCCGGATACCCGGCGCGGGACGCCGCGGACCCGGTAGCCGACCCCGGCCGCGGCGCCGAGATCGTCGCGATGGACCGGGCGCACGTGTTCCACTCCTGGTCCGCGCAGGGCTCGCTGAAGCCGCTGCCGGTGGCGGGCGCGGCAGGCTCGTGGTTCTGGGATTACGACGGCAAGCGCTACCTGGATTTCTCCAGCCAGATGGTGAACACCAACATCGGGCACCAGCACCCGCGGGTCACCGCGGCGATCGCCGCGCAGGCGGCCAGGCTGGCCACAATCGCGCCGCAGCACGCCAACGAGGCCCGCAGTGAGGCTGCGACCAGGCTGGCCGCGCTCGCGCCGGACGGCATGGAGAAGGTGTTCTTCACCAACGGCGGCGCGGACGCCGTCGAGAACGCGATCCGGCTCGCCCGGCTGCACACCGGCCGGACGAAGGTGCTCAGCTTCTACCGGTCCTACCACGGCAACACCGGCGCCGCGATCGCCGCGACCGGCGACACCCGGCGCTGGCCGAACGAGTTCGCGACCGGGCACGTGCACTTCTTCGGGCCGTACCTGTACCGGACGGCGTTCTGGGCGCAGACGCAGCAGCAGGAGTGCGAGCGCGCGCTCGCGCACCTGGAGCAGGTCATCCAGCTGGAAGGGCCGCCGACGATCGCGGCGGTGCTGCTGGAGACCATCGTGGGCACCGCCGGGGTGCTGATCCCGCCGCCGGGCTACCTGGCCGGGGTTCGCGCGCTGTGCGACAAGTACGGCATCGTGTACATCGCCGACGAGGTGATGTGCGGTTTCGGCCGGGCCGGCAGCTGGTTCGCGTTCGACCAGCACGACGTGGTGCCGGACCTGATCGCGTTCGCCAAGGGCTCCAACTCCGGTTACGTCCCGGTCGGCGGGGTGCTCATCTCCGCGCAGATCGCCGCGACGTTCGACGAGCGGGTGTTCCCCGGCGGCCTGACCTACTCCGGTCACCCGCTCGGCTGCGCGTCCATCGTCGCCACCATCGACGCGATGCGGGACGAGCAGATCGTCGAGAACGCCGCCCGGATCGGCGCCGACGTCCTCGGGCCGGGGCTGCGCGAGCTCGCGGCGCGGCACCCGGTGATCGGCGAGGTGCGCGGGACCGGCGTGTTCTGGGCGCTGGACCTGGTGTCGGACCGGGCCAGCCGGGCGATGCTCGCGCCGTACGGCGGCTCGTCCGAGGCGATGGCCACGCTGGTCGCGCAGTGCCGGGCCCGCGGGCTGATGCCGTTCGTCAACTACAACCGGCTGCACGTCGTCCCGCCGTGCAACGTGTCCGACGCGGACGCCAAGGAAGGCCTGTCCATCCTGGACGAGGTTTTCGCCGTAGTCGACCGCTACTACCAAGGCTGAGCCAGCCCCGCGAGCGCGGCGCGAGTTCCCCGCGAGCGCGGCGCGAGCCCCGCGGTCAGCAGCGGCAGGGGTTCGCGGGGGGGCCGGCCGACCCGGGTGCGCAAGTGAAGACCTGGCCGCCGCCGGCGCCCGGCCCGGTGGCGGTGGTGATGTACAGCTGGCTGCCGTCGCTGCCGCCGAAGGCGCAGCTGGTCACGTTTGCGGCCGGCAGGTCGATCCGCTGGCGTACCCGGCCGGCCGGGTCATGCCGCAGCACCGCGGCGCCACCGTGCACGGCGACCCAGACGTAGCCGTCGGCGTCGACCGTGAGGCCGTCCGGCACCTGGTCGCCGGCCCCGACCGCGGCGAACGGGCGGCGGCCGCCGAGCGCGCCGGTGGCCGGGTCGTAGTCGAAGACGTCGACCCGGTGGGTCGGCGAGTCGACGTAGTACATCAGCTGCTCATCCGGGCTCCAGCCGATGCCGTTGGAGATTCCCAGCCCGGAGAGCAGCACGCTGACCGTGTGGCCGGGATCCAGCCGGTACAACGTGCCCGCGCCCGGCGTCTCGTCCAGTGCCATCGTCCCCGCCAGGAACCGGCCGGCCCGGTCGCAGGCACCATCGTTCATCCGGTTCTGCGGCTGGTCGGCCTCGACCGGCGCCAGCGTGGTGACCTGCCCCGATTCGGGGTCAAACGCCAGGAAACCGGCCTTGGCCGCCAGCACGAGACCGCCGCTGGCGCGGACGGCAATGGCGCCGACCGGCTGGCCGATGTCCCAGCTCGCGTGGCGGCCGGCCGCGTCCAGCCGGTGCACCCGGCCGGCCGGGATGTCGGTCCAGTACAGCGCCTGACCGGCCGCGTCCCAGACGGGCGACTCGGCCAGGGATGCCGCCGGAGCGGTCAGCGGCACGGGGGCCGGCCCGGTCAGCGGCATGGGGGGCGGGGCCATTTATGCTGCCTCTTGGATCTTGTGGTTGCGGGATTCGCGGCCATGCTAGAGCTGCCCGAAAGCGTCCGCCAGGACCGACATGCCCTCCTGCAGCAGCGCCTCGCCGATCACCAGCGGCGGCAGGAACCGCAGCACATTGCCGAACGTGCCGCAGGTGAGCACCAGCAGCCCCGCGGCGTGACACGCGCGGGCGACTGCGGCGGCGGCCGCGGGGTCGGGCTCGATGGTGCCGGGCCGGATCAGCTCCACGGCGATCATCGCGCCGCGGCCGCGGATGTCGCCGATCTGCGGATAGTCGCCGGCGAGCTCGCGCAGCCTCGGCACCATCACCTCGCCGATCCGGCGGGCAGCGGCGGGCAGGTCTTCCTTGGTCATCGTCTCGATCGCGCCGAGCGCCGCCGCGCAGGCGACCGGGTTGCCGCCGTAAGTGCCGCCCAGGCCGCCGGAATGCACCGAGTCCATGATCTGCGCCCGGCCGGTGACGGCGGCCAGCGGCAGGCCGCCGGCGATGCCCTTCGCGGTGGTGACCAGGTCGGGCACCACGTTCTCGTGATCGCAGGCGAACCAGTCGCCGGTCCGGCAGAAACCGGTCTGGATCTCGTCAGCGACCAGCAGGATGCCGTTGGACTGGCAGAAGCTCGCCAGGCCGGTGAGGAAGCCGTCCGGCGGGACGATGAAACCGCCTTCGCCCTGGATCGGCTCGAGTACCACGGCGGCGGTGTTCTGCTCGCCGATCTGGGTGTGGATCAGCGAGGTGACGACGTCCAGTGCCTCGTCCGCGCACCGGGACGGGCCGCCGGGCCAGCGGTACGGGTACGCCATCGGCGCCCGGTACACCTCCCCGGCGAACGGCCCGAAGCCCTGCTTGTATGGCATGTTCTTCGCGGTCATCGCCATCGTCAGGTTGGTCCGGCCGTGGTAGGCGTGGTCGAAGACGACGACGGCCTCGCGGCCGGTAGCGTGCCGGGCGATCTTGACCGCGTTCTCCACCGCCTCCGCGCCGGAGTTGAACAGCGCCGACCGCTTATCGTGGTCACCAGGCGTCAGCCGGTTCAGCTGCTCGCAGACCTCCAGGTACCCCTGGTACGGAGCGACCATGAAGCAGGTATGGGTGAACTGCCGGACTTGTTCGACGACCCGTTCGACCACGAGGTCAGCGCTGTTGCCGACGCCGGTCACCGCGATGCCGGAGCCGAAGTCGATCAGCGAGTTGCCGTCCACGTCGACCAGGACGCCGCCGCCCGCCGCTGCGACGAAAACGGGCAGCACGTGACTGACGCCGCGAGCCACGCTGGCCTGGCGCCGCTCCAGCAGCTGGCGCGAAACCGGGCCGGGGATCTCGGTAATAAGACGGCGTTCCTGCGCGAGCGAAGGGCCGCCGCGAGCGGGATGCACTGTAGTCATGACTCCGACGATAGGGCAGCCTTCCAGTCCGCATAACGGGCGGTCCCGGCCTGTCCACGCGCCCCCCGATGGACGCCTCGGGCAGTGCGCAACCGCGGCTGCGGTGCAGCCGGCATCGTTAGCTTGTCGTTACCTTGGCGACCCGCCAAGTTGCGCCCCGCGGCGTCTTAGCTACCGAAATGGCCGGGCGCCACATGGGCACTCCGGTCGCGAGGCACCGGAGGCGGGCCATGGCAGCCAACAGCAATCACTGGACTGACAATCACGGGACTGGCAAGCACTGGGCTGACAGTCACTGGACTGAACTGAGCAGCCGTAACGAGCGGCTGGCGCAGATCAAGGACGCATCCTCGGCGGGATCGGCGGGAGTCGCGCCGGCCAGCGCGGGCGCTGCTGCCATGGCGCCGGCCGGCCGGGGGCAGGGCGGCGGCTGGCAACGACGGGGCGGGGTCGCCGCCGGCGCTGCGGCACTGGCCGCAGCCGCGGTTGCGATCGCCGGTGCCGGAACCGCGGGAGCGGCGCAGGCAGCCAGCGCGCCCGCGGCGAAGCCGGCCTCGTGGCACATCGTCAAGCGGCTTGGCGGCAACGTCGCCTTCACCGCGGTAACGGCGGCCGGGCGCAGCGGCGGATGGGCTTTTGCGAACGGCTTCGCGGCCGGTACCCGGACGACCGCCTGGCAGCGCAGCGGCTCCAGCTGGAGCGAGGTCGCTTTTCCCTTCGCCCGCGGCGCGGGGGTCACGGCCGCCGGAGCCTCGTCAGCCCGCGACGCCTGGGCGTTCACCGATGGGTCCATGCGGTCGCGGGTGGTGCACTGGAACGGCAGCCGGTGGTCGGTGGTGAAGTCATTCGCGCGCACGATCGGGTCCGCCGTGGTCGTCAGCCGCAGCGACGTCTGGGCCTTCGGCAGCCCGTACGCACCGGGCAGCGGACTAGGTACCTGGCATTTCAACGGCCGCTCATGGTCGCTGGTCCGGTCCGGATCGGGCCTGCTGGGCGGCAGCGCACTGTCGGCCGGCAGCGTGTGGGCCTTCGGCGGAACCTCCGTGGCGCACTGGAACGGGCACGTATGGGCTCGGACGTCGGTGCGCGGACTGCTGCCGGCCAGGCAGGGGATTAACAGCCCCGCTGTTGCCGCCGTCTACGCGCAGTCCGCGAACAGTGTCTGGGCCGTCGGTGACGGCTACCGGCAGGACGAGGGCGGCCCGGTGGTCGTCCTGCATTACAACGGCCACCGCTGGAGCCGGGTTGCGCGCAGCAATGTCCTCGGCTTCCCGGCCACCCCGCAGCTCGCTCCCGACGGACACGGCGGACTGTGGATCCCGGTCGGCCCGACCGCGGGTGGCTCGAATGCGCACCTGCTGCACTACTCAGGCGGGCAGCTGACCGCCGCCGTGCTGCCGTCCGGCGCGAACCGGATCGACGTGCTGTCGGTGGCCGGCGTCCCGGCGACCACCATGGCCCTGGCCGCCGGGTTCAGCTACTCCGGCGCCCTGGGCTCCGGCCCCGCCACCGGGGTGATCCTGCAGTACGGCGGCTGATCAGCCGGCCAGCTGGCTGCGCAGTCGCGAGACGCAGCCAGCTGGCCGTGCCGCCAGCCCCCTAGCCGTCCAGTCGCCCTTCCGCCAGTCGCCCTGCCGCCGTGCCGCCGTGCCGCCGTGCCTCCAGTCACCCTGCCGGCACTTAAGCCCGTTACAGTGGCCTGGACGCCGTCAATTCGCAGGCGGGCGGCAAAACGGAGGCATGCGTCATGAACTTCAACCCGACTCAGATCATGAATCTCATCGGCCAGCTCGGCGGTAACCACCAGCAGGCAGCCCAGCAGATGCAGGGCATGGGTCAGATCGACCCGCAGCAGCACTCGGGCCTGCTCAGCCGGTTCGGGATAGACCCCCAGCGGTTGCAAAACGGGGGCTACCAGCAGCATTTCAATTACCAGCGAAACCCCGGATTCCAGGGTTACCAGCCCGACTATGACGCTGGCCAGCAGCAGCCCAATTTTGATCAGCAGCAGGACTACGGCCAGCAGCAAGACTATGACGGCGGCGGCCAGCGCGACTTCGATGGCGGCGGCCAGGACTACGACGGCGGCGGCGGCGGGGACAACGATGGCGGCGGCCAGGACTTCGGCGGCGGCGGCGACGGCTGAGACGCCCGTCCGGGCCGCGCCCCCGGAGCATTACCCGGCACGGCGGCGGCTGCACGGCGCGACAGCGTACTGCGACTGCGCGCCTGCGGCGGCGCGGCGGCGGCTGCGAGACTGCGGCTGGGCGCCGGCGACAGCGTCACTGCGGCGGCGAACGGCAGTTACCGCCGTGGCTGGCCCGGCGGCTGACGGAGATTGCGGCGATGAGCAATGCACGGCAGGACGGCTTGCTAGACGGCATTTTCGGCCGGGGGGCAGCCGGAACAGGGGACGACGCCTGGTTGCAGGCCATGCTGGATGTGGAGGCCGCGCTGGCACGTGCGGCCGAGCGGGCCGGCGTCGCGGGGCCGGGGGCCGGCGCCGCAGTCACAGCGGTGGCGGTGGCCAACCAGTTTGACGCCGCAGAGCTAGGCCGGCAGGCGGTGTTGACGGGCAATCCCGTGCCGGCCCTGGTGCGGGCGCTGGCGGGAAAGGTGCCGGCGGCGGCTGCAGGCGCTGTGCACCCTGGTGCGACGAGCCAGGACATAATCGACACCGCACTGATGCTGCTGGCGCGCCGGCTGCTGGACCAGGTGCTCGCCAATCTCGCCGCGGCAGCGCGTTCGGCCGCTGATCTGGCCGTGCGATACCGGGACACTGTGATGATCGGCCGCACCTTGCTGCAGCAGGCCGTGCCGGTCACCTTCGGGCTGGTGGCGGCCGGCTGGCTGACCGCTATCGATGAGGCGTGGGCGCAGCTGGCGCGGGTCCGGACGCAGCGGCTGGCCATCCAGTTCGGCGGCGCGGCAGGCACCCTGGCCGCACTCGGGGACGCTGGCCCGCGAGTCGCTGCCCTGCTGTCCGCGGAGCTGGGCCTGGCGCTGCCCGTGCTGCCCTGGCATACCGACCGGCTGCGCATCGTCGAGCTTGCCGCCGCCCTGGCCGGGTCGGCCGCGGTCGCGGGCAAGATAGCCAGGGACATCACCCTGCTCGCGCAGACCGAGATAGCCGAGGTCAGCGAAGGCGAAATCAGCTCAGCTGACGGTGGCCGCAGTGGCGGATCCTCGGCGATGCCGAACAAGCGCAACCCCGTGATGGCGATTACAATTCTCGGCTGCACCCGCCAGGTGCCGGGCCTGCTGGCGACCCTGGCCGCGTCAGCCGAGCAGGAGCACCAGCGCGCGGCCGGCGCCTGGCACGCCGAATGGGAGCCGCTGACCGGATTGCTGCGGCTGGCCGGATCTGCCGCGGCCTGGACCGCCGAGCTCCTCGCGTCGCTGCAGCCGGACCCCGCGCGGATGCGCGCCAACCTGGATGCGGCAGGCGGTCAGCCGATGGCCGAGCAAATCACCGGCCTCCTCGCCCCGACTCTCGGCCGACTGGCAGCGCATGACCTCGTCGCGGCCGCCAGCGCGGCAGCGGTCCGTACCGGGCGCCCGCTCGGGGACGTGCTACTGCACGAGACGCCATTCGCGGGACTGCTCACCGATGCCGGCGTCGACCGGGCACAGGTCGACGCGGCTCTCGACCCGGCCGGCTACCTGGGATCCGCCGCCCACTTCATCGAAGCAGCCCTCAACGCGCACCATCGCCCCAGCCCGCCTGAAACCCGCCCAGCTGAGACCCCGCCCAGCTGACACCCGGCCCTGCGGGGACCCGGCCCTGCGGGGACCCGGCCCTGCGGGGACCCCGCCCTGAAATCTCCAGCTAAGACCGGCAAAGTCGGCTCATGGACCCCCGGCCAGAGCCGCCGCCGCCTCGCCCATAGCGGACAGTCATGATCGCGGTGGTTTGATGTTGCTGGGACAACACCAAACCACCGCGATCATGGTGCTGGGTCGTTTTGTCGGCGGTCGCGGTCACAATCACCTTCATGTCGGATCGGGCTAGTCAAGATCTCGGCGAGCTTTTGGCCGTGCAAGCAGGCGTCGTTGCCCGGCGGCAGGCGCTGGCGGCTGGTCTTAGCCAGGAGGCCATCAGGCATCGCCTGCACCGTGGTCGGTGGCAGCCGATCTACCCCGGTGTCTACGCGGCGTTCACCGGTGCGGCCGGCCGACCGTCGGTGCTATGGGCGGCGGTCTTGCGCGCCGGACCGGGGGCAGTGCTCAGCCATCAGACAGCTGCTGAGCTCGACGGGATTCACAGCAGCCGCGATCAGGGCCGTATTCACGTCACCGTGCCGACCGCGCGGCACATCGAGCCGGGTCACGATCTCGCCGTACACCGATCAGGCCGGATCGCGGCGGCCCGACATCCGGCGCGGCAGCCGCCGCGTACCCGGATCGAGGAGACACTGATTGACCTGACGCAGACCGTGCCTACCTTTGACCAGGCATTCGAGTGGCTCTGTCGTGGCTGCGGTGGCAGGCTCACCACTCCGGCTCATGTCCTCGCGGCCATGTCACTGCGCCCGCAACTGCGCTGGCGTGCGGATCTAGCCGCGGCGCTCGGAGAAGTGAAGCTCGGGGTGCAGTCCAACCTGGAATTGCGCTACGTGCGCGGCGTAGAGCGCGCTCACTGCCTGCCGAGGGCGACGCGCCAAGTGAAGGCTAGCAGCAACGGTAGACTGATTTACCGGGACATTCTATATAAAGATTACGGCGTTGCGGTTGAGACCGACGGCGAGGCATCCCATCCCGAGGCGGCGCGCTGGCGTGACATCGGGCGGGACAACGCCGCGGCGGCATCGGGACTCGTTACCCTCCGCTACAGCTGGGCCGATATCACCAGCCACCCCTGCATGGTGGCTGCCGAGGTCGCCGCTGTACTGGCCGCACACAGCTGGCGCGGCTCAGCGCGGCCGTGCAAGGCCGGCTGCCCGGTCGGTACTCCATGATCACGGTGGATTGGTGGGGCCGGGACAACACCAATCCACCGTGATCACGACTGCAGGCGGCGCAAGCGGCGCAAGGGCGGTGCGGGCAGCGCGGGGGGCGCGGTGCGGCGCGGGGGGCGCGGTGCGGCGCGCGGCGGACAGGGTGGCGCGCGGCGGACAGGGTGGCGCGCGGCGGACAGGGTGGCGCGCGGCGGTGCGCGCGAGGCGGGGCGGCGGGACGGGGCGGCGCGGGGGGTGTTGTGGGGCGGCGCGGGGCTGTGGCGCGGGGCGGTACGGGGCGGAGGCGGGGGGTCTGCGGGCGTGGCGGGAGGATGGGGGGATGGATGATGCTGATCGCGCGGCGCAGGGGATGACGGTTCGCCGGGAGGTGCTTGGCGACGAGCACGTGGACCGGGCCGCGGCGAGCGCTACCCAGTTTGGCGCGCCGTTTCAGGAGTTGATAACCCGTTATGCCTGGGGGGAGGTCTGGTCCCGGCCCGGCCTGAGCCGGGCCGAACGCAGCATCGTGACGCTCACCGCGCTGGCAGCGCTGCGCCAGGAAGAGGAGCTGGCCATGCATATCCGGGGGGCTGTTCGCAACGGGCTGACGGCGAGCCAGATTCAGGAAGTGTTGCTGCAGGTGGCGATCTACGCCGGGGTGCCGGCGGCGAACCGGGCATTCGCGATCGCGCAGCGGGTCTTGGCTGAGGTGGACACCAGCTAGCAGCGCTGAGCGGGGTGGCCGGGATATCCTAAATGCGCAGCTGCGCCCTCGCCCCGGCGGCGTACGGCTACTGACTTGACACCGGCCGGCGGGCACGTGTGCACTGGGCGGGCGGACCCTGGGGGTCTGCGTCATGGCAGTGAGGAGCGCACCGGGCGTGGCTGAGATCGTGTCGCTAGCCGAGGCCGTGGACGCCGCGATCAGCGACGGAGACACCGTCGCGATGGAGGGGTTCACGCACCTGATCCCGCACGCGGCGGGGCACGAGGTGATCCGGCAGCGGCGGCGCGAGCTGACCCTGGTGCGGATGACGCCGGACATTATCTACGACCAGCTGATCGGGGCTGGGTGCGCGCGCAGGCTGGTGTTCTCCTGGGGCGGCAATCCGGGCGTCGGGTCGCTGCACCGGTTCCGGGATGCGGTGCAGCATTCCTGGCCCGGGCCGCTGGAACTAGAGGAGCACAGTCATGCGGGCATGGCCAATCGTTACGTCGCCGGCGCTTCCGGGCTGCCGTTCGCGGTGCTGCGCGGCTACCGGGGCACCGGGCTGACCACGGTACCGGGGCTGGCTGCGGCGGGCGGGCAGGCCGGGGGGGTGGCGGTGAGCGGGGGGGCGGCCGGGAGTGCGGGGCCCGGCGGGGGACCGTCGCCGAGCATCGCCGGGATCAGGTGCCCGTTCACCGGGGAGACGCTGACTGCGGTCGCCGCGCTCAACCCCGATGTCACCGTTATCCATGCCCAGCGCGCCGACCGGACCGGCAATGTGCAGCTGTGGGGTATCACCGGCGTGCAGAAAGAGGCCGTCCTCGCGGCACGCCGGTCGGTCGTCACGGTGGAGGAGATCGTGGACGTGCTGGCGCCGCAGCCCGGCGCGGTCGTGCTGCCGTCCTGGGCTGTCAGTTACGTGGCGCTGGTCCCCGGCGGCGCGCACCCGTCGTACGCACAGGGATATACCGCCCGCGACAATGACTTTTACGTTGCCTGGGATGAGATCAGCCGGGACCGCGGAACGTTCAGCCGGTGGCTGGACGAGCACGTGCAAGGGAGAGTGACGCCGTGACCATGCAGGAAGCCGCTGGCGCAGGCTCGGCAGCTGGCGCGGGCGGAGGCGCAGGCGCTGCGGCTGCCGCTGGCTCCGCTGCCGCTGGCCCGGCCGCTGGCGCTGGCACCGGTTCCGCTGCTGCTGCTGGCGGTGATTACACGGCGGACGAGATGATGGCGGTGACCGCTGCGCGGACGCTGCGCGACGGCATGACGTGCTTCGTCGGGATCGGCCTGCCCAGCGAGGCGGCCAACCTTGCCCGGGCGACGCACGCGCCCGGGCTGGTGCTCATCTACGAGTCCGGGACGATCGGCGCCAAGCCAGAATCGCTGCCGCTGTCGATCGGGGACGGGATCCTCGCGCAGACCGCTGACGCGGTGGTAAGCGTGCCGGAGATCTTCAACTACTGGCTGCAGCCGGGCCGGATTGACGTGGGGTTCCTCGGTGCCGCGCAGATCGACAAGTACGGCAACATCAACACCACGGTGATCGGCGCTAACTACGCCGACCCGAAGGTACGGCTGCCCGGGGCTGGCGGGGCGCCCGAGATCGCGGCGTCCTGCCGGCAGGTGATCGTCGTGCTGCGGCAGAGCCGCCGCGCCTTCGTCGACCGGGTTGATTTCGTCACCTCGGTTGGCTACGGGGACGGGCCGGGAGGCCGGCAGCGACTAGGCCTGACCGGAGCTGGCCCGCAGCAGATCATCACCGATCTGGGCGTCCTGGCGCCGGACCCGGAAAGCCTGGAGTTTGTCCTGTGGGGGGTGTACCCGGGAGTCTGCGTTTCGCAAGTTAAGGGCAAAACCGGCTGGGACCTTAAAGTCTCGGCGGACTGCGCGGAAATACCGCCCCCTGCGGCCGCCGAGCTCAGCGCACTGCGCGTGCTGCGGGCCGCGGCTGCGGCGGCGGTTCCAGTCGCCGGGCGCGGACCCGGATCCGCCCGCGGGGCCGCAGACGGCGGAGGCCGCTGATGAGCGCGCAGGTGCCGGCCGTCTCCGCCGGCCTGATGCTGCCCGGATACCCGCGACCAGACGGCGTGCATCCGCCGCTGCAGTCGCCGGACTACCGCTCGACGCTGCTGCGCGCGCCGAAGCAGCCGCTGGTACCGCTGCCGCAGGGCCTGACCGAGGTGACCGGCCCGCTGCTCGGCGCGCAGCGGGTGACCGTGGCGGACGCGGACCTGACCCGCCGACACGCCGGCGAGCCGCTCGGTGAGCGGATCATCGTGACCGGGCGCGTCCTGGACTCGGGCGGAAAGCCGGTTCCCGATACCCTGATCGAGATCTGGCAGGCAAACTCGGCGGGCCGGTACGCGCACCGCGTCGACAACCATCTAGCGCCGCTGGACCCGAACTTCGACGGGTTCGGCCGGTGCATGACGGACTCCGGCGGCTGGTACCGGCTGATCACCATCAAGCCGGGCGCCTATCCCTGGGGCACCATTTCAACGCCTGGCGGCCCGCGCACATCCACTTCTCGCTATTCGGGCGGGCGTTCACCCAGCGGCTGGTGACGCAGATGTACTTCCCCGGTGATCCGCTGTTCGGCCAGGACCCGATGTTCACCTCTGTCCCGGATCCTCGCGGCCGGGAGCGGCTGATCGCGCAGTTCGACCTGTCGGTGACCGAGCCGGACTGGGCGCTGGGCTACCGGTGGGATATCGTGCTGCGCGGCCCGCAGTCGACGGCTTTCGAGGCCCAGAGGGGACACCAGTGACTCAGCCCGGTGCCCCGCAGGCGTCCGGGGCGCCGCAGTACGTGCCGCCGCCGATTGTGACGCCGCTTTTCCTGACCCCGTCCCAGACGGTCGGCCCGTACCTGGCGATCGGGCTGCCGTGGCCGGACGGGCCGTGGGTGGTGGACGCGGGCACCGATGGCGCGATCATGATTTCCGGCCGGGTGCTGGACGGCGCCGGCAGCCCGGTGACCGACGCTCTGGTCGAGACCTGGCAGGCCGCGCCGGACGGCAGCTTCGCCCATCCCGACGACCCGCGCGGCGGTGGTGACGGAGAATTTCGGGGGTTCGGCCGGAGCGCCACCGACGACTCCGGCCGGTACCAGATCACGACGCTGCGGCCCGGCGCGCTGCCGGCACCCGCGGGCGGGACGCAGGCTCCGCACCTGGACGTCTCAGTGTTCGCCCGCGGGCTGATGGACCGGGTGGTGACGCGGATCTACTTCCCGGACGAGGTAGCGGCGAACGCCGCTGACCCGGTGCTGGCGTCAATCGCCGATCCTGGCCGGCGAGCCACGCTGATCGCCGAGCTGCCGCCCGGCGGCGTGCCGTGGGAGTTCCGGTTCGACGTCCGGTTGCAAGGCAGCCGCGAGACGGTATTTTTCGATGTCTGATTTTCCTGGCTTTACCGGCCGCGGTGCCTGAGCTTTCCGTGTCCTGCCGCTCCTCGGCCGAGCCGGGGCTGCCGGTGCTGGCTGCGACGCTTGACGGGCCGGCCGGCGCGCCGGTCCTGGTGCTCGGCAACTCACTCGGCACCAGCTGCGGTCTGTGGGAGCCGCAGCTCGCTGCGTTCGGCCGGTATTTCCGGCTGCTGCGATTCGAGCTCCGGGGGCACGGCGGAGCGGGGGAGCGGCTGAGCCCCGGCCGGTCGCCCGCGCCGCCCGGCCCGTACACGATCGCGGAACTCGGCGCTGACGTGCTGGCGCTGCTTGACTCCTACCGGATTGACCGGGCGCTGTACTGCGGGGTCTCCCTTGGCGGCATGGTCGGCATCTGGCTGGCCGCCAACGCGCCCGAGCGGATCGCCGGCCTCGGGCTGTGCTGCACCTCGGCATACCTGCCGCCCGCCGGCCTGTGGACGGACCGCGCCGGGCGGGTGCGGTCCGGGGAGCTGGACGCGATCGCCGGCCAGGTGGTCAGCCGGTGGTTCACGCCGGCATTTCAGGCCCGCGCGCCAACGGTGGCCGCCGCGTTCGTCGCCGGGCTGCGGCAGGTGGACCCGGCAGGTTACGCAGGCTGCTGCGAGGCCGTCGCGGCGATGGACCTGCGGCCGGCGCTGGCCGCGATCAGGGCGCCGACGCTCGTCGTCGCCGGAGCCGATGACCCGGCGACGCCCCCGTGGCACGGCGCGGTGATCGCGGCCGGGATCAGCGGCGCGCGGCTGACCGTGCTGCGGGGCGCCGCGCATCTGGCGAACGTCTCCGTGCCGGGCGAGGTCACCGCGGCCCTGCTCAGGCACCTGCGCGGCTTGTGAATCCGATAGGCTCCCCGCCATGACCCGCGAGGATGAGCAGGGGCGCCCGGAACCTCCCCATGCCGCCGGTGAGACCGCAACCCTGCTGGGCTTCCTGGAATATCAGCGCGCCACCCTGGCATGGAAGTGCTCGGGCCTGGACGCGGCCGGCCTGGCGGCTACGGTCGCCGCCTCGTCGATGACCCTCGGCGGGATGCTCAAGCACCTGGCCTATGTGGAGGAGTGGTGGTGCTCTGAGCGGCTGCACGGGCAAGAGCCGCAGTCCCCGTGGGACACGGTCGACTGGGACGCCGACCCTGACTGGGACTGGCACTCGGCGGCCGGGGATACCCCCGGTCAGCTGCACGCGCTCTGGCAGGACGCCGTCGCCCGCTCCCGCTCGCTGGTCGCGGCGGCGCTGGCCGACGGCGGCCTGGACCGGCTGGCCCGGCGCACTCGGCCCGACGGCGAAGCACTCAGCCTGCGATGGATCCTCTTTCACCTGATGGAGGAGTACGCGCGCCACGCCGGCCACGCTGACCTGCTGCGGGAGTCGGTGGACGGGCTTACCGGGGAGTAACCGTCACCCGGCCAGTGCCCATGCGCCTAGCCGGTAAGACACCGGGGCACCGCAGTGCGTGTCAGCGCACCAGGTTCCTGGCGGCAATCTCGATGGCGTGCTCGGACAGCAGCACCAGCTCGGCGGCGTCGCCCAGCGGAATGAAGCTGTCCGCGCTGGTTACCCGCGCGATGCGGCCGTCGAACCCGGCGTCGATCAGAACGGTGATGACGGCTTCCGCGATCCCGCCGGTGCGACGGGTCTCGTCGGCGATCAGCACCCGGCCGGTGACCCGGGCTTCGCGCAGCACGTCGGCAGCAGGCAGGGGGGCGAGCCAGCGCAGGTCCACGACCCGGCAGTGCAGGCCGCCGGACGCCAGCCGGGACGCTGCCCGAAGGCTCATCCGCACGCCGTTGCCGAACGTCACCAGCGTCAGGTCGGTCCCGGTGCCGTGAACCCGAGCTCGGCCCGGCGGCGCGGCCGCGCCAGCCGCCGCCGGCGGCGCGGCCGGGTCGTAGGGTGCCAGCCAGCCGCCGTCGCCGGCCGTGTGCAGGTCCCGCTCGTGGTAGAGGGCGATCGGCTCCAGGAAGACGCAGACCCGGCCGTCTTGCTGCGCCGCCGCCAGGCAGCCGCGCAGCATCGGCGCGGCGTCGTCGGGCCGGGCGGGGCAGGCGATGACCAGGCCGGGAATGTCGCGCAGTGCGGCGACCGCGTTGTCGTTGTGAAAGTGGCCGCCGAAACCCCGCTGGTAGGCAAGCCCGGCGACGCGCACGACCATCGGGTTCCGGTACTGCCCGGCGGAGAAGAACGACATCGTGGCGGCCTCGCCGCGGATCTGGTCAGCGGCATTGTGCAGGTAGGCCAGGTACTGGATCTCCGGCACAGGCAGCAGGCCAGCCAGCCCGGCGCCTAGTGCCAGGCCCAGGATCGCCTGCTCGTCGAGCAGGGTGTCGAATACCCGTCCTGCGCCGTGCCGGCCGAGCAGCCCCCGGGTGACGCCGTAAACCCCGCCCTTGCGGGCCACGTCCTCGCCGAAGACGATCATGTTCGGCCGGGACGCCATCTCGTCGGCCAGCGTCCGGTTGATCGCCCGGGCAAGCGTTACCGGGATCTCATTCCCGGCCCCGGCTGGGCCGGCTCCGGCTAGCCCGGCTCCGGCTGAACTACGCCCCCGCTCCGGCGCAATGGCGGCCATCACCTGGGCGGCGGCTGTCAGCCGCGGCGCGGCTGCGATCTGCGCGGCCAGCGCCAGCATGCGCTCGCGGGAGTCGGCGTGCCGGCGGAGCACCTGTGCCGGGGTCAGCAGCCGGGCGGCGACCAGCAGCCTGGCCGTCCCGAGCAGCGGATCACGGGCCGCGTCCGCGGCGATCTGCGCGGTAGCGCGGTAACCGGACTCGACGTCCGAGCCCGCGTGGCCGCCCAGGCGGACCATCATCAGGTGCAGAAACGCGGGCGCGCGCTGCTCCCGGACATGCGCGACCGCGGTCGCGGCAGCGTCATGCACCGCCGCCAGATCAGCGCCGTCCGCGCGGAAATAGCGGATTCCCGGCCGCCCTGACTGCGCCGCTTGCACCCAGCCTGGCGGCGTCCGGACGCTGATGCCGAGGCCGTTGTCCTCGCAGACCAGCAGCAGCGGCAGCGGCAGGCCCTGGTATGAGCAGTAGGCGGCGGTGTTGAGGGCTCCGGCTGCAGTCGAGTGATTTACCGACGCATCACCGAAGCTGCACGCCACGATCGAGTCGGTCGGCCACGGCAGGGGGCAGCCGAGCCTGGCGGCACGCGGCAGCGCGAACGCGAGCCCGACCGCGCGCGGCAAGTGCGAGGCGATCGTGGATGTCTGCGGGATGACGTTCAGCGCGGGATGGCCGAAGACCTTGTGACGGCCGCCGGCGATCGGCTCGGCGGCAGCCGCCACCAGCCTGAGCAGCACGTCCCGCACCCCGTCGTGCGGCGGATCGGCCTGCGCGGCCCGGGCCAGGTAAAAAGCACCGGACCGGTAATGCAGCAGGGCCGGGTCGGTGAGCCGGAGCGCGGCGGCGACCGCGGCGTTGCCCTCATGGCCGGCCGAGCCGATGGTGTAGTACCCCGCGCCGCGCGCACGCAGCCACCGGGCGGCGATATCCAGGTGGCGGCTGGCCAGCTGGGCGTCGAACAGCTCCAGGCAGCGGGCGGCGGTAAGCCGGGAGCCCGCAGTGATGGGACTGGCCGGGCTGCCTGGGCTGGCCGGGCTGCCTGAACCGGCCGGGCTGAGGGCGGTGATCGCTGCCAGAAGGCGCTGCTCGACCAGGTCCATGGTTACCATGATCTCCCGCCCGGCCGCGGTGCCGGAAGTACCCGCACGTTCGCGGCGTGCTGACGTCACGCCGGCCGCAACACAGGAGGTCTGGATGCTGCCCTGGTCCGCTGAGCTCGCCGGCCGCATCGAGGAGCACGTCATTGCCAGCGAGCTGCTGGCCGGCAATCCGCTCGGTGACCCGTCCGAGCGGCCGCTGTGGGTTTACCTGCCGCCCGGCTACGACTCCAGCCCGGATCACCGGTACCCCGTCGTCTACGTCATCCAGGGTTACACCGGGCAGCTCGCGATGTGGCGCAATAGGGCGCCGTACCGGCAGCCGTTCACCGAGACTGCCGATGCCGTGTTCGCCGCCGGCGAGGCGCCCCCGGCCCTCGTCGTCTACGTGGACGCCTGGACGGCGTACGGCGGCAGCCAGTTCGTGGACTCACCCGGCACCGGCCGGTATCACTCTTACCTATGCGACGAGGTGGTGCCGTGGGTCGACGCGCACTACCGGACCCGGCCGGACGCCGCGCACAGGGCGATCATGGGAAAGTCCAGCGGCGGCTTCGGCGCGATGATCACCCCGATGCTGCGGCCGGACCTGTTCGGCGCGCTGGCCACGCACGCGGGCGATGCGCTGTACGAGCTGTGCTACCTGCCGGACTTCGGCGTCAGCGCCCGGCTGCTGCGCGGGTACGACGGTGATATCTGGCGCTGGTGGGAGGACTTCCGGTCCCGGCCGTCTTTCACGAAGGAGGCTGACACGCACCTGCTCATGCTGCTGGGGGTCTCCGCGTGCTTCTCCGCGCACGAGGACGGCAGCATCGAGCTGCCGTTCGAGCCGCGATCAGGCCGGCTACGGCCGGAAGTGTGGGAGCGGTGGCTGGACTGGGACCCGGTCCGGATGGCGCCGCGGTACGCGGGGGCACTGCGCTCGCTGCGGGCGGTGTGGATCGACGCGGGAAACCGGGACGATTACTACCTGGACCTGGGCGCGATCGCGTTCCGCGACGCCCTGCGGGACGCCGGGGTCACCGACGAGGTGATCCGGTTCGAGCTATTCGACGGGACGCACGCCGGAATCGACTACCGGTACCCGCTGTCCCTTGCGTGGCTCTGCCAGCAGATGGCTGGCTGACCTGAACTTACCTGGCCAGCCGCCAGCTGGTCGCTGGTCCGCCGTCCGCCGGCCGCCAGCCGGTCCGCCGTCCGCCGGCCGGCCGGGATCACTGCCACGTGACCGACGCGGCGGGGTCGGTGGCGTGCAGGTGGCCTGATACCCGGGCCAGGTGCAGTCGCATCTTCTCCACCGCGGCCGCCGGGTCGCGTTCGCGCAGTGCCAGCACGATGGCGTGATGATCGGCCTGGTACAGCTGCCGGCGCTCGCGGGAGGCGCTACGGCGCTTGATGTCGCCCCAGACCTGCCCGGTCCGCGCCACCTCGATCGCCGCGTAGAGCGCGATGAGCAGAGGACTGCGGCTGGCGGCCATGATGGCGTGATGCAAGGCCATATCCCAGCTCTCGAACTCTCCGAACGTCACGGCCCGGTCGCCGCCCTGCAGGCATCGGTCCATTTCCTCCAGATCGCCGGCGGTTGCCCAGGCGACGACCAGCGACATGGCTGGCGGCTCCAGCAGGCGCCGGATTGTCATGACGTCCGCCGGGGCGAAATCGGCACCGGAGGCGGCCGGCCGGCCGGCGGCCTCGCCGGCGTGCGCTGGGCCGGCATGCGCACTGCGGCCGGGCGTGACGTCCTGCGCCTCTCCTGATGCGCGCAGGAAAGTGCCCCTCCCGACCTCGCGGGACACCCGGCCGTCGGCCGCCAGCGTGCCAAGAGCATGGCGCACCGACGCCCGGGTCACGCCGAGGTCGGTCGCCAGCTGCCGTTCCGTCGGTAGCCGGTCGCCCGGCTGAAGGCCGTCCCGCTGCACCTCGGCCAGGATGCGCTCGGCGAGCCGATCGCCACGGCCGGCAACCGGCCGGGCGGCGGTAAGCCGGGACGCAGCGGGCGCCTGCGGCGCTGCGGGAAGCCGCGGCGCAGTGGTAAGCCGCGGCCGGTGAGCGGCCCGGCTGGCCGGGCGGTCCCGGACCGCGTCCGCGGGAGTGACGCCCGGACTGGCCTTGCCAGTACCCGATCCGCCGGAACCGGGCTCACCCGGTCTAGGCGCCTGTGACATGTGCTGCCCCCCCGTGTCGCCGCGTGCGCGCGCTCAGCCAGCCTGCCGGCCGGCCGGCCGGCAGGCTGGGAATCCGGGACCTCGCTGGAACCGGCTCCAGCTGACCGTAACGCGAAAATCAACCAATGCAACCAATGTCACCATCGCGTTACGATTATGTTATCAAGTGACTGCTTCATAACACTTGACCAGGTTTCCGCTCGCGACCTATGCTCGCCCAATCGCCGGTGTGCGACCAATTTGGGTTTCCAGGCCGGTACGAGAAGGGGGACACAGGTGCGACTCGCGACCATCGCCACACCCAGCGGGCTTCGGCTGCACGTGCAGGCGGCGCACGGTTACGTCGACGTAGCGCAGGCACTGGGCGACCCCCGGCTAGCGTCGCTGACGGCACTGCTGGCGTCAGGCCGCGGCGGGCTTGAGGCTGCGCGGGGCCTGCTGGATCACGACGGTACCGAGTACGCGCCGGAGGATCTGGGCCCTGCGGTTCCCGAGCCCAACCGGATCCTGTGCCTGGGCGTGAACTACAGCGAGCACGCGATTGAGGGCGGCCGGGAGGTGCCGACCTGGCCGGAAGCGTTCGTCCGCGGCGCGGACAGCGTGCTGGGCCCCTACGCGGACCTGGTCAAGCCGGCCCTGACGGAGCGGTTCGACTACGAGGGCGAGCTGGGGATCGTGATCGGCGCGGGCGGCCGGTACATTTCCGCGGACAAGGCCCTGGACGCCGTCGCCGGCTACGTGGTGCTGAACGACGCCTCAGCGCGGGACTGGCAGCGGGCCGGCACCCAGTGGACCGGCGGCAAGAACTTCGAGGGAAGCATGCCCATCGGCCCGGTGGTGGTGACGACCGACGAGGCTGACGTGTCCGACAGCCTGCTGACCACGACGCTGAACGGCGAGGTCATGCAGTCGGCCCGGACCTCCCAGATGATCGTGGACGTGCCGAGCGCGATCGAGTTCTTCTCGTCGTTCACCCGGCTGCGTCCCGGCGACGTTATTGCCACCGGCACTCCCGGCGGCGTCGGCTTCGCCCGCAAGCCGCCGGTATGGCTGGTGCCCGGCGACGTAATCGAGGTGGCGATCGAGGGCATCGGCGCCATCCGCAACCGGGTCGTCGCCGAGGAGGCCGATCTCAGCGGCTGGCGCTGGCGGCCGCTCAGCTCCACCGCCGTCGGCATCTGACTTACCAGTCCAGTCCAGTCCGCCCAATCCAGTCCGCTCCCGAAACGACTGGCAAGACAAGCGAATTACTCGTCGAACACTCCAATGGAGGCGACAAAGATGAACAGGGCCGCCAGGTCCGTGGCCAGGGCCGCGGGAACAGCAAGACCCGGAGTGCAGGCGCCCGCATGGCGCCCGCGCCCGGTGCGCACGGGAAGCACGCTCGCCGCGGTTGCGCTGACTGTCGGCCTCGCCGCCTGCGGCGGCAGCGGCGGCAGCGCCAGCCCGGCCACAAGCGGCGCGGCCGGTGCCGGCGGCTCCAGCGGCGGTAGCGGCGGCCTTGTGGTCGCCGACGTTGCCCCGTTCAGCGGTGTGGACGGAGCGCTCGGCCCGACATACCTGGTGTCCTGCGAGGGCACTGTCAGCGCTATTAACAAAGCTGGCGGCGTGCTCGGCCACAAGATGAGCTGCACGTCAGCCGACACCCGGGGCGACCCCGCCGACGCGGTGCCCGCGGTCGGCAGCCTGCTGTCCCGGACGCCGAACCTGAGCCTGGTCATCGGCTGCACGTCGGATGAGGCGGCCGCGGTCGTCCCGGTCATCGACAGCCACAAGACAGTGATGTTCTGCATGACCGGCCAGTCGGAATTCGACTCCAAGAAGTACGACTACTTCTACCGCCTCGTCCCGCCGGACCTCGCGGAGTCTTACGCGATGACCGTGATCGCCAAGAACCTCGGCTACAAGAGAATCGCGCTGGCGTTCGGGAACGACATCGGCTCGCAGACGTTCGTTAAGCCAGCCATCACCTCGATCAAGAAGGCCGGCCTGTCGCTGGTCGCGAACGAAAGCCTGGACCTGCACGCCACCACGTTCCGTACCGAGGCCGAAAAGATCATCCAGGCTCACCCCGACGCGATCATGACTGAGGCACTGGGATCTGCGGACCCCACCCTGTTCAGTGAGATCAAGCAGCTTAACGGCGGAAAGTCCATCCCGATCGTCGGCACCTCAGCTGCCATCTCGCCGGCCTTCTACCAGGCGGCGTCCCAGGCTGTCGGCGCCAGCGCGTTCGCGTCCAGCTTCCACGCGGACAACCTGGTGACCGCTACCAGCGGCCCGGCATACCAGGCATTCACCCAGGCGCTGCTCGCGGTCAAGGGAAAGGTGTCCAGCGCGCAGACCGGTAACTTCACCACTTACTTCACCGCGCCGGGCGCCGTGCACCTCTATGACGGCATTAACCTGGCGGCGCTGTCGATGATCGCCGCCAAGAGCACCGACACTGCCAAATGGAAGCCGTTCATCACCACGATCGGCAACGGCGCGCCGGGTGCCGTGACGGTGAACTCGTTCGCCGAGGGCGCGGCAGCGCTGAAGGCGGGCAAGACGATTAAGTACGTCGGGCCCGGTGGCGCGACCAGCTTCGACGCCTACCACGACTCGCCGGGCATCTTCCAGATCGACACCTACACCTCAACCGGGGCGGTGCAGGTGTCGGGGAACATCACCGCTGCCCAGCTCCGCGCGGTATCCGGATGACCCGCTGCATGCCAGCCTCTCAGGCGGCCCGGCGGCTCCCGTTCAGGGAGCCGCCGGGCGGCCGGGGGGCCCGGCGGCAGGGGGACGACCAGCCATGAGCATTCTGCTGTCCGCCGTCGGCTTCGGGCTGATCTCCGCCGCGGTCCTGGCGATCGCCGCGATCGGCTTCACGCTCCAGTTCGCGGTCACCGATGTGCTGAACCTGGCGTTCGCCTCGATCATGACCTTCGGCGCGTTCGTCGCTTACTGGATCAACCAGGCCGGCGTGTCAGTGTGGATAGGTCTGGTAGTGGCCATGGCAGCGTGCTCGCTGCTGTCCGTGGCGCTGAACTTGTTCGTCTACTCGCCGTTCCAGCGGCGCGGCTCGTCGCCGATCACGATCGTGATCGTGTCGCTCGGAATGGCGCTCATCATCGAGTTCGGTATCGAGGCCTACGTAGGCGGCGTCAACGTGTCGTACACGCTGGGCCAGGGCAGTACCTTCCGGGCTGGCGGCCTGATTCTCACGACCGTTCAGCTGGTGATCATCGCGATCAGCCTGGCGGTGATGGGCGGCGCGCACCTGCTGCTGCGCTACACCAAGCTGGGCAAGGCCATGCGGGCAACCGCCGCGAACCGCTCGCTGGCCCGCAACTGCGGGATCCGCACGAGCCAGGTCATCACCATTACCTGGGCGCTTACCGGCGCACTCGGCGGCCTGGCCGGGACGGTCTTCGCGATCGATATCGGGAGTTTCGGCCCCGCCAGCACCGACCTGCTGCTGGTGCTCATCCTGGCGGCGGTCTTCCTCGGCGGTCCGGGACACGCCTACGGCGCCATGCTCGGCGCGGTGCTGATCGGCCTGTCCACTGAGGTCAGCGCTGTCTATATCCAGCCCGACTACAAGTACGTAATCGCCTTCGTGGCATTGCTCGCCATGCTGGCCGTGCGGCCCTCCGGGCTGCTCGGCGCGCGAACCTGAGCACGAGCAGGGAGCCAGATGTACTACCTGATCACGCTGCTGGTCTACGCCTCGGTCGACGTCATCGCCTGCCTGGGCCTCAGCCAGCAGTTCGGTATCGGCGGCGTCACGAATTTCGGCTTCATCATCTTCCAGGCAGTCGGGGCCTACGTCGCCGCGTCGCTGGCGCTGCCGTCCCAGTCAGCTAACGGCGGCTTCCAGCAGTACTTCGGCGGCCTGCACCTGCCGTTCCCGCTGCCGCTGATCGGCGCGGCACTGGCCGGAGCGATCCTCGCGGTCCCGTTCACCTTCCTGGTGGGACGGCGGCTGCGCGGCGACTTCGCCGCGGTCGGCCTGCTGGTCACGGCCGTGCTGATGAACCTGCTCGTCACGAACTACCGGGCGCTGTTCAACGGCGACGCCGGGCTGGCGCTGGTGCCCGCCCCGCTGCGGTCCGGGGTATTCGTCACGACATCCAACGGCTATCAGTGGGGCTTCGTCATAGTGGCGGTGCTGCTGGCGGCCGGCGTCTACTGGTTCGTCCGCCGGATTACCGAATCTCCGTACGGGCGCACGCTGCGCGCGATGCGGGACAACGACAAGGTCGCGGACTCCCTCGGCAAGAACCTGCTCTCCCTGCGGACCGGCGTGCTCATCCTGGGCGGCGCGATCGCCGGGCTGTCCGGCGGCATGCTGGTCAGCTTCCTCAGTGCCTGGTCGCCGGCCGCATGGAGCTACGCCGAGACCATCGTGCTCTTCGCGGCGGTGATCATCGGCGGTCGCGGCAACCATCGCGGCGCGGTCATCGGCGCCATCCTCGTTCCCGTCGGGTTCGAGGAAGTGACGCGGCTGCTCAACAACGCGAACCCGAGCCTGCCGCCCAACTTGCTGCCCTCGCTGCAGTGGGTGGCGATCGGCACGCTCATCGTGCTGTTCCTGTGGTTCCGCCCCCGCGGCGTGCTGCCCGAGCGCAAGCGGGTCATAGCCCTGGCCGGGGCGCAGACTCTAGCTGAGCCGACGGACCTGGCTGAGCCGACGGACCTGGCTGGCCCGCCGGCTCGCGGTGCAAGCAGACTGTCAGTGCAAGCGCTCACCCGCGGCGGGACCGCGCGCGGCAGCGGGGCCGGCCGCACCGGGCCGGATGTCGTCTTGCAGGCGGTCGACGTGCACCGGGACTTCGGCGGCGTCAAGGCGGTCTCCGGCGTCTCGCTGTCGGTCCGCCGCGGCACCCTCACCGGCCTGATCGGCCCGAACGGCGCGGGCAAGTCAACGCTGATGGCGCTGCTGGCCGGGACTGACAAGGCGTCCGCCGGAAAGATCCTCTATCAGGGCAACGACATCACTACGGTGCCGGCGTTCCGCCGCGCCCGGATGGGACTGGTGCGCACGTTCCAGCTGGCGAGTGAGTTCAAGGAACTCACCGTGATGGAGAACCTGCTGACCGGCGCTCCGGGCAATCGCGGTGACACGTTCCGCGGCGCTGTCGCCGGCCGGAAGTACTGGCGCCAGGACGAGAAGGCGGCGATTGAGCGGGCCTCCGCGATCCTGGTCAAGTTCGGCTTGGAACGGCTCGCGAACGAGTACGCCGGCAAGCTCAGCGGCGGTCAGCGCAGGCTGGTGGAGATCATGCGGGCGCTGATGGCCGACCCGGAGGTGCTGCTGCTGGACGAGCCGATGGCTGGCGTGCACCCGGAGCTGGCCCGGCAGATCGGCAACGCGCTGGTCAGCCTGTGCCAGGAGGGCATGACGATCATGATGGTCGAGCACGAGCTGTCGATCATGGACGAGTTCTGCGACCCGGTTATCGTGATGGCGGAAGGCACTGTGCTGGCCGAAGGGTCGATGGCCCAGCTGCGGGACCGGTCAGAAGTGGTGGAGGCCTACCTTGTCGGCTGAACGGGCGCAGCGTGCCGGGACCGCGGCGGGCACTGCCGCCGGCGCGGTCACGCCCGTGCGCGGCGAGCGGATCCACGCCGAGGGCGTAACCGCGGGATACGGCGGCGACCCGGTGATCCGCGGCATATCGGTGCAGGCCCAGCCGGGCCAGGTGGTGTCCATCGTCGGCCCGAACGGCTCCGGCAAGAGCACCCTGCTCAAGAGCATGGCCGGAGTCGTGCACATCTCCGGCGGCACGGTGCGGGTAGGCGACCGGGACGTCACCAACCTGGCGCCGGAGGAGATCGCGCGCGGCGGCGTCGGCTACGTGCCTCAGGTGGATGACGTGTTCGGCCCGCTCAGCGTCCGGGAGAACCTGGAGATGGGCGGCTACTTGCTGCCGAAGAAGCAGGTCAGCGGCCGGATGGAGCACGTCATTGAGGTATTCCCCAAGCTAGGTACTATGATCAGCCGGCCGGCCGGGAAGCTGAGCGGCGGCGAGCGCAAGATGCTGGCGATGGGCAGGGTGCTGATGCTCGAGCCGGTCGCGTACCTGCTGGACGAGCCGACCGCGAACCTCGCCCCGATCATCGCCGGCTCGCTGCTCGCCGAGCACGTCCGGCGCCTCGCCGACCGCGGCGCTGCGGTGCTGATCGTGGAGCAGCGCGCTAAGGCGGTGCTGGCCATCTCCGATCACACGTACGTGCTCGGCGGCGGCGAGCTGCGGATGGAGGGCACCCCGGCGGAGCTCGCCGCGAGCCCGGCGTTCGTCGAGTCCTTCCTGGGCGGCGGCCGCAGCCCGGCGGCTGCGAAGGATGACGCCTGACCGAGCCGCCTGCCGTTCTGGCTGACAGGATGACAGGGTGAAAGCCGACATCGTGGTAATCGGGGCCGGCGCGCTCGGCCTGAGCACTGCGCTGCACTGCGCCCTGGACGGCCTGTCGGTAGTCCTGGTCGAGCGGGCGACGGCCGGCTCGCAGGCCTCCGGCCGGGCGGCCGGCCTGTTCAAGTCCGTTCAGGCCGACGAGCTGCGCACCGCGCTGGCCCGCCGCAGCATCGCCCGTGCGGTCAGTTTCGGTGACTGGGCCGGCGTCCCGCTGGATGTCCGCCGCAGCGGCAGCTTCCTGGTCGCCCGGACCGCCGCGCACAAGGCCATGCTGCGCGCCGAGCTGCGCCAGTCCGCGGCCTGGGGGGTGAACGTCAGCGAAGCTGCCCCCGGCCAGCTGCGCGAGCAGGTGACCTACTACCACGGTGACGGCCGCGAGCTGGCCGGGTGGTGCCCGGAAGACGTGTACATCGAGGAGCCGATGAGCCTCGTGCAGGCCTACCTGGCCGCATGCGCGCGCTGCGGGGTGGAGCTGCTGGAGCGCGAGGCCGTCACCGGGATCACGCTGACGGCCGGGAAGGTCGCGGCCGTGCAGACGGCGGCGCGGACGATCGAGACCGGCACCGTCGTGGACGCCGCGGGCGCTTGGACCCGGCAGGTAGCCGAGCTGGCCGGCGCCACGGTCGCCGTCGCGCCAGTGCGCCATCAGCTGCTCATCACCGAGCCGGCCGCCGACGTCAGCGCGGCGGCGCCCATCACCCGGGTCACGGACGCGGCCGTTTACCTGCGCCCGGCCCGCGGCGGCCTGATGGTCGGCGGGTTCGAGACCGCGCCGCTGCCGGTGGACCCGCGGGACCAGCCGCCTTCTTTTGACGGCGCCGCCGTTGCGCTGGACCCGTCCGTGCTGGCGGACCTCGCGGCTCAGCTGGCCAGCGAGGTACCGCTGGCCAGCGCGCCGGCGGCCGAGCTACGCGGCGGCCTCTTCACGATGACCCCCGACGGGCGCTTCGTCGTCGGCCCGGTGCCGGACGTGCCCGGCCTCTGGGTCGCCAGCGGGTGCAACGGGTCCGGATTCTCGTCCTCGCCCGCTCTGGGCGAGGCGCTGGCCGGCTGGATCACCGGCGCGCCCGGCAGGCTGGACCTGGCGCCGCTGGCGCCGGGCCGGTTCGGCCCGGTCACCGACGCTGCCATGGTCACCGCCGGGATCTGGCAGTACGCGCACTACTACGACCCGCTGCCCGCTGGCCAGGCCTGATGCCGCCGCAGCGGCGGTAACGCCGGGGGCCAGCGCAAGCTCAGCCGCCGGCCGGCTAAACGGCTGCGCGGGCTGGTCATCCCCGGCGTACCATCAGGTCCCATGGCGGGTCAGGGCAAGACGGCTGGCGGCAGCGAAGCTGGCACCGGAGCTGGGGCTAGGAGCGGGGCGCTGTACCTGGCCGTCCGGTACCTGCAGGTGCAGACGACGACTGACTCGCGGGCGGAGGCCATCGAGCTCGGGCAAGCCGCCGTCGCGGCCAGGCTCGCCGCCTGCGCTCAGGTGGCCGGGCCGATAGCGAGCACCTACTGGTGGGACGAGAAGCTGGAGCGGGCCGAGGAATGGCTGATCATGCTCAAGCTGCCGGCCGACCGGTATGACGAGCTGGCCGAATTCCTGACCGAGCAGCACAGCTACGACGAGCCGGAGATCATCGCGACGCCGATCGTGGCCGGCGCGCCGGGCTACCTGAGCTGGATGGACGAAGAGACCCGCCCGGAGTGACGCGGCGGCCGGGTCAGACCGCTGCCGCCGGGAGGTTGAGCGAGAGGATAACCGGCTGGTCATGCTCTTCGCCGAGGGCAGAGATCGTCGCGGTTTCCAGCCGGAACAGCCGTCCGCCGTCCGGGTCGAGCTGCAGCCAGCGGGCGGTAAGGATGCGCAGCGAGTGCCCGTGCGCGAAAATCGCCACGTTCCCCTCGGCCAGCAGCGGCGTGACCCTGGCCAGCACCGCGTCGACTCGCTGGCCCACCTGGTCCACTGTCTCGCCCGGATGCTCGCCGCTGCCCGGTATGACGCCGTCGCGCCAGAGGTACCAGCCCGGCCGCCGGGCGCGGATCTGCACTGTGGTCAGTCCCTCGTATCCGCCGTAATCCCATTCCTGGAGGTCAGGATCAGGCTTGGCGCTGAAGACGCCGGCGAGCTCGGCCGTACGGGCGGCCCGGCTGGCCGGGCTTGTAACGGCGGCCCGGATGTCAAGCCTCGCCAGGGCCGGCGCGAGAGCGTGCGCCGCCGCCTCGCCGCGGGCCGTGAGCGGAATGTCGGACCGGCCCGTGTGCTGGCCGGACGCGCTCCACTCGGTCTCGCCGTGCCGGATCAGTATCAGCTGTCCCATGGCTGCCATCATCCCGGAGCGACGGCCGGGAACGCCAGCCGGGACCGCCGGCGGGGGCCACTGGCGGGGGCCGCTGGCCGGACCGCCGGCGGCCCGCTGCGTGAGCCGGCTCGCGGCACGGGAACTTTCCGGCCTGCTCAGCCGCTGAAGCAGTAACACCTGACATCTATGTCACCTCATGGCATGCTGGTCAGTCATACCCCGGAAGTCACCCGAGGCCTGATAGGCGAGCTGCTGATGACGAGGCTGCATAACCGCGGTAAGCCGCTAGTCGAGCGGATGGCGGGCTGGAGCATCCGGCACCGCAGGATCGCGATAATCGGCTGGCTGGTGATGGTCGGCGCCGCAATGCTGGCCGGCCAGCTGATGGGCACCAGCAGGATGCCGCAGTTCGACCCGGGCCAGGCCGGGCAGGGCGAGCGGGTGCTGCACCAGCTGCACGTCACCAGCCCGCCGTCCGAGAGCGTCCTTATCCAGCAGCGGGTCCCGGCCGGCAGCGGCACGCCGGGAATCCTGGATCAGCTGCGGCGTGCGGCCGGCCAGGTCGCGGTCGCGCTGAACGGATTGCCGCGGGCTGCCCGGGACGTCACGGTGCCCGCCTCGGCTGCCGGGGGCACCGGAGCCGTACCCGGTCACGTCTCGGCCGCCGGGCGCAGCGCGCTGATCACGTTCAAGGTGGCCGGACCGGCGGCTGACGCTGACTCGACCGTCAGCACCGACTTGCAGGCGGTTGCCCGAGTGCAGGCACGGTTCCCCGCGCTGCTGGTGGCCGAGGCAGGAAGCGCCAGCGCAGACGCGGCCGGCAACGCGCTGCTGGCGTCGGACTTCCGCGCCACTGAGCTGACGTCAGTGCCGATCACGCTGATCCTCCTGATAGCCGTGTTCGGCGCGCTGATCGCGGCCGGCATCCCGGTACTGCTGGCGGGCACCGCGGTCACCGCCGCGATCTCGCTGCTGGCCATCCCCAGCAGGTGGCTGCCGATCGGCTCGGGCACCGCGGAGATGGTGCTGATCATCGGGATGGCGGTCGGCGTCGACTACTCGCTGTTCTACCTGCGGCGCGAGCGCGAGGAACGCGCGGCGGGCCGCAGTGACACCGAAGCGCTGCGGATCGCGGCCGCCACCTCAGGCCGGTCGATCGTGGTGTCCGGGCTGACGGTGATGATCTCGATGGCGGGGCTTTTCCTGACCGGCATCGACGTGTTCACCGGGATGGCGTTCGGCACGATCGTCGTGGTCGGGGTGACGGTGGCCGGCTCGCTCACCATCCTGCCTGCCACGTTGTCGATGCTCGGGCCGTGGGCAGATCGCTGGCGGATCCCGCTGCTGGGCCGCCGCGCGGCCCGGGCCCGGCCGTCCCGGCTGTGGGCGGCGCTGGTGCGCCGGGTGGTGGCGCACCCGGCTGCCTGGGGCGCCGCCGCCGTGATCGCCTTGCTCGCGCTGGCAGCCCCCGCCGCCGGAATGCGGGTCGGCAACCCCGTCGTGGGCCTGCCCGCCAACCTGCCCATCGTGCAGACCATGAACAAGATCTCACTGGCCTTCCCCGGCCGCCCGGCGCCCGCCGAGGTCGTCGTTACCGGCAACCTGGGCAACCCGGCCGTCCGCACCGCGGTCGAAGGCCTTGCGAGCCAGGCGTCGGCGACCGGTCCCATCAACGGGCCGATCAGCGCGCGCGCCGTGGCGGGCGGCCGCGGGCTGGTGATCAGCGTGCCGCTGGCGGGGAGGGGGCTCGACAGCGTTTCGGCTCATGCTCTTAACAGCCTGCGCGACCGTATCCTGCCCGCCACGCTCGGCCGGGTCAGCGGCCTGAAATACTGGGTGACGGGGGATACCGCGGTGAACCGCGACTGGAGTTCCGTGCTGCACGCCCGCACGCCGCTGGTGTTCGGCGCGGTGGCGCTGCTGGCCTTCTGCGTGCTGACGCTGGCATTCCGGTCAGTCGTGCTGCCGCTGGTGTCGATCGGGCTGAACCTGCTGTCCCTCGGCGCCGCCTACGGCGTGATCACGCTGATCTTCCAGGACGGCCATCTGCAGGGACTGCTCGGCTTCACCTCCTACGGGGCGATCGCGCAGTGGGTGCCGCTGTTCATGTTCGTGTTCCTGTTCGGGCTGAGCATGGACTACCACGTGTTCATCCTGAGCCGGATCCGCGAGCGGTGGGCCACCGGCGCGACCACGCCCGAGGCGATCATCAGCGGGATTTCCACCAGCGCCGGGGTGGTGACCAGCGCCGCCGTGATCATGGTCGCGGTGTTCTCGATTTTCGCGACGCTGTCGTTCGTCGACGTCAAGACCCTCGGGGTGGGGCTGGCGTTCGCCGTGCTGATCGACGCTACCGTGGTGCGCGGCGTGCTGGTGCCCGCGTCCATGGCGCTGCTGGGGGAGCGCAGCTGGTACCTGCCCCGCAAGCTGGCGTGGCTGCCCGGCGGCGGTCACCAGCCTGGCGCCGGTCGCTAGCCAGTCGCCGTGGCCGCGGCGTCAGCGTCAGCGTCAGCGTGCGATCGTGTCCAGCTCCGCGACCGCGTCGGCGGGCAGCCGCAGGGCCGCGCCGGCGACGTTCTCGCGCAGGTGCGCTGCCGACGACGTGCCGGGGATCAGCAGGATGTTGGGTGACCGCTGCAGCAGCCAGGCCAGGGCAACCGCCATCGGTGTCGCCTGCAGCCGGGCGGCCACCTGGCCGAGGATGTCGGACTGCAGCGGCGTGAACCCCCCCAGCGGAAAGTAGGGGACGTAGGCGATGCCCTGCTCGGCCAGGGCGGCGATGAAGGTGTCGTCGCCGCGGTGCGCGATGTTGTAGAAGTTCTGCACGCACACGACCGGGGCGATGGCGCGGGCCTCTGCGAGCTGTTCGGCGGTGACGGTGCTCAGCCCGAGGTGCCTGATGAGCCCCTGCTGCTGCATCTCGGCGAGGGCCGCGAACGGCTCGGCGATGGACCCCGGCGTCGGGGCGTCAAGCCCCCCGACGCGCAGGTTCACGACGTCGATGGTCTCGAGGCCGAGGTTGGTCAGGTTGTCCCGGACAGCCTGCCGGAGCTGGCCTGGTGCCAGCGCCGCCGGCCAGCCCCCCTCGGCGTCGCGCAGTGCACCGACCTTGGTTACGAGCCGGAGGTCAGCCGGGTAAGGATGCAGGGCCGCCCTGATGATCTGGTTCGTCACGTGCGGGCCGTAATAGTCGCTGGTGTCGATGTGGGTGATCCCCAGCCTGACCGCCTCGCGAAGGACGGCAACCGCGCCGTCGCGGTCAGCAGGAGGGCCGAACACGTGCGGCCCGGCCAGCTGCATGGCGCCGTAGCCCATCCGCGTCACGGTGAGATCGCCGGCCAGGGTCCAGGTACCGCCGGGGAGCGTGCTGGGCATTCAGGTCCTCCTCTATTACCGCGGCCTGCAGCGCGCGGATGGTCACTCGGCGTGCACGAGTTCGGCAGCGGGACATACGGCGCGTCGGTCCGCGCGTCCTCGGCCAGGCACTGGTAACCCTGCAGGTACCAGGATTGATTCCCCGGCGCAGCGGCTCTGCCGCAGCTAGCGCGCGTTCATGCAGTCGCCAGCCGCGTCACGGCAGGGTGAGGATCTCGTGGCCGGCCGCGGTCACCAGCACGGTGTGCTCGAACTGGGCGGTCCGCCTGCGGTCCCTGGTGACAGCGGTCCATCCGTCCGTCCAGACGTCGTAGCTGACCGAGCCGAGGGTGAGCATCGGCTCGATCGTGAAGGTCATCCCCTCCGCCATGATCAGGGATACGTCCGGGTCGTCGAAATGCGGGACGATCAGGCCGGAGTGGAACGTGGTGCCGATGCCGTGCCCGGTGAAATCGCGGACCACGCCGTAGCCGAACCGGCGCGCGTACGACTCGATTACCCGCCCGATGGCGTTCAGCGGGCGCCCCGGCGCGACCGCCCGGATGCCCCGCATCGTCGCCTCCTTCGTCCGCTCGACCAGCAGCCGGGACTCCTCGTCGACGTCGCCGGCCAGGAACGTGGCGTTGGTGTCACCGTGCACGCCGCCGATGAACGCGGTGATGTCAATGTTGATGATGTCGCCGTCGGCGATCACCGTGTCGTCCGGAATGCCGTGGCAGATCACCTCGTTCAGCGAGCTGCACAGCGACTTGGGATAGCCGCGGTAACCGAGCGTGCTCGGGTAGGCACCGTGGTCGCAGAGGAACTCATGGCCGACCCGGTCCAGCTCATCGGTGGTGACGCCCGGAACCACGTGCCGTCCGACCTCGGCCAGCGCCTGGGCCGCAATCCGCCCGGCGGCGCGCATCCGGCCGATCGTGGCCGCGTCCTTAACATCGGGCTCGCCGGTTCGCGGGAACTTGCGGCCGACGTACTCCGGGCGCTTAATCGAGCCCGGTACCGGCCGCAGCGGCGAGATCCGGCCGGGCCGCAGCATAGTTGCCATGATCTGGAATTGTAGTGCCCATGAACAATCAGCAGCACTGGTGGTTCTGCCTGAAGCACATGGCAGTGGAAGATGACAGCGGCTGCGCCGGCAAGGACCGGCTCGGCCCGTACCCGAGCCGTGCAGCGGCCGCCGGCGCACTGGAGAAAGTGCAGGAGCGTAACCAGGACTGGGAGCAGCCCGACCGGGAATGACCGGGCCGCGCTAGAGCCCGAGCCGCGCCGCGGCAGAGCGCGCAGCGGGCTGGAAGCGCTAGCGCTTTTCCCGGTGCGCGCGGTGCTCCTGCAGCCAGCCGGTTACCACGACCGCTCCGGCCACGGCGCCGCCGGCCGCCAGGGAGGCCGCCGCGGCCGCGGCCTTAACCGCCTGCGGCAGGTCCCGGCCGGCCAGTGGGCCGCGCGTGTCGGCCATGGCGTGCGTCCCCGGTGCCGGCTCGATCCGGAAGTCCGCGGCGGCCGTGTCCCCGCGTAGCGCGGCCAGCTCCCGCAGCTCGGTGCGCGTCGACGGCTGGCTGCCGGTGTAGGTGGTCAGCCGTAGCAGGACGGCGAGCTCGGCGTCGACCACCGCCTCCACCCGGTCGAAACCGTTGTCCGCGCTGTCGTCGGCCGCCCCGGTGCTTTCCGCGAGCAGCCGGAAACCCGGCCGGCCGGCCAGCCGGACCGGGCTGGCCGACAGTAGCCGCCACCCGCTGAGCAGCCACGCCGGATCGAGCAGGGCCGCGAAATCCGCCGCCAGCGGCCGGGCCGGGCCGACGGCGACGCGGTCGCCGACCAGCTTGCTGCCGTGCTCGCCATCGGCGGCAATGGCCTGGCATTCGCTGTCGTTGACCCAGTTGCCGGACAAGTAGTCGAGCCGGTAGCGATCGGGCATCGCCGCGCGCAGCCTGGCCACCCGGTGCAGGTGGTAACCGGCGGCCCGCTCGTCGACGGCGGCCCAGAGCGCATCGGGGCCGTAGGCGCCGGCGAGCCGCGGCGGCAGCTCCGCCCCAAGCGCCCGCATGCGCAGGATCGCGGCCGCGAGGTTCGCCCACTGGTGCACTTGCGCGGTGAGGGCCGGGGCCGGGCGGCCCGTCCGGTGCAGCAGGCTGAGCAGCGTGTCGGCTGGCGGCTCACCGGGCGCCCAGTCGGCCGCGGGCAGCCGGGCACCGGCCGGCATCTGCGGCTCCTCGTCACCGGGCGCCGCGGCCGGTGAGGGCCGCGGGGCGTGCCGGACGGCGAAGCCCATCGCGCTGGCCGCGCCGCTGGCCGCGAGGCCGGCGATCTGCCAGCCGAGCCCGGCCGGGCGCCGGTCGGCCAGCCACTCCTCAGCCGTGACCGGCATGCCGGGCGGCGGTGCGAACAGGCCGGGATCCCCGGCCAGGGCCGGGCCGGTGACCAGGTCGGTCAGCTCGGCGGTTTCCCCGGCCAGGCCCTCGAAAACCTGCTCGCTGGCCAGCAGGATGCCGAGCTCGGCGTCGACCAGCACCGTGACGCAGTCCAGGTAGCGGAAGGAGCCGCCGTGGCGCTGCCGCACGGCGCGCTGGGCGCCGCGCACCCGGATGGCCGGCCGGCCGGCGGCCAGTTCCTCGCCGGTCACCTCCAGCTGGTAGCTGGCGACCAGCCACTGCGGTGTGAGCAGGCCGTGAAATGCCTTGTCCGCAGCGACGTCCGTGACCTGCACGGCCTTCCCGGCGGCGATCCGCCAGCTTTGGGCGCCATCGCGGACGCTGACCAGGCTGCCGTCGGGCGCCTCGACCCGGCAGCGGCCGCCGGGAGCGAGCAGGACCTGATGATCACTGTGACGCGGCTGCCGGTCGATGTAGGCGCGCTGCCACTCAGGCCCGAATCCGATCTTCGGTCCCAGTCCCAGCTTCGGCAGCGGCCCGACGACCCGCCGTATCTCGGCCGTATGGCGCTGGGCGAGCCGCAGGTCGACGTCGGGGTCGCGGCGCCAGGTGATCCTGGCAGCGAGGCTGAGCTGCGTCCAGTCCGCCCGGTATAGCAGAGCCACCAGGTCCGGGATGCTGGTGGTCATAGGGGCCTCCCTGGCCGGCGGCTGGCTGGTCTGTCGATGGTACGCGGGGATGCCAGCCTGGATCCGAGCTCGGTGCCGGCCAGATCTCAGCCCGGATGCCAGCCTGCGGCGAGCCGCGCCAGCCGGGCGAGCCGCTGCCGGTCGTTGCGCGGGGCGGCCCGAAACTGCCGGTCAGCCAGTATCGCGTCGGCCAGCTCGCCGGCCAGCCGGGCCCGGTCCTCCTGGCTGAGCCACTACCATGGCAAGGTGACCGCGCTGCCCGCCGACCCGCCGCACCAGGATCCGCCCGACCCCGGTCACGTGCTGGCCGCCCTCCCCGAACGGGAACGCGAAGAGTTCCTGCGGTCTTACCGCGATGCGGTCGACGGAGCCCGGGATCCAGCCGGCTGGGAGAATCTGCGGCGCACTCTGCGACTATGGAACTGGGTGGCGATCGCGGCCAGCCGGCCGGGCCACTACCAGGCCCGCGAGCAAGCATTCGCCGGAACAGGCGAGGGCATGCTACTAGAGGACTACATCCGCACACGGCACAGCAGGTGACCTACCGGGCACGGCTGGAGCTGCTGGTGCTTCGCCAGATGACCGGCCTCCCAGACACCGCCTTCGACACCCTCGTCCGGGCACTGGCACGCATCTGCGAAAATCCTTACGACCGCCTGTTCAGCATGCCGGCCAGGGACGATCCGCGCGAGCGCATGGCCGAGCTCAGCGACTCCGGTTTCATCATGTTCGTGATCGACGACGCCGAGGGCCTTATTCGCGTCTATGACATGATCTGGGTCGGCTGACTTAGCTGTTCTAGCGGGCAGCCGCGCCACTCACAGCCACGACACGCCGAGCACATAATGATCTACGGCTGGAGTATCTAAAGCAAGGTATGGGGCGCACACGTGAATTTCCGGGTGACATCCCCTTCGGGAGATCCGTCGGAACTAGCCGGCCTCAGCGAGTCCCATCGCAGCCGTATCGGTGGGCTGGCCGACTTCGTAATTACGGGTCTGGACACATGAAGCTCCAATCCACAGGCCAGCGACGCTGGCGTACGGTCTGACCGACTCGCCTGTCAGTCAGCCCGCATGGATCGCGGCGAAAATTCATCGAGTGGACCGACTCGGTGCAAGCCCCCGAGGATGCGGTAGACCATGATCAGCTGCTGACCAATGTCATGATTTGCCAGCTCGCCGCAACGGCCGGGTTACCGGCCGGGTACTACTTCGAGATTGCCGACATCCTTCTGACTGCCGCCACGCCACCTGCCCCGCCGCCCCCGCCGTTCCCGGTGGGCGTGGCGGTTTTCCCGGGGATCTGGCCAAGCCCGTCCGGCGCTTGGCCGACCGGCAGTTCCCGCACGTCGTCCACTGGCGCGAATTCGACCGGGGAGGGGACTTCGCGGCCATGGAGCAACCAGACCTGTTCGTCGCTGATCTGAGAGAGTTCACCCGGCTGCTGACCCAGCAATCGGGTGCCGGGCCAGCCATGCCTGTCAAACCCTGGAAACAGCAAGCTCCCGGCTCGTTGCGAAGGATGCTCACGAGCCGGGAGTTTCCGCTGACCAAGTAGGAGTCAATCCATCGAGGGCCAGTGCTAGCCCGCGGTGGCCCACAGTTCGTCGTAGGCAGGCATGAGCTCGTCCATGCGTGCATTGGAGTCGCAGCGCCCACGCCCCGCGATGTGGGCGGCGAGATCTTCGACATGGACCTGGAGGCGGCCCCGAAGGCGCCGATCCACTCCAGGGGCACGCCGTCCTGCTCAATGACCAGGACGGCCTGGTCGCCGTCAGCAGCCAGCGCGAGCTCCCAGACCTGCTCGTCCGGCTCGTCCTCGTCCACGCCTTTGGTCACCACCACCACCAGCCGCTGCCGAGGCTCGCACGTTTCCACCCGCCCCGCGCCATCCGCTCCGCTGGCGTAAAAGTGCCAGCGACATCCACCACCGAGGCGCAGGTCGCCGTCAAACACGCCCAACCAGCTGGCCAGACGGTCTCGATCGGTGAGAGCAGACCACAGGTCGTCGATACCGGTGTCGAAGCGGCCCTCCATGCGCACGATGCCCTTGCCGTCTGCTGATCGCAGGCTGCCCTGGATACGAGCGCCCGCATGCGTATCGCCGGTCATCTGGTGCTCCTTCTTTCGTTCGCGTTCCCCGGGCTGCCTTGGTGTGCGGGACATCAGCTGCTGGTCCGCAAGGCCAGGTGCTGTGCCGGCCATTCAACGACCCCAGCGAGCGGCTCCGGAAGTACGTTTCACCACCCCGTAGCTCCGGAGTGATCACTCGCTGCACGAGATGAAACAGCTCGCGGGCAAGGTAGCGCAGGTAACCGGCGGAAGCCGCGGGATCGGTGCTGCGACCGCACGGCGTCTGGCCCACGATGGTGCCACGGCGGCACTCACCTACGTGACTGCCGCCGAGCGCGCCCGTACGGTCGCCAACGAGATTGACGCCGCCGGCGGTCATGCGCTGATTATCCAGGCAGACAGCGCCACCCTGCCGCCGTCACCGCCGCCGTGCAGGAGACCGTGGCGGAACTCGGCCGGATCGACATTCTGGTCAACAACGCTGGAGTCACTTGCGCCGGTCCGCTGGAGAAGTTGACCACGGAGCGCAAGCCTGCGGCGAGCCGCGCGGCAGCCGACGCGGCCGCGCCCGGTATCGTAGTGCCCAGCGGCCAGCCGGCCGAAGGGGACGTGAGGCGTGCGGTGACGCGAGACCAGCCCGGCATGGATCTTCCCCAGGCCGCCAGGGCGCGGCTGGCCGAGATCCGGGAAAGTGGTACCTGGGGCTCGGCCCTGTCCGCCGACGAGTTCGCCGCCATCAGGAGCGTCGGGTTCGAGCCGGTCGGCCAGGTACTCGGCGCCGCGGTCTACAACGTCGGGTACAGCGGCGGGTACAGCTGCCCGGCCGGGTACGGCGCCGGTTACAGCAACTTCGCCGCGCCAGTCCGGAGCGTCACCTCGCTGTCGGGCACCGGCTCTGCCGGGTCATTCGGCCCGCTGGTGCGCACGCTTTACGAGGCGCGGCGCAAGGCAATCGGCCGGATGGAGGCCGAATGCGCCCAGCTCGGCGGGCACGGCGTCGTCGGGGTCCGGCTGACCATCGGCGGCTTCCCGGCTGGCGGCCTGGAATTCAAGGCGATCGGTACCGCGGTGCGGGCTCCCGGCGGGGTACCGCTGAAGCGCCCGTTCACCTCCGACCTGTCCGGTCAGGATCTTGCCAAGCTGATCATGGCGGGCTGGGTGCCGGCCGGCCTGGCCCTGGGGATCTCGATCGGCTCCCGGCACGACGACTGGCTGACGGTCAACCAGACCCGGTGGACCAGCGGGAACGCCGAGGTGACCGGGTACGCCGAGCTCGTCAGCATGACCCGGCACGACGCGCGGGTCCAGCTGGAGCACGACATCACCCGGTTCGGCGGGGACGGCGCCGTGGTCCAGTCCATGGACCTAAAGATCCGGGAACGAGAATGCCCGGTGCAGGAGGGCCGCCGGGATCACATCGTGGAAGCCACCATCATCGGCACGGTAACCGCGCGCTTCGGTCCCGGCCGCAAGGCCCGGACTTCCAGCCTGGCGATCTTGTCGCTGGACCCGCAGCGCCGCCAGGCGGCCCGGGTACGGCTGGGCGCCGACAACCCCGCACCTGCCCGCTGGCAGGGCTGACCATGCCACTGGCAGTGCTAACCATGCCGCTGGCACAGATGACCATGCACACCGCAGCCAAGGGAACGCGATGACTGAGCACAACAGCACCGACCGCGCCGACGGCAGCGGCCAGCACGGCAGTGGCCAGCAGAGCACCGCGCTGAGCCAGCAGCAAAGCAGTGAGTTCGAGGCCCTGGGCGTACCGCAGGACGCGATGCGCCGGCTGGCCGAGCTGCGCCCCGGCCAGCCCGGTTCTATTTTTACCTCCGACCTGTCGGTCAACGAGTTCCTGCTGGTGCGCGAGGTAGGCTTCCGGCCGCTCGGCCTGGTCCTGGGCAGCTCCATCTACCATGTCGGCCTGCAGGTAGGCCGCTGGGGCAAGAACCAGGAGCTGGACGTGCTGTCGCAGGCCATGTATCACGCTCGCGAGCTGGCCATGACCCGGATGGAGGCGGAGGCGAACGCCCTCGGCGCGGACGGGGTGGTCGGGGTCCGGCTGGACGTGGAGATGAAGGAGTTCGGCGCGGACATCGCCGAGTTCATGGCCGTGGGAACCGCCGTCAAGGCCGAGCCGGACGCGGGCGGCGGCGGCGTGAAGCAGTGGCGCAATAACAAGAACCTGCCATTCACCTCGGACCTGTCCGGCCAGGATTTCTGGACGCTGATCCGGGCTGGCTACGCGCCGCTCGGCATGGTGATGGGCTCGTGCGTCTACCACATCGCGCACCAGCGGATGAGCGGGAAGATCGGCAACATCGGCCGCAACGTGGAGCTGGAGCAGTTCACCCAGGCCCTCTATGACGCGCGTGAGCTGGCGATGAGCCGAATGCAGGCCGAGGCGGAGGAGCTGCACGCCGAGGGGATCGTCGGCGTCCAGCTCCGCCAGCACAGTCACACCTGGGGCACCCACACCACCGAGTTCTTCGCCATCGGCACCGCGGTCCGGCCGCTGCGCGCCGACCACGTGATCGAGCGCCCGACGATGGTGCTCAGCCTCGATTCCTGACCGGCGCCGCGCAGCGGTTCCTGGCCGGCCGGGACGCTGGCCGGCAGCGGCGGCTAGTACGACCAGCGGCGGCTAGTCGACCGGCGTGCCGCTGACCGCGTCCAGCAGCCGGGCCAGACGGCTGCGCAGGCCGTGCACGCCCCGCGCTTGCCCGGCGCCGGCAGCCAGCTCACCGCCGCGGCCCGTCCGGGGCCCGCCCCGGCGGCCGTCGGGCTCGCCGGCTGCGGCACTGACCAGGTGCTGGGCCGCGTCGAAGGACAGCGGCGCGGTCCCCGGCGGCACGGCCAGCGACTCGTGCGCGAGCGCGTCCAGCTCAGGATCACCGTGATCCAGCGCGAACAAGGTGGCGCCGGTCTTGCGGGCATCCGCGAGCCGTTCCAGCAGCGCGGCGGGAGCGGCCGCCGCGCTGACGACCAGCAGGGTCTCCTCGCGTGCCACGGTCTCCAGCCGGCTGATGCCGATGCTCAGGTGCGCCGGGCTGCCCGGCGGCGGCGCCCACCGCACCAGCTGCGGGACCAGGCCCGGCAGCTGGGCCAGCCGGGCCTCGTCCGCGAGGTGGGCGGTCAGGTGCCAGGGCTCGTCCTGCGGCGTCCCGACGATCAGCAGGCCCTGCGGCGTGCGGGCGGTCCGCGCCAGCGCCCGGCCGAAGTAGCTGGTCCGCTCCAGCCACCCCGTCGGGGCCAGTAACAGGCGCAGTGCGGCGATCTGATCGACGTCCATGCTGCCAGCGTGCCCCGACGGACCGGTCCGGCGCAGTCAGACCCGCGCAGTCAGGCCCGCGCAGTCAGGCCCCGCGCAGTCAGACCCGCGCAGTCAGGCCCGCGCAGTCAGGCCCGGCGCAGTCAGACCCGCGCAGTCAGGCCCGCGCAGTCAGGCCCGGCGCAGTCAGACCCGCGCAGTCAGGCCCGCGCAGTCAGGCCCGCGCAGTCAGGCCCGCGCAGTCAGGGCCGGCACAGTCAAGACCCCGCGCATGCGGCCGCGGCACCGTGCTGGCAGGATTCCGGGAATGCCAGCAGACCAAGCCCCGCCCGCCGCCGAGCAGGCAGCGCGACTCATCGTCGGCGTTCTGGGAGGTACCGGGGACCAGGGCCGCGGGCTGGCCCGCAGGCTGGCGATCGCCGGCAACAGCGTGATCCTTGGTTCCCGGGACGCCAGTCGTGCTGCGGCCGCGGCGGCGGATCTCGGCGTCGGCACGCAGGTCACCGGCGCGTCGAACCAGGACGCGGCCACTGCCGCCGACCTGGTGATCGCCGCGGTGCCCTGGGACGGGCACGGCGCGTTGCTGGCGCAGCTCGAAGGCCCGCTGGCCGGCAAGATCGTGGTCGACTGCGTCAACCCGCTGGCGTTCGACCGCCACGGCGCCTACCCGCTGGCGGTGGCCGAGGGCAGCGCGGCGCAGCAGGCCGCGGCGATCTTGCCGCGCAGCCGCGTTACCGGGGCTTTTCATCACGTCTCGGCAGTGCTGCTGCTGGATCCGGACGTGCCCCGGATCGACCTGGACGTGCTGGTGCTCGGCGACGACCGGGAGGCGACTGACCTGGTCCAGGCGCTGGCCGAGCGGATACCCGGTGTTCGCGGCGTGTACGCGGGACGGCTGCGCAACTGCGGCCAGATCGAGGCGCTGACGGCTAACCTGGTTTCGGTGAACCGCCGCTACAAGGCGCACGCAGGCCTGCGGGTAACGGATATTTAACCCCCAGCAGCCCAAAAAAGGGTTCCGCGCCAGACCGCGCCACTCCCGTCATCTCGCGCCGCGTTTTTCGCGCCGCCGCCGCAGGTCGCCGGACGGTCGGCGCGATGAACATCCGTGAAGAAGCCGGACGGCTTTCGCCGCCCGGCCGCCGGCCGTATTCACTAGGACTGCGGCCATGGTTCCCATGTCGTCCGCGCCGGATCCCCCCCGCACGTCCGCGCTGGCCAGCCAGCCCGCCAGTCAGCCCGGTCGCGCCCGACGGCCGGGCAGCCGCGATTTGCTGACTGCGAGTTCCCGGAGGAGCAGATGGGCACCGCGCTGGCCTTGTCGCCCGGGCTGGTCAGCCGACCTGTGCCCGGCTCGGCTGCTGGATGGCCTCTGCGTGGCCTGGTTCTTCTACGGTGGCTAGGAACTTGTTTGTACAGCAGGGCGCCGGCCGCGCCCCCGATCATCGGGCCGAGGATGTAGGCCCAGACGGCCCCGAACCTGTCTGCCACGATCATCGGACCCAAGGCGCGGGCCGGGTTGATGGCGCCGCCGCTGATCGGCCCGGCGACAAGCACGCACACCGCCAGGGCGAACCCGGCGGCGATGCCGGCGATCGCCGGATGCGCGCGCTTGTCTGTGGCGACCGAGCAGATGACCAGCACCAGGAAGAACGTCATGACTGCTTCGATGACGAACACCGTGAGGCTGGAGGCACGCGCCGACGGCTGGGTAGCGCCGAGGATGGCCCTGGTGCGGGCGGCTTCACCGAAGATCCCCCACACCGCCAGGCTGGCTGCGATAGCCCCGAGCAGCTGGCTGATGAGGTAGTACGGCGTGTGCCGCCACGGGAATTTCCCGCTCAGCGCCAGCCCTACGGTGACGGCCGGGTTGAGGTGGCAGCCGCTGACGTGCCCGAACGCGTAGACCAGGGCGACCAGAACGAGGCCGAAAGTCAGCCCGACCGTCAGTGAATCGGCCGGCAGTCCGGCGATCGGCCGCTTTAGCACGGCCGCGGTCGCTACGGCCGTGCCCGTGAACACCAGAAAGAACGTACCCATCAATTCGGCCGCGGCCAGCCGCGGCGCGTTCTGCGTGGTCGTGCTTCCGTACAGCCCCTCATTGCTCATAATGCACAGGATTGCCTGCGCGGGGCAGTTGCACCCGGCAGGTCATTGGCCAGAACCTTTCCTTGGCGCGTATTGCCTGTTCATCTGCCACCTACAGGGAAACGTCGCAGCAACGCCGCCGTTACGCAGCCCGCGGGCAGCCCCCGCAGGCATCACCAAGGCGCAGGCTATTGCCGGACTGCGGGCTCACGGCGAGGGCCGGCTCGCGGACATATTCGCCGCGATCAACCTCACCCCGGGGATCGGCGTTGACTTCAACCAGCTCGGCCGGGTACTCACTCGCAGCGGTTCACGACGCCGGTCGCCCGGCTGCAACATCCAGGCCGGCTACGCCGTGACCGGCCTGGATGCCTTCATCACCACGCGGCCTGCCCAGTACGGGTATGCCCGGCGGGGCTAGCGGTAGGAGTTCTCCGGGGCCGGGAAGCTGCCGGATATGACGTCCGCAGCGAAGGACTCGGCGGCACCCCGCAGCACGGAACTGAGGTCGGCATACTTCTTGACGAACTTCGGGGTGCGCGGCGACAGGCCGGCCATGTCCTGCCAGACCAGGACCTGTGCGTCGCAGCCCGGTCCGGCGCCGATCCCGATCGTCGGGATCGTCAGGGCCGCTGTCAGCCGGGCCGCGAGGTCCGCCGGCACGCATTCCAGCACGACCGCGAAGGCGCCCGCCGCTTGCAGCGCCTTGGCGTCCTGCAGCAGCCGGTCGCCGTCCTCACCGCGGCCCTGCACCTGGTACCCGCCGAACGTGTTGACCGACTGGGGCGTCAGCCCCAGGTGCGCCATCACCGGGATGCCCGCGGCGACCAGTGCCTCCACCTGCGGCAGTACCCGGTAGCCGCCCTCCAGCTTGACCGCCTGGGCGCCTGCTTCCTTCAGGAACCGGGTCGCGGCGGCAAGCGCCGCGGTAACACCCGACTGGTAGAAGCCGAACGGCAGGTCGGCGACGATCAGCGCGCGCCGGGTACCGCGCACCACCGCGGCGGTCAGCGGAAGCAGGTCATCAACCGTCACCGGGATCGTCGTTTCGTGGCCGAAAACGACCATCGCCGCGGAGTCGCCGACTAGCAGGACCGGAATTCCGGCCGCGTCGAAAACCCCGGCGGTGAGCGCGTCGTACGCGGTGAGCATGGGCCATCGCTCGCGGCGGGTTTTTGCCGCCGCGATGTCCCGGACCGTGATCCGCCGGGACGAGCTGCCGCCGTAAAGCGGTTCGGGTGCCTTCGGGGCACTGGCGTTAGGGGCACTGGCGTTCTGGGCGCCGGTGTCTGAGGCACTGGTGTCTGAGGCACTGATGTGCTGGCCGTCCGCGGTCCGCGCGTCTGTCGCGGCCGCTGCCTGACCAGCCTGGTAACTAGTCATGTAGGTCCTCCGCGTCTCGAGTCACCCCGCTGGCGTACCCGGACATGCCGATCATGTCACGGACTGCGCGCCAGCAGAAGCCCCGGGATGTCCGCCCGGCGCCCTAGACTCGCCGGGTGGCGTCCCCCCTGCCCGTACCCGAGCCGGACCCGGCGGCGGCGCTGGGCGTGCTGCGCCGGGTGTTCGGGTACGACTCGTTCCGCGGGGTACAGCAGGAGGTCATCGGGCAGGTAATCGACGGCGGCGACGCGCTGGTGCTGATGCCGACCGGGGCCGGCAAGTCGCTGTGCTACCAGATCCCGGCCCTGGTCCGGCCGGGCACCGGCGTGGTCATCTCGCCGCTGATCGCCCTCATGCAGGACCAGGTCGACGCGCTGCGGGCGCTCGGCGTGCGGGCCGGGTTCCTGAACTCGGCGCAGGACGCCGGCCAGCGCCGGGCGGTCGAGTCCGCGTTCGTCGCGGGTGAGCTGGACCTGCTGTACCTGGCGCCGGAACGGCTGGCCGCGGAGTCCACGCCGCGGCTGCTGGACCGCGGCGCGGTCTCGCTGTTCGCGATCGACGAGGCGCACTGCGTCTCCCAGTGGGGGCACGACTTCCGGCCGGACTACCTGGCCCTGTCGGCGCTGCACGAGCGGTGGCCGGACGTGCCCCGGATCGCGCTGACCGCGACGGCGACGGGCGCCACCCGGGCCGAGATCGTCTCCCGGCTGAAGCTTGAGTCCGCCCGGCACTTCGTGGCGAGCTTCGACCGGCCCAATATCCAGTACCGGATCGTGCCCAAGGCCGAGCCGGCCCGCCAGCTGCTGGAGCTGCTGCGCACCGAGCATGCCGGGCAGGCCGGAATTGTGTACTGCCTCTCCCGCGCCTCGGTCGACAAGACCGCTGAGCTGCTGTCCCGCAGCGGGATCCCGGCGCTGCCTTACCACGCCGGGCTGGACGCGCGGACCCGCGCGGCCAACCAGGCCCGGTTCCTGCGCGAGGACGGCCTGGTGATGGTGGCGACGATCGCGTTCGGGATGGGAATCGACAAGCCCGACGTCCGGTTCGTCGCCCATCTCGACCTGCCCAAGTCGGTGGAGGGCTACTACCAGGAAACCGGCCGGGCCGGGCGGGACGGGCTGCCGGCCACCGCCTGGCTGGCCTACGGGCTGCAGGACGTTGTGCTGCAGCGGCGGCTCATCGATGGCTCGGACGGGGACGTCGCGCACCGCCGCCGCCTGGCCGCGCACCTGGACGCGATGCTGGCACTGTGCGAGAGCGTCGAGTGCCGCCGCAGCCAGCTGCTGGGGTATTTCGGCGAGACCGCCGGCCCGTGCGGGAACTGCGACACCTGCCTGGCGCCGCCGCAGACGTGGGACGGCACGGTCGCGGCGCAAAAGCTGCTGTCCGCCGTCTTCCGGCTGGACCGGGAGCGGGGCCAGCGCTTCGGGGCCGGGCAGGTCATCGACATCCTGCTCGGCCGCCAGACGGCCAAGATCAGTGAGCACGGGCACGCGTCCCTGACCGTCTACGGCGTCGGCACCGAGCTGACCGAGACGCAGTGGCGCGGGGTGATCCGGCAGCTGCTCGCGCAGGGGCTGCTGGCAGTGGCGGGGGAGTACGGCACGCTGGCGCTGTCGGCCGCCAGCAGCGACGTGCTGGCCGGGCGGCGGCAGGTGGCGCTGCGGCAGGAGCCGGAGCGCCCGGCGAAGGCCGCCCGGTCCCGGCCGGCCAGGGCCGGAGCCGGAGCGGTCGGAGCGGCCGGGGCCGCGGCCGACCTGCCGGCGGCAGCCGCAGCGGTCTTCGAGCAGCTGCGAGCCTGGCGGGCCGGCGCCGCGAAGGAGCAGGGCGTCCCCGCGTACGTGATCTTCCATGACGCGGTGCTGCGGCAGATCGCGGCGCAGGCGCCAGCCAGCCTGGCCGAGCTGGGCGCCATCAGCGGCATCGGCGAGAACAAGCTGGCCAAGTACGGCGGCCCTATCCTGGACGTCCTGGGCGCGCAGGCAGCGGCGGCCCGGTGACGCTGCCTGGGCTGGCCGGATCGCCGCGGGCCCGCTGCCGGGGCTGAGCGGGATTATTTTCGGACTGAATTTTTTCTGGGGAGACGAGATGCGGCTCACGAAGCTGTTCCACGCGTGCGTCCGGCTGGAGCTGGACGGCGCAGTGCTGATTATCGACCCCGGCATCTGGGCCGGCCCGGATGCGCTGGCCGGGGCAAGCGCGGTGCTGGTGACGCATGAGCATCCCGATCATCTGGACCTGGCGGCGGTACGCGCGGCGCTGGGCGCGGACGGCGACCTGGAACTGTGGGCGGGGGAGCCGGTGACGCGGCAATTCGGCGACTTCGGGGCCCGGGTGCATACCGTGACCGGCGGGGATACCTTCACGGCCGCCGGGTTCGACGTGCACGCCTACGGCGAGCAGCACGCGCTGATTCACCGCGACATCCCGGTGATCGCGAACACCGGGTTCGCCGTCAACGGCGAGGTCTTCCATCCCGGCGACGCGCTTACCGTGCCGCAGGACCGGGTGCCGACGCTGCTGGTGCCGGTGAACGCGCCCTGGCTGAAGACAGCCGAGATGATCGACTACGTCCGCGCGGTCGCACCGCAGCGCGGCTACGCCATTCACGACGGGCTGCTGAACGCCAACGGCACCACGCTGACCGAGAATCTGCTGAAACTGGCACCCGGCCCCGGTGGCGGCCCGGTTACCCGGCTGGAGCCCGGCACGAGCGTTGACCTGTAGGCGCGGCGAGGGCCGCCGAGCAGCCTGGCCGCGCGGCCAGGTTCCGCTTCTGCCGGGCTGGCGCGGATAATGAGGGCAGCCGAGCGAGGGGCGTCACGAGATGGGCACGTCGGGCGAGTGGGTGGTCATCGGCCTGGACAACGGCGGGACCAGCAATAACGCGACGGTGCTGGACTCATCCGGGCGGTTTCTCGTGCACCAGCTCGCGGAGACGCCCAGCGACGTGCTGGCGGGCCCGGCGGCTGCGCTGACGGCCATGGAGCGGTCGCTGGCCGACGTGCTCGGCCGGGCTGGCGTGCCGCTGACGGCGGTGCGCGGGGTCGGCCTGGACACGCCGGGGCCGGCCAGCGCCGACGGCGTGTTCACGGTGAACGGGTCGACGAATTTTAGTCACCCGCTGTGGCGCTCGTTCGATATCCGGACCGCGCTCGCGACCCGGCTCGGGCTGCCGGTCGTTTACAACAACGACGGGAACGCCGCCGCCCTGTACGCGCACTTCCATTATTTCGGGACCGAGGCGACGCGGCGGTCGTCGGTCGCCGCCATCGTAGGTACCGGCCTGGGCGGCGGCGTGATCGAGGCCGGGCGCGTCATCAAGGGAGCTGCCGGGATGGCCGGCGAATTCGGGCACATCACCATCGGGATGGCGGGGCTGCTCGCCGCCGGCCAGCCGCAGCCGGTGTGCAACTGCGGGCTGGCCGGCGACGTGGAGAGCGTGGCCTCGCTGACCGCGATCGGGCGGAACCTGCTGCCGTACTGGCTGGCCCGGCATCCCGGCCACGGGCTTGCCGCGGTCACCCCGGTGGCCAGCGCAGCCCGGCTGGTGCGCGGCCTGGGGGAGAAGGGTGACCCGATGGCGCTGCAGATCTTCGAGCAGCAGGCGATGGCCCTGGGCCGGCTGTTCACGATCGCCGCGAATTTCACCGATCCGGACGCCTACTTTGTCGGCGGCGGTGTCGTGGAGACAGCGTCAGCGTTCCGGGACTGGTTTTTGGGCCGGGTGCGCGAGCATACCGCGCTGCGGGCGGAGCAGAAACCGGCCGCGCGCTTCGCGCTGGTGCCCGACCGGGACATGGCCGGCGCGCGGGGAGCCGCGATCGCGGCCCTCGAGGCGCTGCGGGCGCCGTGAGGCAACCCCGCGCCGGCCGCCGGCGCGGGGTTGACCATCCCGCGGGTCTACTGCCGGGGCGGGCTGCTGACGGCACGCGATCCCTATACCGGCTGACCCGGATGGCCAGCGGGCAGGGCGTCAAGTAAGGTTTGCCTTACCTACATGGACCGCCTTGCCAGGAGCGGCAGCCACGGCTGCCGCGGGCGGCCCGTTAAGCCGGACCGGAGAGTGTCATGCTAGCCACGCTGGTGATCTTCCTCCGGGAAGGCGTCGAGGCGAGCATGATCGTCGCCATCCTGCTGGCCTACCTTAACCGCATCGGCCGCCGGGACCACTTCCGTGACGTGTTCATGGGCGTCGGCGCTGCACTGCTGCTGGCGGGCGGCGGCGGGGTCATCGCCTACCTGACGATCCGCAGCTACGCCGGGTCGCGAGTGCAGACGATCTTCGAGACCGTTACCTACGTGCTGGCGGCCGCGGTGCTGACCTACATGACCTTCTGGATGCGCCGTCATGCCCGGTCGCTGTCCGGGGAACTTCGCGCCCGCACGGACGCGGCAATGAGCGGGCGGGCCCGGTGGGGCCTCGGGCTGCTGGCATTCCAGGCAGTCGGCCGCGAGGGCCTCGAGACCGTGGTCTTCACCCTCGCGATCGTTTTCTCCGCCTCCGCAGCCGTGGCGCTGAGCGGCGCGATCATCGGGCTGGCCGGCGGGCTCGGCGTCGCCTTCGTGATCTACCGTCTCGGCCACCGGCTGAACCTCGGGCGCTTCTTCACCGTCATCGGGGTGCTGCTCATGGTCTTCGCCGCGGGCCTGATCGCGGACGCGGTGCAGAACATGCAGGGACTCGGCTGGCTCCCGCTACTGCGAGCGCCCATGTGGCACACCGGGCGGCTGCTCTCGCAGAGCAGCGCTTTCGGCGACGTGCTGCACAGTTTCTTCGGTTACAGCGACGCCCCGACGCCGCTGCAGGCGCTCATGTACGTGGGCTACCTGGCCATCGTGGTGGCCGCCTACCTCGTGCTGCGGCCGCGCGGCGCAAACAGGGCAGCGGGCGCCCCCGCGCAATAACCGGGCGCCCCTCGGCGGCCGCCCGCGCCGGCTGCCTGCCGGGGCCGTCAGCCGGATGTGCTCTCGGGCCCTCGGCGGCGTCACGACTGCAGGCTGAAGGTGAACATCTTCTGCGCCCCGATGCGCGCCCCGACCGCATCGGCAGTATCAAGCCATGTCTCGAACGATGGTCCCTGCCGTGGCAGGTAGTGGTCGAGCATCGCCTGGCGCAGCTCGCCGCGAGCCGGGTCGCGGACGTCGAAGATCTCCGCCTGGCCGTGGACGGTCACGGCCAGCTCCTCGCCCGGAAGGTAGGTGGCACTGACAGCCGGGCGGACGGACAGGTGCCGCATGCGCACCGAGTTCCGGCCTGAGCTGAAGTAGAGGAATCCGTGCAGCAGGTACCCGTCAACCGGGCCGACCAGCGGCCGGCCGTCCGCCGTCACGGTGGCCACCGCGAGCAGGCACATGCCCTGCATCCGGCTGCACAACTCCCCGGCGCTGAGCCGCCGCTCGTCGGTGATGATGTCGCTCAGGTGCGATCCGGCGCCGGCCGCGCTCACGTCGAGAAGCTGCTGCAGCCGGTCCATTTCGCCGGGTGTCTCGTGCATGCTGCCCATCCCCTCACGGACCCCAGCGGGTCTCTGCGCCAGCTCGTTTCTCGAGCTGGGCGGCATCCGCCTGGCGGCTGGTCACAGCGGCTGGTCACAGCGGCTCGCGCCAGGCGTTGGTGATGGGCAGGCGGCGGTCCCGGCCGAAGTTCTTCGGGGTGATCTTCGGGCCTGGCGGGTACTGGCGGCGCTTGTACTCCGCCCGGTCCACCAGCCGGACGATCCGCTCGACGAGCTGCGGGTCATGACCGGCGGCGATCAGGGCGGCTGCGCCCAGGTCCTTCTCAACGTAGTCGTCGAGGACGGCGTCCAGGATCGCGTAGTCGGGCAGCGAGTCGCTGTCGAGCTGGCCGGGCGCCAGCTCGGCGCTGGGCGGCTTGGTGATGGAGCTCACCGGTATCGGCGGCGTCTCGCCGCGCTGCTCGGCGCGTTCGTTGCGCCAGCGGGACAGCTCCCAGACGAGCGTCTTGAAAACATCCTTGATCGGCGCGAAACCGCCCGCGGAGTCACCGTAGAGGGTGGAGTAGCCGGTGGCCAGCTCGCTCTTGTTGCCGGTGGTGAGCACCAGGTGGCCCGCCGAGTTCGACAGGGTCATCAAGATCATGCCCCGGATCCGGGCCTGCAGGTTCTCCGCGGCCAGGCCGCGCAGTTCCAGCTCGCCGCCGAACGCGTCATACATCGGGCCGACTGGCACGGTCACGGCGTGCAGGCCCTGGCGCTTGGCCAGGTCCAGCGCGTCGTCGACCGAGTGACCGGAGGAGTGCCGGCTGGGCATCAGGACCACGTGCACCCGGGCCGCCCCGATCGCGTCAGCCGCGATCGTGGCCGTCAGGGCCGAGTCGATGCCGCCGGACAAGCCGAGGATCACCGAGGCGAAGCCGTTCTTGGCCACGTAGTCGCGTACGCCGGTGACTAGCGCCGAGTACACCCCGGCGGTATCGCCCAGCCGCGGCCACAGCATGTCAGCCGCGGGCAGCTGGAGCGGGCCGGCTGAGGGCAGCGGGGCGCCCTCGGCCAGCGGGCCGGCCGCAGGCAGCGGGCCCGGCGCGGGCAGCCGGTCCAGGATCACGCGCTGGATCGTCATGATCGTGCCGTCGGCCGCGTCCGCCGGCTCCTGGCCGGCGGCCCGGCTCAGATCAGCGGCCGGCACGTCGACGTCGGCGAGGACGAGCGCCTCCTCGAACTGCGGGCCGCGTGCCAGCAGCCCCCCGGCGGCGTCCACGACGATCGAGTCACCGTCGAACACCAGCTCGTCCTGGCCGCCGACCTGGTTGGCGTAGGCAAGCGCCGCGCCGGCCTCGCGGGCACGGCGCTGGCACAGCTGCAGCCGGGTGTCGTCCTTGCCGCGCTCGTACGGCGATGCGTTCGGGACCACCAGCAGGCCGGCGCCTGCCTGCCGGGCGACGGTGACCGGGCCGCCGTCCTGCCACAGGTCCTCGCAGACGGCGATCGCGACGTCCACCGCGGTGCCGTCCGCGTCGTCCGCGTCCCGGCTCGCGGGCAGCCGGAAGACGGGCAGCGTGTTACCCGGCACGAAATACCGGAATTCATCAAAAACGCCGTAATTAGGAAGGTGGTGCTTGGCCGACGTGACGGCCACGGCTCCGCCGTACAGCAGCGCGACGGCGTCCAGCGGCGCCCCGGCCGGCAGGCCGAGCCGTGGTGCCAGGCCGCTGCGCCGTCCCAGGTACCCGGTGACCACGGCGATCCCGCCGAGCCCGGCGGCGCCCAGCCTGCTGGCCGTCTCGTGCACCGCGGCGATCGACGCGGTGACGAAGGAAGCGCGCAGGGCCAGGTCCTCTACCGGGTAGCCGGTCAGCATCATCTCCGGGAACACGACGATCCGCGCACCCCGGGCGGCGGCGCGGCGGGTCCACGACACGACCAGCTCGCTATTGCCGGCCAGGTCGCCGACGGTGGAATTGACCTGGGCCAGGGCTATCCGGATCCGGGGCACCGGCCCAGCTTAGGCGGGCCGGGCCGGCGGAGGGCTCCCGTAACCTAGCCGAAACACGGGCGAGGCAGACTGTCCGGGTGGACAGGCAGGAAGAGTTCGTGCTGCGGACGCTGGAGGAGCGGGATATCCGTTTCGTCCGGCTGTGGTTTACCGATGTCCTCGGCTACCTGAAGTCGGTCGCGGTAGCCCCGGCCGAGCTTGAGGGCGCCTTCGCCGAGGGAATAGGTTTCGACGGCTCGGCCGTGGAGGGGTTCGCCCGCGTCTACGAGGCGGACATGCTCGCCAAGCCCGATCCGGCGACCTTCCAGCTGATGCCGCTGTCCGGCAACTCGGCCGGCGTCGGCCGGATGTTCTGCGACATCCTGATGCCGGACGGCTCGCCCTCCTACGCCGACCCGCGGCATGTGCTCAAGCGCTCGCTGGCCAAGGCCTCGGCCCTGGGCTTCACCTTCTACACCCACCCGGAGATTGAGTTCTTCCTGCTCCGGGAGCGGCCCGAACCGGGCGCCAAGCCGCGGCCGATCGACTCCGGCGGCTACTTCGACCACACGCCGCACAGCATCGCCCACGACTTCCGGCGCAACGCGATCGAGATGCTGGAGAGCATGGGCATCTCGGTGGAGTTCAGCCACCACGAGGGCGCGCCCGGCCAGCAGGAAATAGACCTGCGGTACGCCGACGCGCTGACGACGGCCGACAACATCATGTCGTTCCGGCTGGCTATGAAGGAAGTCGCGCTGGAGCAGGGCGTGTACGCGTCCTTCATGCCCAAGCCGTTCAGCGAGTACCCGGGATCCGGGATGCACACGCACATGTCGCTGTTCGAGGGCGACCGCAACGTATTCCACGAGCCCGGCGGCGAGCTGCAGCTGTCCAAGCTCGGCCGGGCGTTCATCGCCGGGCTGCTCCGCCATGCCGCGGAGATCACCGCCGTGTGCAACCAGTACGTCAACTCCTATAAGCGGCTGTGGGGGGGCACCGAGCGGATCGCCGGCGCCGGCGGCGAGGCGCCCGCCTACATCTGCTGGGGTCACAACAACCGGTCGGCGCTGGTCCGCGTCCCGATGTACAAGCCGCACAAGGGCAACGCGACCCGGATCGAGTTCCGGTCCATCGACCCGGCCTGCAACCCGTACCTGGCATTCGCGGTGATCCTCGCGGCCGGGCTGAAGGGGATCGAGGCCGACTACGAGCTGCCGCCCGGCGCTGAGGACGACGTCTGGGCGCTCACCTCGGCGGAGCGGCGGGCGCTCGGCATCTCGCCGCTGCCGCAGAACCTGTCCGAGGCGATCGACGTCATGCAGGGCAGCGAGCTGGTAGCCGAGACGCTCGGCGAGGACGTCTTCGATTTCTTCCTCCGCAACAAGCGCGAGGAATGGGCCGAATACCGCCGCCACGTCAGCGAGTTCGAGCTGGATCGCTACCTGCCGGTGCTCTGACCGGCAGGTGCGGGGCCTGGCGGGCCCGCGGCGGTCAGCTGCCCGAGCAGCCGAACGGCACGAGCTTGTCCGCGGCCTGCTGCCAGCGAAGCTGCGCGGCCAGCCCCGCCGCACTGTCGGCGTGCACGCAGAACGACGGCGCCCCGTAGTGATAGCTCTGCAGGTAGTGGCCCTGACGGCGGGCGTGCCAGCCGTTGCGGTCGGTCCACACCCGCCAGCCGGGGAACAGCTCGGTCAGCGCGTCAATCCCTGCGTCGGTCAGCACCTGCGTGCTCATGCGCCCCCCCGGGCTGTCGTGGCGTGACTATCACGCCACCATCTGTTCTTATCAGGAGACACGCGCAGCCGCCAGCGGTTCGGCAGTCGCGGATGCCGTAACCAGGCACTTGCATGCTCCGGGCGCGCCCCGGCTACCGTGCAGGGGTGAGCATGGCGCGCGGGACACTGGCCGGGCAGCTGGCGACGATGGGCTTCGCCGACACCGGCCGGGCCCGGCGGCTGCTGACCGAGGATCTGCGGCTGGACATCGAAGGCGCGGACGCCGTCCTGCTCGAGGCACTGGCCGGCGCGGCAGACCCGGACCTCGCCGTCACCGGCCTGGCCCGGATGGAACCGGACGGCCAGCTGCGAGCGGCGCTGCGAGCGGAGGCCGGCCTGCGTGACCGCCTGTTCGCGGTGCTCGGCGCCAGCGCGGCCCTGGGCGACCATCTGAGCCGCCATCACGGCGACTGGCAGGTGCTGCGCGGGGCAGGCGCGCTGCGCCGGCCGTCCGCGGCCGAGCTGGACGCGGCGCTGCTGACCGCCGTGGGGGCGGTCCCCGGCGCGCCGAGGCCGGTGTCGGACCTGTCCAGGATCGGCGGCCGGGATCCGGCCACCTGCCTGCGGGCCGCGTACCGCCGCAGCCTGCTGCACCTGGCGGCCAGGGACCTGACCGGCGCTGAGCCGCTGGACGGCGTGACCGCGGAACTCGCGGACCTCGCCTGCGCCGCCCTGGCCGCGGCCCTGGCTATCGCGCGGTCCGCGCTGGCGCCGGCCGCGGCGCCGTGCCGGCTGGCGGTGATCGCGATGGGAAAATGCGGCGGCCGCGAGCTCAACTACGCCAGCGACGTTGACGTGATCTTCGTCGCCGAGGCAGCCGGCGGCGGCGATGAGGCCGCTGCCCTGCGCACCGCGACCCAGCTGGCCGCCGGGATGATCCGGGTGTGCTCGCAGAGCACGCCGGAAGGCGCCCTGTTCCCGGTCGACGCGAACCTGCGGCCGGAGGGACGGGACGGGCCGCTGGTCCGCACCGTCGCCAGCCATCGCGCCTATTACCAGCGCTGGGCCAAGACCTGGGAGTTCCAGGCGCTGCTCAAGGCCAGGCCGGCAGCCGGTGACAGCGCGCTGGCGGCCGCCTACCTGACCGCGCTGACGCCGCTGATCTGGCAGGCAGCGCAGCGGGACGGCTTCGTCGCCGACGTGCAGGCCATGCGGCGCCGGGTGGTCGCGGTGCTGCCGGCGCACCAGGCAGGCCGCGAGCTTAAGCTCGGGCCCGGCGGCCTGCGGGATATCGAGTTCGCCGTGCAGCTGCTGCAGCTGGTGCACGGCCGGATAGACGAGTCACTGCGGCTGCGTGGCACGCTCGACGGCCTGCAAGCGCTGGCCGCGGGCGGCTACGTGGGCCGCGGCGACGCCGCCGACCTCGGTGCCGCGTACCGGTTCTTGCGCGGCGTCGAGCACCTGCTCCAGCTGCGGCAGCTACGGCGCACCCATACCCTGCCCGAGGATCCGGCCGTGCTACGGGTAGCGGGCCGGGCTCTGCGCAAGATGCGGCTGGACGCCGCCCGGCCCGCGGCGCTCCCCGGCGGCCGCTACTTAGGCCCGGAAACGGGTGACGTGCTTGCTGACCCGGCGGCCGAGCTGCTGGCCCAGTGGCGGCTGCACTCCGGCCAGGCCAGGCGGCTGCACGAGAAGCTCTTCTACCGGCCGCTGCTGGAGGCCGTGGCCAGGCTGCCCGGCGAGGCCGCCCGGCTGACACCGCAGGCCGCGACCGAGCGGCTGGAAGCGCTCGGCTACGCCGACCCGGCAGGCGCGCTGCGGCACATCGAGGCGCTGACATCCGGCATGTCCCGGACGGCCGCGATCCAGCGGACGCTGCTGCCCGTGCTGCTCGGCTGGTTCGCTGATGCTCCCGAGCCGGATGCGGGCCTGCTGGCGTTCCGCCAGGTCAGCGAGGTTCTGGGGAGCGCCTCCTGGTACCTGCGGCTACTGCGGGACAACACCCTGGTGGCCCGGCGGATGGCCCGGCTGCTGGCGTCCAGCCGGTATGCCACCGGCCTGCTGCTGCACGCGCCGAAGGCAGTGGCGATGCTCGGCGATGACAGCGAGCTGGCGCCGCGGCCGGCCGCGGCGCTGCATGCCGAGATAACGGCGATGCTGCGCCGGCACGCCGACGATCCGGCCGAGGCCGGCGCGGTGGCCCTCGGGCTGCGCCGCCGGGAGCTGCTGCGCACTGCGGCGGCTGACGTGCTGGGCCTGAGCAGCATTCAGGCAACCGGCGAGGCGCTGACGACGGTTGCCGCGGTCACTATCGGTGCCGCGCTGCAAGCGGCGACAGCCAAGGCCGAAAGGGCCGCCGGGCCGCTGCCGACCCGGATCTGCGTGGTCGCGATGGGCAGGCTCGGCGGCCACGAAATGGGCTATGCCAGCGACGCGGACGTCATGTTCGTGCACGAACCGCTGCCCGGCGCGGACGAGGAAGCAGCGACCCGGGCAGCGCACGCGGTGGCTGAGGAACTGCGCGCGGTGCTGGCCAGGCCGGGACCGGACCCGGCGCTGCTGGTGGACGCCGGGCTGCGGCCCGAGGGCCGCCAGGGGCCGCTGGTGCGCACCCTGGCGTCCTACCGTGCCTACTACCGGCGCTGGTCCGCGCCGTGGGAGGCGCAGGCGCTGCTGCGCGCCGAGCCGATCGCCGGTGATCCTGATCTGGGCCGGGCGTTCATTGCCAGCGCGGACGAGTTCCGCTACCCGCGCGGCGGCGTCACGGACGCGCACGTCCGGGAAATCAGGAGGATCAAGGCCCGGATGGAGGCCGAGCGCATGCCCCGCGGGGTAGAGCCGGCCCTGCACCTGAAACTCGGCCCGGGCGGCCTCACCGACGTGGAATGGGTGACCCAGCTCCTGCAGCTGCGGCATGCCCGCTCGGCGCCGGAGCTGCGCACTACCCGGACGCTGGCAGCTCTGACCGCGGCCAGGGACTGCGGGCTGATCGCCAGCGAGGACGCGGCGGAGCTGGCGGCGGCCTGGCTGCTGGCCGCCCGGATCCGGGACGCGGTCATGCTCGTGCGCGGCCGTCCCTCGGACACGGTGCCCACCTCGCCGCGGGACCTGCCGTCGGTGGCATGGCTGCTGGGCTACGGCGCGGACACCCCGCAGGACCTGGTGCAGGATTACCGCCGGGCTGCCCGCCGGGCCAGGGCTGTGGTAGACCGCGTCTATTACGCCTGACCAGTTCTGGTCACCCCCGCGGTACTTGTCGTCGCCGGCACCAGTATCGGGCCGGCCGGACCGGCCCGCATGCGCCCCGGCGGACGGCGCCCCGGCCGGGCGCCGTCCGCCGGGGTCTGGCTAGCTGAGGTAACCCGTGGGCAGGATCCGGCGATCACCGCAGCCGTGATGGCCGGGCAGGCCGAGCCCGTCGGACGGCTCGCTGTCCCTGGCGCCGAAGTTCACCTGCCAGCTGTAACCATCGCGGACACCGACGCGGAACGCCAGCGTAAACGTCCGCTCGAACTCATTGCTGTTGATGCGCCGCGCCCTGGTATCGCTGGTTCTGCAGGTAAAGCCATTGCGGCGGTCGTGGCACGCCGGTCCGGCTCAGGTTGGCGCCGAGGTAGGAATACCAGCGCTTGGCGAGCTCAGTCCGCAGCGTTGAGGCAGGAACGCTGACAACCAGGCGGATATGCTCCGTGCACTCCGGCCGGCCGCACCGGGCAATGCCGGCCAGCTGACCGATCTCGGCAACGTAAACGACCGGAGTTCCGGCCGCGGCCAGCAGTGCGCCCCTGGCGGTGAAGACCCTGACCTGATACCGCGTTGCCAGTTGCGGGGTAACCGGGAAGGAGTACCCGGCGGAGCCATGCGCCGGTGGCCGAAGAACGGCGAAGTCGCCGCGGACCCGGCTGGCAGCCGCCCGGAACGGGAACTGCTGCGAATAGAGCCGCACGACGTCCCCTGCCGTGGCGCCGCTGACGCTGCCGCCGATCCGGGCCACGGCGTAAGCGCCGGTCCGGAAAACCACGAAGGTGTCCCCGGTTACCGGCAGCAGGCCGCCGGCGAGGGCGGTTACGGAAAGCTGACGCCAGAAACGTGGCACGCGCATCACTGCCTTTTGCTGTTATTCGTCCGCGACGGCCCGCGGCGGCTCGATAACCGCCGCTAAAAATATGGCCGGATATCGCGATCGTCTAGACCAGCTGAGGTCCGGATAAGGGGCCCGGTCCCGCAGTGCCCGCCCTCGCTCACAGCCGGGGCCGGTCAGGTGTCGCCGATTGCCTGCAAGGCGACGGGCAGGACAGTGATCTCGGGGATGTAAGCGTGCGCGGGCAGGCTCAGCACGAAGAGGCAGACGCTGGCCACGTCCTCGGGCTGCAGCGCGGCCGCCCGGTGCGCAGCGTCCGGCGGCTGCGGCCGCCGGCCCAGCAGCGGCGTGTCGACCATGCCGGGCAGCACCGCCGTCACCCGCACCCCGTGGTGGTGCTCCTCCAGGGCTGCCGCGCGGGCCAGCCCGACCACCCCGGCCTTGCTGGCCTGGTAGGCGGCGCCGGACGCGTCCGGCCACAGCGCGGAGACGCTCGACACCAGCACAGCATCACCGCCGCGGCGGCGCAGCTGCGGCAGGCAGGCGTGCAGCACATGGAAGGCGCCGGAGAGGTTGACGTCGATCAGCTGATGCCAGTCGCTGACGGTCAGCTGGTCCAGGGACCGGCCCGGCACGTTGGTCCCGGCGGCCAGCACCACGCCGTCGATGTCCGCCTGCGCCGTGATGTGCTCCATCACCCGCTCGACCTCGTCGCTGCGGCTGACATCACAGGCATGGCTGGTCAGGCCGGTGCAATTTTCGCCGCCGCGGCGGGACAGCCCGTGCACGAAAGCGCCCGCCGCCGCTAGGCTCCGCGCCGTGGCCAGCCCGATGCCGCTGCTGGCCCCGGTGACCACGATGCCGCGGCCGGCTAGCGGGCGGCCCGGCGCCGGGTCAGCCATGGCCCAGGAAAATGCGCACCGGCTGCTCCGCGCCGCCGCCGGCGAGCAGCGCAAATACCTCGGGACCGTCGCTGAGCGGGCGGGCCGGGGTGAGGTCGCCCGGCCCGGCCCGGCCGCCGGCCACCCATTCGGCCGCGCAGCTGAAGTCCTCGTCGGTGTAGGCGTAGCACCCGGACAGCACAATCTCGTCCCGGACGATCGGGCGGAAGGCCAGCTCGCTGCCGTCGTCATGCATGCCGATCAGGATGACCTTCCCGTGCGGCCGGGTCACGTCAGCGGCCAGCTGCCGGGTGGCCGCCGCGCCGACAGCGTCGATGACAACATCGGCGCCGTCGTCGTCACCGCCGCGCGGGCCGCTGGCAGCGCCGACCGCCTCACGGAGCTGGTCGGCGCTCTCATGCACGGCGCTGGCGCCCAGGTCGCGGGACAGCTCACGGCGCCGGGCACCCGGCTCGAGCACGTCGATCTGACCGGCCCCGAGCAGGCGCAGCGCCTGCACCGCGCACAGCCCGATGGCGCCCGCGCCGATCACGATGGCGCGGGCGTCCCGCTGGCCGGCCAGGCCCAGCCGGGCCGCGTGCACCCCGTTGGCCATCGGCTCGATGAACGCGCCGAGCCGACCGTCGGTGCCTTCCGGCAGCCTGGTCAGATTGGCCGCCGGGACCGCCACCCGCTCGGCGAACCCCCCCGGCCGGGCAACCCCGATCAGTCCCTTCCGGCGGCACAGGTTACGCGCGCCGGCCGCGCAGTACCGGCAGTCGCGGCAGGAGACGATGGGGTTGACCGCGACGAGCTGCCCCACCCAGGAGTTGTCCGCGCCATCGCCGGCCGCCAGCACCATGCCGGCGAGCTCATGGCCCATCATCAGCGGCGGCGTCCGGTTGGCCTGGCGCCCCAGGTAGCCCTCGACCTCTGATCCGCATACCCCGGCCGCCACCGGGCCGATGAGCACCTCACCCGACCCGGCCCGCGCATCGGCAACGTCGCGGACCGTCAGCTGCCGCGGTCCTTCCCATACCAGCGCTTTCATGACCGTCCGGTCTTCCCGCTGTGCGCCGTCCGAAACTCAGCAGCCGCCGGAGCACGTGGCACACCGCAAGAAGCCCGGCGCCGGAGCTAATGTCCGGAACCGGGCGCCTTGCCTGCAGCGGCTGCGCGGTAGCGCTCGCTGGACGTCATCGGACCGGCAGTCTCGGTCGCGTGGAGGTTACCGACCGCGACACCCTTACCGCCAACACTCCTACCACCACCAGCACCCCGCCGGCTGTCAGTACTTCGGCTGGGGCAGCACCGTTCCCCACCAGTGGGCCCGTCCCCCCCTCCATCGGCAACGACGTCATCGGCGGGGCGATGTGTGCTGCTACTAGCGCTTGGTGGGTGAACACAGACGGCCACCCTGAGGTGCACGTGCTTGCCCCGGCTGTGGCAGACGTCTCCGTTTCGTTCCTCGGCACTGCTGGTCAACTGCTCGGTACCGACCAGGCCGGCCAGATCAGCGTGGGCGCAAACGGCATTCAACTCACCGGCACCGATGTGCAATCGAATGACGTGAAGGCTGTCTTACTGGCCATCGCCGGATCACAGCTGGGGCAGTGCGTCGTTCCTAAGTTGTAGGCGTAGCAACCACCTGAGGCGTCAGACCGCCCACGGCCGGTTGGGATCAGCACCATGACGTGACGCTACGTGGGGAGTGCGACAGTCCAGATTCGACGCCTTGAAGCTGCCCCACCGCTTCAGCTCGGCGCCAATCCCGTTCACTGAAGGTTCGGTGTCTCACGGCTAACTCGGCTCAGCACCTCCACAGCGAATGCGCGCGTGAGGTGGATGCTCCCTTCTGGTGGGAGTTCAGTGGGGTTCCAGGCCAGAGAACGGTCCGCTCTGACTTGTTGGAGAAAGGGGGTCCATTGCTGGTCGAACGCTCTTATGGCCCAATCCAGTGATGCAGTTTTGGAGTGCACCTGACCGTCCGTGAACGTCCAGAACATGCGACAGAGGCTTTCCACCGCGTAGCGCTGGCCCCAGGCGACCTTGCCGATGTCGATCCACGTAGCAAGGTCTTCGAGGAGCTGTGGGAGCCGTTCAGCCATGGCGGCGCGTAACAACGTGGCGGGGACGGGCGCAGCAAAGGTGGCAGGGCTGGGTCCGGCGAGCACTACTCCGCGTTCCCTCAGCGTCCAGCGCTGCTCCAGGCTGTTGCAATGCGTGGACCACTGCATCTTGCGCCAACCACGATCGATGTACAGCCACTCCCGCCCCAGTGCGTCGAGGGTGCGAAGGTCGTCTAAAGGTGCGTACGACCCCTCCAGATTTTTAGTCCAGGGCCCCTTCCTGGTGGGAATGTCACTGTGGAGCGCCCTGAGGTGGCTCTCCTGGCTCGAGGCGAGGGGGCGTCGCGTGACGGCGATAAAGTCACAGTCGCTCTGGAGGTCGGCGTCTCCCACGGCGAACGAACCCACGAGGTAGAACCCGATGAGGTCGTCGGCCAGGATCGCGCTGGCAGATGAGACGAGATCATCGAGAAGGGCGCTCAACTCGGGATATGGGATCAGCACGCTTGCATGGTAGCCCGTCACCGTCGGCAGACCGCCCGGGCCGGAAGTTGCGACACCGCTTGCGACGCGCCACGTCTGTTCGGCCCGAAGTTGTCTCAAACCCTTCGCCGCGTCAATCAGCTTGAGCCGGTGCCGTTGTAAGAGCCCAGTTGTTGTGCCTGACGGCACGCTGTCGTCGTCGCTAGCGCGACGCCGTGAGGTCACCGCTCTCACCGCGTCAAGCGCTGCACACAACTTCTTGCCACCGGCATCTTGTGTGTCGCGCTCGAGCGCGACCCCTTCATCTTCAACTCCGGTTTGGCAACAAGTGGTACTCCACTGCTTGACCCGGTGAGAACGGCAACACAAGGGACTTTGCGCCTCCGCAAAAGAAGCGGAGGCCGCATCGCAAAGAGAAAACCCCCGCACCGTTACAAGACGGCCGGGGCCACTGCCCTTAAGTTTCCGGAGTTATGTCCCATTGCGGGAGATTCGACTTTGTGATGTCGATGGTGTAGGTGACTTCTTCAGTGTGCCTGGTGTGGCGTTCGGGGGTGGTTCTTCCGGAGGTCCGCT
>JAABUX010000272.1_pt1 | contig 87288 bp, 79 predicted proteins | sample 5561851 | NCBI WGS metagenome assembly JAABUX01 (sample SAMN10711883, study PRJNA513361) | rock metagenome | isolation source: Antarctica rocks | place: Antarctica: Victoria Land, Richard Nunatak red sandstone | collected 2016-01-03 | reverse complement strand
TGGGCGGGCTCGCAGCACCAAGGAGTCCCGACCTCGGACCAGGGCCATCTCCCTAGCGTACCGCAGGCACGGCGCTTTTCATCGGCGGGGGTGGCCACCGTAGTAGCCATGGGGGACTCTTGGTAAACACGTTCATGGAACTCATCGAAGCGGAAAACCACTGTCGAGTCAAACACGGGCGCAGTGTCTGAACGGGGCCAGGATCCATTCCGCACTTTGTGTGAAGGGGGTTGACAACATAGTCTCCGCCCGACCGTTTCGAGGGGCGCTGATGCGTCCTAGAGGGGTGCGAACCTCTTGTCGATGGGACAGCCTCGTTGGCTTCACGCAAAGTGTGGAAGAGCCCAATTAATGTGACCCCACGTCGTTGGTGCAACCTACTCGTGCCGCTGCAGCCGGCCTCGATCGGTGCAGGTCTATCATTGCACGAGGGGTGCGCGGCCTGCAATCGGGAAACCGCGGTTGCGGGTGCGGGAAACCACGGGTACAAATGCGGGAACCCGTATGCTGTTCTCGCGGGTTTCCGCGTGTCCGCCTATAGGTCACGGCCGGTGGAGCCGATCATCATGCCCAACACGAAGGTCGTCGGCGCCCCGAACTTGTCCTTGAGGGAGGAGACGCACTCCTCGACGGTGCGTAGGCTGACTCCCTCGGCGGCGGCGATCCGCTGTTGGGTCCACTCCGCTCTCAACCCTCGGAGCACGACGCGCTCCCTTTTAGTGAGCACGGGATTATCGGCGGTGCGCGGCTTTCGTCGCTGCTCCGGTGAAGACAGTGCCTGTACCACGCCGACGCTGCCAGCGCACACGGTCCCGTCGCGCACGATCTCGCTCACGTGCCAGAGTCTCTCCGGCGTGATGCAGGTCCACTCGAGAAAGGCGGCGAGGCCGAGTGCGGCTAACTGCTCGTGTTCCTTCGGACGTCAGAAGCTCGCCGATCATCACGATCCGGCTCATCGGGCTGGCGGCGCGCAGGGCGCGGACGAAGGCCACGGGCGACACGCCCGCGAGGTCGGAGGCGACGAACGCGAGGTCGGGCTTCTCCCGCACAGCGACCTCTAGAGCCGGTTCGCGCCGCTCTACGTCGCCGACGATGCGCGTGTCCGGCCACTGCTCGACCGTCGCGCGGAGGCCGTGCCAAGGAAAGGCCGCCGTTCGCACGATCAGGGTAGTCCACGACATCTGGTCTTTTCTCCCTCGTCGTCGAGGTGCGCGCTCCGCTGGGAGACTAAGCCTCAGTCTCCTTAACGTCGATCGGGCTATGGAAAGGGCTGCTCCGCAGGGCTCGTGAAAAGTCGTCCTGGGAGCGCGGGCCTCTGGCCCGACCCCGCGTCCCGTCAGGGACGGGCGGGACGCCCGCGCTCCCAGGGCGCTCGTCTTTCCTTCCCTCGTCCTGACTTTTCACGAGCCCTGGGCTGCTCCGGGCTCAGAGCACGTGGGGTCCTTTCCGGTTGGGCCGTGGAAAGGGCGGCTTGACTCTTAGAGCAAGATGTCGCGGCGGGTGAGGGCGGGGATGAGCGCGAACAGGTCGGGGTCGAAGCAGCGGCCCGCCTCATGCTCCAGTTCGCCGATGGCCTCGTCGCGCGAGAAGGGCGGGCGGTCGGGCCGCTCCGAGCGCATCGTCTCGTAGGCGTCGGCCATGGCGATGATGCGCGAGGCCAGAGGGATGGCGACGCCGCTAAGGCGATCCGGGTAACCCTGGCCGTCCCAGCGCTCGTGGTGATGGCGGATGACCTCGGAGACGGCTCCAAGACCGGGGATCGCGCGGACGATGCGTTCGCCGACGATGGCGTGTTCGCGCATCTGAGCCCACTCGGCGCGGTCGAGCGGGCCTACCTTGTGTAGTGTGGCGTGCGGCACGGCGATCTTGCCGACATCATGCAGCAGCGACGCCCACTCCAGTTCGAGTAGGGCCAGGGGCGACAGACCAGACGCCTCGCCCATCATGCGCGTGAGCAACGCGACCGCGCCCCCATGGCGGCCCGTTTCCACGTCGAAGGCCCAGAGCATCTGCACGAGACCGCCGACCGCCCCCGTGGTCGTGGCAATGCGCAGCGAGGCCGAGGAGAGTTCCGTCTCGATGCGCGCGGCGTAGGCCCGCGCGAGGTGTAATCCAGCGGGAAACGCCTGCGCGGGGTTGTGATAGATGATCAACGCGCCGCGGATATCGCCGCCAGCGCGAACGGGATAAGCCACGGCCCCCGCCCGCACCACGCCATCGCTGCTCTCGATAACGGCGTCGGCGAGCGTTTTCCAAGGCGTTCGCTGGCCCGTAGGACTGCAAAGAACGAGGACGTCCTCGGCGCCGCCGCGCAGCACGAGGCGGGCGCCGCGTCCTGTCGACGCCGCGTCGGACACGGCGAACTGCAGCAACGGAAGGACGGCGGGGTCGCCGTCCCAGGGAGTTTGGTTCGGTCGCGGCCGTATCTCAGCCCGCGACAGCTGTACGTTGCGGAGCATGGGAGACCTTTTCTACGTAGAGTCGCGGGAGCAGAGCCGCCGCGAACTGTTGCATGGTCGTGGCGCGGATGTCGGCACAGAGCACCGCATCCTCCGTCGTGATGCCGAAGGCGCGTGCGGTCCCCTCGGGATCGCGCAGCAGAGCCGCGCGCAGAGCGGAATCGACCACGGCTCCGCCGATCAAACGCTCGTAACCCGCGTGTAACGCGCGGTGACGTGTCATATTTTGGTCCTTACTTATACGTTGAACGATGGGACTGTGCTCGAGACCACGTGTGGCCGTCGAGAGCGACAATGGCGTTTACTTTCGTCCTTTGACAGGCCGCACGGGCCGCGCCCGACGCCTTGTAAAAGGAAGGCTTATTCTATCGTGCATAACCGCTCCTCCTACCCTGTAGAATGATGGGGTAAGCCATGACATCTAACAGTGTCTAAAGCAAGCAGCGATACTACACAGACCTAGGCAGGGCGAACGATCGGCGCCGCGCCATCGGGCGAAATGACGGAGGCAGGGCGAACGATCGGCGCCGCGCCATCGGGTGAAATGACGGAGGCAGGGCGAACGATCGGCGCCGCGCCAGCCTTCGAGGATACGTGACCGGCTTGAGCGACGCTTAGGGTGGAGACGGCGATCAGGGCGATGGCGATGATGCGGCGAGTTGTATGGATCATGGTTTTACTCCTTCAAGCTTATTGACGTTGCGTCGAGTGAAAAGGGCGTTAGCTGCGTGATAGTAGTGAACGATCGTCAGCACACTCGTTTTTCTCCCAACACGGTCATCATAACGAAGTCATCCTGGGACCATCCTGGGACGGGCTTAAGCCAAGTTGGATATACGTGATGGACGGGCATTTCGTGAATGCGGTCTGGCCCTTAGCGAAGGTCAGCACGCCGGTTTCGCGCTCGCTCGTGGCGCGGCCCCGTCTCGTAACGCAGGTCGAGACGGCCGTGCGCAGCGGTCAAGTCTGTCTCATCATCGCCCCTGGCGGAGCGGGGAAAACGTCGCTCGCCGCTAGTTGGGCGCGGCAAACGGAAAACCCTACGGCCTGGTACACCATCGACAAGGCCGACCGGGATACGCGCCGTCTCACGGCCGGGCTCTGCGCGGCGGTCAACCATGTTCTGCCCGGCTTCGCCGACGCCGCTCTAGCGGCCCTCGACGCGGGGGTGCAGGAGGCCGCCGCCGTGGGCCTGCTGCTGGGAGCGATCGAAGGGCAGCGTATGGCCTGGGTGCTCGACGACCTCCATCACCTCGACGATCTTTCCGAGGCCGTAGCCCTATGGGATCATCTCCTGCGCTTCCGACCGCCGACCCTGTCGCTCATCATCTTGTCGCGCTCCGTGCCTCTGCTCGGCTTTGCCGCCCTCGCCGCCCTCGACGAGGTTATCGGTCTGGGCCGCGAAGACCTCCGCTTCGACGACCGCGAGGCCACCACCCTGCTCGAGGCGCACGGTCTGGATAGCGCGACCGCGCCCACGCTGGTTAAGCGCAGCGACGGCTGGGCCGCGGGACTGCTGCTCTTCGCCCACGCCTCGCCCAACGGCATGCGCTTTCTCCGCGCGCGCGCCGATGCACTCCTCGACCATCTTGGCGGTGAGATCCTCGACGCGCTGCCAGCGGAACTGCGGCTCTTCATCTTGGAGAGCGCGGCGATTGGTCCGGCCACGGCGCCGGAGACCGATCTTATTCTAGGTTTCGAGCAGAGCGCCGCGCGGTACGCCGACGTTGCGGCGCACGGTCTTTTTCTCGAGATGGACGGTGATGCGTTCCACTACCGTGACTTTTTCGCGGAGTATCTCGTGGGCGTCTTGCGTGCGGAGCGCCCCGATCATCTGCGCGCGATCCGACGCAACGCCGCGGTGCATTGGATGGAGCAAGGCGACCTGCCGCGCGCACTCGCCTTGCTCGCGGCCGATAAAGATTGGGCGGAACTCGCTCGGGCGATCGAAGCGCAAGAGGCTATACTGTGGGCGCGCGGGCAATGGGGCGCCGCCCTCGCCCATCTTGAACATCTCCCTACCTCCTATCACACACCGCGCCTGCTCAACCTCCGGGCGCGCGCGCGGCTGCAGCGTGGTGAGCACGCGCAAGCATTGCGGCTGGCCGACAGCGGCATGGCCCACAGCGACGACGACGACGAATGGCTCACATCCGCTGTCCTACGCGCGAAAGCACTGGTACAAGCGGGCCGCTACGCCGACGCGATACGCGCCGTGGAAGCCGCGCTGCCCGTGGCAGAGCAGATCCAGCGCGAGGAAGCCGTCACGAGCCTGTACGAGGTGCGCGGCATGGCGCGATTGCGGCTCGGCGCCTACGTCGATGGGCGCGCCGATCTTCTTCTAGCGCTCGAAACGCATCGTCGGACAAGGGACGAGGTGGGCGAAGGCTACGCCCTCTACAACCTCGCCGCCTACGCGGTCGAAGCCGGTCATGCTGACGACGCGGACGGCTACCTAACCCAGGCCGTTCACCTGTGGAAAAGGTTAGGCGACACGACTATGCTCGGCGGCCTGCAAAATACGCGCGCCGTCGTCTACATACTGCGGGGAGACCTCAAAGCGGCACGCGCTGAAGCTGAGCAGGCATTAGCCCTCGTACGCGACGAGGGCCATACCTATTTCGAGTGCTCCGTGCTCACGACCCTGGCGGAGATCGCGGCGGACGGCGGCTCCGCCGCCGCGACGGAGAAACAAGGGGCCATCGCCGCGGAGATCGCGGCGCGCTTAGATCTGCCCGGCACGTTGAACGACGCGTTGAGGACACGCATCAGCGCCGCGCTTTTGCGCCGCGATCGCAGCGGTGCGCTGCGCCTGATTGACGAGGCGCGGTCACTCGCCATCACGTCCATTGACGTAGCGCTGCTCGACTTCTATGAAGGGCTGCTGTCGCTGCGCCTTCAGTCTTTCACCCGCGCGTCAAGTCTCCTCGAAAGCGCGGCGCAATCTCTAGAGAAGCTGTACCGTCCTCATCAGGCGGCGCGGGCGTACCTCTTACTAGCGGAAGTGCTCGTCCAGGACGGCGCGGTGCGGCGCGCCGAGGACGCACTCAATCGTATGGCCGATCTGACGCTTAGTCGGGGCTGTGAGGGCTGCCTTCACGGCGTCGCCCGCTACGCCCACCACGTGCTGGCGAGACGCCGCGACCTACGCCGGCTGCGGCGCGACACGCGGCTTTTATTGCAAAAACTCGACGGCGGCCCGGCCCTGGTGGTGCTGCCGTCGCTCGACGCGGCGAAGCCCGAACCGCTGCCTGTCCTAAGACTGTCGCCGTTTGGACAGGGCCATTTGACGCTCGACGGGCGCAACGTCGCGCTGACGACTTTAGCGCCAAAAGCGCGCGAAGTGCTGTTTTATGTCGCTTGGGCGGGCGGCCCCGTGCAGCGCGACACCCTCCTTGAAGAGGTATGGGACGACGACGAGCGCGGTGAACAAGGGTTGTGGGAGGCGACGCGCCACCTGCGCCGTCTGCTTGGCGAACAGAGTTGGGCGGCGCGCGGCGGCTATGCGCTCTGTCTGCCCATTCACGACGATGGGCGACGCTTCCTCGACGCCGTGTCCGACGCGCTCGGTGAGGGGCCGCCGCTCGAGCGCCTGGCGGCCGCCGAGAAAGCCCTCGCTCTCTTCGGCGATGGCGGCTACCTCGAGTGGTGCGACAGTGGCTGGGTCGCGATCGAGCGCGTCCGTGTCGTCGGGTTGGCTATCTCCGTCGCCCTCACGACCGTCGATATCTACGATCTGCTCGGCCGCGTCGACGACGCGGTCGCCGCGTGCCGCCGCGCCGTCGCCTTCGACGACCTCGACGAAAGGCCGCGCCGCGCGCTCATAAACGTTCTGAGCGGGGCAGGCAAGGTTAGAGACGCCCTGCTCGAATACAAAGCCTACCGGCGCCGCCTGCGCGAGGAACTCGACGAAGAGCCGTCTCTGGACCTCCGCCGCCTCGTCGCCACGCTCCGTGTCAAGAGTTAAGCGGTCCACCAGCAGGGTCTCAGCGGAGCCAGGTCTACGCCTCGGTCATGCTCAGGCGTGAGCCCTCCAGGCCCTTTAGAACGTCGATGCGCGTGGCGAACAAATCCTTTAGCTCGTCGATATGCGTGATGACGATGATGCACGAGAAGTCGTCGGCGATCGAGTTGATGGCCTCGACGAGTTGTTCGCGTCCCTGGCTGTCTTGCGTGCCGAAGCCCTCGTCGATAATCAGCATCTGCAACTGAGCGCCGCTGCGCTCGGCCAGCAGACGCGAGAGGGCGATGCGCACGGCGAAGTTGACGCGGAACGCCTCACCGCCACTAAACATTTCGTAAGGACGCGTGCCGTTGGCATCGGCGATGCGGATATCCAACGTCTCTAACACGGCGCCGGTAGAACTCTGCGCCTGCGTGGCGAACTGCACCTGCATGCCGTTGTCGCTCATGCGCGCGAGGATGGCGTTGGCGCCGTTCTCAAGTTGGGGCAGCGCGTTGTCGATGAGCATAGCCTGGATGCCGCGCTTGCCGAAGGCCTGCCCCAGTTCACTGTAGGCGTCGCTCTCCGCCTCGAACTGGCGCAGGGAGGTACGCGTTCCCTGGAGCGCCTGTTCGCGCTCGTCGAGCACCTGGAGACGCGTCGTCAACGCGCCGATGTCGTGGTCGACCTTTTTGTGATCGTGGTCTCGCCGCGCGCGCGTCCGCTCGGCCTCCGCCTGTTGCGCCTCGAGATCGGGAATCACGGCAAGGGCCAGGCGTCGCTCCTCGACCTCGTCCTGAAGCTTCTTGCGCTCGTCGCGCCGGCGTTCGAGGTCGAGCGTCGCTTCCCTAATCGTGATCGCGGCGGCCTGCCTTTGTTCGCGCGCCCCATCGAGGGCCTTATATGTGGCCTCGGCGTCGCCGAGCGCGGCCAGGCGTTGTTCGAGCGACGCGTAGCGTGCCGGATCGAAGCCAACCTCTTTGAGCGCCGTCCGCGCGCGCGCGAGCCGCACCCGCGCCTCCAGGGCATACTCTTCCCCGTCGAGTACGCGCTGCGACAACGCGGCATTCTCGCGCGCCGCCGCCCCCGCCCCCACCGCCTCCTCGGCCTCCTTGAGGCGTAGTTGAGCCTCACCAAGCTGGTGATCCACGCGCCGCGCGGCCTCCAGGTCCGCTGTCGCCTTGTCGAGGCGCACCTTCAGCCGTGCCAGGCTCTGATCCATCGCGGCGATGGTGCGTGTGTTCTCCTCGATCGTCGCCTTCTTCTCAAGGCCCTCGCCGGTATAGTCCCGGCTCAAACGTTCACGCTCTCCCTCGCTCAACGGCGTCTGGCAGACGGGGCAGAGGGCGGAGGGCGTCCGCAGCATCTTGAGGCGTTCACGCAGCGGCTTCATCTCACCCTCGAGTGCGGCGCTAGCCTGTTGCAACGTGCTTTGCTCGGAACGCTGCGCCTCGATAGCGGCGACAGCCTCAGCGTGCGCCGCTTCAAGGGCAGGGACGCGTGCGGACTCGGCCTCCTGCATGGCGACCTGACGGCGCAGTTCATCCACGTGCGCACCCTTCTTCTCGTGCCGCACGGCTTCCCTGATCTCTAGCTGAATTTCGTTGCGCAGGCGCGCGCCCTCGGCCTCGATCTCGTTCCAGGCCGCGTCGACGGCGCCTTTGCGCTCCATGGCCATGCCGGCCCGGCGGCCGTACTCTAGAAGCAGCGCCTGCACCTGGCGACGTTCGTCGGCGCGCGCCAGGATGGCAGTCTCATCTTGCAAGAGCGCGGCGGCGGCGGCGGCGGCGCGTTGCGCCTCGTCGTGGCGATCCGTCAGCGCCGCGACCTCATTATCGAGCCGGCCGATGCTCTTCCGTAGTTCCTCCAGAGACTGCCGGCCTGCTTCGAGGCGCTGGAGTTCCGCTTGCACCGTCCAAAGGGCGCGGTCGGCCTCGCGCAAGGCTTCCAGGGCCTTAGCGCGTTCGATCGTCAGGATCTCCAATTCTTTATGCAGGTCCGGTCGCCGCGCCAGGGCCTCTTCTTCGTCGGCGACCCGTTCGCGCTCCGAGTCGGCCCGCGACGCGGCCTCGCGGCTCCGCCGCCGCGCCTCCTCGGAAAGGCGCTCGTAGATCGCCAGCCCCAGGATGTCGGCGAGCACGGCCTTGCGTTTCGAGGGCGGCTTGACCGTGAACTCGTCGGCGTGGCCCTGCATGAGAAAGGCCGAGTTAACGAACGTCTCGTAGCTGAGCTTGAGCACGTCGTCGAGACGTGCCTGCGTCTCCGCCATGGCGCCGCCGGTCAAGGCGATAAAGGCATCGGACGGTCCGCGCACCTGAAGTTCCAGCGCCGCCGTGCCGCTGCGCGCTCCACCTGCCGTCGATCGCCGCAACGTGCGCTTGCGCAGGACGCGGTACTCGCCGGCCCCCACGGCGAACTGGAACTCGACCTCCATCTCCGTGGCCCCGAGGCGCACCAGATCGTCGTCGCGCGGCGCCCGGCTATGGCCCCAGAGCGCCCAGGTCATCGCGTCGAGCAGGGCGGACTTGCCGTTGCCGTTGGAGCCGGAGAGGCAGGCCAGGTGGATGCCCGTAAAATCGAGGACGACGGGCACGTCGCCGTAGCTCATGAAGTTGCGCAGGCGCAGCAGGCGCGGGATCACGGCCCTTGCCTGATAAACGTCGCCGCGCGCGCGACGGCGTCGGCCTCGTCGATCTGGCTATCCGTCAAGATGCCGGCGTCGCGCAAGATGTCGCGCTCACGGTAGATGTCGGTGACCAGCATCTCAGGACCGTCCGTGTTCAAGCAGTAGCGCACGCCGAACTGGTGAAATTGGTCGAAGATAAAGCGAAACTCGTCGAGCGAAGGCACGACGCCCGTCGACAGGTTCGACGTCGGACAGATCTCCAACACGATGCCGCGCTCGGCCACCGTTTCCAACAGATAAGGGTCTCCCGCCGCCTTGATCCCATGTCCGATGCGGCTCGGGCGCAGCACCTCTATGACCTCGCGCATCTCCTCGCGCGTGCCTTTCTCGCCCGTATGGACCGTGACGCCGAGCCCAGCGGCCCGAGCCTCGCCGAAAACCTCTTTCAGACGGCTGACGCCGCCGAAGGTCGTCACGTCAGGGCCGGCCAGATCGACGCCGACGATTCCCCAGTTCTTGTACTTGATGGCCTTACGCACGATGTTGTCGTTCGCCTCGGGATCGAGCGAGCGATCGGCGCACAGGATCAGCCCGGCCTCGACCTCGGGGTATTCGAGCAGGGCGCGCTCCATACCGTGGGCGGAGGCCACGATGATGTGGTCGAGGTCGCGTTCGCCCTCGCGGTTGCGCTTCATAGGACAGTAGCGCAGCTCGATCAGATCGATGTTCATGTGCCGGTAGCCGCCGGCGATGACGGACTGCACCGAGGCGGCCATGGCCTGCGGCGAACTTTGCACCAGTTCGGTCCAATGGAAGAGGTTTAAGTAGTCTTCAAACGTCTTGACGCGCTCGGGATCGACCGTGACCATCTCTACAAAGGCCCAGTAATCCTTTGTAGGTAGGCGGATGCCCTGATCGTGCGCGATGGAGAACAGGATGGCGGGATCGACGGCTGCGCCGACGTGCGTGTGCAACTCGGCGACGTTGGGGCCGGGACGACGTCCTTTTCTACGTTGGTACATGTTTTTAGTATACGGACCACGGACCTCGTACACGAGTCATAGGTGCTGCGCGAAGGGTTAGAGAGGCTTATCCAGCAGAAATTCAGGTTCTTCCATGCGGTGTAGCCGACCGTTGAGGTCGGTGTACTGCCAACGCCCAACTTCCTCGCGGTAGACCACATAGCCGAGCCGCTCGTAGAGCTTGCGCGCGCGGGGGTTGTCCTTGCCCACGGCGATGGACGCATAGCGGAAGTTGCGCGCGCGCAACCACGTCTCGGCGGAGAGGATCAACTCCGTGCCGATGCCCAGACCCTGGAACGGGTCGAACACGCGCAAGGCAAAAAGGTACCCGCGTGGGTTGCCGCGCGTGCGGTCTTCGACGCGCAGATTGAGTTTGACGTGTCCTACCGGAAAGCCGTTGACCTCGGCCACCAGCCATGCTTTAATGCCGTTCTCCACATCGCGGTAGTTCGCCTCCTCCAACCGGCGCATGTGGGCGTACGAGCCAAACCACTCTAAGCGTGGTAGATCGCCCGCCTTCACCGCGCGAATAGTACAGTCGAGATCAAGGCGGATACGGCGGGCTCCCACCGTCGCGCTCATGCATGCTCCTCAATAAAGACAGGGGGTAGTAACACAAGGAGTATACCGGGCCTCTTTATACGGAAGGACGTGGTACGGTTTTTGCTTACTGGTGTCGGCGCGGATGCGAGACAAAACTGTCCCTCGTTCAGCTTGCCCCAGGCTAGCCCCAGTTGGAGATGGGCCCGTACACGCGGACGGGCGTTCGTCGCCGTGCTATAGCGGATATAGCACGGGCAATCCGGTACTGCACAGCGCGCGTACATAATAGTGCAGGTTCCGCAATTATGCGGCGACGCCCCGTAGGTCGCGCATGAAGGAGAGCTTTATCATGGGACAAGCGCCCGCGGTGTGGGAAACGGACGAGGCGACTGAGGCGCAAGCCGATGCAGGGGCCGTGCATGAGGTAGACGGCTGGGCGACGTACATGCGCGAGATCGGTCGCGTACGCCGCCTGACTCCGGACGAGGAGATCGAACTAGGCCGGCGCATCGCCGGCGGCGACGAAGACGCACTGCGCCATATGGTCGAGGCAAACCTGCGTTTGGTCATCGCGGTGGCTAAGCGCTATCGTCACGAAGGCATCGGCCTACAGGATCTTATCCAGGAAGGCAACATCGGTTTGCTGCGCGCGGCGCAGAAATTCGACTACCGCAAAGGCTACCGCTTCTCGACCTATGCGATCTGGTGGATTCGCCAGGCCGTGAGCCGGGCCGTGGCCAACCAGGCGTACGCGATCCGCGTGCCCGTCCATATCCAGGAAGGTATGGGCCAGGCCGAGCGCATCGTCGCCGACCAGCAAGCCGCCCTCCGCAACGGCGAGACGCTGCCCGCCGACGCGCCGACGCCGTCCATCTCCCCGGAGACGCTCGACCTCGCGCGCCGCGCACGGCAGACCGTTTCTTTGGAGCGCGCGACCGGCGACGACGAGGATGCCCTCCTGGCCGAGGCGGTGGCCGATGAATCCTCCCCCTCGCCGTTTGAGTCGGCCGCGAACAGCATCCTGAGAACGCGTTTGATGGACCTGTTGACCGATCTACCTGACCGTGAGCGCGTTATTCTCGCGCTGCGCTACGGCCTCGTCGACGGCAGGCCGCACACATGCGCCGAGGTAGGAGAGGCTATCCATCTAACGCGCGAACGGGTGCGCCAGCTCGAAGTGCTGGCGCTCGGCCGGCTGCGCGAGAGTCCGGCAAGCACCGATCTGGCCTCGTACCTTTAGTGCGATAAGACCCGATGTCGCTTCATTCATAGAGCGAAGAGGGCCGCGACGATATGGTCGTCGTGGCTCTCTTCATTTGTTCTGATAGGCTCTACTCGCTAGGAGTTTGAGCGGTCGCGGCGGGTCCAACCCAAATCGTCTGGATGTTGGTGAACTCCCTGATGCCGACGTGGCTGAGTTCGCGCCCGTAGCCGCTATGCTTGACGCCGCCGAAGGGGAGGCGCGGGTCGGACATGGTCATTCCATTGACGAATACGGACCCCGACTCGATACGGCGCGCTATCGTTTCGCCACGTTTGTCGTCGCGCGTCCAGATATTGCCGCCTAGTCCGTAGTCGGACTGGTTGGCTAAGACCACGGCCTCGGCCTCGCCGGCGGCGCGCATCACCGCCGCCACCGGCCCAAACACTTCCTCGTGAAACGCGGGCATCGACGGCGTCACCCCTGCAAGGACGGTGGGCGCGTAGTACCAGCCACGTCCCTCGATCTGCTTTCCGCCCTGGAGTATACGGGCGCCGGCGGCGACCGATTCCTTCACCTGCCTGTCCACGGCGTCGCGCAGGTCCTGGCGGGCCATGGGACCGATCTTGACGGCGGGGTCGAGCGGATCGCCTACGGTCAAGGCCGCCACGGCCTCGGCGAAGCGCGTCTCAAACTCCTCGGCCACGGCCTCGACCACGATGAAACGCTTGGCCGCGATGCAGCTCTGGCCGCCGTTCTGGTAGCGCGCGCGCACGGCCGTCTCGACGGCCGCGGGAAGGTCGGCGTCTTCAAGCACGATAAAGGGGTCGGACCCGCCTAGCTCCAGCACCGTCTTCTTCAGGGCGCGACCGGCGTGGGCGGCCACGGCGCGGCCCGCGCCGACCGACCCGGTCAGCGTCACCGCCGCGACGCGCCGGTCGTCGATGATCGCGCCGACGGCATCCGTCTCGACGACCAGCGTGCGCAAGGCGCCGCCGGGCAGTCCAGCCAGGCGGAAGACCTCTTCGATGGCCAGCGCGCAGCCGGTCACGTTGGGCGCGTGCTTGAGCAGGCCGGTGTTTCCGGCCATCAAGGCGGGCGCGGCGAAGCGGAACACCTGCCAGAACGGGAAGTTCCACGGCATGACGGCTAATACGACGCCGAGCGGATGGTAGGCGACGTAGCTGCGCGACGCCTGCGTGACGATCTGCTCGTCTTGCAGAAACGCGCCGCCGTGGCCAGCGAAAAAGTCGCAGCACCAGGCGCACTTCTCGATCTCCGCTCTGGCCTCCGCCAGCGGCTTACCCATCTCGACAGTGATCAACAGAGCGTAGCGCTCCGCGTCTCGGCGCAGGATGCGCGCGACGTTGCGCAGCGCCACGCCGCGCTCCTCGAAAGAGGCGTCGCGCCAGTCCTGGAACGCGGCATGTGCGCTCGCCACGGCCTCCTCGACCTGCTGCGGGATAAACGTATCGTAGGAGGCAACCTTCATCCCTGTCGCCGGGTTAACTGACGCGAACTCCATACTGCTCCCTGCCTCCCCGTAAGCCGAACGCGCGTGGTCGCCGGCCGGCGACCACGACTCTTTGTCTTTCCAGGGTACACCGGCAGTCAACCACGCTACATGATGGGGATACATAGCGTATCGTAGAAGGAGAAAGCACGCGGCGACGCATCACGACAATAGACGCCTTAAAGAACGGAGCACCGCATCATGCACCTGCTGCATCGACCACGACGGACGGGAAGAGTCCGTCTTCTCTTCGTCTCACTCGCGATGATGGCCGGTCTCGGCGCCGGGACGCTCGACGCCAACGCCTGCACCATCGACGGCAAGGCGACCGCGCGCGCCGACGGACGCCTGGCCTCGCGCTCATCCACGCCGTACAGCTCGAAGGCCGCGCGCACCTGGGCGGCCTTCGCCTTTGGCGGGACGTTTGGCCATAGGTCTATCGTCGCTTTGACCGAGGAGCGCGGCCTGCTCACGGGCGTCCTCCCGTCGGAAGCGACGAGCCATCCCTGGCGCTGGCAGTTCGGCGACGGTACGACGGCGATCGGCTGGACGGTGCATCATCGCTATGTGCATACGGGGACCTACCGCATCACCGTCGGCGCCTACTACCCCTCGTGGAAACAGTATTTCCCTATCGACCTGATCCGCATCGTCGTCTCCTAACACCGCTTGAGCGAGGACGTGGCTAGACACCATGGGTAGTGCGGGTTACCATGCAGGAAGCAGCCAGCCCCGGCGGCACGCTCATGAAAGAACAGAGAAGAGGCTGGCCATGTCGGCGAGACCGGGGAGGAAGACGACGTACGCCGACGGCGCGGCGCACGCATCTCCGCGCGCGACGCCGCACCACTCCCTACGTCGCGATAGCGCTCTCCTCTTTCTCCTCGCCCTCGTCGGCGCTGGCATCGTTCATCTGCTGGCCTACCACGTGCCCGTGCATGTGCCGTTCGGCCTACGCTGGGCAGCCACGGCGCTGTATCTCCTCGTCCACTGCCCACTCATCGCGCCGATCGGCGGCGTCCTTGCCCTTGGCGGCCTGGCGTGGTTGTCTACGGCGCGTGAGGTTGGACGCCTAAGACAGGTCAGCGCCCACCTGGCCGGCTTGATCTCCGCGCGTAGCGCCCCCCCGACCACCCTCGATCCGGTGCAGCCGCGGTCGCCGCGTCGCCTAGCCGTCGTCGTCTTAGCGCTCCTGGTCGCCCAAGCCGCGGTATTTACCGTGGCCGACGCTCTCTTCCCCATGCACATGACGATGGTCATGGACGGCACGACCATGGTCATGCCGGCGGCGGCCGCTGCTCCCCTCTGGATGTTGCACGCGCTCGTCGCCCTTGGGCTAGGGGGACTGTTTTGGCGCTGCGAACGCCGCCTCGCCGGTCTACGCGCCCAGGTCGCGGCCTATCTTCGCGTTCTGTTCCGCTCCTACGCTGTCCGGGTTCTCCCCGTCCTGGCGCGCCGCTTCCCGCCACCACTGACCCAGTGGTACGGCGTCTACCTCTTCGCGCGCCCCCCACCAGCGTTCTAAAAAGACACCAGACCACGTCCGCGCGGACCGTCCATCGCGCCGTCCGCGCCGTTACAGCACCCCCATTTTTCGAGGCTCTACATCCGCGCGCCTGGCTATGGTGTGTATCTTTCCGCACATCCTGCCCGCGCGACCGCGCCCCTCATCCTTTGTCTCTCGCACTCTCTTAAAGGAGCCTTATTGATGACGACACGATCTTTCTCCCGCCGCCTGCGCGCGGCCGGTCTTCTCACCGCCGTCGCCGTCTTCTCGGGCAGCGTCCTGGCCATGGCCGCGTGGACGCCGCGCGACCAGAAGCCCATCACGTCCATAGCTGCGTCCAAAACGCCTATGCTGAGCATGTCCACGCCGGGGATGAGCAGCGTCCTCAGGTCCACGGCCGCCCGCCCCTATAACGTGGCCTTCGCCCGACGCTTGCCCTACACCGTGCTCGTGACCGAGATGGGCATGAACGATATGAACGCCATGGTTCCTGGAAAAACAGACGCTATGATGGCGATGGAGAAAAACTCCGGTCTGCGCACGCTCTTCGGAGGGCTCGTGCATACCGGATCGATGCCGCACGGCGTCAACGTCGTCCCCGGCACGCACGACGCCCTGGTCAGCAACTTCGAGGACGACCCCGGCACGGCGGTCGAGGTTGACATGCGGCGCGGCCGCATCATGCGCCGTTTCACCGTTGGCCTTAACCCGACGCACTTCGTCGTGACGCCCGATCGCCGCTACGCCTTCGTCTCCGACTTCGGCTCCAGCGACGTCTATCGCCTCGATCTGAAAACCGGCGCCACGCGGCGCATCACCTTGCACGTGGCCATCGTCCAACGGTGAGTCCTATGTTAAGGAAACACGTCCACCATGTCGCCGACGACATGACGTCGCTCACTGTCGGCCTATCCGTTGCGCTCAAGCGCGGATCGTCCATGTGGGACCGCCGTGCTCCGTTCACGTGTCTTTGTCGGAAGAATGTTTATCAGGAGGTCTATCTTAATGACTAGTCTCACACGTCGTCCTCTCGTCGCCAGCCTCGGGCTTCTCGTCGCCGGGGCCTCTCTTCTTGGCGCGACTAGTACGGTCGAGGCGCATTCCTCGCTCGTGCGCGCCAACATCTCTTCTGGCACGGTGTTCGCGCGAAGTGGGCATAACGCCTACCCGCGCACCCTCACCGCGTTCTTCACCGAGAACGTCAGGCCCTCCGCGTCCTGGGTGCATGTCTTCGAGGGCGATCCGACTGGCGACCACGGCCAGGTCGATACGGGCAAGCTCGGCTTCCCCTTCGCGCACCCCAAAGAAATCACGACGACGCTGCCAGCTGGCCTCAAAGGGCTTTACACGGTGATGTGGTACACGACCTCGGAGGACGACGGCCACGTCGCCGGGAACGCCTATACGTTCACCGTGAAATGACGCACGCTCTTTAGAGACGGAGGCAGGAAAAGGACTCACCTTTCCCCGCCTCCGTCTCTTGAAAGAAAAAATAGAATAGCGGGTCGTCTTGACGCCCAAACCAACAGAAAGACAGCGCCGTCAGGGAAAGACGGCGTCTCTCCCTAACGGGATTTCCCAAAAGTTCAAGGATCACGCCGCGATGCAGACGAGTAAAGAGGAAGAGAGAAGCCAGATGATGTCGTCAAGGTGGGATCGACGCGGGCGTCTCCCCCGTACGGCGGCGGTCTCCATCGTCGCCCTCCTACTTGGCCTGGTCACGACGACCGTCGTGGCCTCGGCCCACGCGCACCTCGTGCGCGCCGACCCGCCCGAGGGCAGCGTCATCGCGCGGGTTCCTGCCGTGGGACAATTCACCTTCGACGAGCCGCTCAATCCCGCGTTGACGCATATTCGCATCGCCGACGCGGCGGGACGCGAGGTCGCCGGAGCAAACGGCCGCCTCGCCGCGGGCCACGGCGGTGAACTGTGGCTCGTCCCGTTGCCGCATCTGCCGAATGGAACCTACAGCGTCTACTGGACGTCGGAGTCCGCGTCCGACGGGCACGTGATGAGTTCGTTCTACACCTTCAGCGTCGCGGCCACGGGCGCAGCGGGCGGTGCAGGCGCCGTGTCCGGTGCAGCCTCCGGCTCGTACGGCGCGAGCGATGGCGGGACCACGAGTGGGCTGGGGCTGGGAGCCGCGCCGCTAGCCACCGCGCTGGCCCACTGGATCGGCTTGACCGCCTCCGCGCTCTGGCTCGGCACGTTGCTCGTCGACGCGCTCGTGTTGGCGCCGGCACGCCGCTCCAGGGACGACGCGGAGCGCCTGCTGGCCACGCGCGCGGCTCCACGCATCGACGCGATCGCCTTTTTCGCGCCTCTCGTCACCGCCGCTTCGCTCTGTGGCGAGGTGTTTTTCCTGGCGCTGCAGGGGACGGGCGGCGACCTCGGGCAGGCCCTCTCTCGCCCTGTCCTCGGCGGCATCCTCTCCTCACGCAACGGCGTCACCATCATCGCACGTCTCGTCGTTCTCTCCGTCGCCGTCGTTCTTGGCCTCGCCGAGCGTACACGACGAGACGCGATCGTTGCCCCATCGACATCGCCGGATGCCGCGGTTGCTCCCGTTCGTCGATCGTCACGCGCGCTCGGCATCATCGCGGCGCCTCCTCCGGCCCTACCGCGTCTCTCGCTCCCCTTAAGACAGACGGCGCTGCTGCTGGCGCTGCTGTACATGGGGTTCGTCGCGCTCGCCGGCCACGCCGCGAACCTCTCGCCCGTGGCCGTGGCCTACAGCGTGGACTGGCTCCATCTCGTGGGGACGGCCGCGTGGATCGGCTCCATCGGTGCGCTGGCCTGGGCCGTCCTGCCCCCGCGGCACACGCTGCCGCCGCGGGAGCGCGTCGACGCGGTGCTGCCGTCGCTCAAGCGTTTCTCGCCGATCGCCTACGCCGCGGTGCTCGTCTTGTCCCTCTCGGGAGCCTATAACGCGCTCAACCATATCGACGTACCTACTCAGCTTGGCTCGACCCTCTATGGCCAGTTGATCGTGCTTAAATCTCTGCTCGTCGTCCTTCTCGTCGCGCTCAGCGCCGAGCACGTCTTTATCTGGAGGCCGCGCCTCGCGCGCCTACAAAAAGAGAGCATGGCTGAGCTGGCGACGGCGCCCACGCGTAAAACCGTGGCGGCGGGCTCGCTCGTCACCACGACGACGGCAGCGATACATGAAGGGCTGGGCAGGCTGGCGGGACGGCTGCACCTGGAGGCGGGCATCGGCGCGGTCATCTTGCTGGCCACGGCGCTGATGAGCCAGACTCTACCCGCGAACACGACGACCGCGGCGCATCCGCCGTCCGTGATCCGTCCGACGATCGCGGCGTCAGCGACAACAGGGGCGCTCCACGTCACGCTGACGGTTGCGCCCCCCGCCGTGGGCACATCCACCCTCATGGTGCGCCTGACCAAGGGCGGCGCCGCGCTCGCGGGCGACGCCGCCGCCATCATCGTCGTGCTCTACCAACCCGGTCAAGAGGCGGTGCGCTCGACGCTTGAGATGACGGCGCACGGCACGGTGTTCTCTACAGGAAAAGCAAGCCTGCCCTCGTCAGGACTGTGGCGCGCGGACGTGAAGATCAGGACGGCGACCACGGTCGACTACGTCGTCGCGCCGTTCACCTTTACGGTCGGGCCGGGGGCGGCCTTCGTCCATCCGGGGCCGGCGGCGCCGGAGGCGACGCTGACGCCGGGGCTGCTTGGCCACGCCAATACTTTGACGGTGTCGAACGTACCCGGCGTCGCCGTGCGCGTGCTCTCGCAATCCCTTGGCATGACGATGGACGTCATTCCCTACGTCGCGTCGGCAGCCGGCGCCGGACGCTGGCAGATCAGCGGTCTCTACGCACCGATGGCCGGACGCTGGAGCCTGAACGTCCAGGTTCAGTCTCACGGCGGCGCGGCCTGGACCACCGTGCGCCGCGTCGTGTACGACGTACCCGTCCAAGGTCCCGCCAGGTTGCTCTCGTCGTCGTAAAGACCATCAGCCCCTCGCCTTCCTTCGGCGCTGACCTCAATGCACGGGAGAATAGTTGTTGACGTGAACGCGTCGATCTCATGGTGAGGCGTCTTCAGTACGTGCTGGGAACGGAGCGACGACGGCGGCGACGGGCGATCGTGAAGACGATCAGCGCGATGAGGGCGACATCCGCGATCCAGACGAGCCTGGACATAACGACATCGCCGATCTGGTTGAGCGTGAAGCCGATGTTGGCGGACGCGACTTGCTCCGGGCGGACGACATGCACCAGCGCTTTATCGAAGATGAACCAGTGGTGGGCCGAACTGTTGTAGCCTTCCACGACGATCTGGTAGGCGCCGGGGTGCATGTACGTGTGAGAGACGGCATGGCCCTCTTTTGTCGTATGATCGCCGAGGGTCCAGCGGTACGGACCGGCGACGGTGGCGGAGTCGAGACTCAACAACAGGTCGGCCCTTGACTCACCGATCTGGACTAGCTTGCCCGCGGCGAACGATTGGTCGAAGATGAACGGCGCCCAGAGTTGGTGCGCCCTGGGCTGACTCGTGTTCAAGACAGCCGCCACCCCATCGGCGCTCATCGACGCTTTGCCGTCGATAGCGCAGGCCGACGCCATGGTGGGGAACACGCTCAGCAGCAGCAACAAACCCCAGAGCGCCATCAAGGTCCAGACCGACGGTCGTGGTCGCGTCACTCTTGTCGCCTTTCTCATCGAGAGTTTGGCCAAATGGGCGTCCTAGAAAGACGTGATGCCCGCGGGGATGACTTCCAAGAAAGAGGGGCCGCCGCTGCGTCCTTCTGCTCTTATTATGACCCACCAGGCTCCTTTTGCGCCACTTTTCGACCACCATACGTCACGGCACGTGCCCCCGCTTGTTGCGATCCATCCTCAGACCAGGACGGCGTAGGGCCAGTGCGCTCTTGACCGCCACGAGCACGGCCCCGCCATGAAGCTCTCGTCGCCGCCCTGAGCCTCATGATGAGCCTATGGGATACTATGAAGAGAGGGAGATCTCCGGCATGAATACCGACCTGTTCGCGCCCCCACATCAGTCCGCCCGCCCCACTACCGTCAGAAAACCACGGCCGCCGCTCTGGCGTCGCGCCTTCTGGGCCGCGCCGCTCCTCGTCGTCGTCGCCGGTCTGGGGCTGGCCGTCTGGCCCGCCGCGCCGCCGCCACGCGTTCTAGCCGCGCCTAACTTCGCGCTCTCGCTGGCCTGGGCGTCAGGGCTGCCGCGCGGCGTGGTCACACCCTCCGGGACGCTCTCGCTTAAAGCGCTGCGCGGACATCCCATCGTCCTCAACTTTATGAACTCGAACTGCGACGCCTGCAAGGCCGAGGCCGGGGTGCTCAATAAAGCCGCCGCCCAGTACCGATCGCGCGGCATCGTCGTGCTCGGCGTGGCCACGGGCGGCGATACACGCGACACGGCGCTGCGCTTCGCCGCGCTCTACAATCTGCCCTACCCCGTCGTGGTCGACGGCGGGGCCGCGCAGGGCGTCTCCTGGGCCTACGGCGTGGGCGCCTTCCCTCACACCATATTTATCGACGCCAAGGGCATGCAGCGCGGCCAGCACGCGGGTGAACTAGACGCGGGAATCATTCGCGATGGCTTGGCCGAGTCTGGAGCCGTCTCCTGCACAGACTGCCACGCTGTCGCCACGCCAGGGCCGCAGCACCCCGACCCCGTGGTGATCGACTCTAGAGCGGCGCCCGCTTTCTCTCTGCGCGACCAGAAGGGCGCCCTGCTCTCGCCGGCGTCGTTCAAGGGCAAAGTCGTGGCCCTGACCTTTGTGAGCGACGTGTGTACGGAGGAATGCCCTCTCGTCGGCGCTGCACTGACGCGGGCCGCGCGCGACCTCGGCGCCGATGCGGCGCACCTCGCCATCGTAGCCATCAGCGTGGCGCCGGAAGAAGACACGCCCGCCGCCACGTATCAGTTCGCGGCGCACGCCGGCTGGCTGCGCACCGACTGGCACTATCTAACGGGTTCGCGCGCGGCGCTGCAAAAAGTGTGGCGCGCCTACGGCGTCGGGGTCGACGCGCTATCCCCCATCTACAAGCCCAGCACGAGCGTGGTCCACGACGCGGGCGTCTACATCATCGATCCCCAGGGGCGTTGGCGCTCGGTTTACCCATCGCCGTTCACGGGCGACGCTGTAGCCGGCGCCGTACGCGCACTGCTGCCGTCGTAGTTGAAAAGTATAAAAGCATGATGAAAGGATCGTCGTTCATGCTGAATCAAGGTGGTTCGCGGCGGCGTATAGGCGCCGTCCTCACCGCTGCAGTTCTACTAGGAGTCGCCGGAAGCCCATCTCTCGCTCTAGCATGTGGACTGGACGGGAAGCCCTCCATGTCGATGAACGGCGCCCTCGTGGAGCTGAACCCTAATATCGCGCGTACGCAGGCGCAGGCTCTGCGCTGGGCGCCCTTTATCGCCTCCTCGACCTATCGTAGCGGCGCCACGATCGTCTTGACCGAGAACAGGACGGAACTCGCTCGCACGCTGCTCCCCACCGTCATGACTCACCCCTGGCGCTGGCAGTTCGGCGACGGCGCCGCGGCCTACGGCTGGACCGTGCGCCATGCCTACAAGCACGCGGGACGCTGGCGCGTGACGACGGACTGTTATGACCCTGCTTCGCGAACCTGGAACAACTTCGATCAAGCGGTGATCGTGGTTAAGTAGCAAGCGCGGAGCTTTAACGACATAGGTGCGTGGAGGCGTGGAGCTTTGTCCATCAAGCTGATCGGCGGCGTCGCGCTTGGCGCTCTGGCCTTTGTTGGCGCGCCGCTCCCTGACTATGCCTGCGGCATTGACGGCGTGCCCTCGATGTCCGCGGACGAGACGCTGGTGCAGCGCAACCCTATCATTCCCAGGACGCCGGCTCAAGTGTCTCGATGGTCCCCTTTCATCTTTCTCACACCTCTCACGGTTGGGCGCCCAACAACCTTTTCGGAGAACAAAAGGGCACTGGCCCAGACGCTGCCGCTGGCCGTGATGATCCGTCCCTGGCGCTGGTTGTTCGGAGACGGCGCGATGAGCTACGGCTGGACCGTGCATCATACCTACACGCGGTCGGGACGTTGGATCGTCATCGCCGACGCCTTCGTCCAAGAATCTCAGCGCTGGGAACTGTTCGATCAGGCCATCGTCGTCGTGCGGCGGCGCCCGTTCGTCGTCCGCTCAAGCACATTTTAAAAGGGTACGGGCATAGTATGACAACCTCCTCTCTTTCACGTCCGCCCGCGCGATCGTCTTCGCGGCGTCCCGCGCTGCTCGTCGCAGGAGCAGCCGTGCTCCTCCTTGGTGGAGGCGCCGCGGCCGTGGCCATGGCCCATGCCTCGACGCCGCAAGCCCCGTCCGCGGCCGCGGCGGTCGCGTCACGCTCATCTAATGACGTCTTGCGGTTGGCCGTCTCGCCCTCGGCCTTCGGCTCCAACCGCTTTCTGCTCACTATCCCAGCGGCGCGGGGCGCCGCCGCGACCGGAGCGCACGTCACGCTCTCCTTGCTTATGACCGACATGGTCATGGGTGGGTCGACGATCGTACAGGCCAGCGCCGTGGGCGCAGGGCGCTATCAGGTCGTAACGCCGTTAAATATGCCCGGCCACTGGCGCATCATCGCCAACGTCACGGGCAAGGGCCTGCCCGCGTCGGGCCTGCACGCGACCTTCCGCATCACGGCGGCGACGCAGGCGACCGCGCCTGTCCCCAGGGCGCTGCCGTTGGTTAGAGGCGGCGCGGTCGGAGCCAGCGTCGCCGCGCCGTCCTACGTCTCTCCGTCGGCGGTTCGCTGGCCTACCGCGTTGCCCTACAAAGCCATCGTCACCTTTCTCGACAACGGCCTGGTCTACCTGCCGGGGCGCGGCGCGCTGGTGAAGGCGGGGGCGCTCAACCACTCCGTGGCTCGCGCCCCCGACGGCTCGATCTGGGCCACGGACTACAACGACTACCGCGTGACCGTGATCGATCCGCACTCGGGTAGGGTTCTAGCGAAGATTCCCACGGGCATCGCCCCGGTGCATATGGCTTTTACGCGGGACGGCTTGCACGCCTATGTCAGCGACTACCTCTCTAGCGACCTCACCTTGATCGACGTGCAGGGGCGGCGCAAGATCGCCGCGATCTCGCTCGGCGATGACTGCGTCGAACCGCACGGCCTCCAACTCTCACCCAATGGCAGGACGCTCTGGGTTCCGTGCTCCCTCACGGGCATCGTGCAGGTGCTCGACACGACCACCGGTAAGCCGGACCTGTCCGTCGGCTCGCAGGGCAAGGTCTTTGTTGGCGGCGTTCCGCACGCCGTGGCCTTCTCGCCCGACGGCAAGACCGCGTATCTCACCGACGCCGGCCAACAGTCGCTCTGGGCCATCGACGAGACCACGGGCAAGGTCAAGGGGCACGTCGCCATCGGGACCGGTTCGGCCATGCTGCTCGTCGGGCGCGATGGCCGCCGCGTCTATGTCTCCGGCCAAGCCGGGCATACGATCAACGTCGTGGACGCCAGGACGCTGCGCCTGATCGCGCGCATCCCCGTGGGCGCCGCGCCGCACGGCCTCGCCTTTACGCCCGATAGCGCGCTGCTCTACGTCGCGGCCAACAACGGCCACGAGATTTCCGTGATCGACGTGGCGTCCGATAAAGTCGTGGCCAACGTGCCTGTGCCGGGCAAAGCCGACGAACTGACGCTGACGCGGTGATAAACCGCGCGCGCTCTTACAGACGACCAGGCCTGCTCGCGGCGCTGTGCGTCGTCATGTTGCTTCTTCTGACAAGCTGTGGAGAACAGGGGGCGGGAGGAGCGACGAGTGCGCCGACTGCCGTCCGACCCACACCCGAAGCGCCGCTGTCGCGCACCGTGGTGGTGGGAGCTTGGACGCGCACGGGGTCGCCGTCGACGACAGTGCATCAATTCTTGAGGAGGCAGTCGGGCGTCCTCTACGCCGGCCTCTCCGCCGGCGTCTACTCCAGCCACGACGACGGGGTCACGTGGCATGTGCTCGGCCAGGGCTTTCCCGGCCCCAACGTCGACGCCTGGGGCATCGCCTTCCTACCGGGAAGCTCTACGCTCTTCGCCGCCGCCGCCGATGGTTACGTCTACAGGCTGGTCGACGGCGTGGGCCGCTGGCGCCGTTCGGCCACGCTGCTGAGTCCCGACGGCGTCTACGCCCTGTTCGCCGATCCGGCCACGCACGCCGTCCTGGCTGGATCGGGCCGGGGCATCGCCCGCTCGACCGATGGCGGCGGCGCCTGGCGCGTCGTCGCGCCCCTGCCCAACGCCATCGTCACCACCTTTGCCCGCGACGCCGCCTCCCACACGCTCTACGCTGGCCTGGGCGGCACGCGCGCCTCCATCCAAATATCGAAGGACGACGGACGCACCTGGCGCACGCTGCACGGAGCCTTACCCCCGAGCAGCGTCGAAGCGATCCTCATCACGGGCGCCCACATCTACGTCGGTGTGATGCAGACCTCCGGGAAGCTGCCGGTCTGGGCGCGCGGACGCGGCGCGAACGGCGTCGGCTTCGGGCCATTCGCAACCGGGCTGCCGTCGTCCAATGCCCACGGCATGGCGCTCGCGGCCACGACTGCGGACGGAGGAGTCGTGCGCATCCTCATCGGGACTATGGGCGCGGGCGTGTACGAGCGCACGGCGGCGGGGGCCTGGACCAAGCTGGGACCGAATCCCGGCGACGGCACGGTGACGGCGCTGACCGTTCTTCCCGGCGCCCATCCAATCGCCCTGGCCGGCACAGCGGAGGGCGTCTACCGCACGCGCCTGCCCTGAGTCGCGCGCCGTCCTTGTCCCACCGTCACCCGTTATATACTGGAACAGCAGTAGACCGGCCTAAACGACGATGTGGCGTGGGAGATAAGGATCGCGACAATGAAGAACAGGATGACGCCGGCGCAGCTGCGCTCGGCAAAGGGCCGTGGACGCCCGCTGACCATGATTACGGCCTACGACTATCCGTCTGCCCTTATCGTGGACCGATCGCCGGTAGAGATGATCCTCGTGGGCGACTCGCTCGGCAACAACGTCCTCGGGTACGAAGGGACGGCGCGCGTGACCATGGACGAAATGCTGCACCACGTCGCCGCCGTGGCGCGCGGGGCGACGCACACTATGGTTATAGGCGACATGCCCTTCGGCTCCTACAACGTCTCGATCGAGCGAACCATGGAGCACGCTGACGCCCTAATCCAGGCCGGAGCCGACTGCGTGAAGTTCGAGGGGGGAGCCGCTTTCGCCGAGACGGCGCGCGCGTTAGTTAGCCGCGGCATCGCGGTGATCGGACACATTGGCCTGACGCCGCAGACCGTCCATCCCCGCAACTGGAGAGTTAGTGGGCGCGATAAAGCCACGGCGGCGACGATCATGCGCGACGCGGCGGCCCTCGACAAGGCGGGCGTCAGCGCCCTCGTGCTCGAAGCCGTGCCCTACCCCCTGGCCGCCCAGATCACCGCGCGCGTCGCCATGCCGACCATAGGCATCGCGGCAGGGCCGCACTGCGACGGTCAGGTCATGATCTGGCACGACCTGCTGGGCCTCAACGACGAGACGCTCCATCACGTCAAGCAGTATCTGACGCTTAAAGACACGATCGGCGAGGCGCTGGCCCGCTACTGCACCGACGTCGAGGGAGGTTTCTTCCCCACCACCGCCCATGGCTATCGTATGGAGGCGGAGGAACTCGCCGCCGCCATCAGAGAGGCTGGCGGTTCGCCGTCTATCGTGAAGGAAGGATAATGAGGAGCCGCGGCGCCGGCGCGCTGGCCGGTGCACTTCTCGCGGGCGGCGTTTTCTTGTTCGCGCGCCTTCACACCGATGGCGTGGGGCACTCCCCACGCGACGATCGGGAGGACGCTAGCCGCCCGCGCCGTCGCGGAGACGTGTGGCGGGGGAACAGGACGTGGATTTCTCCGTTTATTTATGTCAATCTGCTAGGAGAGGGACGAGTTTAGTGAATAGCTCGTCCAGCGACGCCGCGGCGTCGTGGGTGAGGCCGAAGTGGACGGGCGAGGTCTGGATCGTGGTCGAGCGCGGCGCGGCCAGCCAGTAGAACCGTTCTGAGGCCGAGAACGCGGCGAAAGGACCGGCGGCGCGCCCGCCCACGCAGATGCGCTCTATCAAGGCCAGACGCCGCTCTACTTCGTCGAGATCGAGCGCGGGAGCGATAGCGGCCAGGCGTGGACGATCGAGGAAGACGCGCGCCCCCAGGTAGCGGCTAGGGCGGCAAAACGCGATCACGCCGGCGTTGACGAACTCTTCGCGTTCCACGGCGGGTACGACGCGCACCACGGCGTAGGCATAGGCGAACGCCTCAGCCCCGTCCGGCACGGGCATCGATCGCCTCCTCTACAAAAGGCCGTGGCGACTCCAGCCGTCTCGTCAGATACTCCACGTAGGCCGCGCGGTGCGCGCTGGCATGGGGGAACGAGGCGCCCGCGTCGGCCAGCCAGGCATCGGGAACCTCGGACACGATCGCGGCGAGCTTCTCGGGCGGGAGCAGCCTCGCCAGACGCGCGTCCGCGGCGCGGAGGCCCTCGGCATCAGTAAACGGCAGCATGATGTGGTCGCGCACCTGCGGGAACGGCGCCTGGGCGCGTTCGCGGTACGCCGCGGCATTATCGCTGAAGTGGTGGAAATAGAGCGCCGCGCCGTGGTCGATCAGCCAGAGTTTCTTGCCGTAGAGCAACAGGTTCGGGTTCTTCAAGGTGCGATCGACGTTGGTCAGCAGCGCGTCGGCCCAGACCACGGCCCCGGCGAGGTCTCTATCAGGGGTCGGCGGCAGCAAGAGGTTGGCGTCGAACGACCCCGGCAGAAAATCGACCCCGAGGTTGACGCCGGGCGATGCATCCAGCAGGTCGTGGACCTCACCGTCCGGCTCGGAGCGGCCAAGCAGTGGATCGACCTCGATCGTCACGAGTTCCGGCGTAGGCAGACCCAGCGCGCGCACGACCTCGCCCGCGATCACCTCGGCGACGAGCGCCTTGACTCCCTGGCCGGCGCCGCGAAACTTGACCACGTAGAGGCCGTCGTCGTCCGCCTCCATCAAGCCCGGCAGCGACCCGCCCTCGCGCAGGGGCGTCACATAACGCGTCGCCCTAACTTCTCTCATGCCTCGTGCCTCATGCGCTTAGTTCTCCCCACGGCCCATGGTACCCGATCCTAGACGCGGCGCGCTTGCCCCCCTGTGACCGGCGCTGTTACTCGCGCGACGCTCCTCTGTACGATGCTCTGCTTCATTGCCTCGGTTGGCCAGACTCTTGCTAAGTGACGGCGGCATGGGCTAGGCACTATGGACGCCCCTACGCGGGCCGGCACGCAAGAGTCATGTATGCTGGACCAGGACGACAGGAACGAAAGGAGCGCCTCTATGACGGAGAGTGGATCGCCGCGACGCCGCATATCCAGCGGCGTTCCCGGCCTAGACCAGTTACTTGACGGCGGTCTGCTTCGTGGTGATCTCTATGTGATTGTGGGGCCGCCCGGCGCGGGCAAGACGATCTTGGGCAATCAGGCCTGCTTCGCCCACGTGGCGGCAGGAGGGCGATCGGCCTACGTCACGCTGTTCGCGGAGACCCACGCCCACATGTTCGCTCATCTGCGCGTGCTCGACTTCTTCGACCCCACGCCGATCGGGGACTCCCTGCTCTACTATGGCGGCTATGGGACTATCGAGAGTAGTGGGCTCGATGGCTTGACGACCTTCCTACGCGACGTGATGCGCGACGACGAGGTGGAGCTTCTGGTCGTGGACGGGCTCTTCACGGCCTATGAGGCCGCATTTTCGGACCTCGCCTTCCGCACCTTCCTCATCAACGTCCAATCGTACGCGGAAACTCTAGGCTGCACGACTCTCCTGCTGACGCAACCGCCCGAGCAAGGCGTTCGTGACCCCTCTTACACCATCGTCGACGGCGTCGTCGAGCTAGAGACGACCCCGCGCGCACCGCGCATCGTCCGCGAGATAGAGGTCCACAAGTTCCGAGGGAGCGCCACCCGCGGCGGACGGCATTTCTTCGAGATCGGCACGGCCGGGATCACGGTCCATCCACGGCTCGAAACCGCGCTCGGCGCACCGACGCCGGTAACGGGCGGGCGGCGCCCTCGCGTGTCTACCGGCCTCGTCCCGCTCGACACGATGCTAGGCGGCGGTCTGCTCTCCGGCTCGACGACGATGCTCGTCGGGCCGTCTGGAAGTGGAAAGACGCTGCTCGGGCTGCACTTCCTCGAGGCCGGTGTACGGGCGGGGGAGCCAGGGCTGCACTTTGGCTTTTATGAGACGCCCCCGCTCCTAGTCGAGACGGCGGCGGCCATCGGCCTCGATCTCCATGCCGATGGCCGCCTCACGCTGCTCTGGCAACCGTCGCTGGAGCAGAGCGAGGATGCGCTGGCGGCGCGCCTACTTACAGCCGTGCAGGATAAGGGCGTCCGCCGCCTCGTCATCGACGGTCTAGATGGCTTCCTGCAAGCGGCCATGTATCCCGAGCGCCTGAGCCGCTTTTTCACCGCTTTAGTTTTGGAGTTACGTGCGCGGGACGTGACGACGCTGATCGTGGTCGAACAACCAACGTCCTACAGCATGACGACCGAGACGCCGCGGCCAGGGTTGTCGGCTATCACCGAGAACATCGTGGTCTTGCGGACGGTGGAGCGCCGCGCCCGGCTGCACCGCTTCATCTCTATCGTGAAGATGCGAGGCAGCGACCACGACCCTGCGCTTCGAGAGTTCATCATCAATGCAGCGGGGTTGGTGCTGGCCCCTGCATCAGCGAAGGCGGCGGGAGCCCTCGACGACGATGGCTCGGTCAACGATGCTCCCTTTAACGAGGCAGATCGGGCTATCGAGGGGGGATAGGAAACGTGCCTAGCATCCTGGTCGTCGACGATGAGCACGTGATCGTCGACCTGCTGTCCATGATTTTCGTGGAGGAGGGCTACAGAGTAGTTACGGCGGGCAACGGGAAGGAAGGGCTGGAGCGCCTCACCGTGGATCAACCGGACGTCATCCTGAGCGACCTCATGATGCCGGTGCTCGACGGCGTCGCCCTGAGCCACGCCTTGCAAGACCATCCCGCGTACCGCTCTATCCCCCTCATCTTCATGAGCGCGGCTCCCCTGTCGCTGGCGGCGCGGGCCTGCGTCTACGCGGCCTTCGTGTCCAAACCCTTTACGCTCGAGAACTTGCTCGCCGTCGTCGCGCGGGTTCTCACCGCTTCCTCATCCTAAATAGACCTGGCGTGGGCGGCGCTCACGCGCTAAAGTAGGGCGGAAGGACGAGAGCGCCGCGAGAAACCAGGAGCGTCGAGCGACCCCTCGGAGAGCAGCGCTCGTACCAGGAATGGGGCAGGATCATGATAAGGAGCGTGTTGTGGAGCAGCCAAGGACCCTACGTCGCGCAGCCACCGTTCGATCGATTCTCGCGGCAACGGTCCTAGCGAGGATCGCCGTTCTGGGGACCAACCGCGTCTTCGTGGCCGCCGACGATGGCAGGACTATCGTCACGCTCGACGCCGTGAGCGGCGTGGTTCGCCGCGTCTACCGTTCGGGCGGCTTCGTCAGCGACGTGGCGGTCGACACGCGCACCGGCACGCTGCTGCTGGCGACCCTCAATGGAACCGCCAGCGGCGGCCCGGCGCGGGGCAGCGTGCGCGTGCTCGACGAGGCGACGGGGACCGTCTTACGCGTCGTCGCGGTGGGGATGGGTCCCCTGCGCGTAGCAGTCGACGACGCGGACCGGCGGGCCGTCACGGTCAACTACAACGATGGGACGGCCAGCATCATCGCTCTGCCTCGTCGATAAGGAGGGGCGCCCAGGGCCGTCTCTGCCCCGGATTTCCCGCGCGACAGCATGTCGTGCCCCACGGTCTTGCTCACGATGCCAAACAAAGAGGATTGAGGGACAGACGCGGCTTTGCAGAGAGGGCAAGTGCAAGAAGGATCGGCGGATACGTCGCCGCCTAGTGGTTGTAGGTCGAACGGGTGGTCTCGCGCGAGATGGAGTTGACGCCGCGCACGCGCTCGATGCGCGAGAAGACGCGCGAGAGCTGCTCCGTCGAGGCTACCTGTAGGGTGAGGCGCAGCGTCGCCCCGTGGTCGCGTCCAGCGGCCACGGCGGCGGAGGTAATGTTGACGCGCTCTTCGGTGACGGCCGCGCTGACGTCGCGCAAGAGGCCCTCGCGGTCCCAGGCGCTCACGACGATAGCCACGGGGTAGGTTCCCTGCGCGGGCGTCGGCCCCCACTCGACGTGGACGAGGCGCTCGGTCTCTTGTTCGCTCATGATGCGCGGGCAACTGGTGCGGTGGACCGTGACGCCGCGGTTGCGCGTGATGTAGCCGACGATGTCGTCGCCGGGCGCGGGGTGACAGCAAGGGGCCAGGCGCGTGAGCAGGTCGCCCACACCCATCACTTTGACGCTGCCGGGCGTCCCATGGTCGACGGGGGCCACGGTAGGGAACTCCAGCATGAGGGGCGTCTCGTCGCGCAGCTTCAGTTTGCCCACGACTTTCTCGGGGCCGACCGCGCCGTAGCCGATGGCGGCGAAGAGGTCGTCCGGCGTCTTGAACTCCAGGGTCGCGGCGGCGGTGGACAACTGATCGTTGGTCAGCGAGTTGAGCGTGTGCCCCTCGAGGCGCTGCAGCTCGTGGTCGAGGCGATCGCGGCCGTTGGCGATGTTCTCGTCGCGGTCGAGGCGCTTGAACCAGGCTCGTATCTTAGCCTTCGCGCCGGCCGAGGCCGCGAAGGTCACCCAGTCACGGCTGGGTCCGTGCGGCGTGCGCGTGGTCACGATCTCGACGCGGTCGCCGTTCGCGAGCGTGTGGTCGAGCGAGACCATCATGCCGTTGACCTTGGCCCCGATGCAGCGGTTGCCTAGCTCGGTATGAATGCGATAGGCGAAATCGACCGGCGTGGAGCGCGCGGGCAGGTCGATGATGTCGCCCTTGGGCGAGAACACGAAGACCTGGTCCTGGAAGATGTCGACTTTGAGCGTGTCCATGAACTCCGCCGAGTCGGTCTGCATCTCTTCTTGCCAGTTCATCAAGGTCTTGATCCAGTTGGTCATCGACGAGGGCGCCGTCTTGGCCGACCCCTGCTCCTTGTAGAACAGGTGCGCGGCCACGCCGTACTCGGCCAGACGGTGCATCTCGGCGGTGCGAATCTGCACTTCGAGTTGCTTGCCGTCCGGCCCGATCACCGTCGTGTGCAGCGACTGATAACCGTTGGGCTTGGGTGTGGCGATGTAGTCCTTGAAGCGGCCCGACACGGGCGTCCAGAGCGCATGCACGCAACCGAGCGCGGTGTAGCATTCACCTTTGTCCTCGACGAGCACGCGCAGGGCGTAGAGATCGTAGATGCGGCCGAGGTCCATATTGGTCTCGGGACGCACCAGTTTACGATAAATCGAGTAGAGATGCTTGGCGCGGCCCTTGATGTCCGTATGCAGACCGTGGTCGGCCAGTGCGGCGCGCAACGTTTCGCTCGCGCCCTGGACGTAGCGTTCGCGCTGGGGGCGCTGCTCGGCGATCTGCTGCACCAGCCACCAGTACGACTCCGCTTCGAGATACTTGAAGGAGAGGTCTTCAAGCTCCCACTTCATCTGCGCCATACCTAGACGACCGGCCAGCGGGGCGTAGATGTCGCGCGTCTCCAGAGCCTTGCGCTGCTGCTTCTCCGGCGCCAAGGCGTCGAGCGTGCGCATGTTGTGCAGGCGGTCGGCCAGTTTGACCACCACGACGCGCGGGTCTTCGGCCATAGCCATAAACATCTTCTTGATGTTCTCGGCCTGGCGGCGCTGCTGCCCTTCGATCTTGCGTATCTGGCTTTTCTCGATCTCGGTTCCCTGCGCCTGCCGCTGCGTGCTTAGGTCGATCTGCTGGCGGCTGAACTCACCCACCTTGGTCACACCGTCTACGAGGCGCGCCACGTCGTGGCCAAAGCGCTCTTCCACATCTTTGAGCGTGGCGGCGGTGTCCTCCACCGTATCGTGGAGCAGCCCGGCCACGATGGTGGTGGGGTCCATGTGCATCGTGGCCAAGATGATGGCCGTGATCAGCGGGTGAGTGATATACGGTTCACCGGACTTGCGCAGGGCGCCCTCGTGCGCCATATCGGCGAACGCATAGGCCGCCGCGATCGTCTCGACGGCGTCGCCGCTGACGTAGACGCCGACCACGTCGAGCAGCGTCTGGAGCGTGGGCGCCGGTGCATCGTCGTGCGCCCCTCCAAAGCCAAGAGGGACGAGTCCCGGCAAGACGGTGAGGGGAGGCGACGTAGGTGTTGGTTCAGCGCTCATAGTATAGGATTAAGCCTCTCCGGTCGATCGCGTGGTCAGGGTTAGGACAGGTCGACGCCGTCGCGGCGGGCCGGCAGGCCGGTCGCCGACGATAGGGACGGAGCCGAGAGGCGTGAGGAGGAACCCTGCGCGTGGCCTGAGGCGCCATGGACCGCCAGGTCCTTTACATGCAACTCCGTCGTCGTACGTCCGTTCCAATCATTATACTCCAGCGTACACACGATATCGACGACGGAGCCGCGCGGCAGCGGGCCGGCGCCGTCCGCTTGATTGAAGGCCACGGCGGAGACCGTGCCGTCGGGCACGGCAATGCTCAGACGCAGGTGCTGGCGTGTGTCGCCCATGGTGCGGCACTCGGCGACGCGTGCGTTGCGCCAGAGCAAGACGGGCTGTTGGTTGCCCATGCCGAACGGTTCCAACACGTCCAGTTGTTCGTGGATCAAGGCGACGTCGTCGGCCCCGAAGCCACGCCCGCCGATCTCGGCGTCGATGGTGATGGTCTGCGTCATCTCGCCGTGCAAGGCCGCGGTGGCCAGAGCGGCGATGCGCTCACGCAGCAGAGGAATGTTGCGCGCGCGGATGCTGAAGCCCGCTGCCTGCGGGTGGCCGCCGAACTTAATAAGGAGATCGGAGCACGAGGTCAGCGCCTCGATAAGGTTGAAGCCGGGCACCGTGCGGCCCGATCCGCGGCACTCAAGATCGTCGTGGTCCAGGGCCGCTTCGTCGTCTTCGTCGTCCGGTGCGGTGCGCGCGATAACCAGCACGGGCCGGCTGTACTCCGTGGATAGCCGCCCGGCCACGAGGCCGATCACGCCGCCCGGCCACGCGGGGTCGTCGATCACGAGGGCGCTCTCGCGCGGCGACGGGCCGATCCTGCCGCGCGCCTCGTCGATCACCACGGCGGTCAGGCGCTTGCGCTCGGCGTTTTTCTCTTCGAGCCGGGCAGCCAGGTCTTCGGCCTCGCCGAGGTCGGTGGTCATGAGCAGACGGCAGCCGACCATGGCGTGGTCGACGCGGCCAGCGGCGTTGAGGCGCGGCCCGATCTTGTAGCCGACGTCGTTGGAGACGAGGGCGCTGTGCTCCAACCCGGCCTGGCGCAAAAGCACGCGCAGGCCCACGCGCCGCGTGTTGGCCAGAAGCGGCAGACCGGCGCGCACGAGCACGCGATTCTCGCCGTTCAGCGGCACCAGGTCGGCGATCGTGCCTACCGTCACGAGGTCGAGTAGATCGCGGCGCAGCCGCTGCGCGTCCGGCGCACCGTCGGCCAGAGCGCTGGCTAGCTTAAAGGCCACGCCCACGCCGGCGAGGTTCTTGAACGGATAGGGACACAGGGGTTGGCGCGGATTGACCACGGCGACAGCGTCGGGCAGACGCGCCGGCGGCACGTGGTGGTCAGTTATCACGATGTCGAGGCCGATCGAGCGCGCGTACTCGACTTCGTCGGCGGAGGAGACGCCGCAGTCGACGGTGATGACGAGCGAGACGTTGTCGGCGCGCAGGGCCGCGAGCGCTTCGCGGTTCAGACCGTAGCCCTCGGCCACGCGGTGCGGGACGTAGACCTGGCAGACTCCGCCAAGAGCCGTCAGGGCCTCGTACACCAAGACCGTGGCGGTGACGCCGTCGACGTCAAAATCTCCGTAGACGGCGATGCGTTCCCCCTGACCGAGCGCCGCGCGGATGCGGCGCACGGCCTCGCGCATGCCGCGCATCAAGAGGGGAGAGTGCATGGAGGACACGTCGGGCGCGAGAAACGGCCCCACGTCCTCGGGTGCAAGGCCACGCGCGTGCAACACCTGCGCCACGATGGGGGCCAGATTCTTAAAGGGCTCCGCGGCTTCGTCGATCGTAGGCTCGGGCAGAACCCAGCGCGCCTTGAGACCTTGCACGGGCGTTCTCCTTCTTTGTGGCCCGTTAGCAGCACCGTGTGCTTGTTGGGGAGTGTATCACGAACCCCTACCCTCCCGGTCGAATCCGTGCGTCCTTGGCCAAGGGTAGGGCGTCGCGCCTGTCCGGTGAACGTCATGCAGTATGATGCTAGTGCATGTAGCCGGCGATGTTTGCCGCCGCGGCCAGCGTATTTTCTAAAGCCTCCAGGCGAACGTCGCGTCTCTTCGGCCTTTATTAGGCGTCTCTCGACAGCGTTGATGCGCTTGGAAGCGTCGTCCGATCGTTCTAAGAAAGTGGTGGTGTACGATGAACGCTCAAACCGATCTGTCCGCCCTCTGCGACCGCGCCGCGCAGGCCAGCGTCACGGCCAAGGCGACCCTGAGCGCCAACGAGAAAGCGGTCAAGGAGTTGAGCCGCGACATCGGCGCGATGCCCTTCGTCGTGCGCTCCTTCGTCTCGTCGACGATCTCAGCCGGTACAGGGCAGGATATAGGCGGCTGGGTCAAGACCATCTCGGACCTCACTCACGATATCGACGACGCGCAAGACGCCATCGAGAGCGTCCGCCTGCGTGGATCGGTCGATCAGGACGACCGCGTGGTCCTGCGCGCGACGGTCGATCATACGCGCGGCGAGGAGGCAGGGATGGAACGCCTCGCCTCTTTCCTGGAAGCAGCGCCAGGTAAGATCCGCACGGCGCCGCCGGGCATCTTGCCGCCGGAGAAGCGCGACGAGATGACAGCCATGCTCGACGGCCATGCCCGCGCCGTACGCCAAGGACTGGCCATATTGCCCGCCCTCACCGCGTCTCTCGACGCGCTCCTCGCCGCGCGATGACCGCATTGGAAGCGGCGTCCACGTCCGACACGCCGTACTGGATCGCTTTCAGCCTGCTTCCCGACATCGGCGCGCGCCGTCTGCGCCGCATCGTGGAGCATTTTGTCTCTATGGAGGAAGCTTGGTCCGCCCCGGCCAGCGCCTTGATCGCCGCCGGACTAGAGCCCCGCGTGGCCAACGCGGCGGTCGGCGCGCGCGCCTCCATCGACGTGGCGGCGCAGGCGGAGAAAGCGGCCAAGGCCAGCGCGCGCGTACTAACGCTGCGCGACCCGGACTACCCCGCGCGCCTGGCCGAAGATCTACGACGCCCCACCGGTGCTCTACGTGCGCGGCGACCTGGCGCCCGAAGACGAGTGGAGCGTGGCCGTGGTGGGCACGCGCAAGATCACGCCGTATGGCCGCGAAGTGACGCACCAACTCTGCACCGCCCTGGCGCGCCGCAATATCACGGTCGTGAGCGGTTTGGCGCGCGGGGTCGACGCGGTGGCCCACCGCGCCGCGCTCGACGCGGGAGGCCGCACCATCGCCGTGTTCGCCTGCGGCGTCGACGTGGTCTATCCCTCCGAGCACCGCCAACTCGCCGCCGACATCACGTCGTCCGGCGCCCTCATCTCCGAGTACCCCGTCGGCTCGACGCCCGACTCCTCTAATTTCCCGGCCAGAAACAGGATCATCTCCGGGGTAAGCCTGGGCACGGTGGTCGTCGAGGCCGGCGAGAAAAGCGGCGCCTTGATCACGGCGTCACGCGCGCTGGAGCAGAACCGTGAGGTCTTCGCCGTGCCCGGTTCGATCTTTGGGCCGCAGTCGACCGGGACTAACCGCCTTATCCGTGACAGCGGGGCCAAGCTGGTGCTTTCCGTCGACGACGTGCTGGACGAACTGCGCCTACAAATGGCGCCCCAGCAGATGGAGATGCGTCTGTTGCTGCCGGCCAACGAGATCGAGAGCACGCTGCACGCGTTGCTCGGTCCCGAACCCGTGCATATCGACGCCCTGATCCGCGCCTCGAACTTGCCCGCCGCGGAGGTTAGTTCCGCCTTGGTCATGATGGAACTCAAGGGTCTGGCCCGCGCGGCCGGCGGCATGACCTACGTGGGAGGCTGAGCCCGGGGGCGCGGAGCCTATGCTGGCGGTAGGCCCTGGAGGCGGCGCCAGAGGCGGCGCGCGCGCGGAGGGTCGGCCCACACCCAGGCCGTGAGCACCAGCCAGAGCGCGCTGAACACGCCGTTGCGGCTTTTGATGCGTCCCATCAAGAAAGGCACGAGACCAGGACGCGGAGGCCGTGCGGGCTCGCCGGCCGAGAGAAGGTCCGGCTCTATTTGTTGCTCATCCATCGGCGGCAGTATAGCAGAGACCATTCATATCTCGTGCGGGGAGGTGGCTCGTCGGCTACTATTACGGCGTATGACCACGACTGACGCGCCGCCCGCATGAGCTTCACGGACTACCCGGTCGGCGACGACGACACGGTCATCTCTCCCGTCCTCGACGAAGCCCTCAAGACCCGTTCGCGACGCCCGTCGATCGCCTCGGCGGCCTCGATCGTGATGGCAGGCTTCGTGCTCAGCCGCATCCTCGGTCTGGCGCGCGTCTCCATCCAGGCCGCCGTCCTCGGTGGCACGGGGCCAAGGCCTACAGCGTTCAACGCGGCGATCACCATCCCGGACACGGTGTTCACCATCGTCTCCGGCGGCGCGCTGGCCTCGTCGTTCATCCCCGTGTTCGCCGGTATGCTCGAGCGCGGCGACGAGGAGCGGGCCTGGCGCGTGGCCTCCGGCGTCATGATGTCCGTGCTCGCCGTCCTTCTCGTGGGCGTAGGCGTGGCCGAGGTTCTGGCGCCCTCGATCGTCTCGGTCATGACGAAGCCCAGCGATGCCCCATTGACCCTCGCGCTCACGCGCATCATGCTGTTGCAGCCGCTGTTTCTCGCTCTAAGCGCCTTGATCGCGGGTATGTACAACTCGTACCACCGCTTCGTGGTTCCCGCGCTGGCTCCCCTGGTCTATAATCTCGCCAACATCGCCGGACTGCTGCTCGTCCCCGTGTTCCACGACGCTGTCGCCCTCGCCACCTGGGGCGTGACGCTCGGCGCCTTGCTGCAAGTCGTGGTTATGGCGCCGGGGCTGCACCTGACGAAGAGGCTCAAAGCGTCGTGGGGGGCGCTTGGCGAGGCGGGGACGCGCGAAGTGGGGAAGCTGATGGTCCCGCGCATCATCGGTCAAGCCGGCATTCAGCTGACCTTCGTGGTTACGATCGCGCTGGCTAATAGGTCGTTTGTCGACGACCCGTCGCCCGTGCTGCGCTACGCCGGCAACCTCGTGGCCCTGCCCATTGGCATTTTCGGCTCCGCTCTGGCCACGGCCGCCTTCCCCACGATGACGGGTCAAGCCGCGCGCGGCGAGTTAAGCGACCTCGGCGAGACCGTCTCGCGCACGCTGCGCTCGATCCTCTTTCTCGCGCTGCCCTCCGCCGTGGCCTTGCTCGTGTTGCGCTACCCCATCATCGCCGTGCTCTACGGCCACTACAAGTTTTCGGCGCACGACGTCGACCTCACGGCCTCGACGCTGGTGCTCTACGCGCTCGGCATCCCGGCGCTGGCGGCGGTCGAGTTTTTGCCGCGCGCGTTCTTCGCCTTGAAAGACACCTGGACGCCGGTGCTGGTCAATCTGGTCACGCTCGGCGCCGCCGTCGTGCTGAGCGTGATCGCCGTGCGCGTGGCCGGGCCTCACAACAGTCTACTTGGCGTGGCGCTGCTGGCCGGCGTCATCTCCCTCACCGTCCTGGCCGAGGTGCTCTGGTTGGGCCTCGTGCTGCGCCGGCGGCTTACCACGCTGGGCCTGCGTGAGCTAGGACGCTCGCTCCTGCGTTCGTTCGTCGCCGCCGAGGCCATGGGCGCGGCGTTGCTGGCGCTCTTGTTCCTGTGGCGCCGCTTCGGCCCCGGTCCTGGGAGAGAGTCCTTGCTGCTGCTCGTGATAGCCGTGCCCCTGGGCATCGCCGTCTACGGCGGCTGGTCGTTCTTCTTCGGCGCTCCGGAGGCACAGGCAACCCTGGCCCTGCTGCGCCGTCGCCTCCGCCGGCGCTAAACAGCGCGCCACGTCCTCTTCGTCGCCCTAACATAGGCCAGAGCCCACGGCCTTGACCAGCATACGCGGCCTTAGCTAGAAGAAATAAGATGCACAGGCGCACCGTTGACCGAGATTTCCCACGTCGTCGTATCGGCGGCGACGCCGCCGATGTTGTACAACATCTTCCAGTAGCCGCCGAACGCGCTCACCATGTTGGCGTATTGCTGATTGTTAGGGAGGTTGATGGGCACGTGGATGTTAAGCCAACTACCGTTAAAGGGATGGACTCCATTTGCGTCGGTCGCGACGATAGGGGTGTCCGCCGGTTGGGGAGGGGTGACGGTGGCACTCTTATAACCCGAGCCTGAGTTGTTCTGGCCTGGGTTGTTCTGGTCGGTCGGCGCGGCTTCGTAGGTGTAGGGTAGGCCAGCAGGGAACCCACTGTTCGTCGCCGTGCCCGTGTGCTGCAAGTCGCCCGCGGGGGTCAACACCTGGAGGGTCGCGTTCGAATGGAGGGTCGCGTCCGTAGTCACGTCGCCGGGGTCGTAGAGCTTGATCTGGAGTGTCTGGCCGCCGTACTCAGGGGGGACGTAGCCCAGCGGGATCAGCGATTTGCCGGCGGTCAATTCGTTGATGATGCACATTCTATCGAGCGCATAGATATGCACGCAGGTCCCTGTCGGGGCCGTGCCTGGATTCGCGCACGCGGCCGGGGCGTTCGCCGCCGTATTCGGATTGGTGCAACTCGCTTGATTCCAGCCCGGCGTGGCGCCCCCCGTCGTATAGGGGTCGGATACCGCCGCGCCGTTGACGCCGCCCGCGGACGGGTCGCTGGGCGTCCCAAGAACCTGACGAGACGTGGGGTCGGCGCACGCGGCCAGCCCGAAGATGTTGCCGCCCGTCCCATACGTTCCCCCATAGGGGGCGGCCGTGTTGGCCGTTACGTTGACGTGGATGCGGAAGAGTCCTTTGCCGTGGACGATCGCGTAGTTGAGAAACTTGTACGCATAAGGGCTAGTCACCTTGTCGCAGGTATTAAGCGCGTGGCAGGTCGCGTGTGTCGGGTCGTCGCCAGCGGTGAACGGGGCAGCGAGCACGCAGTCGGTGGCGCAGGTGTACCCGCCGGAGGTGCCCGTGACCGAGATGGTCGGCGTCTGTGTGATGGGCCGTTGGGCCGTATCGAACAGCGTCTGATACGGGCCGGAGATCTGGAACTGCAGCGCGACGGGATAGGGGTTGGCTTCCGTGGTGCTTGCAAGGGCGGGTGATGGCGTGCAGAACTTCGTGGTGCCATGCCCATCATTACAGCCCCACTGATCGGGGAGCTTATTGCCGAACGAGCCTCCGTTCGGTCCGGTGAGCGCCTGAGTCGATAAACTGTTTCCACTATCCTGGTCGTAGGCGCCTTCGTCAAAGGGATCGAACAGCTTGATGACGAGAGTGTTCCCCAGGGGGTTGTCGACGATAAAGTTGTACCCCGTGAAACCGCCGATGCGCGCGGCGTCGGGGTTGGCCTTCAGGCGTGGACATCCGTCCGTGCCCGTGGTGGGCGTGAGCGCCGTACAGGGATTGGTCAAACTGGTGTTGACTCCCGTACCCCCCGGTTGGAAGCTGCCGTTGGCCGCCGCGTAAGATTCGTAGTACTGCGAGTAAGGATCGCCGTTCTCCTGCAGTCCGTACGGTCCCCTGGCTTCGAGGTAGAAGCCTTGCGTGGGCGACACGCCCACGGTCGGGGTGACCACGTTAGTCGGGAACAGCGGGTAGCCGAGCACGTAGTCCGGCGCCCCTAATTGCAGCGGCTGATCGTATTCGGCTATGGCGGAGCGACTAACCGTCACAGGTCCAAGGCCAAAGATGCGACCGAAGTACAGCGGGACCGGCTCGGTGACGGTTACCTTGAGCCGCCCGCCGTAGCCGCTCACCGTCTCGGGCGTCACCACGGCGCCCTTCTGGCCGCCGATGAAACCGTTGCGGCTCGCCTCCTCTTTAGCGCGGTAATAGGCGTTATTCGGATAGTCGGGGAGGAAGACGACCCCGGCGAGCGCGGCGGCATTGGCCGTCCGTTGCACGTTCTCCGCCTCCGTGCGCAGGTGGATGAGGTCGACGCCCAGCATGAGGGCGCCCATGAGGACGACGAGAGTCAGGGCAAAAAGCACTATCACCTGCCCGCTCCGTCCGCGCCTCCGGCCCGTCGTATGTGATCCTATCATCGTCGCTCTCGTACTCCTATGAACTATTGGGCGTCTGGACATGCGGTCGTGCCTACTGATCCCATTCCGGATGGGCAGCCTGACCCTGGACGGCTGGCGCGTGTCCCGCGCCAGCCGTCCGAGGCCCTCGTTAGTGGTGGATAACAACCTTGTCGATCCCAATGTAGCCATAGAGGCTCTTTTGGGGGTCTGGGTTGAGATCTGTGTTGGTCAAGACTAAGGTGTGCGTCGTGTTGGTCAGCGCACTACTACTCCAGATGGAGCCGCTCGGCTGTTGCTGGTCCGCATTGTACTTCACCGTGGTTGGCTCCGGGGTCCCGTCGATAGACACGGCGCCCACGCCGCCCGCGTTGTTCTTCACACTGTAGAGGTCGATGCTCGTTCCCGTGAAGGTCAGCGTGACGGAGGAGTCCGACGCGTTACCGAAGCTGAACGTATCGTTGTACAAACTCGAGAAGTTATAGGATGCGCAAGTCGGCGACGTCCCACTGTCGGGGCAGTGCCTCCACGCGCCGTTGTAGGTGAACTGGCCATTCCCTGACCCTTGATCCGCGTCGTCATTGGTTGTGGTCGTGGGCGTGTTGGTCGGTTTAGGTGTGCTCGTCGACGTGTTGGTTGGCACAGCGGTATTTGTGTTGGTTGGCACGGCCGTGCTCGTCGATGTATTGGTTGGTACAGCCGTGTTCGTGTTGGCCGGCACGGCCGTGTTCGTCGAGGCATTGGTTGGTTTAGGCGTATTAGTCGATGTGTTGGCTGGCGCGGCGGTATTTGTGTTGGTCGGCATGACGGTATTTGTGCTGGCCGGCGCGACGGTATTTGTGTTAGCAGGCACAGCGGTATTTGTGCTGGCTGGCGCGACGGTATTTGTGTTGGTCGGCACAGGCGTGTTCGTCGATGTGCTGGTCGGGGTCGAGGTATTGGTCGGGGTCGAGGTATTGGTCGGGGTTGCGGTGCTCGTCGACGTGGGGGTCGGCGTCGGGACCGAACGCCCGTCGCCCCCAGATATACTGCGGTTTCCCTCACCACAGAAGTTGACGGCCGCTACTTCGTACAGGATCGGCGCGGTCGTCGTGACGACCACGCTTTGCTGTACCTGATCGCCAGCAACAGGCGAGCCTGCACCCGAGGAAATAGGCGCGGCGCCGAACTGGTCCCCGTTAACGCCGCCAATGTTGGAGTAGATGTTGTACGACGCCGCACCCGGCACGGCGTTCCACACAACCATGTCGTGGCCAGGATCGGCTTGGTTGACGATCACTGTCAAGGGCGCGCCGGGGATCGGGCAGAGATTGGAGTTCTGACTCGGGTTCAATCGTTGCACCGTCTGGTCGTCCATCTTGATGGTCGACAGCCAGGGCAGCGCGATGATGGGGTGGTACAGGTAGGTGATGTGAACGCCGATTGAATCGGCTGGTTCATTAGACTGGCGTTGGCACGACGGCCAATTGTACGGCGTGGGGGTGGTGAACGCCGACGCGTTGACGTAGGTATTGACGAGGGGGGCGTTCGCTGTAGTAGAGGACATGGAGCCGTTCGGTCCGGCCTTGTAGATCTGGATTTGCTGGATGCCGCGCTGGTCGAGGCCGTACGTGGTCGTCACGGCGTTGATCACCTCCATGTCGACGGTATTGGTAATCGGTACCGGTGCGGGCGCGACACACGTCAGGCCGCCGGTCCCCCGCAGGGCTCCGATGCGCGCGCCATGCTCCGTCGCCGCCTGCAAGTTCATTTTGGCGCCGATGGCTCCCGCCACCTCGACCGTGCCGAGCAACAGGACGAGCATGACGGGCAGAATGAGGGCGAACTCGGTTAACGCTTGACCGCGCTGGCCCCGCCGTGGGCTGCTGTGCCTATGCACGCCTTCTACTCCCTGTATGCTCTTTATCACGAGCCGTAAGACCGTGGCTCGATCAACGCGGTGGCGACCTGGGTCATCGTGAGCGACGGTATAATGCCCAACGCACGGTACTTGTAGATAATGCGCACCCCAACGTGATCGAGCGTAGGGACCAGCGCGTTACGGGTAGCAGGGTTCCAGCTCGACGCGGAGGGGCAGGGCGGCGGCGTGTTCGTGCCGGGACAGACAAAGCCGTAGCTCGGGTTGTACGTGTAGACGGTATAGAAGGTGCCGGTGACGGCGCCGTTCGACGGAATGGGCGCGAAAGGAGCCCCACTCGCGGTCGCATCGTACACCGTCACCGAGGCGATGTTGGCGAGATTCTCCGCCGACAGGGTGTAGCTCAGCTGGGCGAGCGCTTGCTTGTCGGCGTCGGTCGCGGTCGCGGCAGCGGCGGCGATGCGCACGCCTTGCAGGGCTGCTTCCTGGTATGCGCCGCGGGTCTTGAACAGCAGGCCCATCTCGATGGCGCCGAAGAGCATCAGCAGGAAGGCGGGAGCCACCAAGGCAAATTCGACCATCGACTGCCCATGCGCGACGCCGCCCCGCGGCCATCGTGGGAGAGGACGCGTTGTTAAGGGACGGCTGGGCGAGAGGTTGTGACGCACGATAAGGCTCCAGATCACGGAAGGACACTCTATTTATCGCGCCGACGCATCATTCGACGTAGGCCCGGAGTGCCGCTGCCCTGCCACTGTAGGTGCTCACGCGTCGCGTCACAATAGGTGAAATAGGCTACCGCGGTCCAGATGGTCGCCATGAACGACTGTCTGGCCCGCGTCGTAGGAGAAGGACGCTCCACGGCTAGTATTGTTCCGCGCAAGAAAGAGCGCCCTACCCGCTGAGCAGCGGGTAGGGCGCGGGGAAGACGATCGAGGGGCGGAGCTACTGGGCGCGGCGGGCGCGCGGCGTGGGGCGCGACTCACCGGCCCCGGCGGGGTCGACCACCACGCCGTGCTCGGCCTCGATGCGCGTGGTCAGGCGCTGATCCAGCTCGGCGATGTCCTCGTCGGTCAGGCGCTCCAGATCGGTCTTGCCGCCGCAGTAGTGCTGCGCGGCGGTGACGAGGCTGGCGCGGCTAAAGCCGTTGGCCTCGGCCTTGGCGACGAGCGCGTCGAGCGTGGGTCCGCTAGGCTGCACCACGGCGAACAGCGGCGGCTCCAGGAAGTCCGGCACATCGTCGCCGCGCAGCGCGGAGGGACGCGGCGACGGCCCATCGCTGGCCAGCCGCTCCAGCAGGTCGGAGAAGACAGGGTTACGCAGTTCGAAGCCGATGGGAAAGGCGGGAGAGTTGGACTTGACCACGCGAAAGATGCGCGCCATGGCCAGTCCCTCCAGGCGTAGCTCCGCTTCCAGCATCACGTCGACGAAATACTCCAGGCCGCCCGCCGTCATCGGCAGCACGCGGCCCATCTCGTTCTCCTCGCGGTCTTCCTTGCCCTTGGCCCCGATCTGGTCCACGATCACCACGCAGGCGCCCGAATCGACGCAGAGGCGGCGCAACACTTCCTGGTACACGATTTGGTCGGAGGCGAGGTCTTCCGCGCCGGCCTGCGCCGTGGGGTCGCCCGTCCTCGCGCGCAGCGCCATCACCGTCTCGCGGTGCTTGCGGCCGAAATACATGGCCCAGGAGTCGAGGACGTAGCAGCCGTAGTGCTGTTCCTTGCCCTCGGGCGAGTCGAGCGCCCAGTCGATGAACTCGGGCAGCTCGTCGGGGTGCTCGATCTCGAGCGCGTCGAAGGCGACGCCGTCGCTGCCGGGCAGCAGGCGCGCCTTGCGCTCGGTGTCGAAGTAGCAGAGGCGACCGAGGCCCGCCTGCGCGAGCGAAGCGGCGAAATAGCTTTTACCGGTACCCGCCGCGCCGCGCACGGCGACGACGAGGCGCTGCTGGCGCGGACGCCTGCTCAAGGGATTGATGCGCTTGCTGGCGCTGGCGTTGCTCATGGCTGCTGCCCTCCATCACGATATAGAACTTTTGTTCTAATAGGAGAGTATCACGCCCGACAGCGTCCCGTCAACGGCGCGGTGGAAAAGTTTTTATCATCGTCGTGCCGACGATGCAGGGCCCCGTAGGCGGCGTCTACGGTCTCTCATCACGGGGGTATTAGTGTTACCGTATAAGTAAGGGCCGTGCGCACCGGGTTGGAGCGCGCACCGTGACACGCACCTACCATGACGGTGGGAAAGGGGGCAAGACGATGGTGACACAGGTACAGGCGACGCACGTCGAGATCGACGAGGCGCTGGCGGTGCTGAGCACGCACCGGGACGTATGGGCGCGCAAGCCCGCGTCGGAGAAGATCCACTATCTCGAAGAGATGCGCGACCGCACCGCGCGCGTGGCCGCGACCTGGGTAGACGCGGCGGTCGCGGCCAAGGGCATACCCGCTGGCTCGCCGCTGGCGGGCGAGGAGTGGATCTCTGGCCCGTGGGCCGTGGCTTTTGCTTTGAATAGGATGATCGACTCGATGAAGGCGATCGCCCGCGAGGGGACGCCCACGATCAAGCCGGGCAAGATACGCACGCGCTCCAACGGGCAGGTCGTGGTCGACGTCTTCCCACAAAACCTCTTCGACACCCTGCTCGTGAGCGGCGTCTCCGCCGAGGTCTGGATGGAGCCGGGCGTCACGGCGGACAACCTGCGCGAGACCATGGCCGTCTTCTATAAGCAGCGCCATCCCGAGGGCAAGGTCGCTCTCGTGCTGGGCGCCGGCAACATCGCCTCGATCGCGCCGCTCGACGTGCTCTACAAGCTCTACGCCGAGGGCCAGGTCTGTCTGCTCAAGATGAACCCGGTCAACGACTACCTCGGCTCCTTCATGGAAGACAGTTTCCAGCCGTTCGTGAAAGACGGCTTCGTGCGCTTCGCCTACGGCGGCGTCGAGATCGGGGCTTATCTAACCGGCCACCGCGACATCGACGAGATACACATGACCGGTAGTGATAAGACGCACGACGCCATCGTCTACGGGACGGGCGAGGCCGGCGTCGCGCGCAAGAAGCGCGACGAACCAATCACGGACAAACGGCTCACGAGCGAACTCGGCGCCGTCTCGCCCACTATCGTCGTACCCGGCCCGTGGTCCGAGGCCGACCTAAAGTTCCAGGCCGAGCATATCGCCACGCAGAAAATGCACAATGGCGGCTTTAACTGCTGCGCCGCTCAGGTGCTGATCACACCTCAGGCGTGGGACAAGACGCCCGCCCTTCTCGATCAGGTGCGGGGCGTCATGCGCGATCTGGCCCCGCGCATGCCCTATTACCCTGGCGCGGCCAAGCGGCGCGACGAGCAGGAAGCTGGACACGCCCACGTCGAGACGATCGACCCGCGGGGCGAGGGCTCCGTCCCACGCACGCTCATCCTCGACCTCGACCCCAACAACCCGGCGGAAACCTGCTTTACGGTCGAGGCCTTCGCGGGCGTGCTCTCGCAGACGACTTTGCCGGGGACGACGGCCGCCGAGTTCCTGCGCAACGCCGTGCGCTTTGCCAACGAGAAGCTCTGGGGCACGCTCGGCGCCAACATCATCATCCACCCCAAGACGGCCAAAGAGCTTGGCCCGGTGCTCGACGAGGCCATCGCCGACCTGCGCTATGGCTGCATCGGCGTCAACGCCTGGACGGGCGTCGGCTTCTTGCTCTCGCCGTCGACCTGGGGCGCCTACCCTGGTCACACGCGCGACGACATCCAGAGCGGCCAGGGCGTCGTTCACAACACCTACTTCTTCGACCGCGCGCAGAAGAGCGTGATCAGAGCGCCCTTCTACCCGTATCCGCGCTCGTACATGCACGGCCAGTTCACCATGCTGCCGCGCCCGCCGTGGTTCGCCACGAACAAGCAGGCGGCTAACATCGGTCGCCGCCTCGTGAACTTCGAGGCCAAGCCCGGCTGGGGCCATCTGCCAGGCATCTTCTTCGACGCCCTGCGCGGGTAACCGCCGTCGGCCAAACGACTTTACAACCGCCGCGACGACTCTTTGTGACAAAGTATCGTCGCGGCGGTCTTCTCTGCCTCGTCAACACCTACGTGAGCATCGTGGCCATCGTTCTGATTCAGCTCAACTACGCTGTCGCCCCGCGCATCCGCTTTTTGTATCGTCTTTAAGGGCCGCGCGACGGGAGACCGTTACTACCAGTCGATAAGGATGCCGAGGACCGCGGCGGCCCCGCCTGCCAGGAGAGCCGAGGCGATGGCACCGATAAAGAACAGCAGCAGGATGTACATAGCGGCCAGGATGTGATCGGACCACTGGCCGCTGGTCAATCCCGTCATGCGCCTCAACCTCTGGTAGGCGTCCGGGGTGATCTGGCCGCGCGTCAAGATCAAAAAGATGCCGCCGAGCAGCAAGGGGAAGACGCTGGCGCCGAAGCGGGCATGCAAAGCGTGCTGAAGCAGCGACGCCAGACCGAGGGCGAGCGTCACGAAAACATCCGCCAGCACGCAGGCCAACACGGCCACCGGCGCGATCGTCTTCACCAGGCGTGCCGCGTGGGGCGACGCGACCGCCGCTCCAATCACGATGGCGCCGGCGGCAGGACGCGCTTGCCGCCGGCGTAGGGGCTGCTTTTGCGGCGCTGGAGGGTCGGAAAACGTCGCGTGTGGCCGCGCCTCGGGACGAGGAGCTTCTTGCTGGGGAAGGTACGTGGCGTGTTTGCGTGCAACTGATTTCTCCGCCATTGCTTCCCTCCACCATTCTCCACGGCGCCGTTATCAACGCTCTTTGTCAAAGCAGCAGGGCGAACGCGCCCGCGGCAGCACGTAAAGGCCGCTGACCAAAGCGTCCCATGGCTCTATCATAAGTGAAAAACATGCAAAGGCGCCAAAATCACTGGCTCTATGCTGTAAAAAAGACTCCTCTGTCGGTTCTTGTAAGAACTTATCCACATTGAAGGGGTGTCTTTTCTTCCACATTCGTCAATCTTGCGTCCAACCTTGACCGTCGGGCTGCATGGGGTCACGACGCGCACGGCCCTCACGCTCAAGCTTGAGGAGATGCGCCGTCACCGACAGGGCGGCGACTGGATGGAGAGCGGGATCGACGGCGGCGTAGATGCGCGCGACCATGTCGTCGACCGTCGTAGCGCCGTTCGCCAGCGCCGCCAGGACCTGGCGTTCGCGGTCGTCTCGATGGGCGATATAGTAGTCGAGCAGCGCCTTGGGGTCTTCGACGACGGGGCCGTGCGCGGGGAGGAGGCGCGCGAGGTCCAGCGCACGCAAGCGGCGCAACGAGGCCATGTAGTCGGAGAGGTCGCCTTCGGGCGGCGCGATCACGACCGTGCCCGTTCCGGCGACGAGGTCTCCGGCGAAGAGGACGCCCTCGCCGTCAATCAAGAAACAGAGATGGTCGAAACGGTGACCGGGCGTGTGCAGGGCCAGGACGCGGCGCGTCCCCACGACGGTCACGGCGCCGTCTTCAAGGACGCCGTCCGCATCCTTCACACCGTCGTGGCTCCAGGCCAATACGGGAGCGCCGGCGAGGGCGCGCAGCGTGGCCGCGCCCGCGTCGTGGTCGGGATGCCCGTGCGTCACCAGGATTGCTTTGAGAGAGCCGCGTTCGCGCGCGGCAGCGGCGACGCCCCGCAGATGGCTCTCGTCGTCTGGCCCTGGATCGACGACGGCGCATTCTCCTTGTGACCAGAGAAGATAGGTGTTGGTGCCCTCGCCGGTCATCAATCCAGGGTTCGGCGCGAGAATTCCTATAACTCCGTCGGCGACATCCGTGACCACGCCCTTATTCCTTTCGCCTTCTACTGGCGGACACGTCACGAGGGCTGGGCTTACGCATCGGGAACGGCGTCCCGTTCTTCCCATGGCAATACGATGCCGTCTCCCACGAGGCGTGGGAGCACCGTCGCCGGGATAGACCGGCCAAAGCGTTGGCGTGCCTCGGCCAGAGAGGTGAGCCCCGCGAGAGCGCCAAGTTGATGCACGGTGGGCAGAACGAGCGGCAGCGCACCCTCGTGGAACCGCTCCAGCGCCTCTCGTGGCGTGATCCACAGGCTCTCCGTCGTCTCGACGGCATCGTGCGCCGCTTCCTGTCCCCACGGCGCTTGGGCTAAGAAGAAGTGCGTGTCGAAACGCTTGGGAAAGCCCTCCGGCGTGATCCAGTGGGCCCAGTGGATGAGGTCGTCGCCCGTCTCCAAGGTCAGACCGTCGCGCTCGGCCAGGGTGCGTAGATCGAGCGTTCCCGCCGCGACCGCGGCGCGGTCCGCGAGCACGGCGTCCATCTCGTCCGGCGAGCGCGCGAGGAGGTCGGATCCTTGCCGCGCCAGCAAGACGCCCGCCTCCTCGAAGCATTCGCGCAGAGCGGCGACCCGAAAGCCGGAGCCCAACGCCGTGGGGTCGCCAGGACGCGGAGCTGGGACGAGGCACAATCCCGGCGTCGCCTCGGCCTCCCTGTCGCTCGGAGCGACCGAGCCGCCGGGAAACACGAAGACGTTGGGGTTGAAGTCGCTCTGGATGTGGCGACGCACGAGCAACACGGCCATCTCGCCGCCCTCACCCCCGCGCAATAGCGCCAGCGTGGCGGCAGGACGCGCGACGCCCCCCACGCGCTCGCGCGGCGTCATGTCCACTCCTCTCCCTCTAGCACTGTACTTAACTTACTCCTGCTTGGCGTTTGCCGCGGGTGTCTGGTTCGACGTTAAACGCCGCTGATCTTTAGCGCCAAGATACCATAAGGCGGAAGCACGCATTTTTACGATGCACGATAACGCACGACATATACACACCCGCGACCGTGGGCGCCGCGTGTGCTCGGCGGCGGCCCGATCGTCGCCATCGTGGTCGGGCGTTTACGGACGCTAGGGGGCGTAGGCGGTCGACATCTAGAGTAGGCGTCGCGGCCTACTAGGGGTGGACTCCGACGTAGGCGAAGTAGGGCTATGCCCCCGCCAACTACGACGGCTCGATGTCGGGGTCTTGCAACTCATCGTCCGTGGGGACGATGGACTCGGGTTGGGTTGTGTCCGGCTCGTTGGGCAGCGGCGCGCTCGTTGGGCCGCCGGCGCCCTGCGTCGTCGCATCGCTCTCCTGCGTCGTCGTGTCGCGGTCGCTCATCGTCGTCTCTTCCCGTACTCTCTTAAGGTTAATCCGTGATTATGTGAGGCAAAGACGAGACGATGCACTAAGTATGCCAGAGCGGGCTCAGAGTAGACTGTAGGCGGCGCTCTATACAAATGAGGGGGCTGCTGTGACATGCGATGGGACCACGGGAGGAGACGAGAGTGACGCTCGACGGTCAGGAGCAGGCGCGGACAGAGATACAGACCATGTCCGGGCAAACAGCCGAGGAGCAGCGTCTGCGCGACGACGCCGCGCGCACGACGAACTGGAAACGCTGGGGGCCGTATCTATCGGAACGCCAGTGGGGCACCGTGCGCGAGGACTACTCCGCCGACGGATCGTGTTGGACCTATTTCCCGCACGACCACGCGCGGTCGCGCGCCTACCGCTGGGGGGAAGATGGGTTGCTGGGCCTTACCGACCGTGAAGGGCGTCTTTGCTTCGGCCTGGCGCTCTGGAACGGGCAAGACCCCATCCTCAAGGAGCGCCTTTTCGGTCTATCGGGGCCGGAAGGCAACCACGGCGAGGACGTCAAGGAGTGCTACTACTTTCTCGAGTCCACGCCCACGCACTCCTACATGAAGGCGCTCTACAAGTATCCCCTGGCCGCGTTCCCCTACGCGCAACTCGTCGAAGAGAACGCGCGGCGGTCGCGCGCCGAGGGCGAGTTCGAGCTACTAGACACGGGCGTCTTCGACGGCGACCGCTATGTCGACGTCGTGGTCGAGTACGCCAAGGCGTCTCCCGACGATATTTTGATCCAGATCAGCGTGACGAACCGCGCGCCTGACGCCGCCGAGATGCATCTCCTGCCGACGCTCTGGTTCCCCAACACCTGGAGCTGGGGGCGCACGGGCGAGGGCTACTGGCCCAAGGGCCGCATCGAACGCGGCGACGACGCGGACGTAGCGGCGCTCCACGCGACGCATGAGAGCTTGGGCGATCTGAGGCTGGCGCTGGGCCGCGGGCAGGACGGCGCCGCGCCGGACCTTTTGTTCACCGAGAACGAGACCAATACGGAGCGCCTCTATAACGCGCCCAACGCGCAACCCTACGTGAAAGACGCCTTCCACCGCTGGCTCATCGCGGGCGAGACCGCCGCGGTCAATCCCACGGGCGCTGGCTCGAAGGCGGCGGCGCACTACCACCTGCACCTGGACGCTGGTGCGACCGCCGTGGTGAAGCTGCGCCTGACGCCGGCGGGCCCGCGGGCGGACGATCCCTTGGGCGGGGCATTCGACAAGGTGCTCGACGCGCGCAGCGACGAGTGCGCCGCGTTCTATGCCGCGCGTCTGCCCGCGGGCCTCGACGCGGCGATGGCGCGGGTGGGCCGCCAGGCCTACGCCAGCCTGCTCTGGAGCAAGCAGTTTTACCACTACGGCGTGGCCGACTGGCTCGACGGCGACCCCGCGCAGCCCCCGCCCCCTGCAGGCCATGCGGGGGGGCGCAACGTCGACTGGCGGCATCTCTACAACCGCGACGTCGTCTCCATGCCCGATTCCTGGGAATATCCCTGGTACGCGGCCTGGGATCTGTCCTTCCATATGGTCTCGTTCGCGTCCATCGATCCTGTTTTTGCCAAAGAGCAGTTGGTGTTGTTCCTGCGCGAGTGGTACATGCACCCCAACGGGCAGCTGCCGGCCTACGAGTTCGCGTTCTCCGACGTCAACCCGCCCGTCCACGCCTGGGCTAGTTGGCGGGTCTACAACCTCGGCGCTCCCACGGGCCAGCGCGACCGCGTGTTCCTGGCCCGCACGTTCCAGAAGTTGTTGCTGAACTTCACCTGGTGGGTTAACCGCAAAGACGTGGACGGGAAGAACGTCTTCGCGGGCGGCTTCCTGGGCCTTGACAACATCGGCGTGTTCGACCGCTCGCGGCCTCTGCCCAACGGCGGCGCCCTGGAGCAGGCCGACGGCACGGCCTGGATGGGCTTCTTCTGCACCACGATGCTCTCCATGGCGCTCGAACTCGCCATGCACGACCAGGCCTACGAGGACATGGCCTCGAAGTTCTTCGAGCACTTCGTAGCCATCGCCGACGCCATGAACAACATGGGCGGCTCCGGCCTCTGGGACGAGCAAGACGGCTTCTACTACGATCAACTCCTCGTAGACGGACACACCATCCCGCTGCGCGTGCGCTCCATCGTCGGCGTCTTGCCTCTGATCGCGGTCGACGCGATCGACGACGACGTGATCGACGCGCTGCCCAATTTCAAGCGTCGCATGGGCTGGTTCCTGCGCAACCGCGCGGATCTAGCGCCGCAGATCTCCTACATGGAACAGCGCGGAGAAACCGGCCGCACGCGCCGTCTGCTGGCCATCCCCTCGCGCGACAGGCTGGAGCGCGTGTTGCGCTACCTGCTCGACGAGAACGAGTTCCTCTCGCCGCACGGCATCCGCTCGGTCTCGCGCATCCACCACGACCATCCCTACGTCTTGAGCCTCGACGGTGAAGAATACCGCGTCGATTACGATCCGGGCGAGTCGACGACGGGCTTATTCGGCGGCAACTCCAATTGGCGCGGCCCCGTCTGGTTTCCCATCAACTATCTCCTCATCGAATCGCTGGAGCGCTACCACCACTTCTACGGCGACGACCTCCAGGTTGAGTGCCCCGTCGGCTCGGGCAAGATGATGAACCTCGACGAGGTAGCCGACGAGCTGCGCACGCGCCTAACCAGGCTCTTCGCGCCGGACGCCGCGGGGGAGGCGCCCTGGCAGGGGGGAGACGCGCGCTACGCCCGCGATCCGCACTGGCGCGGCCTGACGCTGTTCCACGAATACTTCCATGGCGAGACGGGGCGTGGCTGCGGCGCGAGCCACCAAACAGGCTGGACGGCGCTGATCACCCGCTGTCTGGAAGAGCATTGTTGGACCGGTAATTGACATAGAGGCGCGGCAGGACTAAAATGTGTGCGGCGCACCCTGCGGCTTTATCAGTTTAATCGGAGCGCCGCACGTCATCGTCTCGTCGCGCACCTTCGCGCGCGAGTTGTCATATTGTTTCCCCTTTATGGGAGAGGTGTTTTGCAATGGAGCGCGATCAACTGGACGGCATGCAGCAAGCGGAGCAGCTGAGCATCGAGGTCAGCCGGCGGTCCGCTTTGACCATGCTCGGCAAATTGGGTCTGGGCGCCGCGGCGCTGGGCGCCCTGGCCAAGGGAGCCTCGCCGCTCGAAGCCATGGCCGAGACGCGCCCTGAGGCGCTCGCCAAGCATAGCTACCGCTTCGTCTTGGTCAACCACGTTACAACCAACCCGTTCTTCGTGCCGACGAAGACCGGCGCGCAGGACGCCTGCACGCTGCTCGGCAGTTCCTACAACTGGACCGGCTCGATCAACAGCAACGTCGGCGAGATGGTGACGGCCATGCAGACGGCCATCGCCGGCTCCGTCGACGGCATCGGCGTGCCCATGATCGACCCGAGCGCCTTCAACGCCCCCACGCGCAACGCTCTCCGCAAGGGCATCCCGGTCATCTCCTACAACGCCGACGTGCAGGCCAGCGGACGGCTCGGCTATATCGGGCAGGAACTCTTTGCGTCGGGCGTGTCCATGGGCCAGCGCATCGCGGCGAACGTAAAGCCGGGCTCCAAGATCGTCCTCTTTATCGCCACGCCCGGTCAGGGCAACATCCAGCCCCGCATCGACGGCGCCAAGTCGGTGTTGAACGCTAAGTACAACGTCTCCACGATCACCACGGGCGCCGACGCCAACGGTGAGCGCTCGGCGGTCGAGGCGTTCTACGTCGGCCACAAGGACGTCAAGGGCATGTTCGCCGTCGACGGCGGCTCGACCGAGGGCGTCGCGCTGACCTCGAAGAAATACGGCCTGCAGAAGAAGGGCGTGTACACGGGCGGGTTCGATCTCGTTCCGGGCACGGTCAAGGCCATCGGCACGGGCGATATGGGCTTCACCATCGACCAGCAGCCGTATCTGCAGGGCTTCTTCCCCATCCTGCAGATGTTCCTCTACAAGGCGTCGAACACCTTGATCTCCCCCTCGGACACGAACACGGGCCTCAAGTTCGTGACGTCGGCCAACATCAAGTCCTACCAGTCGTCCAGCCCCTTCGAGGGGTCGTAGACAAGAAGAGCCGACCGCTCAAGGGCTGTAGCCGGCGGCGCGACGATGCGCGGACGGCGCGACCTACGAGCGGTCGATAGACGCGGTTTTGGTCCGGGAGCGGGGGCTCGTGCGATAACGGGTTCCCGCTCCTTCGTTTATACGTTCTCGTAGGCGTCACGTAGTGATGTACTATTTATTATCCAAACAGGCCGTTTTGCCGGCTGATGCTTGAGCGAGTAGTAGCAGTATGACGAGTGTTTTATGGTAGCGCCATCGCAGCCGCGCGCCACACCAGCGGCCCGTTTCCTTCCCTTCCTCCGCGGAGTGCTGCAACTCCCCGAGGCCAGCATCATGCTGGTGGCCATCATCATCGCCATCGTCTTCCAGTCGCTCAATGCGGGCTTCCTCACGGGGCTGGCCCCCACGCTGCTCAAGGACGGGGCGCAGTATGGCCTCCTCGCCATCGGCGAAGCCATGCTGATGATCACCGGCGAGATCGACCTGTCCGTTCCTAAGATCTACTCCACCGTGCCTTTCGTGGTGCTTTTCGCCTCCGGCTTCCTACCTTTCCCGCTGGCCGTCCTCGTCGGCCTCGCGGCCGGTGCGCTGATCGGCATGGTCAACGGCATCGTCACTGTGAAGTTCGGCGTCCCCTCGCTGATTGTAACCTTGGGTATGCAATTCTTGCTCGACGGCATCGTGCTCACCACCGTAAACAGCAATCCCATATCCACGCCCATCCCCGCGCCATACGCCGATTGGCTGGGCAACGGGGTCAATTCCGTCGACTTCTCGTTGTCTCAGATCGCCAATTTTCTCTGGCTCGTCGCCGCCGTCGTCGTGCTGACCCTGGTGCTGCGGCGCACCCGCTTCGGCCTGCACACCATTTCCGTGGGCAGCAACCTGCTGGCCTCGCGTGAGATAGGCATCCGTACCGACCGCGTCAAGATCATCAACTTCATGATCGCCGGCGTCACGGCCGGCTTCGCGGGCATCTTGTTCTGGGGCGGACAGGGCTCGGTCAACCCATCCGCTGGCGACCCCTCGCTGGCCCTCTACGGCATCGCCGCCGCCGTCATCGGCGGAACGTCGCTTTTTGGTGGGTACGGAACCGTCATCGGCGCGCTCATCGGCGCGCTCGTCATCGCCGCGCTGCGCGACGGCCTGCCCCTGGTGGGCGCGCCGGCCACGGTGTCGTTCATCATCCTCGGCATCGCCATCGTGGGCGCGATGATACTGAACATTCGTTTCAGCAAGTCCAGGGGACCTAAGTAGGGCCGGAGACCAGCCTACGCCAAAAGAAGGGGAGACACCTATGGTTACGCAGAGCCAGATAGACGAGTTGATGTCAGCGCCGCCGCTGGGCGACGCGCCGGATTTGCTGCGGACCGACCATATCACGAAGAGCTACGGTCCGACGCCCGTCTTACGCGACGTAACGATGCGTCTACAGAAGGGCGAAGTGCTGGCCCTAGTGGGAGACAACGGCGCCGGTAAATCGACCTTCATCAAGACCCTGGCTGGCTTCCACCAGCCTACCAGCGGCACGATGGTGTGGGAAGGCCAGCCGACAGTCTTCCGGTCGCCGCTCGACGCGCGCGCGCACGGCGTGGAAACGGTCTACCAGGACCTCGCCCTCATCAACGATCTAACGGTTTTCCAGAATATGTTTCTGGGCCGCGAGCCGCTCATGCGCGTCGGCGGGGTGAAGATCCCCTTCACCGACAACAGGCTGATGAAACGCCAGACCATCACCTACTTGGATCAGTTGGGCATCAAGCTGCCTTCGGTGAGCCGCAAGGCTGGAGATCTTTCCGGGGGACAACGCCAGTCGATCGCCGTCGCCCGCGCCCTCCAATCAAATCCCAAGCTGCTGATTATGGACGAGCCGCTCGCCGCGCTCGGCGTACGCGAGGGCGCGCTCGTGCTCGGGCTCGTGCAAGAGCTACGCCGTCGGCGCGAGGTGTCGATCATCTTGATCGTGCATAACTACTCCCAGATTTTCGAGGTCTGCGACCGTATCAACTTCTTGCACATGGGCGAGATCGTGCTCGACGTGGATACGAATAAGACGAGCGAAGAGGAACTGATCCGCATCGTCAAGTCCGGCTTAGGCCGCCGCGCCGTCGCCGAGGCCGTGGCCTCCACGCAGATCTAACTTATCTTCTCTCTACCCAGCCTCTTTGGAACCCAGGGTCCGTGAATTGTCGACGCAAGGAGGCAAAGCGGCCATTCCTGGGAGCGCGGGCGTCCCGCCCGTCCCTGGTCTGACGGGGGGACGGGCCAGAGGCCCGCGCTCCCAGAACGACTTTTCACGGACCCAGCTTTGGAACCGTCTCTAGTGTACGTGGTGCGCGGCCCCCTGTACACTGGAGACGATGGCCTCGCCACACGTACATATGGATTTTTTGTTTATTCCTCACAATGAGGCCGGGGGAGAACGCATGAAGCAGGCAAGACGACGGCACGGAGCAAGACGTTTATCAGGGGTGAGCGCCTTGGCCCTCGCCGTCGCTTTATCGGGCGTCGCCGGCGCCCATGCCGCCGGACCTGGCCCCTTCTCTCGTATTAAACAGGCGCTGGACGCGGCGACGAGCTATCAGGTCGTGGAGAAGGAGACAGGGTCTCAAACGCCTCCCGCCGTCGCTAGAATCACGACGACCGTCGTCCGCACGGGGACGGGCGTGTCCATCGACCGGGTCGCGGCTATGCGTCCCTCCGGCGCCGGGGACACGACAATCGTCGAAGATGTCGTCGTGGGGAACCGCGTGTGCGCACGCGGCGCCTTCAACACGCCCCTGCCCTTGACGGGCCGCCTCAGCTGTCACGCCTCCGCGCGCGACGCCGCTGCTTTCCGTGCCGAGTTCGATCCAAGTCAGGCGCTCATCTACAGTTCGCGCTATACCTTCGCGGCGCGGGGTCAAGCGGTTGTAGCGGGACAGGCCTGCGACGTCTACGCCGTCACCGTGCGCTCGAAGACGCGCCGCGCGACGGGAACGCTGTCCGTGGCCCGCGCCACGGAGCTGCCCTGCGCCTACAACGCCGTCATGGTGGGGCCGTCCATCGGTCCGACGACCGCGATGGCGACCGACACGGTGCGCTCGACCACGACTTGGACCCGCATCAACGACCGCTCATTGACCATTCCGGCCATCCCCGTCCCGTAGCCCCGCAAGACTTTTCCGCGGCGTACTCGCCCTTACGGTGGGTACGCCGTGGAAAAAGACGCTGATACCATGGAAAGGAAGTGCGTCGTTTACGTGATTCAGCTAGGAAGCGCAGCGTCTCATCGTTCGAGGGAGAGCAAGCAGGGCTTTTTATGAAGGTGTATTACACCTCGACGGGAGGGAAGAATGCACAGCAGGTCGAGGAGATCAAGAATCACATCTCCTACTGTGAAGCCTGCGTGGAAGCGTCAGGGAGCGCCTATCAGGTTGCTCGTTCGCCGCATGACGCGGACATCATCGTATTTATAGAGCCGCCCTATCATAAGTTTAGAGAGTATGCGCACACCTTGTTGGGCGAGGAACTCATTCAGCGTTATCCAAACCGCTGTTTCGTTATCGAGTACACCGATAAATCAGATGGATTCCTTCCCGGCATCTACGTCGGCATCGCACGCGGTCAGGCTGACTACAACCGCTTTAGAAGCGGGTGCTACGTGGGCACACCCCATCCTATGAGCACCGAGAGTGCGCGGCAGCGCGACAACGTGCGTCCCGACCTACTTATGTCTTTCCGAGGGTTTGCCTCGTCAAAGGTGCGTGGGACAATCCTCGACGCCGCCTATCAGCGCAGTGACATCTCTATCGTCGAGAACTCGAATTTTGGGATCTGGACTCAGACTAATGAGGCCCGGCGCACCTACTTTAGCGAGATGCTGAGAAGTAAGTTCGTGCTGTGTCCGCGTGGGAGCGGCCTCACGAGCGTGCGCTTGTTCGAGACGATGGAGTCAGGGCGCGCACCTGTGATACTCGCGGATGACTGGTGGCCGCCTGAAGGACCCGCCTGGAGCGAGTTCTCCCTTATGGTGTCCGAGAGCAAGGCTCCGGACTTAGCGACCATACTGTCCGCTTACGCGGCGGACGCGGCGGAGATGGGACGGTTGGCTCGTAAGGCGTGGGAAGAGTGGTTTAGCCAAGAGGTACGAGCTGTGCGTATGCTCGAAGCCATTGAAGACATCATCATGTACAGACCAGCGGGTCATGACGAAGCGGCCTACCAGCGCGACTGGCTAAGCTGGACATTCGCGTGGCGCAACGAGTGGACGATCCCTCAAAAAGCTTGGGCGGCGCCTCGAAAAGCAGTGCGCCGAGCGCGAAGCGACCTGCTCTATCGCACCTCAGGCAGGAGGCGTTACGCGTTCTAGCTCGCTCTAGCTCCGCAGGCGATGAGCGAGCTGTCGCGCGTACCGCCGCCCCAGTAAGCTATTCCTCTCTCGCTCACGACGTCATAGACCGCCCGCGGGCAGGCCCCGCGTCGTGGTGAGGGTGGTGCGATCCCGCGCGAAGGTCGTCTGCGCGGCCACGAAGCCTCGTCCATCGACCGAGCGCACCACGATGCCGTGCGTCGCCATGAAGCGCGGCGCCAAGGCCTCCACGTTGGCGGTCAGCCGCGCCCGCACTGGGATAGACAAGCGGTAGGTGACCACGGCGCCGTCCGCGCCGTAGAGCGCGACATCCACCAGCAACGCCGCGCCTATGGGGTTATACAACAGGAGGAACTCACTCGTCCCCGCGCTGCCTCCACCAGGGAAGCTCCACGAGGCCGCGCCGCGCGGTTATCCCGCCGCGACGGACCCGGCTACCCGCGCTGCGTTGGGCGACCCGAAGTATTCCGGCTGCTCGACCACGATGGGCCGGTCGCTCGTGACGACGGAGGCGATGCTCGTGGCGTGGACGACGTCGCCGACCAGGATGTTGGCGCGACGTGCCGCCCCGACCGTCAGCGCGCGCTGGCCCAGCGCCCGGCCATCGGCGTCGTAGAAGCGCGCCAGGACGTGCGTCGTAGACGTGCCGGGGTTGAGCACCGTGAGATACGTCTCGAAGCCGTTGCTCGTCGTGCCTTCGGCGAAGTACCAGCGCGTCGAGGGCTCCCCCACGCCCGCCTGCGCGGTTAGGCCGTAGCCGCGCACCTTACCGGCGTAGCTGAAGGTCAGGGTCCGCTCGACGGCGACAGCGCTCGTGCTCTCTAGGATGATCGCAACCGAGTGTCCGTGCAGCAACGCGCCCACATCCACGAGCGCCTGTGCGTGGGGAGCGACGTGGAGCACGTCGGTCGTCGCGGCCTTGCCGTTGAGGGGCAGCAGGCGCAGCGTCACCCGCGCCGTGGTCGATGGGCTGGGGTTGAGCACGGCGATGGTCTCCCCAAAGGTCAGGCCTGTGTAGCCCTCGGCGAAATACCAATGCTTACCGGCGCGCGTGGTGGCCGGGACCACGTCGCCGTCGCGGCCGGGACGCATCGACAGCCCTTGCACGCCCACCAGCCTATCCGTGGAGACCGTCGCGGCCAGGGCGCCGCGCAGCGTCGTGAGGACAGAGAGAGCGAACGCGGACTGGGCGTGGGCCGCGACGACGAGCGCGCGCGCCGTCGTATGTCCCTGAGCGTCGTAAAAGGTCGCCGTCGCGTGGACGGGCGTCGCGCTAGGGTTGACGATCTGCAGCGCGCTATGCGTCGCGCTGCTCTCGCCTAGACCAGGGAGGTAGAACGTGGCCGGTCAGGACGTGGCCGGTCGGGGCGTCCTGGCTGGAACGATGGGCGTGGCCAGAGCGAGCGCCGGCAGAAAAGCAGTAGACGGCGTCCCGGTAATAGACGGCGAGGGCGCCGCCGGCAGGAAAGCAGTGGACGGCGTCCCGGTAGATGTGGCCATCGCGGAAACGGATGTCGCCGTGGGGACGGCGGTCGTGGTCGCGACGACGGACGTCATGGCGGGCTTGGCGGTCGCGATCGTGGGAACGGGACTGGCCGCGGGAGCGGCGGCCGCGATCGTGGGAACGGGGCTGGTCGGGGACGTCGCCACCGTCGTGGTCGGCAGGCTCGTGCCGGTTGGCGGCACGGGAGCAGCCGTGACGGACGGCGCGGAGGCGGTGGTGAAGTCGGCGTCGCTCGTGCGCGCCATGCCCTTCTCCGTCAACGTCCAGCCGGGGAAGCCGCCCGCGTCGGTCTCGGCGTTGATGTAGGGACCGGGCCGGGCGATGACGTAGAGGCCGACCCCCTCGGCGATAGTGAGGAAGCGCTCGATGTCGCGCACGCCGGTGAAGTCGTAGACGCCTTGCTTGGCCGAGTGGAAGGCCCAGTCGAAGTAGACCTGCACGGTGTTGTAGCCGTCCGCCTTCATCTTCTCTAAGACGTCGCGTCAGAGGTCTGGCGAGGGCAGGCGCCAGTAGTGGACGTCCGCCGAGCGGATATACGTGCGCTTGGAGTCGATCATCAGCGAGTAGCGATCCCAAGAGACCGTGTGCGCCGCCGCGTGGACGGGCGCCGGCGCGGCGGAGCGGCCGCCGACCGTGAGCGCCACGGCGATGGCCACGGCCATGAGAGCGGGCCAAAGACGAAACAGAGGTGCGCGCGGCGTGTGGATAGGGGGAAGGCTAAGCATCACCGCTCCTCCTGGAGAGAGACGGGCGACAGCGCCCGAAGCTAAGGAATGTAGAGTATGGCAAAGAGGCGTACACACAATACTACTGGACCGTTGTCGATCTCCATGGGCGGAGCGGGCCGCGTGTGTGGCAAACTGACGGGAGACGCATCGCCGACCCCTTACCGCCCCTCCGCGCTCGTGGAGGACGGACGAAGACGGCGGCATGTTGACGAAGACGAAACGGGAGACGCACTCTGCCATGACCACCAGCACACCGACCTCGACGCCCGCGCGTGACCTCACCTCTTTTCGCGCCCTCTACAACCTGCCCACCCAGAGCGACTACATGACCATGCTTTCATCGCCCGACCACGCCGCTATCGCGGCAGGATTGACCGCGCGCGAGCAGAACGCCGTGATCCTGCTGCGCGACGAGGGCTTCAACGGCTCGACGCTGGCCGAGGCCTACGACTGGTGGCTCCACGACGGGCAAACGGCGGACGGCGGCGTCGAGGAAGCCGCGGCCTGCCAGGGTCACGGCGACTCGTCGGCGGGCTGCGGCGGTTCCTGCTGCCGCTGAGTTCACGGGGACGCCGCACACCGCCTTCTATCGAACGGCGTAAATAGGAAAGGAAACGGCACGGTCATGAGCGTGAGAGAAAGCGGCGTTCCCTGGCCGATAGCGGCCCACGAGGCAGGCGGAGACGCGCCGGCCGACCACACCGTGCTGGAACGCGAGATCAAGCTGGCCGTGGACGCGCTCGACCCTGTGCGGTCACGGCTGCAAAATATGCAGGCGCGAAACCTCAACGTCACCTTCCTCCACACCGCTCACGAGCGCAATCTAGTGCTCGACACGGCGAACGACGATCTGAAGGCGCGCGAAGAGCGGCTGCGCATCCGCGAGATCGAGGGACAGCCGGGCGTGCGCGTCACCTGGAAAGGGCCGGCTCACATGCGCGGCGGGGTGCGGCGACGCGAGGAGCGCGAGTTCCACGCCGACGATCGCGAGGCCTGCGTCGCCGTCCTGGCCAACCTGGGACTGCGTCCCAAACGCTCCTACGAGAAGTTTCGCTCGTCGTGGAAGCTCGACGGGGTGATCGTCTGCCTCGACATGTTGCCCTTCGGCACGTTCGTGGAGATCGAGTTCACGCCCGACACGCCGGAAGGCGACGAAGAAGCGGTGCTGGAGAAGACCATCTCGCTGCTCGGTCTGGATGGGGCGCCGCGCGTACAGGCGTCGTATGCCCGCCTCCAGCAAGAGTGGGAAGGCCGCAAAAAGCGTCGCTGAGGCTCCAGGCGCCCTGGTGGCTCATGCTATCCTGATAGATATGAAACAGGTTGATGAAATCACCCTCTCGGAGCTTGCCGAGATGGCGCTCTCGATGTACGGCGCCTTAGTAAAGGGAGTCGTAGATATAGATAAACGCATCCTCGTTCTTGACGCCGAGTTACATGCTGACGAAGAGCAGTTCCTGCTAGAAAACGGGTCTCAACAAATGGACCTGTGGGGCATCTTATCCGGGACCGTATTAAAGCGATAGTGAATAAAGCCGTGCTGAAAGATCAGTCTTCCTAAGGGCGTCGACTGCGAACGGTGGTCGCGGTTACACATCTTCGATCAAATGGGCAATCTATCGAGCGAGGTGGGCCGAACGTTCAAAGCAAAACGGCAAAATAATGTCGTTGATTACGAGTACGCTCTTGACCGCGCCCTCGACTTATTCGACGCCACGGTCGCATCGCTCCTTGGACGTGCCTCACCTCGAGTGAAAGAGGTGTTGCGGGCGCGAGAGCAATTCCTACAGGCCCTCTACGGCGATGACGTATCCGAGCAAGACATCGTGAGCCTGGAACGATACTTCATGCAATTTGCCGTCGCGGCCAGATTGCAGCGGTAAGGGGCTGCCATCGAATAACGTCGTCAATGTCACGCCCTATCTACACGCGAGCAGGCACGGAAAGTGGATGGCGTTGTTCATTGACAACCCCTAAAGCATGGACTGATCCGAGAGTTATGGCGCCCTTACCCAACCGCGTCGATCCTCATAGCCGCGTCGTGGCCACGCCCGCGCGCGGCCTCTTTATGGGCAACCGCGGCTGCATCCACCGCGCCGACAAGACGCTCAAGGATCGACAGTGGGCGCTGACCCGCTGGATCGTCTGCCTAACCGAATTTCGTGGCCGCCGTAGACCTCTGATGGCGCCTGGACGCTACACCGAGCTTTTCTTTCTCGACGAGGCCACGGCGCTGGCTGCAGGACATCGTCCCTGCGCCGAGTGCCGACGCGAAGACCTTCAGCGCTTTAAAGCGGCTTGGCTGCGTGGCCAACCCAACGGCCCGCTCACCGCGGCGGCGTCTCTGCTCGACCTCGACGCCCTGCTCCACGCCGAGCGCCTCGACGAGGAGGGGAGACAGCGCACCTTCGAGGCAGCCTTGTCTATGCTGCCGGACGGCGTGCTCGTCGATGTCCCCTGGTTAGCCGACCAAGCGCACCTGTGGCACGGCGGAGCGCTGCGCCCTTGGTCTTTCGGCGGCTACGGCGATGCCATGCGGACCGACCCCGAGAGCGTCGTGCGCGTCCTCACGCCCCCCTCCACCGTCAAAGCTCTCGCGGCAGGCTACGACCCCGTGCTGCACCCCTCCGCGCTGGACGACGCTTCCCTCCGCTAATAGGCGGCGGGGTAGCCGTCGGCGCGGGGTTCGCTGGCGGCGGCGTAGGCGCCGCTCTCCAGGCGGCGGATGATCTGGCCGCTGCCGAAGACGCCGCGGTCGCTCTCCACGACGACCTCGTGGCCGCGCGCGCTCAAGCCCGCGCGCACCTCCTCCGGCACACTGGGCTCGACGATGACCGTCTTGCCGCTGACCCACTGCCAGCGCGGCGCGTCGAGGCAGCTCTGCACGTTCATGGCGTAGTCCACGTCGTTGACCACGACCTGGAGGTGCCCTTGAGGCTGCATGTAGCCGCCCATCACGCCGAACGGACCGAGCGCGCGGCCCTCGCGCGTCAAGAACGCGGGGATAATGGTGTGGTAGGGACGCTTGCCGGGCGCGATGACGTTGGGGTGCGCGGGGTCGAGCGTGAAGTTGGCCCCGCGGTTCTGCAAGGCGATTCCGGCGCCGGGCACGACGATGCCGCTGCCGAAGCCCATGTAGTTCGACTGGATGAGCGAGACCATCATGCCGTCGCCGTCCGCCGCGCAGAGGTAGACCGTGCCGCCGCGCGGCGGCGAACCGGGCGCGGGCTCCAGCGCCGTTTTGCCGATAAGGGTGCGACGTGAAGCGGCGTACGCTTTGTCCAGCAGGCCAGACGTGGGCACGTCGGCGTGGGCGGGGTCGGCGACGTAGCGCAGCGCGTCGGCGAAGGCCAGCTTCATGGCCTCGATCTGCAGGTGGTAGCTCTCGACCGACTCGCGTGGATAGGTCGCGAGGTCGAAGCCTTCCAGGATGTTGAGCGCGCCCAGCGCGGCCACGCCCTGGCCGTTCGGCGGGATCTCCCACACGTCGTAGCCTCGGTACGAGGTCGAGATGGGGTCGACCCAGGTGCTCTCGTGCGCGGCGAGGTCGGCGCGCGTGAGGTAGCCGCCCGTCGCGGACGCGAAGTCGGCGATGCGACCCGCGAGGTCGCCGTGGTAGAAGTCGTTCGCGTTGCTGGCAGCGATGGCGCGCAGCGTAGCCCCATGGTCGGGCAGACGGACCACCGCGCCGGGACGCGGCCCCTTTCCCTCGGGGGCGAAGGTCTCGAACCAGCCCTCGAACTCCTCGCCGCCGCGACCTCCTCCGTAGATGCCGGCGGCGCGCTCCCAGCGGTCACGGGTGACCGGGCCGGGCGGGAAACCCTCCTCGGCATAGGTGATGGCCGGCGCGCAGACGTCGGCAAAGGACGCTTTGCCAAAGCGCGCGTGCAGGTCGCGCCAGAGCGCGGGCGCTCCAGGCACGGTCACGGGCAGCCAGCCACGCGTGGGCACGGCGTCCAAGCCCAGCCGCGCGAAGAGGTCGGGCGTGTGCGTGGCGGGAGCCCGGCCCGAGCCGTTGAGGCCGTGCAACGTCTGACCATCCCAGACGAGGGCGAAGGCATCGCCGCCGATGCCGTTGGAGGTCGGCTCGAGCACCGTCAAGGCAATGGCCGTGGCGATGGCCGCGTCCACGGCGTTGCCGCCCGCGCGCAAGACGGAGAGGCCAGCCTGCGCCGCCAATGGCTCCGTCGTGCTCACCACGCCGCGTGCGGCAAGCACGGGAAATCGTCGCGAGGCGTAGGGGTATCCTACGTCGGCGGCCGTGTACCGCGCCGCGTCTCGTTCGCCGGTCGTCATCGTCTTCCCCTTCACTCTCATGTCACACCTATCGTTTCCACAATGTAGCATAGGAACAGAAGGATCGGGGGCGCCCCAGGCGCGGTCGGGTGTACCCCAAAAAAGTGAACTCAGGCAGACCGGGCGCGTGGCGGGAGGAAGGGGCGCTGCTGGCGCAGCGGCGTCGGACGCGGACGGGGCGCCAGCGCGGGCAGTGCGGGGGACGGCGCGACCGGCGGTACGCTGGTCGGCGGCGCGGGCGGTGCCGGCGACGAGATGGTCGCCACGGAGAGTGCGGCGGGTCGCGGACGGGGAAGAACGTGCAGATAGGGCGCGCGTCGCTGCGGCTGGGTCTGCCAGAAGCTGTCCCAGCGGCCGGAGCGGTGCAGGGCGCGCAAGCTGGCTACGGCTTGGACGCCGGCCCTGCTCCAGCGCATCCCCGCCCCCTTCGCCCGCGCCGTGATCAGGACCTTGCAGGTGCTCTCCACCGCGCCCGACCCGATGGGCAACTGCCGCGCCACGAAGCGCGGATAGTCTAGGCGCGCTGCATGCGTGGTGACGTAGCCGATGGCGACGCGCACGACCTCCGCAGCCACATCCGTCTCCGGCGTCAGAGCTGCCAACGCCTCCAGGACGGGCGCGGCTCCCTGCTCATACAAGCAATCTTTGAGGGGTTGCACCCAACGGGCAGCCCTTGCGCTCCCCGCCCCAAAGACGGCGTTGCCCACCTCCCAGAGGTACTCATAGGCGTGGTAGATGTCCACGATCTCGACCACCTCGACGCCGCGTACGCCCAGGAAGTGCCGGGCGCGGTGCCAGATCCACTCCGCGCCGTCACCGAGCATGACCACGGTCCGCACCACCGCTGTCCCCCACCCGCGTCGGCAGGCCTCGGCGTAGACCCGCCACCAGAACGTCTCGGCCTCCTCGCCCCCGGCGCAATAACTCGCCGTGCCCCAGGCCAGGTGCGTGCGCCCTGTTTCGGCATCGACCCGCAGCCCCGGCCCCAGCGATGCGCATGTGCCCACCTTCATTTCGTGCCAGCCATCTCGATGGGGGACATGGACGCCGTCCACCGCGACGGCTAGCACGTCCGTGTGGATCGGCGCCGTTGCCGTGATCAGTCGGCCCTGCCGCACGGCGTCCATGTCGGCCTGCTGATCGGCTTCGGCGACCGCGCCGAGGCCTTCCGTGTCGCGCCGCGCCGTTTCGTCGGCGACGGTCGTCCCCAGCACCTCCCGCGCCGCGTCCATCGCCGTCTCAAAGGACGTGTCGATGCTCAGGCGGCACACCACCCGCGCGAGCGTCGGCGAGAGCGTCCCTGGACCGAGCCCAATGCGCACATCAAGTGGCGCTTGTCCACACCGGCACGCGTCGCACAGGTCGTAGGCCCGCGCGATAGTATAGTCGCCCACCACACCCTGGATGTGGCGCGTGCGCGCCCGGTCCACGCGGCGCATCGGCCCCGCGCAGTGCGGGCAGGGCAGCCGCTCTCGGCCCTCGCCTGCCGCCCGTCCTGCCAACACCCGCTCCACCACCTGCCCCAAGACCGCCCGCCCCACCGCTTGCAGCCGCCGTTCCAGGCCTGCCAGATCATCCGTGCTCATCTCCGCTGCCACCGCGCGCAACGCCGCCTCGAACAGCACCCCCACCTCGTGTATGCTGTCCTCGGACAGATCCATGCTGTCCATCGGTATCCTCCGCCGGGCACGCTAGGGGCGTCTTCCGCGCCCGTGCCCACTCGGAGGGTACCGCTTTTTCCGTCGCCTCACTTTTTTGGGGTACACCCGGCGCGGTCCGACGATGAGAAAGCAGAAAGGAAGCGCTATGCCGCTCGATCCACAGGCAAAGACGTACCTCGCGCCATACGACAGCATGATCCACGGCTTTTTCAACCGCTCCGCCGTGCTGGATCGCGCCAAAGACGCGATCGAGCAAGCGACGGCGGCGCTGCGCGCGGCGTTCGCGAAAGGGCTGGGACAGGATGTATAACGTGTTTAGGAACGGCGCGCTCGGCGGCGTCCTGTTGGCGGGCGCCGTTGCACTCGGGTGCGGGAACCTACACGCAGACACGACGACGGGGGCGCCGCCGAGCTTTACGAAGCCGTCATCGCCGCCCAACTCGATAGGGGCGGTCGCGCCGCGTTGGCTGACCTACGACGCCCATAAGCGTCAGGCCGTGCTGACGCTGATCGCCGGCGACGGCAATGCGCTGGGTGGCTTCAACTTCAACGACAAGGGCAAAGGTAAGATGGAGGTGGATATCCCGCGCGGCTACCGCGTCGTCGTCCACTTCGCCAACCACGGCGCGTATCCCCATAGCGTCGTGGTCACGCCCTACGCCCTTAAAGACGATCCCCGCTACCAGGAGAGCGCGTACCCCAGCGCGTTCAAGGGGTCGGCTTCGCCGGACAGCACGATCGGCATCGAGAGCGGCCACGCCGTGGAGACGATCGTGTTCGTCGCCGGTAAGGTCGGACGCTACGCGATCGTCTGCGGCGTCTCTGGCCACGAGTCGGCCGGCATGTGGGACGTTTTGAAGGTCATGGCCGGCGGGACGCCCTCGTACAAGGGCTGACCGCGCGATAAAAACAAAGAGAGGGGACCGGCAGCTAATGCTGCCGGTCCCCTCTCTCGTCTATCACGCGCGGCGTACATCGCCGCGCGCGACGACGACTACATGCTCATGCCGACGACGCCGCAGGCCATGACCTTGAACTGCGAGGCCGGGACGAGGCCAGGGCCGGTGTGGACGTTGATGTAGAGGGGCTTGGCCGTATACGAGCCCGTGAACGACGTCTTAGCATTCATGACGCCGCTGCCGTTGGCCTCGGTCATCATGCCCATACCGCTGACCGGATGGAACGTGTACAGAACTGCGCCGTTCGCGGAGCAGCTCGCGCCCAGATGGATGTGCGCCGGGTGGACCGTCATCGGCTTGAGGCCGGAGACGTGCAACAGCACGGTGGTCGTCTTGGTAGCCGAGTTGTACGTGAATTTGGCCGTACCGGTGACGTGCGACCCGTTTTTCGAACCGAGCATGATCGTCTCGGTGCTGCTTTTAGGAGCGTGCGCAGCGTGCGCCGTGCCTGAGACCAATGTGCTGACGGCGACGGCCCCCACTGTTGCGATGGCGAGAATACTCTTTATCATAAAATACGATCTCCTTGCGTACTATCTATACCGGGATGTATATGCTCACCCCACGGTAGTGTACCTGTGCAACGTAAATATGCTATGAACGATGTGTTGCAGCACTACAGGCTACGCTTTATCGCCAGCAAGATGTCCACGCAGCTCACGCGAGAGTTCGAGCAGTTTCTCCTTCTCATAGAGGCGGGCGCCGGAGGCGTCGAGGAGGACGGGTACGCCGTAGCGGTCTTCGTAGAGGCGGCGCAGGCCGCCAGCGCGGTGCTGGCCGAAACGCAGCAGGACGCCCTCGCTCGCCGTCGCCGCGCGGTCGTCGTCCATCTCGATGTGGCCGCAGACGAGCACGAGCGCGTTGTAGGACAGAACCGCGTGCTCCAGGTGTGCCGCCCGCGTCTCAAGCGCCGCGTCGAAGCGGCGCCACTCGTCCACGCGCTCGTCCTGGTTCCCGTCCATACCTCGCCTCCCTGCTTTTCTTTTCATGATAGACGACAAAGGGGCGAAGACCCACGATAGGTCTTTGCCCCCTTGCTGGAACGGTCGGACGCGGGAAAACGACGCGGCGCTGCCGGTCGGGTCGGGTCGGCGGCGAGCTACGCCTTGGCTGCCGGCAAGATTACGACGCGCAGGGCCGTAACGGTCGTCTTGTCAGCGCTTAGAGGTCCCTGGGCGATGACGCGGCTGCCCGCGGCGATCGAACCGAACGTAGCGGTCTTCTTGGGATGGCGGACGTAGACGTACGTCGTGGTCGGCGTCGTATCGACCGTGTACGACTTGCCGAAGGCGCCCGTGAGGGTCAGGGTCGTGCCGTTGATGGCCGAGACCTTGCCGGCGCGGGCGGGCACGGCGATGACGATGCGGCGCGCGGCGATCGTGTTCGTGGACGTGCGTGGGCCACGCACGCGGATGAACGAGTCGGGCGTGATCGCGGTGATCGAGACGGGCGAGCCGGCTTCCAAGATGGTCGTGGTCGTCGAGACAGTGACCGTGAACGGCGTGCCGGCGCGGTTGACGGCGCTGATCGTCGTACCGTTCAGCGCCGTTACGTCGAGCAGCACGCCCAGGGCGCGGGCCAGGCGGGCGCGCTTGACCAGAAGGGCGCGCTTCGCGGCACGGGCGCGCTTCGCGGCGCGGTTGTTGTGTCCGTGCCCCGCGGCGACGTGCGAGCCAGCGGGACCGGCGGCATGGACGAGCGCGGCTCCGGCGCCGCTAAAAACGGTCGTCCCGGCGACGACGGCGGCTAGTAGAACTGAACGAAACATATCATTCTCCTCGCGTGTAAACGCTGTTGCTTTGCTGGACTCACTGCGCGCCGTGAGCTCCCATCACTATCGTAGAGCGTAGATGTTGCCGCGATATCGTCGCGTTGTTGTCAGATTGTAAACAAACGGCAAGCGTTTGTCAGAAGCCCTGGCGATAGGCCAGCGGCGCGCCAGCACAACGCGCGCCAGGTTATCCCCCAAAGTTATCCACAGCTTTTAAGCGTTATCCACATTTATGTTGACTAATGTAGAACATGCGTGCTAGCATCGGGTCGTGAAACAGCTTTTCCCCTGTGAATAACTGCTTGGCAAAAGTCGTGGACAACTCGGTGAGAGCGGTGGATAGGGCGCGGATAAGAACGGGATAACTAGGGAAAAGGGGGGGTGGACCGCCGTCCACACGGTCTCATCACTGTCCACATCGCGTGCGGATAAGTCCCGCGAGGCGCTTTGCGTCACCGTATGCCGCGGTGTTAGGATTGCGACCATCTTACATTCGAGGAGGACGCATGCTCGACCAATCCCTGCCGGCGACTAGCGAAACCCCCCAGACTTTTCGTACGTTCATTACTGGACCACAGAATGCTCTGGCCTACAACGCGGCCCTCACGGTCGCGCGGACCCCTGGAAACGTCTACAATCCCCTGTACATCAGCGGCCCCGCGGGCCTCGGCAAAACCCATCTGCTGCGCGCAATCGCCTCCTACCTCACCCCGCGCCTCGGCGGCGCCGAGGTGATCGTGATCAGCGGCGACACATTCTCGCAAGACTTCGTCTCGCACCTGCGGCGCGGCCACATGATGGCCTTCCGGCGGCGCTATCGCCGGGCCGGAGCGATCTTGCTCGACGGCGTCGCCGTCATGGCCGGGCGTGAGACGGCGGCGGAAGAACTCGTGCATACGCTGGACGCGCTGCGCGAAGCAAACCGCCAGATCGTGCTGGCCGACGAGCAGCGACCAGGCGCGATGCGCGGCCTGCCCGAAAGGCTGCGTTCGCGCCTCGGAGCCAGCCTGATCGCTCTGGTGGGGCAACCCGACGAGGCGACACGTCTAGCCATTTTACGCCAGAAGGCCGCGCAATGGGATATCGCGGCTCCTGAGGACGCGCTCATCGTCCTCGCCGCGCGCATCCGGGGGTCGGCGCGCGATCTGGAGTCCGCCCTGGCGCGCTACAGCGCCGAGGCGGCCGAGCGCGGCGACGCCTCGGCGGCCTTGGCCATCCAGGTAGCCGGGGAGATCAACCGCGCTGGTCGCCAGCCGCGCGGCCGCGCGCAGGTCGACGCCGTCCTGACCGCCGTCTGCGACTACTACGGGCTGCCCCGCCAGACGTTGCTCTCGAAGAGCCGCGAGATGACCGTGGCGCAGGCGCGCCAGGTGGCGATGTATCTGCTGCGCGAGGACGCCGGGCTGACCGCGACGCAGGTCGGCCTGGAACTGGGGCGCGACCACTCCACGGTGCTGCACGGGCACGCGCGCGTCGCCGCCGCCCTCGACGGCTCCGACACGATCATGACGATGGTGCTGGAGAGCATCCGCAAGACCGTGTTGCAGTCGCCGCGCCGCGACACGGCGTAAGAGACAGACAGGCCGGCGTTCTCGTCGCGCCGGCCTTCGTAGGAGACCACGATGGTAGAACGACTGTCTTCCCTAGATAATACGCGGACGGGAGGCGGAAAGCCCCGCGCCGCCCCTTCTCTACCGCTCCTCGACGTAGTAGACCTGTGGACAGTTGGCCGCCGCGCGGCAAGCCAGGTAGCCGCCGAAAGCGGTGGAGCGCGCATAGACGATGGCCGCGCGGCCGCTGACCGGATCGAGCGCGAGGCCCAGCAGATCGAGCAACTGGCGGTCTGTGTAGGAACACCCGTCGCCGTGCGCGCAGACCGGCCCGTGATGCACCACGTCCGTGGCGAAGGCGTGCGCGAAGGTAGCGCCGCTATCGCGAGACTCGGCAAAGGCGACGCGCCAGGCCGCCTGGGGAGACGCGCCGTTCGCCGTCGTCGCGCTGTACCAGGCCAGGGCCACGTGCCCGGCGGCGCCCGCGGCGATCCACGGGAGCACGTTGTTCCGGGGTGCGCCCGCCGTGCCCGCATCGACCGAGATGGGGGTAGACCACGAGACGCCGCTGTCGCGCGAGAAAGACAGCACGACGTGGGCGCCCGTCGACCAGGAGGCGTAGACGGTTCCCGCCGCGTCGACGGCCATCACGGGCCAGAAATAAGCGTCGCCTTGCCCCGGCGCCATAACGGCGACGACGGAGGAGCGCCAGGTGCGTCCACCGTCGTGTGAACTCGTGCTGTAGAGCCTGAGGCCATCGTCGTAGGGGAGGTAGAGCGCAGCGGTTCGCCGGTCCGCCACGAGCGTCCCGGCAAGGCTCGACGTGCCGCCTCCCTCGAGGCCGGCCACGGGATCGGCCGCTGCCCCCCACGTCTTTCCCCCGTCGAGCGAGCGGCGCACCGCGACCGTGGGGCCGCCGTACGCAAGGTAGACCGTGGAGCGGCCATAAGCGGCGAGCCAGGGCCGGTCGCGTCCTGAAGGCGCTAGAGAAGGGTAAACAGTACACAGGGAGAAACTGGCGCTGGTAGGACCGCCGGGACACGCTGTCGTACCGATTAGATGCGTATGCGACAACGTGGCCACGTAGAGATTCGCCGGCGCCAACGTTGTGGGAGGGAGGCTCACCGCGAGCGCTACGTCGTCGCCGCCGCGGCCGCCATCGGGTTGCCCCACGAAACGCGGAGGCGTGACGCCGAAGCGTCCGCGCCAGAGCGCCGTGCCGTGGTGCAGGTGGAGCGCCGCGACCCAGACCGTCCCGTCCGAGGCTATGACCACGGCGGGCTCGTCGTCAGGCAGCGGCTGCCCGGCGTACTCCGGGTCAGCAGCCGGGTAGCGCAGTGGGTCGAGCAGATGCACGCTGGAGCCGAAGGTCGGGGCGGCACGAGAGGAGTGGGGCGGAGCGACCTTTCCAGGGATAAGCGAACGTCGAGAAGACCCTATCTCATGCACGCTCGAACCGTGAGGCTTCGACGGAGAGGCAGAAAGGACGGCGGCGACGAGAAGGGCGGCGTAAAAAAAGCGGCGCATCCGGCGCTGGTGCTCCTAATCGGGGACGGCAAGACGAAAGCGGGGAACGGCTCTGCCCTACCGTAGCACACCAGGCGCTATAGTCCTCTGACACCAGTGCTCCTCACGCTTGTGACGATCGTGTCCGACACCGTGAAGGATACGCTCCTTATTCACGGCGTCGCGGTACGTCCCGCGCGAAGACAAAAAAGTCCGGTCATCGACGGGAGCGGCCAGCGACGACGTCCGGTGCCCCGTTCCGTCCGCCATCCCCGCCAGCCCCCGTCGATGACCGGTGCGACATCTGATGTCTTCTCTATCATAGGGGCATACCATGAAGTGCGTTTGAGGGTTATATAAAGTTTGTGTAAAGGTGCGTACTACTCTTCGTCGCCCAACCAGACGGTGAGATCCGCCCCGTCGCCGCTCCGCTCGCGCGGACGCGACAACTCCGGCCAGCCCACATAGACGAAAGCGATCAGGTGGCAATCGAGGGGCAGAGCGAACGCCTCTTTTACCAGGGGGTCGTAGGCGGCGTCGCCGGTGCGCCAGATCGCGGCGAGGCCGAGCGCCTCGGCGGCCAACAGCATGTTCTGCACGGCGGCGCCCACGGCGGTCACTTCTTCCACCTCGATCACCCGTGGATCGGGCGAAGGCAGAGCAGCGACGGCGATGACGATCGGCGCGCGCAAGGGCTTGTTCCGTTCTTTCTCTAACATCCGTTCCGCGCGTTCGTCCGTCGGGTCGTCGAGGCGTTCGCGCAGAGACGCGGCCATGGCGGTCCCGAGCGTGGCGCGGGACGATCCGCTCAGGACCAGAAAGCGCCACGGCCGCGTGAGGCGGTGGTTCGGCGCCCAGGTCGCCGCCTCGATCACGCGGGAGATCAGGGCGCGTGGCACGGCGTCGGGCTTGACGCGCCCGTTGCTCGTGCGCGCCTTGAGCGCCGCGAACACAGCTTCCCCTCGTCCCGTCATCTCTATTGCGTCTTGCATTACGGTCTCCATCCCTTTCTTCCATCAGGCTGCCCAGGATAGGATTCTACGGACAGTTCCCGCACCCCGGCGCCGGCGGCAGGCAGGCTCTTCCTCTATCTAGCCGATCTCGTGGAGAGGCACGTCTACCTCAAGCCGGCGCCGGGAAGGCCCTTCCCTTCCTACTCGTGGAAACAGGCGCCGCGCATCGCGGCGGCTATCCGTCTTGAGGCTGACCTTCAGCGCGTGCGGGGGCGTGACCGCGAAAGATCATGCAGGTCGTCGTCGCGTGGCCATAGAGCTTGCCCGCCGCGTCGAGTAGACGCGCCTCGGCCAGAGCCGTCGTCCGTCCCACGTGGATCGTCTTGCCTTCGCAGAGGACGCGGCCCGTCTTCATGGAGAGCGGGCGCAAAAAGTTGACCTTGATCTCCAGCGTGGTGTATCCGGCCCCAGCGGGGAGCGTGGTGTGGATGGCGCAACCCATGGCCGAGTCGAAGAGGGTGCAGGCCAAGCCGCCATGCACCATGCCGATGGGGTTGTAGTGGTACTCGGCGGGCTCGACGGCGAAGACCACACGCCCTTCCTCCACCGTCTCGACCGTGAAATCCATCATGCGGGCGATAGGGGGCGGGGGCAGTTCGCCGCGCACGATGGCGTGCATATAGTCCAGTCCGCTCATCGTCGGGGCCACCGCGGCCCCAATCATCGGATCTTCCCAGGAGAACGTGCGCGTGCGCGCTGCCGGCGCGCTGTCCGCGTCTTGCACCTCCGCCTCCGCCTCGTGCGTCGTCATGACCTCATCCCTTCGCTGCTCCGTCGCGTGCAATAGCCAACGGCAGCATCATACCGCACTAGACATCTCCAGCAACGACGGCCACCATGCCCCCTGCTTAGGACGCTGCGGGAAGGCTGTTGTCTACGGTGGAGCGCGCGTGGTCGAGGCACGTACGCACGTGCAGAGCGACCTGTCGTACAACGGCAGGCTCTATCATGACGGCGTGGTGGTTTCCAGGAACACCACGTACGTTCAGCCCACTGCTCACGAGAGGACGCTAGCCCAAACGGGGATCATCGGGACTAGCCTGTCCGCTATCTTCCGCGTTCGTAGCGTGAAAGAGTCTTGATGCGGTTGTATCCATTAAGACTATCACCCTATCTTTGGCAAAAAGGAACTGCTGACTTATTGTTGCATAGCCTACTGTCTATCCACAAGAGCTTGCGCGCGGCCTCCCTCCCCTAAACCTCTAAAGTGCTCATACTCCAATTTCTTTGTTCTGACCCGGATTCGACGGCGACAGGTTCGCGCGGGGGCGCCTCTTCGACCTCACGAGGACGCGCGTCGGCTACATGGGTGTAGATCTGCGTGGTGGCGATGGAGGAGTGCCCCAGCAGTGTTTGCACGGAGCGCAGATCGGCGCCGCGATTGAGCATGTGCGTGGCGAAGGAGTGGCGCAGCGTGTGCGGCGTCATCTTGGCGATGCCGGCCTGGCGGGCGTAGCCTTTGATGATGAGCCAGAAGCCCTGGCGCGTAAGGCGTTCGCCATGGTGATTGAGGAACAGGGCGTCGTCGTCTTTGGCGCCTGGGGAACCGCCGAGCGCCGGACGTGCTTTGTCGAGGTACGCGACGAGAGCCTCGCGTGCGACGCCCCTGAAGGGCAGCGCGCGTTCCTTGCGCCCCTTGCCCTCGCAACGCAGCAATCCACTCTGGAGGTCCACGTGCGCGAGATCGAGCGACACGAGTTCGCTCACGCGCATGCCCGTGGCATAAAGCAGTTCCAGCATCGCTTTGTCGCGCGCCACGGTCGGCGTGCTCCCGTTGAGTTGCGCCAACAGGCGATCGACCTCGTCGGCGGACGCCGCGCGCGGCAGATACTTATCGACGCGCGGCGAGTCGATGTTCGCGCTCGGGTCGACCGTGGTCACGCCCTCGCGCTGCAGAAAGTGGCAGAACGACTTGACCGCCGCCGTCTTGCGCGCGATCGTGGTCGGCGCGTATCCATGCTCCGTACGCAGATCCAGGATAAAGGCCACAATAGTGCCGCGTTCGCCGAGGTTGTAGGTCACGGGGTCGGCACTCACGAACTTGGCCAACTGCGCCAGATCGTTCTGGTAGGCCGCGATAGTGTTGTTGGAGAAACCACGTTCGGCGCGCAGGTAGGCAATGAAGTCGGGGACGCGCTCGATCATGCGCGGACCTCTGTCCATCCGTCCACCGCGCGCGTGCGCCCGTAAAGCTCCAGACCCGCGCCCAGCACGCCGATAGCGCGCGCGAGCGGCGTCTCATCGAGGACGAAGGCCAGACGCACCTCGGAGCGACCGTGGCCCGGCGTCACGAAGAAGCCTTCCAGCGGAGCGACCATGGTCGTCTCGCCCTCGTGGGCGAAGTCTTCGAGCATCCAACGCGCGAAATCCTCGCCATCGGCGATGGGCAGGTTCAAGATCAGATAGAACGCACCCTGGGGCTTGCTGTAGGTGATAGACGGGATAAGGCTCAGGGCGCGCACGGCGGCGTCGCGCCGGCGCTCGTACTCAAGCGAGAGGGTGGCCGTGTAGGTCAACGGATCGGAGAGCAGGTCCACCAGAGCCAATTGCTCGATCGTCGGCGCGGATAGACGGGCCTGAGCGAAGCGGCCGACCGCGCTCATCACGGCGGCGTTGGCCGAGACGAGGCAGCCTATGCGCGCGCCGCAGGCGTTGAAACGCTTGGATACGGAGTCGATCACGATAGTGCGCTCCATCGCGCCGGGGATCGAGAGCACCGTCGTCTGAGGCAGCCCATCGAAGACCAACTCACGATACACCTCGTCCACGATAAGGAAGAGACCGTGAAGCGCGGCCACGTCGAGCAGCAGACGCAGGTCGTCGGCGCTGTAGACGGCCCCCGTCGGGTTGTTGGGGTTGCAGAGCAAGATCGCCTTGGTGGACGGGGTGATCGCGGCGGCGACGCCTTCGGCGGAGGGCAGCGCGTAGCCGTTCTCGGGCGTCAGCAAGAGCGCGCGCAGCGTCACCCCGGCAGCGGCGGCGAAGCCCATGTAGTTGGTGTACGACGGATCGAAGACCAGGACCTCGTCACCGGGATCGGTCACGGCCATCATGGCGAACAGCACGGCCTCGGACCCACCCACCGTGACCAGAAGCTGCTCGGGCGCGAGATCGACGCCGCACGCTTTGCGGTAGTACGTATGCCACGCGGCCACCGTCTCAGGCAGCCCCTGGGAGGGCGCGTAGGCCAGCGTCCGGCGGTCGAACGCGGCAAGCGCCTGATGCACGGGCGCGGGGGTGGCGAAGTCCGGCTGGCCGATATTGAGGTGGTGAATGTGGACGCCACGCGCGCGCGCCGCGTCGGCGAACGGCGTCAGCTTACGGATGGGCGAGGCCGGGGCCAGGCGGCCGCGCGTCGAAACGGTTAGCTGCCGGGGCGCAGTCGTAGTCGTCACTAAGTCTCCTTATATAGACGTGCCGCGTCAGTTGAAACAGCACTGCCGTCCTCAACCATAGCGATGATTGTGGGGGCTAGAGCAACGGGCTCGACGCCGCTTTCTATAGTTATGGTAAAGATCACCCCTTCTCGCGTCAAGCAGACGTGCGCCTGTCGATCGTACAAACCTCGTATGGCCCGGCTTTGCCGCGGTTCGCGGCTCGTGGCTATACTGGGTACGACGACTAGGCGGTGCGCCCCGCGCACCGCCGCGTACGACATCTTACGCTGGGAGGCGTTTCGCATGGCTATCCGCGACCTCGACCATCTACGCGACCTGCGCGTCGTACCCAACGACCTGCCCGACGACACCGAGGAGAGCATCGTGGGGACCGAATGGCATCAAGAGGCCAACAGCGCTCTCGCCGCCGCTCTTGCCTCGATCGCCGCGCGGCGCGGCGCTTCCTGGGCCGTCTGCGAGGAGGTCGGGCTCTCAGGGCTGTTTCACTTCGACGGACGGCCCTACACACCGCGCCCCGATGTCTTCGTGCTCGCAACCCCTATCGACAATAGTCTGGCCGAGGTCGCCCTCTCGGGGGTCGGGGCGCCGCTGTTGGTGGTGGAGGTCGGCAGTGGAAGCACGCTGACCAACGACCTGGAAGACAAGCGCACCGCTTATGAGGGGGCAGGCGTGCGGGAGTATCTGGTGTTCGACCCGGTAGGCGAGACAGTGACCGGAGGTTTACGCGGCTGGCGGCGCGGAGCAGGCGGCCGGTTCGAGGAGCAGCCCCTTGTCGACGGCGCCTGGCGGAGCAGAGTGCTTGAGGTCTTGTTCACGGTAGACGGCCCGTTCTTACGGGTCCACGATCGTGATGGGCTGCTGCTGCCTCTCGCGCGAGAAGCGCCACTGCGGGCGCTGCGGGCAGAAGAGCAGGTGCGACAGGAAGCCGCGGCGCGGCGACAAGCGCAGGAAGACATGCGCCGTATGGCCGCACGCCTTCAGGAGTTGGAGGCTCTGCTGCACCAGACGAACGATGAGGCGCGCGGGGACGGAGAAGTACGTTAAAGCGTCCGCGTCAGGAGGCGAAGAGGTGGACGGCGACGCGTTCGCCCTTCTCCAGGGAGTCGCGGTCGGGGGGGACGACGAGGAGGCCGTCGGCGTCCACCATCGAACGGATCGAGTTGGAGCCGCCCGGCAGGGGACGCACTACGGAGACGGCGCTCTCGTCGCCGGCATGGTCGAGGCGCACGCGAACGTAGTCTTGACGCCCCATAAGTGAGCCGATTGGCTCGTCCAGCGTGCCGTAGGTCACGGCGCCGCCGGGCAGGCCGGCCTCGCCGAGAGCCTCGACGCCGAGCAAGGTCTCGATGGCGGGACGCACGAAGGTCTCGCAGACGATCATGGCGGTCACGGGGTTGCCGGGCACGCCGACGACGTAGACGCCGTCGACCACGCCCAGCAGCGTGGGCCGGCCTGGACGCATAGCCACGCCGTGGACGACCACGCCGGGGCCGCCCGCCGCCGTGACGGCGCCCGAGGTCAGGTCTTTGAGGCCGACCGACGAACCGCCGGAGACGAGCACGATGTCGCTCTCGCGCAGAGCTTCCTGGAGGGCTTCCAGCACGGCGTCTTCGTCGTCTTTGACGCGCGGGTAGAGGCGTGGGATGCCGCCCCATGCCTCGATCTGCGCGGCCAGCGCATAAGAGTTGGAATCGTAGATCTGGCCGGGACCAAGCGGAACTCCCGGCGTCACCAGTTCGTCGCCTCCCGAGATGACGGCGACGTGGGGACGCGCACGGACGGAGACCTCCGCCACGCCCATCGAGGCGAGAGCGGCGATGTCCCGTGGGCTCAGCCGCCGCCCAGCAGGCAGGACGGTCATGCCCTCCCGCAGGTCGTCGCCCCGACGCACGATGTCGGCGCCGGCACGCGGAGCGACCCCGACGAGGACGGGGCCGCCCGGCTCCGGGCGCGAGGTCCGCTCCACCATCACCATGGCGTCGGCGCCCTCCGGCATCATGGCGCCGGTGGCTACCCAGGCGGCCTCGCCCTGTCCCACGACGATGGTCGCCTGGGCGCCCATCGTCACCATGCCAATAAAGCGGAGGGCGACCGGGGCCGCCGAGGTGGCCTCGACCACATCGGCGGCACGTACCGCATAGCCGTCGACGGCGGAGCGGTCGAACGCCGGCGAGTCAGACGGAGCGACGACGGAGGAGGCCAGCACGCGGCGAGGCGCCGCCGTCAGCGGCGCCTCGTCGATCGGCAGGGACGGAGGACGCCAGGCGTCGAGCGCGCGCGCCCAGGCCGCCGCGGGCGTCAACCAATCGCCCCACGTGCCCTGCGTCGTCGTGCCCGTCGCGCGCGTCTCCATATACGTGCTTACGAGGCGGAGCCGACGGCCTCGCCGGTGGGCGCGGTGTACAGGTCGTCGGCGTCGGCGGGGAACGGCATCGGCGCATAGCCGCGGCCGATCCCGTAGTACTTGAAGCCGAGGTTGCGCAGCGTCTCAGGCTCGTACAGGTTGCGCCCATCGACGAAGACGTCGCCCCGCATACTGGCCTTGACGCGCTTGAGGTCGAGCGCGCGGAACTCCGGCCACTCCGTCACGAGCACCACGGCGTCTGCCTCCTCGGCCGCTTCGTAGGCGTTTGACGCGTAGCTGATAGTGTCGCCGAACATCGCGCGCGCGGTCGTTCCCGCCTGCGAGTCGTAGCCCGCGATCGTGGCGCCGCCCTCGAGAAAAACGCGCGCGAGGTCGATCGAGGGAGCTTCACGCATGTCATCGGTGTTGGGCTTAAAGGCCAGGCCGAGAAAGGCGATGCGCTTGCCCTCAACTGACCCGCCCAGGCCCTCGCGCACTTTGTCGGCCACGGCGGTACGCTGGTCGGCGTTGATCTGCATCACGGCGCGCAGGAGCTGCGGGTGGCAATCGGCGTAGTCAGCCATTTGCGCCAGGGCGCGCACGTCCTTAGGGAAGCAGCTTCCACCGTAGCCGAGACCCGCCTTGAGGAAGTGGCGACCGATGCGCTGGTCGAGGCCCATGCCTTTAGCGACCTGCGCCACGTCGGCCCCGAGCCGCTCACAGATCGAGGCGATCTCGTTGATGAAGCTGACCTTGGTGGCCAGAAAGGCGTTGGATGCGTACTTGATCATCTCGGCCGTGCGCAGGTCGACGGAGATGAAGGGCGCCTGCAGCGCGAGGTAGAGCGACGCGACTTCCTGGACGGCGGCCAGATCGTCGCCGCCGAGCACCACGCGGTCAGGGGCCATGAAGTCGGCCACGGCCGTGCCCTCGGCCACGAACTCGGGGTTCGAGACGACGGAGAACGTCGCCTCATTAAGAGCAGTGCGGCGCAAGATGTCGCCCACCCAGTCGCCCGTCCCGATCGGCACGGTGCTCTTGTTCACGATGACCGTACGACCCTGGAGATGGGCGCCGATGGTCTCGGCGGCGGAGCGGACGTAGCGCAGGTCGGCGCGCCCCTCGGCGTTCGTCGGCGTGCCGACAGCGATAAAAATGACCTCCGCCATCGGGACCGCTTCCGCGTAGTCGAGCGTGAAAGAGAGGCGTCCCGCGGCGACGTTGCGCGTCACCATCTCGCCCAGACCGGGCTCGAAAAACGGCGTCTCGCCGTTGCGCAGCGCGTCGATCTTCTCTTGCGACACGTCGACGCAGACGACGTCGTTTCCTAGCTCGGCGAAACACGCACCCGTCGTCAGACCGACGTATCCCGTTCCCACCACCGCAATGCGTTTCATGTAAAAGCTACCACCCTTATCTCTCTCTTGTCGGGAACGTCTTCCGATCCACTTATTATAGTCGTCGCAAGCCCGTTCTTTCTGAGGGTAAGTCTACCGTAAAGAACGGTTTGATCGTCGTAAGCGGGGCCTGCTGACGCCCTGCGTCGCCAGCGATGGCATGTTATGTCGACAGAAGAGGGGTGGAGACGTAGGGTGGACGCGGATGCACGTGGTTATGCCGGCTCCAACGCGCGCCGCGAGGATCGTGGTTAACATACGTCCCTGAACGATGGACGACCGTTCAACGCGCCGTACCCAATCCCCGCGTCGACTCTGCTGAGACGTACAGCTCGCGGGATCGACACGCACCGCTTGGGAGTCGCCGTTGCGCTGAGCGCGCTGGCGGGGGCGCCGCCCCGGCGAGATAGGCATGATATCCAGGGCAAACGAAGAGGAAGGGGTCGGTCGAATTATCGACCGACCCCTTCGGACGTCGTCCGACGCCATGCGCTATTTGGCGACGGCGACCGGCTCCTTGACCGACGCCGTCTGCGTGGCGGCGAGGGTCTCGGCGATCTTGCCGCTGGTGCGGTAGGCCAGCGCCATGACCGTGACCATAGGATTGGTGCCGGACGAGGTGGGGAAGGCGCTGGCGTCGCCGATCCAGACGCCCTTCACGTCGTGCAGTTCACCGCGCGGGTCGGCCACACTGATCTGGGGATCGGAGCCCATGCGGCACGTCCCCATCTGGTGCGCCGAGAAGACGACCAGCGATCCTGCCTTGGGCTCGACCGAACGCGCCTTGGCGATCAAGGCTTCCAGGTCGTCGCCGCGGTCCCAGCTCGACATGTCTTTGTCCAGGATAAAGATCTTGCGCGCGCCGGCCGCTTCATGGATGCGGATGATCGTCTCCATGCCGTGGCCGATGTTCTTCTTATCGATAGGGTCGGTTACATCGTAGGTGTGCATAGCCTCGCGCGACCCGTCGAGCCGCACTTGTCCGTAGCCGTGGTCGCTGGTGACCGCGATCAGGCCCGCGCCGAAGCGCGCGTCGACCGTCAACTCTTTGTGCTGGCGGCCCGACAACCAGGGAATGGCCGACGACAAGATGCCGGGGCCGTACTGCGGCCCTTCGATCAAGAAGCCCGCGCCCTCGCCCGTGTTGTCGAACTCATCGCAGAGCGAGGCCTGCGGTGCGCCATAGTAGGCTTCCTGCGGCTCGTCGTAGTAGCCGAAGACGACCACGGTCGGGTGCAGGCGCAGGTACTTGCCGACGGCGGGACCGCCGATCTTCGAGCGCAGCAAGATGGCTGGCGACTCCAGCGCGCCCGCCGCTACGACCACCTGCTTGGCCTTGACCGTGAGCGTAGTCTTGGACCCGTCGGCGTTGGTGCAAACGGCCTCGACGCCGGAGGCATGGCCGTCCTCGACCAACACACGCCGCGCCGAACAGTTGACCACGATCTGGGCGTCGTGGTCGAAGGCGTCTTGCAGGTACGTCTTGAGCGTGCCCTGCTTCGAGCCGGACTGGTCGCCGAAGCCCATGTAGCCCGCCGACTTAAACTCGTACGTCGCGGGGTCGGTGTTGCGGATAATGGTCTTATAGCTGTAGCCGAGCTTCTCGGCGCCCTCTTTAAGACGCTTGTGCGGGCCGTTGAGGTCGCTGCACCCGTCGTTGGCCGAGATGCGCTCGAGCACGGCGTCGAGGCAGCGGTCATACGCGGCGGCGTCAAGCCCGTCGAGGCCGAACTCCTTGGCCCACTGCGCGCGAATCCAGGGCTTGGTGCGCAAGCAGTTCGTCCAGTTGACCGTGGAGCCGCCGCCGAGGCAGGCCCCGGCCAGCATGGCCACGTTGTTGTCGGCGGTCGGGACGGGGCCGCCGCGGTAGTACAGCTTCTGATAGCCGCTGATCTCCAACTGGTCGAAATCGGCTTCGTTGAAGTAGCCGCCCGCCTCGAGCACGGTCACGCGGTATCCCTGCGCCGCCAGGACGCCGGCCACGACGCCGCCGCCGGAGCCGGAGCCGATCACGCAGACATCGGCCTCCGTGGTCGCCGTCTCGCCGTCGAAGGTCGTCGGGGTGATGGGCTTGGGCGTTGCCGGCGGCGCGCTGAGCGGGCCAGGAAAGCCGAGCGTGGCCCAGTTAGGGTTCCGGCCGTGCTCGTCGGGCAGCGCATAGGCCATGGTCAAGACCAACTTGATGAAAGAGCCGACGGCGATGGCCGAGGAGTCAGTCCACGAGGCCGCGTCATGGAGCATGGCCTCGCGCTCGGCCTGTGTCTTCGCGGGGTCGTTGAAGCCGTCTTCGTCGAGCGCGTCGAGCAGCGCCTGCAAGCCCATGCGCTGGTGCGGCGGCACGCTCAGCGCCATGTAGAACTCGATCGCCAGGGGGACGTGCATGTCGGATGCTTTGCGCCCCCAGAAGCCGTTCGGGTCGTCGACGCCGTCTAGGGCCGGAAAGACGGTGTCGGCCAGCGTCGTGATCGTCGCGCGCTGCGCGTCGGTCAAACCTTCGTCCATCGTCGTCGCCTCCTTCGCGCCGCTACGCCATCGCTTCTTCGGTCGCGTTGGCGACCTGAATGATCTCGTCGAGCGTCTGCGTACGCGCCTTTTCCACGCGGTCGATGCGCTTCTGGAACTGGCCCATGGCGTACGCCTGGATCTCATCCTGGCTGATGCCGAAGGGAACCTGCTCGAGGTGGCTGTACGCGGCGAAGACCTCGTTGACGACGCCGATGGCCGGCTCCAACAACTCGTTCATACGCTCGTCGATAGCGTTCCAGGCCACGTCTCCGTACTCGGCCATCAGACGCGAGAGGAAGTAGACGGCGAAGGCGATGTGGCGCGACTCGTCGCGTTTGAGGTTGGCGATGATCTGCTGCGTGCCGGGCATGATGTTGTTGCGCGTCAAGCTCAGGTAGGAGCTGTAGTAGCCGGTCTCGGCCAGCACGCCCTCCACGATCATGTTGTAGGTGGCCGACGCGCGCACCTGCGCCTGTGGCGAGGCGTCGGTCTTGAGGCGGTTCATCGCCGCGGGAAGCTCGTCGTAGAAGATCTTCTTATAGCTCGGGGAATGGTAGGCCGAGAGATCGCCGTGGCCCACGGCGACTTCCTTGAACCAGCGGTCGAACGACTCGACGTGCTTGGCTTCTTCCCACAGGAACGAGGTCAAGAAAATCTCCTCTTCCAGACGGCCTTCCTGCGCCACGACCATGATGAGCGGCAGCAGATCGACCGTCACCGACTCCTCACCGGCGACGAAAAGAGCGGTCTGGCGCATCAAGATGTCGCGCTCGTCCGGGGAGAGGGTCTGCCAATCCTTGGCATCCTGGCTGAAGTCGATGTCGGAGGGATTCCAGATGCCCAGCTTCTTGGCCTTCTGGAAAAGCTTCATCGGAGGCAGGTCGTAGTTCAAGCCTCCCGGACGATGCGTGGTAAGGAATGAGCGCTCCTGGGTCTCGGACGAACGTTCGGTCGTGGTCATGATGCGTAGCTCCTTTGCCGAATCTTGTCGCGCCGTGCGTCGGCGTCGATCTCACGTTTTTCCGCGTTCTCCTGGGCCTCCACACCGCGTCTTTAGCCGCGGCGCCAACTGCCTGCGTGGACCTGTCTGCCCCGCATCACCCTCCTTTTCTTGCGCCGGACGAGCGAACGTCCGCGGCGCCGCTCTCCGCCTATTGCGGCCAGTATAGCGGAAGCCGTGCCACCCTGCACTACATGGTTAAAGCCCTCAACCCTGACGACTATACCTTCACGCTGTCCACGCCGCTCGGTCCATTGAGCGTGCATTTGGGAATCACGCGCGCGGCCACGCACCCCGACGTCGCCCTCGTGACCTATCACCCTCACGAGCGCCGCATCGCATCGACGAGGCTCTCCACCCCCCGACGCTCGTGTCCATCGCCGACGCGGAGACGCAACGCATCGGGCCGGAGCGCAACATCTTCGCTCCCGCCTTCGCCCGGCCCGACGGAGCGATCTAACGCCGCGGGGCCATACCCTCCTTCACGGCTCACGTCGACAAAGGACTAGTCGCGCACCTTGACCGGCTAAAGACCAAGGCCGGTGAGCGTGTCTACCGCCAGCCCTCGACGGTCCTGCCTCCGAAGATGACACGGTTCACGTCGTCCGTGAAGGTATAGTAGGGGTGGGCCGGTTCGAGCGCACTGCTCTCATTCAGCGTCTGGAGCTGTGCGGGAGTGAGACTGAGCTCCAGCGAGGCCAGGTTGTCGCGTAGTTGTGTGAGCTTGCTGGCGCCCAGGATGGGCGCGGTGACGCCGGGCCGCGCGGAGGCCCAAGCCAGCGCGACCTGCGCCAGAGGACGGTCGACCTGAGCGGCCACCGTCTTGAGGGCGTCGAGCGTGCGCCAGTGACGGTCGGTGAACTCTCGGAAGGGCTTCCACGTCTCAAAGCGGCCCTGGCCGGTCACGCCGGCGCCCTCACGCTGGTACTTGCCGGAGAGAAAGCCCGAGGCGAGCGGTCCCCATGGCGTGATGCCGAGGCCGCAATCGCGGGCTGCCGGCACGTGTTCGCGCTCGATAGAGCGCTCGATGAGGGAGTACTCGAGCTGCAAGGCAATGGGGCCGGGGACGCCGTGCGCCGAGGCCAGCGCGGACGCTTTGGCCGCGTACCAGGCCGGCACATCCGAGAAGCCGAAGTAGCGGATCTTGCCGGCGCGCACGAGGTCGCCGAACGACTCAAGCACCTCGTCGACGGGCGTGACGAGATCCCAGACGTGCATCCAGTAGAGGTCGACGTAGTCGGTGCGCAGCCGGCGCAGCGAGCCCTCGAGGGCGCGCCGCATGTTCTTGCGGCCGGCTCCGCCGGCGTTCGGGTTGCCCGGTTCACCGCCGTGAAAGGCGAACTTCGTGGCGAGCACGATGCGGTCGCGTAGGCCGCGCTCGGCGATATAGCCGCCTAACAGTTCCTCACTGCGCCCACCGGTGTAGACATCCGCCGTGTCGACGAAGTTGCCGCCGGCCTCGACGTAGGTGTTGAAGACGGCCTCGGAGACCTCGTCGGGCGATCCCCAGCCCTCGGCGCCAAAGGTCATGGCGCCGAGGGCGAGCGGACTGACGACGAGGCCGGAGCGGCCGAGGGTGCGAAAATCGGTAAGGTTCATGGGGTCGTCTTTTCTCCTTATGACTGCTGAAGTGCGGTCCGTCGACGTGCGTCGTCTTCGCGAACGACGGCGTTTAGCGGCTTTCCAGGCGCACCAACGCGGACCGATGCGTGGTCGCGCCCCTCTGTAGAGCGAACGGGGCACGGCGAGGGCATAGGGCGTCTCCGTCGCAGGTGCTGTCTCAGCGTAACGTATGGGAAAGGGACGGAGGGTCGTCTAGCCGGCGAGAGGCGTCCCCGTCTCTCTCCACGAGGCGCCGCTGCCGGCCCCGTGAGGGCTAGGATCGCGCGTTCGCCAGTTGCATGGCGCGCGCTTGACTCCAAAACCCCAACATCCAGCCGGGGTACTCGGCGGGAAGCTTGCTCACGGCATCGAGCGACCGCAACTCCTCCGCGGAGAAGACTACGTCGACGGACCCGAGATTGTCGTTCAACTGCTCGATCTTCTTCGTACCAAGGATGACGCTGGTGACGCGGGGCTGGTGCAAGAGCCAGGCGAGGGCGAGCTGCGCGACGGAAGCCTCCTTCCGTACAGCCATCTCCTTTAATAGGTCGATGATAGCGTAGGCACGATCGACGTCCACGGGCGGGAAAGCCAGGGCCGTGCGGCGGCTGCCTTCAACGCTCTCTTGTTCCCGGCTGTATTTGCCGCTCAGCAGACCTCCCGCCAGGGGACTCCACACGAGCAGGCCGAGTCCTTCGTCCTCCAACATCGGCACGACCTCGCGCTCCAGGTCGCGTCCGGCGATGGTGTAGTAGGCCTGGAGCGAGGCGAATTTGGCTAGCCCGTGAAGGTTGGAGACGCCGAGCGCCTTGGACACCTGCCAGGCCGCCCAGTTGGAGACACCGATGTAGCGGACGAGTCCCTGCCGGACGAGATCGTTCAGGGCTTCGAGGGTCTCCTCAATGGACGTGGCCGGATCGAAGCCGTGAAGCTGATAAAGATCGATGTAGTCTAATTGCAGCCGCTCCAAGCTGGCCTTGACGGCGTCCAGGACGTGGCCGCGCGACGATCCGCGTTGATTCGGCCCCGTACCGACGTCTCCGAACACCTTGGTGGCCACGACGACCTCATCGCGCCTCACCCCTACGTTCTTGAGCGCCTGTCCGGTGATGCGCTCCGACGCGCCATCCGAGTACGCGTCGGCCGTATCAATGACGTTGATCCCTGCCTCGAGGGCGCGCGCGACGACGGCGTCCGCCTCGGCCTGCTCCACCGCGCCCATGGCGCTAAAGGCCCCGCTGGCGCCGAAAGTCATCGTACCGAGGCAGAGTTCCGAGACGAAAAGTCCGGTCGAGCCCAGTTTGTTGTAGCGCATGGTGTGCGGTCTCCATTCTATCGAGTTCTATCGAGTTAAACTAGAAACGACCAGTTGGTTGTTTTACATCACCAGTACAGCAGAACTCGCCCCAAATGTCAACTAACACGTTGGTTTTAATCGATGGGGCGCTCGACTCCGTTCGCCAGATTGTGCCCCGTCGCCGCGGGTCGGCTATAGTCTGAGCCGTACGGCGTGGCGTGTTGACCACCTATCACGAGCAACACCATGAGTCGTGAGCGGTCCCGTGCGGGACCCACGGAGAGCGGCCGCGCGGACAGTAGTGGGGCGGTCAAGAGGGCCGCGGGCGGGCGGGCGGGCGGCCCTGCTGTTCTCGGGGCAGGAGTCGGAGCGATCGGACGGAGGGCGTCAGACACGCCGGCAACGCCGACCGTGCGGGCCGACAGCGGATGGGTTTCTGGTCCCAGGTTCGTCCCAGGATCAATAGAGTACTATCTCATCTGTGGATACAGCGTCATGACGGCCCCGCAAAGGTCATGAGCTCGTCATACTCCTTCCTCGCCCTCAGAAAGAAGAGGGGGTGTCTTGCGATTAAAGAGACCTAACCGGGATTAGTCAGAGCAGATCGCCCCAATGGGGACGCACGCCTTCGCGAACTTCTCCACGACAGACACGACGCAGCCGCGCGTCCCCACGTCGGTTGTGACGATGCACGGAGAAAGATAGACGCAATGCCGCTCCCTACGATCCTTCTCGTCGGTTCAGACCATGCCTACACTGCCGCTCTGCGCCTGACCCTCTCAACGAGGAGCCAGATGCGCGTCGTCGGCGATGTCCACTCCAGCGACGCCGCGGTGCTGGCCGCGCGCCTGCATCCTGACGCCCTCCTGTTGAGAGCCCGCCTCCCTGGCCGGCTCCTCGTGCCCCTCGTGCGGGACCTGCGCGCGGCCAGCCCCGCGAACACGATGGTCGTCATCGCCGCACGGGCCGTGCTCGACGGCGCGACGGTCCGCGCGCTGTTCGAGCGCGGCGTGCGCGGCTGCCTGGCCGAAGAGGACGTTCCTCCCGCAGCTGTTGTAAGCCCCGGTGGAGAAGTGGTTCTTGGGCGCTTTTGATGCGTCTGTGTGAGACCAAAAGTCAAACGTTAAAGGTGAGCACTGAAAAGGTATCTTGCTGAAAAGTCGGGGCGTATACTGAAGTCACGAAGACGACCGAGGGGAGCAGAGGGCAGACATGATGCAGGACGTGGACCTGAACGGGATCGTCGATCCCGACGCACGGCGCATT
>JAABUX010000271.1_pt1 | contig 87453 bp, 71 predicted proteins | sample 5561851 | NCBI WGS metagenome assembly JAABUX01 (sample SAMN10711883, study PRJNA513361) | rock metagenome | isolation source: Antarctica rocks | place: Antarctica: Victoria Land, Richard Nunatak red sandstone | collected 2016-01-03 | reverse complement strand
GTCAGACCTCGCGCAGCAGATACTGAAAGACCCGTACAACTTCGACGTGCGCCGTTCAACGGCATAGTGTATCCCTTTCTGAGAGAGGAGGAACTCGGAGGAATGTTCCTGGGCCACCGCACCTACCGGACGCCGAAAGGCACAAGGGAAAGCAGCATGTGCGGAAAGCGGAGAACGTCCGAAAGCGTTGTAGGATAGGGTGTCTCCGCAAGGCCCGCGTGGCAGGGTGAAAGCTGGATTGCTTGAAGTCTAGGCCTCAGGGGTGCCACGTACACCTAGCGGCAGAACGTTTGACGCCGCTATCCGCCCTCTGCCGACGGGGAAAATCGAGACCCGTTCAAACGGCAACCTTCGGAGGACGGACCGCCGCTCAATGAGAGCGGACAAGAGGCCGAACGGGCCACCTACAACCACGCTATGACGTACACTATGACCGCATAACGGGATCGCCTACAGGCCGCGAGGCCCACGGTGACGGAAGGCCCATAGTAGTCAGCGGACGCTGTAATGGCGTCTACACGGTCCGGGCGGTCGAAACCGGACCACGGCGAAGGGGCATAGGTGACAAAGGTCGTCGGAGATGATGAGGTACGCGAGATGCGGAACGCCGCAACTGTCCTGGCGATCATCCATGAACGCGGCAAGCAAGGGCTCCCCTTGGAAGACATCTATCGGCAACTCTACAATCCACACCTGTATCTCCAGGCGTACGACCGCTTGCGTACCAACAAAGGCGTGCTGACGCCTGGAGTGACGGAAGAAACCATCGACGGCATGTCGCTGCGACGCATCCAACGGATCATCGACGCTCTACGCGCCGAGCGCTACCGGTGGACGCCCGCAAAGCGCGTGTACATTCCCAAACGGAACGGGAAAGTACGCGCTCTTGGCCTCCCGTCATGGTCGGACAAACTGCTGCAAGACGTGATGCGCCAGATCTTGGAGGCATACTACGAGCCGCAGTTCAGCGACCATTCGCATGGCTTCCGCCCGCGCCGGGGCTGCCATACCGCCTTGACGGCGATTAAGCAGCGCTGGTCGGGGACGCGGTGGTTCGTCGAGGGCGACATCTCTCAATGCTTCGACAAGCTCGACCATGGCGTGCTCATGGCCATCCTGAGAGAACACCTTCATGACAACCGCTTCCTGCGGCTCGTAGAGAACATGCTGGCAAGCGGATATCTGGAGGACTGGCGCTGGAATGCGACCTACAGCGGGTCACCGCAAGGGGGCGTCATCAGTCCCGTCCTTTCGAATATCTACTTGGACCGATTGGACACCTTCGTTGAAAGGAGGCTCCTACCATGCTTCAATCGGGGCAAGAAGCGAGCAGCCGACCCGACCTATCAAAAGGTCACATACGCACTTGGTAAAGCGCGCAAGAAGGGGGAGTGGGACCGGGCGCGGGCGCTCGTCAAACGGCGACGCCTCCTGCCCGCAGGAGCCCCCCACGACCCGCACTTCCGTCGTCTAACCTACGTGCGCTATGCGGATGACTTCCTCTTGGGCTTCATCGGCCCCCGGGCCGAAGCCGAGGAGATCAAGGTGCGCTTGCGTGAGTTCCTGCGTGACGACCTCAAGCTCGAACTCTCGGAAGACAAGACGTTGATCACCCACGCCACCAATGAGGCGGCGCACTTCCTCGGCTACGACGTGCGGAGCAATCATGCCGACGACTGCCTCTGCTCTGACGGGCGGCGGAACGTCAACGGCATTATTGGGTTGCACGTGCCCAAGGACGTCATAACGCGCAAACGCGCCGCGTACATGCGCGCGGGCAAACCGATCCACCGGCCGGAACTCGCCCATGAAAGCGATTACAGCATCATGACGCGCTACCAGCAGGAGTATCGGGGCGTGGTCCAGTACTATCTCCTGGCCCACAACGTCGCTGCACTCAGCTACGTCTGCTACACGATGCATGTCTCACTCTTGAAAACCCTTGCCTGTAAACACCGGGCAAAGGCGGTGACGATGGCGCGTCGCTACCGTGCAACCGTCGAGACCGAGTACGGACCTCTCACATGTCTGAAAGTCGTTGTCCCTCGGGGCGACGACAGAAAACCACTCGTCGCCCTCTTCGGCGGTATCCCGTTACGACGTAAGGAGACAGCAATCTTGCGCGACACACTCCCTCATGTGCGGTTCCTCACGCAGCAGACCGACATCGTTAGTCGCCTGTTGGCGGAGGTGTGTGAGATATGCGGACACGAGACGGACTGCGAGGTCCATCACATCCGCAAGCTCGCCGATCTACACAAGACGGGGAGACGAGAGAAACCACTGTGGATGCAACGCATGATCGCGCTGCGCCGCAAAACTCTCGTCGTGTGCGCGCCGTGTCACAGGGCTATCCATAGCGGGAAGCCTTTGGACAGGGCGTGACACGGAAAGTCACTGGAAAGCCGTGTGCGCTGAAAGGCGCATGCACGGTTTGGAGGGAGGCACACGGAAAAGGACGGCAACGTACCTCGCCGGGTGCCTACCCTACTTCCTCTCCACGGGAGTGGGGGCGCGTGAACGGGAGAGCAGCCAGTCACGCGCTCTTACCGCTCGGTTGACCTATCCAGCTCTGGAGAGGCGCCGGGCGCCGAGAGCAGCGCCTCGACGACGGCCAGGGGCGCTTCTTGAAGGTATCCGCCAAGAGCGAGGATGGCCGGCGAGAGCGCCAACACGTCGTCGCACAATCGGCGTATCAGCGCGATCTGTTCGTCCGTCGTCGCAGCTAGTTGAAACGACGATCTAGTCGGGTAGATGAACGGGGCGTCGGCGAGGATCGCCCTCACTTCGGCGATAAGAGGTTCGAGGCCGGCCAACTGCTGATGCACCCGCACGGCGTCGCCGCGTCGCAGCAACTTGACCCCGATGGTGATCATCATCCAGAAAAAGGCGATGCGCTCAGACGCTCTGCCCGCACGCTCGGCCTTGGACAGCGACGGGACCACCTCAAGCGGGATGGACGCCTTCTCGAACAAAAGGCGCGTTCCGGCAGGCCGTGTCGCGCGGCTATAGGGCATGAAGACCCAATCGACAGTCAAGAGCGAGGTATAGACGACGCACGTGAAGCTGCCGCTGTTGGGGGCGTTGTTCTGGTTCTCGTGGACTATGGCGGGCTCGCCAAAAAGCGCGAAGAACGCGCCGCGCTCCGGCGTGGTGTAGCCCGCGAGTTGGCGCGGTCGGGCGCAAAACGTCCGCGCCGCCTCGTCGGTCACCACGATGCGGATATCGACGTCGCTCCAGGAGTCGTCCGTGCCGCGCGCGATGCTGCCCCTAGCCACGCAGCGACGAAGGCCTCATCGTCCATCAATAGAGCGACGAGATCTTCGATAAAGCGGTTGCGTCGGGCGACGCGTTCTTCCAAAAGCATCGAGTTTCTCCCTACAGTTGAGAACGCGTGTCGTGAGTTGAGAACGCGTGTCGTGATGTCCTCTACTCTATACTTTAGGTATGCCCGCACATGATAAAACGCGAGACCGCTCGTAGAGGAGATTGATCGCACATGCAGCAAAGTGTCAACCAAGATCAGTTCGGCGCGCGCGCGCTGCTTTCCTCGGTCCAGGGCGACCTGACCTACTACCGCCTGGAGGCCGTGGTCGAGCGCTTCGGCGCCGACCTTCAGACCCTGCCGGTCACGGTGCGCATCCTTCTCGAAAACCTGCTGCGCCAGGCCGATCGCGGCGTAGCCACGGTGGAGGAAGTGGAGACAGCAGCGCGCTGGACGCCAGGAACCGGGCTCCACGAGCAGTTCCCCTTCTTGCCCGCGCGCGTGGTGATGCAAGACTTCACCGGCGTGCCTGCCGTGGTCGACCTCGCCGCGATGCGCTCCGCCGCCGCGCGTCTGGGCGTCGATCCGGCCAAGATCAACCCGCTCGCCCCGGCAGATCTGGTGATCGACCACTCCGTGCAGGTCGATCAGTTCGGCACGCAATCGGCCTTCGCCGCCAACGTCGATTTCGAGTACGAGCGCAACCGTGAGCGCTACATGCTGCTGCGCTGGGCGCAGCAAGCCTTCGACGAGTTCCGCGTCGTGCCGCCCGGCACCGGCATCGTGCATCAGGTCAACCTGGAGTACCTCTCCGGCGTGGTGGGTACGCGCAACGAGAACGGGACGAGTTTCGTCTTCCCCGACACCCTCGTCGGCACCGACTCGCACACGACCATGATCAACGGCCTGGGCGTGCTCGGCTGGGGCGTCGGCGGCATCGAGGCCGAGGCCGTCCTGCTCGGCCAGCCGCTCTACCTGCTCACGCCCATCGTAGTCGGCTTCCGCTTTCACGGCCGCCTGCCCGAGGGGGCCACGGCGACAGACCTCGTGCTGACCGTGACGCAGATGCTGCGCAAGCACGGCGTGGTGGGCAAGTTCGTAGAGTTCTGCGGGGCTGGTCTCTCCTCGCTGACCCTGGCCGACCGCGCCACCATCTCCAACATGGCCCCCGAGTATGGGGCCACGGCGGCGCTCTTCCCCGTGGACGATGAGACGCTGCGCTACATGCGTATGACCGGTCGCCCGGAGGCGACGATCGCGCTGGCCGAGTCGTATCACAAGACGCAGGGCCTCTTCCGTACCGATGAGACGCCCACGCCGGCCTTCGACGAGATGCTGGAACTCGACCTCTCCACGGTCGAGCCAAGCATGGCTGGCCCGCGCCGCCCGCAAGATCGCGTGGCGCTCGGCAGCGTGCGTGAGTCCTTCGAGACGGCCTACCCCGATGTCGTGGGCAAGAAAGTCGACGCCTCGCCGTCCGCGCGCGCCGGTATGGAGCGCTTCGACAGCGAGGGCGGCACGGTCAATGAAGCGCAGGAGCCGACCGCGCTGCTCGTGACCGGCCCGGAGAAGGCGCCGGCCGTCACCTTTACTATGAACGGCGCCGAGGTCGAGATGGACCATGGCGCGGTCGCTATTGCCTCGATCACGAGTTGCACCAACACCTCCAACCCTGCCGTGATGATCGGTGCGGGGCTGCTGGCCAAGAAAGCCGTCGAGCGCGGCCTCACCGTCAAGCCCTACGTTAAGACGAGCCTTGCTCCCGGTTCACGCGTGGTCACGGAGTACCTGACCGAGGCGGGCCTGCTGCCCTATCTGGAGAAGCTGCACTTTAACGTGGTCGGCTACGGCTGCACGACCTGCATCGGCAACAGCGGTCCTCTCCCCGAAGAGGTGGCCCAGGCGGTGCAGGACAACAACTTGATCGTAGCCTCGGTGCTCTCGGGCAACCGCAACTTCGAGGGGCGCATCCATCCCCAGGTGCGCGCCAGCTACCTGGCGTCACCGCCCCTGGTGGTGGCCTACGCGCTGGCCGGATCGGTCGAGATCGATCTGACCCAGGAGCCGCTCGGCTACGATGAGGGCGGCGCGCCGGTCTACCTCCAGGACGTTTGGCCCTCGCCGGACGAGGTTAAGGCGGTGCTGGAGAGCGCCGTACAGCCGGGCATGTTCGTCGAGAAGTACGGCCAGGTCTTCGAGGGCGACGAGCGCTGGAAGGCCTTGCCCGTGCCAGCCGGCGGCATCTACGCGTGGGACCAGGACTCGACCTACATCCAGGAGCCGCCCTTTTTCCAGAACCTCGCGCCCGAGCCAGGACCGCTCCAAGACATCCACGGCGCGCGCGTGCTGGCTATGTTGGGCGACTCCATTACGACCGACCATATCTCGCCCGCCGGGTCGATCCCGTCCATGGCCCCCGCCGGCCTCTACCTCAAGGAGCACGGCGTGGCGCAGCGCGACTTCAACTCGTACGGGTCGCGCCGCGGCTCACACGACGTGATGGTGCGCGGCACGTTCGGCAACATCCGCCTGCGCAACGAACTCGTCCCCGGTAAGGAAGGGGACTGGACGGCGCACCAGCCCGATGGCGAGGTCATGCGCATCTACGACGCCTCGCAGCAGTACCTGGCCGCCGACGTGCCGCTCGTGGTGGTGGCCGGCAAAGAGTATGGCTCTGGCTCGTCGCGCGACTGGGCGGCCAAGGGCACGATGCTCCTGGGCGTCAAGGCCGTGATCGCGGAGAGCTACGAGCGCATCCACCGCTCCAACCTCGTGGGCATGGGCGTGCTGCCCTTGCAGTTCCTACCGGGAGAGAGTCGCTCGTCGCTCGGCTTGAGCGGGACCGAGGCGTTCGACATCGCGGGCGTCGCCGCCGGCCTGACGCCTGGCCAGAAGGTCGACGTCGTGGTCCATCGCGCCGACGGGTCCGACGTGACGTTCGCGGCGACCGTACGCATCGACTCGCCTATCGAGGTAGAGTACTACCGCCACGGCGGCGTTTTGCAGTACGTCCTGCGCCAACTCGTGGCCCGGAACAAGGATCAGACGCCCGCGTAGCAGAGGCTGGCCGATGCAATGTAGGGGAGGAGGGGCGCCGCGCGGCGTCCCTCCTCCTTTGTACATTCACGTCCGTACAGTTGGGCTTAGCTTTGCTCGATCTCTTCCAACGACGGCGCCACGGCAGCCTTGACCAGCAGCGCGTTGAGGTCGTCCAGGGTGTCTATCTTCGTGATGCGCTCTTCCAACGATGCAGGGACAGCCCCGAACCGTCCTTCCATGATGCGCCGCAGCGTCTCACGTCCAGCTATTAGCCCGGCGGCCCGCTCGTCCTCGCGGCCCATGCGCTCGATGCTCGTCACAAACGCCATCTCTCGTTCCTCCTCGATTGCTGCCAAGTCTTGCCTGAACAACTACTCCTGGTCCGACGGCAGCGCCAGCAGCCAGTCGATCAATTTGAATATCTCCAGGATATCTTCTCTCCCGAGCCCGCGTGCGTAGAGTCGGCGTAGTAACCCTACCTTACGTCGAGTGAGCGACGGACTAGGCCGGCCTGAGTTAGCGGAGACGGCTAGTCTTGATTTGATATACCCTAATCGAGAGAGGGCGTTAGATGACGTGCGATGTGGTATTCGTGGGGGCGACGCAAGCTGAGGTGCGCGCATTCCCGGACGAAGCTCGGAAGCTGGTTGGCTTCGCGCTTTACCGTGCGCAAGAAGGTGCGATGCACCCGAACGTGAAGCCGCTCAAGGGATTGGGCGGTGCAGGGGTATTAGAGATCGTCGCCGATAACGATGGAGACACTTAGCGCACCGTGTACACGGTGCGTTTGACTACGGCTGCCTACGTGCTGCACGCCTTTCAGAAGAAGAGTGCGCACGGCAGCGCTCCGCCGTCCGCACCCCTCCTTTTCCTCTGTTCCCTGGTCCGTGTCAGCGTATGGTGGCGGGCCGGTTGGCCAGCGTCGCGTGCAGCGTCAAGGTCTGTCCGCCGCGATAGATGGAGAGCGCGATCGTCTGGCCCGGCTTGAGCTGACGGATGACGCTCCTGAGGTCGTGGCTTCGGTCGATGGCCTGCCCATCGACCATGGTGATGATGTCGTCGACCTGGAGGCCGGACGTGGCCGCGGGTGTGTTGGGCGCGATAGACATGACCCGCGCACCTGCCGGCGCGTTGTTGAGCGCGGCGCCCGACGCGGCGATCGTTGGAGCGTTGACGCCTAGATAGCCCATGGGCGCCCGCAACAACGACCCGTTAAGGAACGCGCGCACCGTGTTGGAGGCGATGGCGAAGCCCAGCCCCTGGGCTTGATCCGTGCTTGACGAAGAGCCGAAGGGATCCGTCGTGTTCGTCGAGGCCGTGCGCACGACAGCGGTGTTGATGCCGATGATCCTGCCGTTCAGGTCGACCAGAGGGCCGCCGCTGTTGCCATGGTTGATCGCGGCATCGGTCTGGAAGGCGCCGTCGATCGCGCCGCTGTCTTCCTGGATCGAGCGCCCCACGGCGGAGATGATGCCTTTCGTCACGCTGTTGTTGTACGACCCGAGAGGGTTGCCGATGGCCAGCACGGTCTCGCCCGGCACGACCTTTGAGGAGTCTCCGAAAGAGGCGAAGGCCGGGACGGGTGCATCGATGTGGATCACCGCCAGGTCCACGTCGAGGGAGGTATGCACGAGCGTCGCCGGCGCCGTGTTCCCCGACTGCAAGATGACCGTGATGCTCGACTCATTGGCGACAACGTGATTGTTGGTCAAGATGTCGCCCTTGTTGTCGAAGATGACGCCTGAGCCGCTCGCGCTAAAAGAAGCGCCGTTAGAATCTTGTCCCATCACCTGGATCGTGACGACGGCCGGGCTGATCTGCTTGACCACCTGCACCACACGGTCGGCGGTGTCGACGAGGCGCAGCGGCGCATTGGTCGTCGAAGAAGACGTCGTCACCACGCCGGCGGGCTGCGAGGGCACGGGCACGGCGATGGTGGTCGTCGTCGAGGTTGCGTGGCCGACGATGCCGCCAGCGACGCCGCCGCCCAGGGCGCCGAGCAGGAGAGCGCCAAGCACGGCGCTGCGACCAACGCCCCCGGACGTAGCGGCCTGCACCGGACGCACCGGCCCGCTCGACGCGGTATAGAACGCATTAGGCCCCACGTACGTCGGTTCGGTCGGCCCGCTCGCCGCGGGATCGTAGCTAGACGCCGACGACGCGTTCGCTCTACCATCGTAGCTGGACGGCGGCGATGCGTTCGCTCCTCGGTCATAGCTAGCGTGAGGCGCTGACGCATCGGCGCCCTCGGAATTCAAGAAGCCGTCTTGAGAAAACGGCGTGTTGTCTGGCTCCATGTGTGTGCCTGCCTTTCCCTGTCGCTTGGACGACGCTGGGGAGAAATCGTCGTTTCCTTCCTAATCAGCTCCGCGGCGCTGGGCCGTTCTCAATAAGGAGAGGCTCGGCGCTGGCTAGGTCGCCCGCGCGAGCCTACCTCGTTACCTATCGTCATTGTAGAACTCCACACGCATATCTCGCGGAAGGCGCATGGAGACGCCGGGGTCTTTCGCGACCCCCTCTTATCCTGGAGCGTCGGCGCGCCAGAAAATCCAGTTGCGCGGCGGGAACAAAGCCGTCAGCAGCTCTTGAACGTCCGGTGGGAGGTCCAGCGCCTCAAGCGCGGCCTGTGCGCCCTCGGTCCCCAGCAGCAAGGCTAGAAAAAGTTCCTCGGGCAGAACGGCGGCGACGGGTTCGTCGCGACGGGGCGACTCCACGACGACGCGCGCGCCGATCACGCCAAGGACGGCGCCGCCGCGCGTCGGGCCGATGCGTACGCGTACCTCCGCCGAACCGATGGAGCGCGACAAGCGCGTCTCGAGCACGGGGGCCGCGACGCGCAACAACGGCCCTAGATCGATCGCGCGCAGCAACAGGTCCTCTCGTTCGCGCACCCGTGCCTGCCAGTCGAGCCGCTCACGCACCAGCGCACGATAGTCCGCTGGCAAGCCCAGGCGGATGATGGCCGTCTCGTGGGCGGCGCGGTGCAGGTCTTTTAGAAGAGGCGCCCAGACATCCTGTCGGCGCGGCGAGAGCAGCAACTGCGTGACATCCATCTGGCGTCCACGCATCTGCGCCGCGATAAAGCCCGCCAGCACACCCTCCACCTCGGCCACGCGCACGAGGTCGCCATCGAGGTGCAGCGTAGCCAGGCGGCCACGCAACTCCTCGGCATCGTAGAGGACGGACCCCGACCGCGCCCAGTTCGCCGCTTCGTGTAGAGAGAGCAGGGGATCGAGGTCGCGCTCCTCCAACGTGCGTACGACGACCTTGGCGGAGGCTCCGGCGAAGACGGGCCGCGTCTCCTCGATGAAGTCGGGCAGCGCTGCTTGGGTCGCCGGATCGGGCGCCGTGGCAGGGCTGTCCTCCAGGCCGTCGAGCACGTCGGGCGGCAGGTGCAAGACCGTTTCCGTGATCGGCCGCCAGCCCATCCGCGCGAAGATGCTCGTGGTCTGGTGGGTGGGCACGATCGTGGCCGTGAGCACGGCGCCTTCATGTGAAGACGATTGCAACACCTCGGCCAAGAGAGTCGAGGCCAGGCCCCTGCGCGCTGTCGCGGCATGCGTCTTCACGTCGGCGACGACCATGGTGGGGAGGTAGCCGTTGTCCAGCCGCAGCACGCGCGGATACGCGGCCGCGCAGGCGACGATGCGCCCTCCCGTCCAGGCCGTGCGGATTTGATCTGGACTAAACGATGCATCGGCGCTCCACAGCGCGCGCACCATGGCCGGTCGCCGGCCCTCGGTGGCCAGGAGCGCGGCAATCTCGTCCAGGTCGGATGGGCGCGCCGGACGGAACAGCATCTCTACCCTCTCTGTCTCGCCGGCCCCTTATACTACGAAGAGTAGACGGCGCCGGAACACTTTATGACATTATGCATGTTACCGAGTGGCGGCCCTTTCCCGCCGATCGTCGCGCCGACCTCTTCCCCATCGGTCCCGAGGGTCCGCGCGTGGAGACTTACATGACGAGCAGCGAAGACCACGACGGCGCCGTCCTGGCCGGGGACGACGCTCTCGACGCCGTCCTGCAACGCGCCGTGGGCCTGACCCTCGACGCAGTCGAGACGCTGACGACGCCGGACCTCCTCACCGTCGCCTTGTTGGTGGAGGATCTGGACGGAAGCGACGCCGCGCTCGCATTGCTCGACGCACTGGCCGGCCCACAGGCCAAACCTACCCTGCTGGTCCAACGTATAGAGCGTCTGCTCGACGCCGGGCGCTATCCCGAGGCCGTACAGGCGGCGCATGCCGCCCTCGCCACGCATGGCGATGCGCTTTCCCTACGGGGCCTGTTGGTGCGTGCGCTCCTCAACGCCGGAAACATCGACGAAGCGGCGGCGGCGGCGGCGGCGCTGTTGGAGGCGGAGCCCGCGCGCGTCACGTCCCTTCAGTCGGCAGGGCTGGTGGCGCTCAAGCGCCGGGACACGGCTGAGGCGCGCGCCCTTTTCGAGCGCCTCTTGGCGTTGCACCCTCACAGCCCCACGGGCCTGCGCGGACGCGCCCGCACGGCCTTTGTCGAGGGCGATGCCGGCGCCGCGCTCGACGACGCCCTCGGGGCGCTGGAGCACTACCCCGAGAGCGCCCCCGCCGATCTCTTGCGCGAGATAGAGACGTACGCCGGAAAAATCCTCGACGCGACACGACGCGCTCACGTCGTCGCGCTTGTAGACGGTTTGCGCAGCGCACGGATAGAAGGCTGGCCCGCGCGGCGTGAGGCGCTGCGCGCGCGTCTCCAGGAAGAGGCCGCGCGGCGCTCCGGCGTCGGCCCCACGCGTGAGCGGTCGCCACGCGATGAGCCTACGTCCGCACGGACCCCACGCCCGGAGCGCACCCGCGACCGTGCGGCGCGCCCACGGCGCGACGACGGCGACCTGCCGGAGACCGAAGACGCCGCGTCGTTGCCGCCCGCGCCTCCGCCCGACCCCGCCCTGCACGACGCCTTGACCGCGGCGCTGCACGACGCCTTCGGCTACGACGCCTTTAGGGTGGGCCAGGAAGAAACGGTGCAGGCGGTGTTGGCGGGCCACGATGTGCTGGCCGTGATGCCGACCGGCGGCGGCAAGTCGCTCTGCTACCAGCTTCCGGCCTTTCTGCGCGACGGCGTCACGCTGGTTATCTCGCCCCTTATCGCTTTGATGAAGGACCAGGTCGAGTCGCTGCCGCCCGCGCTGCTGGCGCAGACCACCTTCGTCAACTCCTCGTTGGACAGCGCGGAAATGGGGTTGCGCCTGGGCGAGATCGCGGCGGGGCGCTACAAACTCGTCTACGCCGCGCCGGAACGTCTGCGCCAGCGTCCCTTCATCCATGCGCTCGTGCGCGCGGGGGTGCGCCTCGTCGTGATCGACGAGGCGCACTGTCTGAGCATGTGGGGCCACGACTTCCGCCCGGACTACTTGTTCGTGCGCGCGGCGCTCGACGATCTGGGCGGGACGCAGGTGCTGGGCATGACGGCCACGGCCACGCCCGCGATGATGGCCGAGATCGCGGCCAGTCTGGGGCGTCCCCTCCAGACCGTCAACACAGGTGTGCTGCGCGACAACCTCTTTCTAGTAGTCCAGGAGGCCGCCGACGACGACGCGAAGATGCATCTCTTGTTGCCCTTCGTGCAACAGAGGCCCGGCTGCGGCATCGTCTATGCCAACAGCCGCGACCACGTGGAGAAGCTCGAGCGCGCGTTGATGCGCGCGGGCGTGAACGCGCGGGCCTTCCACGCGGGTATGCAGCCCGCCGAACGCGCCGCGCTGCAAGACAAGTTCATGAGCGGCGAAGTGCGTGTGATGGTGGCCACGGTCGCCTTCGGCATGGGCGTGGACAAAGGGGATGTGCGCTTCATCGTCCACTACCACCCGCCGCGCTCGCTCGAAGCCTACTCCCAGGAGTCGGGCCGCGCGGGGCGCGACGGCAAACCCGCCACGTGCGTGCTGCTCTACACGCGCGGCGACCGCTCCATGCTCAAGCGCTGGAGCGGCGAACAGGCAGTAGATCGTGACGGTCTGCGCGCGGCCTACCGCGCGCTGCGCGCGGCCATGCCTCCGCTGTCGCCCGGCGAGGCGGAGACGGGGCTCGTCGACGAGATGAGGCTGCGCGAGTCGCTCGCCGCGGTGGGCCAGAGCGACACGGACGTCCGCGTGGCCCTCTCGCTGTTGGAGAGAGCGGGTCTGCTGGTGCGCGGCCCTAACGTGCCCCACGGCGCGACCATGACTCTGGCTTCGTGGGCGCCCCCTGACAAAGAAGAGGGCACGGAGGAGGACGCCCTGTGGGTTCGGCTGCGCGACCTTGCCCACCTTGAAGAAGGCCGTCCCACGCCGGTCGATCTGGTGGCCCGCGCGCGCGATCTGGGGCTCGACGTGGCCGCGCTCGAAGACGCCCTGCTGCGCTGGCAAGACGACGGATTGTTGGCGTACCGCACCGTGGGACGCTCCATGCAGATCACGCTCGTGCCGCCGCCGTCCGACGTGGCCGCGCGCATGGACTCTATCCTCGACGCGCTCTCGGAGCGTGCATCGCGCCGCCTCTCCGTGCTGAGCGCGTACCTGACCACGACGCACTGCCGCCATACCTTTATCGCCCGCCACTTCGGCCACGACCTGCCCGAGCCGTGCCGCCGCTGCGATGTCTGTCGTCCTGTCGAACTAGCCCCCGCGCCCCTCCTCGGCGGGGAACGCATCGACGACCCGCTGGAAGCGGTCAAGCGCCTCGTGGCCTACGCGCCGCTGTCCTACGGCAAAAAGGGCGTGGTCGAGATCCTCAAGGGCACGCTCACGCGGCGCATGCATGCCGACCGCGTGGCCGGACTCTACGGGTCGTTGGCGCACCTGGGCAAAACGGCCATCGAGCGTGCGGTCGAGCGCCTGCTGGCCGAGGGCGTCATCGTCTCCGAAGCCCACGACGACTTCGCCCTGCTCCGCCCCTCCTCCTCCCCCGACACACCGCTTTAAGGGCTGAACGGGGCCGCGGCGTCGTAGAGTTCGCGGCGGCGTGAGTTTTCCACACTCCGTCCCCACTTTCCCCCACCACCTCCCGTGGCCCCAAAATGCCCTCCGCGTCTTCTCTCACATACCTTTCATGAGCCCGCTCTGCTCAACTCCGGCCAAGTCTCTGCAAAACAGCGAAAATTTGGTCTGGATTAGGGGCTAGTCAGCGAGGAGAAAGCACGCTATAATTGCCCTGGTGTGGATAAATGCGGGGATAAGTGGGGATAAGTGGGGGCAACGGTGGATAACTTCCGGGGTTGGGCATGTTTCTAGGCGAGTACGAGCATAGCCTCGACGCCAAGGGACGCCTGGCTATTCCCGCACGTTTCCGCGCTCTGCTGGGCGAAGGAGCGGTGATGAGCCGCGGCTTCGACGGCTGTCTCGTCATTTATCCCGCCGATGTCTGGCGCACCGTGGCCGAGAAGCTCGATACGCTGACCACGACGCAAGAAGCCGCGCGTCTGGCCAAGCGCTTCGTTTTCGCGGGCGCTAGTGAGTGCGAGTTCGACCGGCAGGGACGCATCCTCGTCCCAGCCTTCCTGCGCACCTACGCGGCGCTGGCCGAGAGCGCGGCCGTCGTCGGCCAGTACAGCCGCATCGAGGTCTGGGACGTTGCGCGCTGGGGAGAGATGAGCGCGCGTGCCGAGGCCGAGAGCGGTCAGATCGCGCAACAACTAGCCGGCCTGGGCCTGGACCTCTAGCACCATGATCCTCCACCCCTCCCCCTCCGAACTGGCCGAGACCCTGGAGCCCGTGCTCGAGAAATCGACACGTGGCCGTGGTCGCCGCGCGCATGAGAGGCGCGAGCGTGTCGGAGCGCGCCCCGCCGTGAAGCCAGAGGCCCCGGACGACGAGGAAGGCTCGTCCGACCGGCACGTGCCCGTCCTCTACGAGGAGGTGCTAGCCGGCCTGGCGCCGCACGCTGGCGGCCTCTACGTCGACGGCACCGCCGGGCGCGGCGGCCACGCGGAAGGCGTCTTGACGCGGAGCGCCCCCGACGGGCGCCTCCTGGCGCTCGACGCCGACCCTGTCGCGGTCGAGGCGGTCAGGGAGCGTCTGGCGCCCTTCGGGGACCGCGCGACGGTGCTGCACGCCAACTTCCGCGACCTCACCACGGCGACGCGAGCGCACGGTTGGACGGCGGTCGACGGCATCCTGCTCGATCTCGGCCTAAGTTCGCCGCAACTAGCTCTGCCCGAGCGCGGCTTCTCTTTTCACACGGATGGACCGCTCGATATGCGCTTCGACACGACCGGTCCGGTCATGGCGGCGGACCTCGTGGCCTCGCTCAGCGAAGATGAGCTTAGCGCGCTATTCTATATGTATGGAGAAGAGCCGCGTTCGCGGCGCATAGCGCACGCCATCGTCGTCGCGCGAGAACACGGGGCTCTAACGACAACGGTGCAGCTGGCCGCACTCGTCGAGAAGGCGATCGGCCGGCGCGGCGCGACCCACCCGGCGACCCGGATCTTCCAGGCCTTACGCATCAAGGTCAACGCGGAACTCGACGTCTTAGAGGCGACGCTTCCACAAGCGGCAGCGCTGCTCCGGCCCGGCGGCCGCCTCGCGGTCATCGCCTTTCATTCGCTTGAAGACCGTCTGGTCAAACGTTTCCTTCAGGGGGAGATGGCGACATGCGTCTGTCCTATTTCACAGCCCGTCTGCACCTGCGCGCAGCATCCCACGCTGCGCGCCGTCTCGCGGGGGGCGACGATGGCCGGGGACGACGAAGTGAGCCGGAACAGGCGATCGCGCAGCGCGCGCCTGCGCGTGGCGGAACGTCTGTGAACCTCGTGAGCCGGTGGGTGCAACGCGCCTGGCGTCTGCTCCAGGGGGCGGCGGAGGCCGTCATGGCGGCGCCCGACCTGCTGGCCTCGGTCGTGGCGGCGCTGCTGCCGCCGCTCCTCCGCGCTGTCGGATATCTGGACGCCTTCGCCTCTCCGGTCGAAGCGCCCCTCTCCCCGTCTTCACGCTATCTTCTGCGCGCTCACGCTCAGGCCCGTTGGCGCGCGACGCCAGGGTGGAGCAGGACGCTGAACGCGTCGTAGGGTCTCCGGCAAGATGAGGTGTGTTTCCCCCGCGGAACGCGCACTCCCGATCGGGCGCCCCTAGAACCATACGCAATAGTTTCTTCTTTCCACCCTCCCTTTTATGCATCCGTTGGCCGCCCCCGTAGGGGCGGCAAGACACGTGACGCTTACCTTGAGTTAAGCCATAATTGCATAAATACGTCGTTATACGACAAAAAGTTGAGGAGAAACAGTCATGGCAGCGAATCCCCGTACCGTGCGTACCGTTCGTTCTCTCACGGCACGGTCGCGACTGCACCGGGTCGCGGTCGCGCAGTCGCGCTCGTTTGGAACGGTCAGCGTGTTCCTGACGGCCACGGTCGTGCTTGGCCTGACCGCGCTGTTCTTCTTGTGGCAGTCGGGGACGGGGCTCAAGAGCGAGTATCAGGTCCAGCATCTCCAAACGTATCTGAGTTCGCTGCAAAGCGATCAGATACAGTTGGAGAGCCATAAGGCCTTGCTCCAGCAGACGAGTCTGCAGTCGGCGGCCAAGTATCACATGAGCCTCTATAACGCTGCCCCCCAACGCGTCATCACGGCGACGCTGCCCGTAGGGGCTTCGTCCGCGGCAAGCGCCCAGGACGCGGCGCCGATGCAGGCGACGATCCGCCTGTCTACCACGAGCACGGCAACGGGATCGTGGGCGCAAGCGCTCTGGACGGCGTTCTATAATGCCTTTCACTAAAAGACGCACGGCGCGATTGACGTTGGTCGAGCATTGGAGAAAAGCGATGCACTGGTCGAGAAAGGAGGGACGATCGGATGTTGCGTAAGATGATCGAGCGTGGGTGGCGTCAAATGGTGCTGCTGGGCTGCCTAGCGGCTTTTTCGGGAACGGTAGTCAGCCACCTTTTCTACTGGCAGGTCGCGGAGCATGCCGCTGTCGCGGCCGAGACACAACGACAGTTCTACAACCAGGAGACGATCAACCCCGCCCCGCGCGGCCTCATCGTCGACGCACGGTATAACGCTTTGGTGACTAACCAGAGCGCCACGCTGGTCGCGGTCGATCCCTATGCTCTGACCGACAGCATCGGCGCGTCGAGAGCGCCTGCGCTGGCGCGGTCGCTCGCCTCTATCCTGCACCTGCCCCTCGCGCAAGTCCAGGCCGCTCTGACGCCGCGCGGCAATATCAAGTACATCCAGATCGCTCCGCAGGTCGACGACGCAAAGATTGCCGCGATCCAGGCATTGGGAAAAAAGTCGTACGGCGGCGCCGATATCTACGGACTTCGGCTCAAGCAGGTCTGGCGGCGCTCGTACCCCAATAACAAGAGCGCCGCCGCGATCCTCGGCTTCGTCGACAGCCGCGGCGTGGGGCGGTACGGCGTAGAGTACCAGTACAACAAGTGGCTTTCCGGGCAGGACGGCATCGAGTGGCCTATCGTCTCCGGCTCCTCGATGCAGCCGCCCCAGCAGCCGCGCCCCGTCAAGCCGGGAGACACGCTGCAGTTGACCATCGACTCCGCCATCCAGGGCCTCGTCGAGCGCAGGCTCATGGCGGCGATCTCCAAGTTCAAGGCCCGCGGCGGGACCGCGATCGTGCTCGACCCGCGCACGGGCGCGATCATGGCCATGGCCTCGCTGCCGTCTTTCGATCCAGCGAACTACCAGGCGACCGCGAACAGCGACCCAACGCTGTTCGCCAACCAGGCCCTCCAGAACTATCCGCCTGGCTCGACCTTCAAGACGATCTCGGTCGCCGCCGGCCTGGACAGCAACAGTTTCAATCTCGATACAACGGTGAACGATACGGGCGCTCTTCTCCGTTATGACAATTGGATTTACAACTGGACTCATGGGACCGGTTGGGGCATAGAGACGCCGGAGAAGATGCTTCAACACTCGGCCAACATAGGCATGGCGCAGTTTGCTGAGATGATCGGGCCCCAGGCGTTCTATACCTACCTCGGCCGCTTCGGTTTTGACATACCCACGGGCGTCGATCTACCGGGAGAGGCGTCAGGCCTGTTGCGCTCTCCATTAAGAGGCGATCACTGGGGGCCGCTGGACCTGCTCGTCAACTCGTACGGCCAGAGCATCGACGTGACGCCCCTGCAATTGGTCGCCGCCGTCGCTTCTCTGGCCAACGGCGGCGCCCGTATGAGGCCGTACATCGTGCAGCGCGTCCTCGACCCCTCGACCAACGCGACGCTCTGGAGCGCCCAGCCGCACGTGGTCAACCATCCCGTGTCTTCGCGGACGGCGGCGACGATGACCGGTCTGCTGCAGCGTTCGGCGGTCGATGGCGAGGCCACCTGCGCGCTGACCGCCGACGAGCCGGTGGCGGCCAAGACGGGCACGTCCTCGATCGACGGGGTCGGCCAGTACGGCCAGAACCTGAGCAAGGGGACGATCGCCTCGCTGATCGGCTACGCGCCGGCGAACGATCCGCGCTTCGTCATGCTGGTCACGCTCGACCGTCCTGATCCGGGCAAGGACGGATTTGGCATCTATGGTTCGGTCGCGGCCGCGCCGGCCTGGCACGACATCGCTCTCGGCCTCTACAAGATCCTCAACATCGCGCCGCAAAGCGGCGTCGCGCCGGGCGCCGATAAGTTGGCCGCCCTCCAGGGTCCGAACGATTGGAACTGTGGCTTTATGTCCCACATCGCGCCATGAGCGGGGTTGAGTCGAGCGGCCTGACGGTCGCCGTGCTGGCCGCGCTGACGGGCGCGACCGTCGAGGTCGTCGCTCCGCCGGGCGCGGCCCCGTCTTTACGGCCCGCGCTCGGGGAGCCCATACGCGCGGCGGCGATCGACTCGCGCCTCGTGGGGGCTGGCGACCTGTTCGTGGCGCTGCCGGGCGCGCGCACGGACGGCGCACGCTTCGCCGCCGATGCGTGCGCGCGCGGCGCCTTCGCGCTGCTGACGCCCGCAGCGCCTACCCCGACGCCGGAGCAGTGGGCCTCGCGCACAGCCCTCGGAGCAGAGCTGCCCGCGCCCGTCGCACTCGTCGTGCCCGACCCTCTTGCCGCGTTGCAAAAAGCGGCGACGGCCTGGCGCGCTTCCTTCCCCGCGGTCACGGTTGTCGGGGTGACGGGATCGGTGGGCAAGACGACGACGCGCGAGGCCATCGCGACGCTTTTGGCCTTGGCCATGCCCGTGCTCGTCTCGCCGCGCTCCTACAACAACGAGATCGGTCTGCCTCTGACTCTGCTCGGTCTGCGCGCGACCCATCGCGCGGCGGTGCTGGAGATGGGCATGTATACGCGCGGCGACATCGCGGCCTTGGCGTCGATGGCCGCGCCGCGCATCGGCGTGGTCACGATGGTCGCGCCGGTGCATCTGGAGACGGCGGGATCGCTCGACGCCATCGCCGCGGGCAAGGCCGAGCTGGTGGAGGCGCTGCCGTCCGGCGGCGTGGCCGTGCTCAACGGCGACGACGCGCGGGTGCGCGCCATGGCCGCCCTGACCGCCGCGCGCGCTGTTTTCTTCGGGCTCGGCGAGGACAACGATTGGCGGGCGACCGCGATCGACGACAAGGGGCTCGACGGCCTCGCCTTCACCCTCGTGCATGGACCCGAGAGCACGCGGGTCGAGACGCCCGTCGTCGGACGCCATCTGCTCTACGCATTGCTGGCGGCCGCGGCCGTGGCCGAGACGGTCGGCCTGACCTTCGGCGACATCGTCGCGGCGCTGCCTGGAGTGCGCTTCGCGGAGCGGCAGCGCATCGTCGCCGCGCCGCGTGGGCGGCTGGTGATCGACGATGCATGGAACGCCTCGCCTCCCTCGATGCTGGCTGCTCTCGATGTCTTGGCCACGATCGACAGACGACGCGTCGCCGTGCTGGGCGAGATGCGCGAGATGGGCGCTGCCAGCGAAGAAGGGCACCGCGTGGTCGGCCGGCGGGCCGGCACGGTCGTGGATGCGCTGGTCACGGTCGGTCCCGGCGGCGCCGTGATGGCGGAGGAGGCCCTCCGCGCCGGCCTCGCGGGCGCGAACGTCGTCCACGTCGCCGGCCGCGAAGACGTGCCCGCCGCGCTGGACGGCTTGCTGCGCGACGACGACGCGGTGCTTGTCAAGGGATCGCGCGCGCTGGCCCTGGAGTCCGTGGTGGACTGGCTGATCGATGCGCGCGCGGAGAATGCTCCTCTTAGAGCGGAGGCGACGGTATGAGCACCGTGGCCTACGGCGGCGCGTTGCTGCTGGGCTCGTGCGCGGCGGCGCTGGCGCTGGGGCGTCCACTGCCCGATCTGCTGCGTCGCCTCGGCGCGGGCAAGACGGTGCGGTCCGATGGCCCGGCCTCGCATCAGATCAAGAGCGGCACGCCCTCGATGGCCGGCCTGTTGTTCGGCGGGGTGACGCTGGGGCTGGGCGCCGTCTTCGTCGCCCCGCGCTACCCGTCGGTCTGGGTGCTGCTAGGGTTGATCGCGGCGGCGGGAGCGCTCGGCTTCGTCGACGATCTCTACTCCTCGGCCCGCTTCAAGCGCGGCGGCCTGCGCGCGCGGGTGAAACTCGTCTGGCTGTTGGGCCTCGCCGGCGTCGCCGTGGCCCTCGCGCAGGTCTTCTTTGGCGCGCACATGGTACGCCTGCCCTTCGCGGGGCCGGTCGATCTCGGACCGTTCTTCTGGCCTCTTGGCGTCCTAGTCATCGTGGCCGCGGCCAACGCGGTCAACCTGACCGATGGTCTGGACGGACTCGCGGGTGGGACGACGGCGATCGCCTTTCTGGCTTACGCGGGCATCGCGTTGGTGCATGGCGACGACGGCGTGGCGCTCTGCCTGCTCATCACGGTCGGTGCGCTGCTCGGCTTCCTCTGGTACAACGTTCACCCCGCGCGCTTCTTCATGGGCGACACGGGGTCGCTGGCCCTGGGCTCCTTGTTGGGCGGGGCCTCGTTGCTCACCGGCGACGTGCTCGTCTTGCCCGTGATTGGCGCGGTCTTCGTGGCCGTGGCCTCCTCGGTGATCTTGCAGGTCGCGTATTTCAAGCGCAGCGGCGGCAAGCGGCTTTTCCGCATGGCCCCCCTGCACCATCACTTTGAGTTGAGCGGCTGGCCGGAGACGCAGATCGTGGGACGCTTCTGGATCGCGGGCGCCATCGCCGCCGCCGCGGGCGTCGCTCTGGCCCTGGCCTAACGATGACGACGACGACGACGGAGCACGTGGGAGACGAGGGGACGCCGATGGAGAAGACGACGGAGGGCGCGAACGCCGCCGTGACGATGACGGCGCGCGCCGGATCGTACGACGGCGCGCGTATCGTGGTGCTTGGCCTGGGCCGCGAGGGGCGCGCCGTCACGCGCGTGTTGGCGTCCGAGGGCGCCCACGTGACGGTGAGCGACCGGCGCGACCGCGCGGCGCTCGACGACGAGATACGCGGGCTAGACGATCTGACCACGGCGGTGCGTTTCGTCCTCGGCGAGCCCGACCCGGCGGCTTCGCTCGGCGCCTGCGACCTCCTGGTGCTCTCGCCCGGCGTCGACAAGCGCCTCCCCCTCGTGCGAGAGGCCGTGCGGCGCGGCGTTCCGCTGTCCAGCGAGACGGCGCTGTTTACGGCGCGTTGCCGTGCCCCCATCGTGGGCGTGACGGGCAGCGCGGGCAAGACGACGACGACGACGCTCGTCGGCGGGATGTTGGGACGGGGACCGCGTCCTGTTTTCGTGGGCGGGAACATCGGGACGCCGCTGCTGGAGCGTCTGGGCGAGATCACGCCCGACGCCGTGGTGGTGCTGGAACTCTCGTCGTTCCAACTGGAGGGGCTGGCCTGGAGCCCGCATGTCGCCGTGGTCACCAACATCACGCCCAACCACCTCGACCGCCACGGCACGATGGAGGAGTACGCGGGCGCGAAGCGCAACGTCATCGCGCATCAGCGCATAGGCGACCTCGCGGTCTTGAATAAAGACGACGAGCGGACCCCGTGGCTGGCCCAAGGGACGCCCGGTCGCGTGCTATACTTTTCCCTGACTGGACCCGTCGACGACGGCGCGTATCTAAGCGCCGACGACGTCGGCGCCGCCGGCGACCGTTGGCTCGTCCTCGCCCGGGACGGCGTCTCGACGCGCCTCTGCCGGGCGTCGGCCCTACGCGTGCCCGGCCTGCACAACATCGCCAACGTCTTGGCCGCGGCGACCGTCGCCGCGGTCCACGCGATTCCACTTTATGACATCAACCAGAGCATCGTCGCCTTCGACGGCGTCGCTCATCGCTTACAAAAAGTCGGGGCCTTCGCGGGCGCGACCTACTACGACGATTCAATCGCCACCGCTCCAGAGCGAACCCTGGCGGCCCTGGCGGCCCTATCCGGCACGCCCACCGTGGTCATCCTCGGCGGGCGCGACAAACACCTTCCCTGGCGCGACCTCGTCCGCATGGCTGTCAACCGGTGCCGTGGAGTCATCTTAATCGGCGAGGCCGCGGGCTTGATCCGCGGCCACCTGGAGTCGGCGCTTCGCGAAGACGTCGGCGACCCCCCGCTCTTAACACTGTCGGCGGTCGTGGATGAAACGACTATGGCGTCCGCGGTCGCGCGGGCCGCGACGATGGCCCAGCCTGGAGACGCCGTGCTCTTAGCGCCCGGCTGCACCAGCTACGATATGTATCGCGATTTTGCCGCGCGGGGCGACGACTTTGCCTTGGCGGTGGGAGGTCTGGCGAAAAATGGTTAAAATGGTCGATCGTGACGACGTGCAATCGATTGGCAAAAGCAAGTCGATCGTTCGTGCGGGCTCCAGTGCAGTGGGGGAATCAGCGCGCGAAGGCCGACGGAACCGTCCCCATCGCGTTGTCCGCGTGGTCGACCGGTCGGCGTTGGCGGGCGCCGAGCGCCGAGCGGCGCCGGGAGGCGAGAAGGTCGTCCGCCAGTCGAGCGCTTTGCAGCGCGCCTTGCTAAAGAAAGGCGCCCGCCATGCCGTGCAGCGACGCCCGCCGCTGCACGAGCGTCTGGCAGCGCGCGTGAAGAGCCGCACCGCGCGCGTCGAGCCGGCGGGGAAGCGGACGTTCGGCGCCCGCCTGCAACGTGGCCTCGTCGTCGTGCGCGAGTCGATCTTGCCCCACGACGAGCGCGACATCGCGGCGCTCGAACAATCGAATGAACCGATCAGAAAGATCGTCGGTGCGGTCGACCTGAGCCTGCTGCTCACCGTGGCCATGCTGCTGGTGATCGGCCTCATTATGGTGTTTAGCTCGTCTATGGTCACGTCGTACCAGAACACCCTTTCGACGGGCTATTATTTCTTTCGTCAGGTGGAGTGGTTTCTCATCGGCATCGTGGGCATGATGGTCGCTCTGCGCGTGGACTATCACCGCTGGCGCGCGCTTGCCGGCGTCGGTCTCGCCGCGTCGATCGTGCTGCTCCTGCTGTTGCACACGCGCCTGGGGGCCAACGTCAATGGCTCGACGCGCTGGCTCGTGGTGGGGAGCTTCCAGATCGGCCAGCCTAGTGAGGTGGCTAAGATGGGGCTGGTGCTCTACGCGGCGCACTGGTTCTCCGGGCAGCGCAAGGATCTCGTCCACTCGCTGCGCGGGTTGGCGCCGTTCGGCCTCGTCATCTTCTTCATTATCGGGCTGGTGCTGACCCAGCCGGACGTGGGCACGACCGCCGTGATCGTGGTCACGCTGGGCATGGTCTACTTCGTGGCGGAGGCGCGCCTACGGCACCTGCTGCTCTTGGCCGTGCTGGCCGTGCTCGCCGTCAAGCTCTACGGGTACTACATTTTGCCGCGCTTTCCCTATCAGGCGGCGCGTTTGAACGCCTTCACGTTGGGATCTGGATACCACGCGAAGCTGGTGCAGCACGCGCTGGGCGCCGGCGGCATCACCGGCGTGGGCCTCGGCAACGGCCAGTCCAAGTTCACGTTGCCCGAGGCCTACACGGACTCGATCTTCGCCATCCTGGGCGAGGAGTTGGGGCTCGTCGGCACGATCGCCGTGGTGTTTGGCTTTCTGTTCCTGGCCTATCGTGGTCTGCGCGCGTCGATCCTGGCGCCCGACGCCTTCGGCAAACTGCTTGCCGCCGGCCTCACCTGCCTCCTAGCGGGTCAGGGCCTGCTCAACATGGCCGTCGTGGCTGGAGCCGTGCCGTTCACGGGGGTGCCGCTTCCCTTTATTTCCTACGGCGGCTCATCGCTCAGCATTTCCATGATCGCCGCCGGCATCTTGCTCAACATCTCGAAAAAATCCGTCGATCTACAAAAGGAGGAAGAACCTGCGCCTGCTCATCTCTGGTGGCGGAACAGGCGGCCACATCTATCCCTCGCTGGTCGTGGCGCGGCGCCTGACGTCAGACGCGCGCCCGTCCCCGTCGGAGCCGCCTCTACCGCCCGCTCCGACCACGGCGTGGCCCGCTCGTCCGACTCCCGTGGCTAACGACGACCGTGGGGCGGGGCGTGCAACGTCCGTTCTCTGCGTGATCGGCCCGCGCCCTCTCGACGAGCGCATCGCCTCGGCCGAGGGCCAGGCTTTCGTCAAGCTCGACGTCGGCGGGGTCAACGGCATGGGACCGTGGCGCGCCACGCTGAACCTGGGCCGCTTCATCGTCGCCGTACCACGCGCCACCGTCATCATGAGGCGCTTCCGCCCGGACGTGGTCATGGTGGGAGGCGGCTACGTCTGCGCCCCCGTGGCCGTGGCTTCCTGGCTGCTGCGCGTGCCGCTCGTGACCCTCTGCGTCGACGTGGCGCCGGGGTGGGCCGTGCGCCTGGCCTCGAGACTCTCCACGCGCGTGGTCACGGCGTTTCCTGAGACGCTGACGACGCTGCCCGTCGCCAAGACGCACGTCACGGGGTATCCCGTGCGCGCCGAGTTTTTAGAGGCCCGACGCGACGCGTCGCGCGTCCGCCTGGGTCTGCCGCGCGACGAGAAGGTGCTGTTGGTCTTCGGCGGGTCGCTTGGCGCGCGCGCCATCAATCGCGCCCTCGCCGCCGCCCTGCCGCGCCTGCTGCCCGTCGCCCACGTGGTCCATGTCATGGGTGGGTCGGACGCCGCCGACCCCGGAGACGACGCGTCATCCTTGCCCGAAGATCTTGCTCCGCGCTACCACCGCTACCGCTTTCTCGACGCGCCGGACATGGCCGCGGCGCTCGCCGCCGCCGACCTCGCCGTCTGTCGCGCGGGCGCCGCGACGCTGGCCGAGTTGCCGGCCACGGGCGCGCCGGCCATCTTGATCCCCGGCGACTTCTCGGCGCAAGAAGACAACGCCTCCTCCATGGAGGCGCGCGGCGCCGCCGCCGTCATCCTCGACCGCGACCTCACCCCCGCGCGCCTCGCCGACGTGGCCTTAGATCTGCTCGGCGACGACACGCGTCTCGCGCGCATGTCCTCCGCCTCTAGGGCGCTGGCCGGGGGCGACGCCGCTGGCCAGATCGCCGCGCTCGTGCGCGAGGTCGCCCATGTCTGACCGCGCCCTCGATCCCGCCATGCTGCTGCCCCCGCCGCCCGCGTCGGTCCACTTCATGGGCCTAGGCGGGATCGGCGTGAGCGGCCTTGCCGCCGTGCTCCTGGAGCGCGGCTACCGCGTCAGCGGGTGCGATCTGGCCACGAGCGCACTCACCGAGAGCCTGCGCGCGCGCGGCGCCGCGGTCTACCAGGGGCACGACCCGGCGCACCTCGTCGGCGTCGATCTGCTCGTCATCACGGCCGCCGTGCCGCCGTCCAACCCAGAGTTTGCCGCGGCGCGCGCGGCTGGTCTCCCCGTGCTCAAGCGCGCCGCCCTGCTCGGCGCCCTGCTGCGTCCTTTGAAGACGATCGTCGTGGCCGGGACGCACGGCAAGACCACTACGAGCGCCCTGATCGCGACCGTCTTGCTTGAAGCGGGCCTGGACCCCACGGCTTTCGTGGGCGGCGAAGTTCCCGCGCTCGGCTCCAACGCACGCGTGGGACGCGGCGCCTGGGCCGTGGCCGAGGGCGATGAGTACGACCGCTCGTTCCTACAGCTACGTCCGCGTGTGGCCGTGGTGACGAACGTGGAGCACGACCACATCGACATCTACAAAGACATGGCCGCGGTCGAGGACGCCTTTACGCGCTTTATCGCGCTGCTCCCGCCCGACGGCGCGCTCATCGTCTGCCGCGACGACCCCGCGGCGCTGCGCCTGAGCGCCTCCGCGCCCTGCCGCGTCGTGACCTATGGGCTCGACGGCCCGGCGGACTGGGCGGCTGCCGACGTGGCGCTGAACGAGGGCGGCGCGCAGTTCACGCTCCGCCGCCGCGACGGTTCGACCCAGCCTGTCCATACGCCGCTCTCAGGTAGGCATAATGTCGCCAACGCCTTGGCGGCCTTGGCGGCGTCCTACGAGGCGGGCGTCTCTCCGGCGACGGTTTCCCACGTCCTCGAGGGCGCTCAGGGGCCGCGCCGGCGCCAGGAGGTCAAGGGCCATGCCTTTGGAGGGGCGCTGATCGTGGACGACTACGCCCACCATCCCACGGAGATCGCGGCGACGCTGGCGGGTCTGCGCGCCCGCTACCCCAACCGGCGCCTGCGTGTGGCTTACCAGCCGCACACCTACTCGCGCACGCGCCTGCTGCTGTCTGAGACGGGCGCGAGCCTGCGCCTGGCCGACGAGGTCGCCGTGACCGAGATCTATGCCGCGCGCGAGACCGACACGCTGGGTGTGTCCGGCCAGGACGTGGTAGCGGCGACCAACGTGGCGGGCGGACATGCCACGCTGACGCCGAGCGTGGCCGACGCGGCGGCATGGCTCTCTCTCGACGCGCGCGCGGACGTGGTGTTGGTGACGATGGGCGCGGGCGACATCTGGCGGGCGGGAGAGACGGTGCGCGCGTGACGCTAGCCCTTTCTCCCGCCCTGTTGGAGGCGCTGCGCGACGTGCTTGGACCCGCGGACGTGCGGCCCGGCGATCCCATGGCGCGCTACACTACGTGGCGCGTGGGCGGCCCCGCCGCCCTGGTGGTCGTGCCCCGCTCCGCCGCCGCGCTGGAGCGTACGGTCGCGCTCGTGGACGCGGCGGGGGCGCCGCGCCTGATGCTGGGCCGTGGGTCGAACGTGCTGGCGGACGACGACGGCATCGACGCGGTGGTCATCGTCAACCGCGCCGACCATACCGCGATCGAGGGCGCGCGCGTAGAAACCGAGAGCGGCGCCTTGCTAAGCGTGTTGGCCCGGCGCAGCGCCGCGGCGGGTCTGGCCGGCCTGGAGTGGTCGCACGACATCCCCGGCTCGGTGGGCGGCGCCGTCGTCAACAACGCGGGCGCCCACGGCTCGACCATCGACGCCGTACTCGTCCGCGCGCGCGTCTTGACCGCCGGGGGCGCGGTGCGCGTGGTCGAGCGCGACGACCTGTGCTTCTCCTATCGCCGCTCCGTGCTGCGCGCGCATAAAGACGATGGCGCGGCGCCGCTTGACCGCCGTTCCTCCAAAGCCAGCACGGCGACAGCGGCGGCCTCGCCTTATGAAGAAGAACTGGCGGGCGCGGTCGTCTTGGGGGCGACCTTTCACCTGACGCCGGCCGACCCAGACGCCGTCCAGGCGCGCTTGGCGGCGGGACGCGCCCACCGCAAGAAGACGCAGCCGTCCGGCGCGAGCGCGGGGTCGGTGTTCAAGAACCCTCCCGGCGACTCAGCCGGACGGCTGATCGAGAGCAGTGGTCTCAAAGGGATGCACCAGGGCGGCGCGTCGATCTCCACGTTGCACGCCAACTTCATCGTCGCCGCGGCGGGCGCCACGGCAGCCGACGTCGTGGCCCTCGTCGCGCTGGCGCGATGGCGCGTGTTCGACGCGCACGGGGTGATCCTTGAGCCGGAAATACAATGCATCTATGCTGATGGGAGCACGGGTCCGCCCATCCTACCGCCACTAAGCAGCATCTAAACGACATCCATATAGAAGGAGATGAGTTCATGACGAAGCCTTTCGTCGCGTCGGGGCCGCGCCGGGGCCGCGGCCAGCCCTCCGCGCGCGGGCGGCAGATGCGCACCTACCGGCGGTGGACATGGCGCGCGTTGTTGCACGCGCCGTTTCCCCAACTGCTGCTGCTCGCCGTGGTGCTTTGTGGTCTCTATATCTTCGGCACGTCGCGTTTGTTCGCGGTGACGAAGGTTGAGGCCGTGGGGCAGCCGAGTCTCACGGGGCTGCTGCGCGCCGAGTGCCGGTGCATCGGCTCCAATATCTTTCTGACCCAGCCGTCCGACATCCGCGCGCGCTTGAACGCCATTCCTTGGATAGACGTCGGTCAGATCTCCGTTCGCCTCCCCAATCGCATCGTGGTGGCGGTCGGCCTGCGGTCTCCCGCCGCGCTCTGGCGCACCACCGTGGCGACCTACACCCTCGACAGCGCGGGCACGGTGCTCTTCGACGTCGATACGCCGCCCGATCAGGTGACGACTATGCCGACCTCGGCGACCGTGCCGTTGATCTTCGCGCCGGCGGACGGCGTGTTGCACAGCGGCGATCGCTCGCCAGAGCGTGCGGTCGCCGTGGAGATGGCGCGCGAGACGCGCGCCGACCTCGCGTCCACCGATAAGGTGATCGCGCCCACGGTCGATTTGTACCAATGGACGCCCTCGCGCGACGCACACGAAGACCTTATCGCGCACAGCCGCATCGGATGGTGGTTCTCGCTCGGGCGCAATGAAGGAGACGATTTACTCAAGCGTCTGACCGCGCTGAGCGTGGCCAATTCGAGCAAGATCATGCACGACCAGCACTGCAACTACGTCGATCTGCGCAACATCGACGCGCGCTTCTACTGCCGCTACGACCTCCATTGGCGCATCCTCTACAAGGCCCTGACCTAAACGCGCCCCCGCCCTTACGACGGAAAAACGATGCCCCACCCGTTCTTGACAGGCCGGCGCCAAAAGCCCTACCATCATCTCAAGAGCGGTGGGCGCTCCAAAAGGAGGGCAGAAAACGTGAAACGAGGTTCTCTGATCGCTATGCATGGGTTTGTCCCATCAACGGCCCTACAGAGACCTCGGGCCGTGTGCTGCCCGGGTCTGGTCGCCCATCTTTACTGCAAGCGGCGCGTCACCGTCTAACGACGTCCGTCGCGCCGAAGAGGCGACTTCAATCAACACTCGTCGATAGACAGGCGCGCGTGAAAGACACGCCGTCGTCGTGACGGTGGACCGTGGGCAGGACGTGACCGCGTCCGTCGAGCGCCCACGGTTTTTTGCGTCAAAACACCCTTGGACCGCGGGCGGAGCGCATCCCCTCGCGGTCTTTTTTATGTTCGCGAGACGATCGGCGAGCTTTTTACGGGCTAGTAAGACGTTCATCAGTGAACGGCCAAGAAAGAGGTGACCTCATGAGTGAGTACGGAACGACCGAGTACGCCGAGAGAACACTAATGAACGAGAAAGACGATCGTAGGAGACAGGAATGTCATCGTATAACTCGAGAGAGCTGGCGGATGAGGATGAGGTCGGGGCGTCGACAGCGGTCCTCGACGAGTTTATCGCGCAGGGCTGGATCACGGGGATTCATCGCCGCGTGAAGTCCGGCAAAGAGGCGACGGTCTACTGTTGTGACGGCGAACCTAAGTCCGGGACCGCTTTGGTCGCGGCCAAGGTCTACCTCACGCGTCAGACGCGCAACTTCAAGAACGACGCCCTGTATCAGGAAGGGCGCTACGTGGGGGATAGCCGCCAACGCCGTGCGATGGAGCGTAAGACCGCCACGGGACGCGAGACGCAGTCGTCGCTCTGGCGGGACCATGAGTATCGCACCCTTAGCCTGCTGCATGAGGTGGGCGCCGATGTGCCGCGCCCGATCGCGGCGGGGGGCAGCGTGATCTTGATGGAGTATTTGGGTGACTTGGAGGCGCCCGCGCCGCCCCTGGCTCAGGTAGACCTGGAGCTTGACGAAGCCTGGCCGCTGTATCGGCGCGTCATGCGCAACGTAGAACTGCTGCTGGCGTGCAACTGCGTCCACGGCGACCTCTCCGCTTACAACATGCTCTACTGGGACGGCGGCGTGACCATCATCGACGTGCCTCAAGCCGTCGATCCGCGCACCAACTCCAATGCGCGTGACCTGCTGGCCCGCGATGTAGAGAACGTCTACCGCTGCTTCGCCCGCTACGGCGTCCGCGCCGATCCCGAGCGCGCCACGCGGGGGCTCTGGACGCGCTTTATGCGGGGCGAGTTGTAGCCCTTTCCCGGCGCCCCCTTCTTCTCATTGGGTGAGGGGACGAAGAAACGGCGTGGGCGGCGTCCGCTACCTGGCGTAGCGGACGCCGTCCACGCCGTGATTCCATAGCGCATCCCGGTCGGCGCCTGCCGTGCTTGTGAGAGGGGGGGCCGAATGCTAAGATACTAAAAGCTAGGCGCAGCAGCCTTATTGAGGAGCACCACTAGACCATGCCTAACGAACGTGTGATCGTCGGGATCGACGTCGGCACCACGAAGGTCTGCACGTTGATCAGCGAGATCGACGAAAACAACACGCTCAACGTGGTTGGCGTCGGCGTCGCCCCGGCGACGGGTTTACGCAAAGGCATCGTCGTCGATATCGACGAGGCCGCCGCCTCTATTCGCGCCTCGATCGAGCGCACCGAGCGCGTCTCGGGATACCGCATCGGCACCGCCCTCGTAGGCATCGCCGGCGAACATATTACGAGCCAGAACAGCCACGGCACCGTGGCTATCTCTCCGCAGTCGCACGAAGTGACGCAGGCCGATGTCGACCGCGCCATCGAGGCCGCGCGCGCCGTGGCCATACCGCACAACCGCGACGTGCTCCACGTCATCCCGCGCGAGTACATCGTGGACGGTGAGGACGGCATCAAAGACCCTTTGGGCATGTCGGGCTACCGTCTGGAAGTGGTGACGCACATCGTCACCGGCGCGATGGCCTCGATCCACAACCTCGAGAAGTGCGTGCAGCGCGCGGGCATCGAGATCGACGACATGGTGCTGGAGCCGATGGCTTCGGGCGAGGCCGTGCTCTCGACGGCGGAGCGTGAGCTGGGCGTGGCCCTCGTCGACATCGGCGGCGGCACGACCGACGTGGCCATCTACGTCAACGGCGGCATCTACCACACCGGCGTCCTGCCGGTCGGCGGAAACCATTTAACCAGCGACATCGCGTACGGCCTGAGCGCACCGCTCGACGTGGCCGAGGAGATCAAGATCGCCTATGGCTCCGCCCTCTCATCGCGCTTGAAAGACAGCGATATGATCGAGATGAAGACGTTCGGCAACTCCGCTGGCGAGAAGATCTCGCGGCGGTACCTCTGCGAGATACTCGAGGCGCGGGCGCGTGAGATGATGACCATGGTCGCCGAGGAGATCCGGCGCTCCGGTTACCGCGGCGTCTTGCCGGCCGGCATCGTGCTCACGGGCGGCTCGTCGCAGTTGGCCGACCTGCCCGACCTAGCGCGTGAGGTGTTGCAGATGCCCGTACGCATGGGCCGGCCGGGCCACATCGGCGGCCTGACCGAAGAGATCAGCGGTCCAGCCTTCGCCACGAGCGTCGGTCTGCTGCTCTGGGGACTCAAAAACTACGACATGGTGAACACGGAGGCCAAGCGCCCCCAACCGGGCAAGAGCACGTCCCTGCTCCAGCGCGTCGCCGCCATCTTCCGCGTCTTCATGCCCGCATCCTCGTAGAGCGTCGCGGCGGGAACGCGAAAGACGCCCTGCGCGTATGGCGGGGGCGTGAAAGGCGTTCTAACGCACGTTGCGGTCACACTGTGGTGGTATACTGCCGGACGTGGATGCCTACTGTAGCGCGTGGCCCTGTCAACAAACAACCAACGACGATTAGGGGAGGCCGTGAGGCATGAATATCCCGTCCATCTCCGAGCACGCGGTCATTAAAGTGGTAGGAGTCGGCGGCGGCGGCTGCAACGCCATCAACCGCATGATTAGTACAGGCATGCAAGAAGTTGAGTTCATTGCCGTCAACACCGACAACCAGGCTCTCTTCGCGTCGTTGGCCCCGATCAAGATCCGCATCGGCGACAAGCTGACCAAGGGGCTTGGCGCCGGCGGCAACCCCGAGGTGGGCCAGAAGTCCGCTCAGGAGACGGCTGAGGAGATTCGTGAGGCGTTGCAAGGCGCGGATATGATCTTCATCACGGCAGGCATGGGCGGCGGCACGGGGACGGGCGCCGCCCCCGTGATCGCCGAGATCGCGCAGGAACTCGGTGCGCTGACGGTCGGCGTCATCACCAAGCCTTTCACCTTCGAGGGCAACCGCCGCCGCCGCATGGCCGACGAAGGCGCCAACGAGCTGAAAGAGAAGGTCGACACCCTCATCACCGTGCCCAACGATCGCCTGCTCCAGCTCGCGGACAAGAAGATGACCATGAACGCCGCCTTCGCCCTGGCCGACGACGTGCTGCGCCAGGGCATCCAGGGCATCTCCGACACCATCACCGTCCCCGGCGTGGTCAACCTGGACTTCGCCGACGTGAAGGCCGTGATGAGCAATGCCGGGTCCGCGCTCATGGCGATCGGACGCGCCTCGGGCGACAACCGCGCGGTCGAGGCCGCGCGTATGGCCGTGGCCTCGCCCCTGCTCGACGTCTCTATCGAGGGCGCCAAGGGCGTGTTGTTCAACATTACCGGCAGCGACTATACGATCTTCGAGGTCAACGAGGCGGCGCAGATCATCCAGGAAGCGGCCGACCCCGACGCCAACATCATCTTCGGCGCCGTGCTCGACGAGTCGATGCAAGGCGACATCCAGATCACGGTCATCGCCACGGGTTTCGACGGGCGTGGCAACCGCGCGCAGCCTGCCGCCACGCGTTCACCGCAGCAACCGCCGGAGATGCCGCAGATCGCGCCGCAACGCCCGCGCCAACCGGAACAGCGCGGCGTCGACCAGTACGATGTGCCCTCGTTCCTACGCAACCGCTCGTAAGAAGTCCCGTCCTCTGACAACGCGTTGGAGCCGGCGTTCTTCGCTACGGTGTCGCACGGCCTATAAGCGGTGTAGATGCCAAGAAACAGGCCGGTCGCTAGCGACCGGCCTGTTTCTTAACTCTCTAGTCGGGGCGAGAGGATTCGAACCTCCGACCTCACGGTCCCGAACCGTGCGCTCTACCAAGCTGAGCCACGCCCCGCGGCGCTCTTAAGGGGAACAGGGGTCAGTATAACTGCTGCGCCATCCCTTTACAAGTACGGGCAGCCGCCCTATACTCACAAACGTACCCTGCTTGTCGGTGTCTAGCCTCCATAGCTCAGATGGATAGAGCGAGCGCGTCCTAAGCGCTGCGTCGGCGGTTCGAGTCCGTCTGGGGGCGCAAAAACATAGACGTCACATACTTTACCGTCCCACTACAGTCTTAAACCCGACCCTACCATCGCTAGAACACGTCAGGGAGTCCATAGCCCGTGGGGCGATCTACTCAAACGCTCATTGCCTTACTGGTCGCCTTCACCGTGCTCATTGCCGTGTTGACGATCGCCGATTCCGGGGGCGCGCCCGTGTCGAGTTCAGCCGCGTTTCCGACGCCCCCGGCCACGATCCGCGCCGCGCCGACGAACATAGCGCCGCCGCGCGCGACAACTATCGGCGCCGCCGTGGCCGCGTCGCCCACGACGCCCGCGACCGCTACGGTCACGGACCCCACCGTGAGCGCGACGGCGGTGAGCGGCACAACCCCAACCGTAACCACTCCGGCGGCGACGGTCGTCCGGGCCACGCCGACAGCGACACCCAGGATCGGCACGGCCGTGCCGACCACGACCGTGACCACGACGCCGAACGCGACGCCGGCCACGGTCGCGCCCTCGGCGACGATCGTGCTGAGCGCGACGTCGACCGCTGTGGGGACGGCGGCGTCCGCGACGGTCACGACGACGTTGCCGAGCAGCGGCCTAGCCATCGCCACGGCGCCGTCCGGCGTCTTTAGCGTGAACAGCCCGCCGCACTACGGCGTGTACTACAACTACATCAACAACACGCCGTATCTCGCCTCGTATGTCCAAACGTTGGACCGGCGCATCGTCGCCCTGACCAACGTCCAGCGCACCGCGCAAGGGCTATCTACTCTCGTCGAGAGCGACAACCTCGACATCATCGCGGCCGCGCGGGCGCAAGACATGATCGCGCGCGGATATTTCAGCCACTACGACCCTACTGGTTCGGTCGACGCGACCGGCCAGCACGCCGCCGCGGTGCAGGAGCTGCTGGCGCGCAACAGCGTGCCCTACGCCGAGGTCGGGGAGAACCTGGTGAACCAATCCGGCGGGTACGCCTTCAACGACGCCACGCCCGCGGAAGTCGTCACTGCGTTCATGCATCACCCGGAGCACCGCGCCAACGTCCTCTACCCGGCGTACACCGCGATAGGCGTGGGCATGGCCTTGCGTCAGGAGGCGGATGGTCTGCGCGTCGTCATCGCCCAGGTCTTCGTGCGTTAAGAACGGACGCCTCTGATCGATCCTCGCGCTGTCTCGGGCGTCGTTGTCGCCGGTTCCGTCAGGGCGCCCCGTCACTCGTGCTTGGGCTTCTGTCGGAAGGGCTATAGAGCCTTTCCCGTAAAACGGCGCCGGTTTCCCGACAGACCTTCTTAGAGGAGGCAAGCGGAACGTTCTCAGCAGTAGGTCATCATAGAGTGACTGTTATACTTAAACGTAGGCAGTCCTAACCGTCGATGAAGGAGGACGATGAACGCCGAACCATTCGATCCCATCACGCCTTCCGCGCTCGAGGCAGCCCTAGAGGAGACGGCGTCAACGCCTACGCCTCCCGCGCCGACCTCGCCGGCCCGCCGTTCGCGCAGTCGTCGCGCGACGACTAGCGCGGCTCAGGATACGTCGTCCCTGTCTGGCGACGATCAAGCTGCCCATAACGCACCCGTCTCTAGCCCTACGCCCGCCCCTGCTACGCCCTCGCGCCGCTCCCGACAGAACGCCTCTCGCGCTTCGATGTCGCCGCTCGACAAAGCAGATGCCGCGACGCCCGCGACGGCGGACGAGGGAGCGCTTCCGGCGCGGTCGAACCGTCGCCGCGGGCGTGGCGCACGCCAGCCAGCCCAAGAAGAGCAGGCGTCGCTGGACGCGAACCAGTCGACGGTTGACCGCGCCCCAGTGGAACCTCTAGCGCCTGAGGACGATCGAGAGGTGGAAGCCTTTGCCTCACCTCCTCTGCCTGACCGAACCGTGGGCGACGGCGACGAGGACGACGAGGCCGACCTCGACGACGCCATCGCCTCCGTGGTCGATCGCGCGCCGGGCGATGAAGACCTCAACGCCGCCGTCTCCACGGCAATTGACGATGCATCCTTTGACGACGGGCCAACCAGCGCCGTGGCGGCAACTTTCGATGACGCCACGTCCGGAGGCGACGAGGCCGAGGAAGCCGTGCCGGCGCCGGGGGCGCGACGCCGGCGTCGCCGCAACCGTGGTGGCCGCTCGACCATGGCCGAGGGCGAGTCCGTCGCCCCCGACGAGGCCCCGTCCTCCGAAGACGAGGTCGCGCCTGTCTTCGCCGCGGTATCCGCGCCAGACCACGCCAAGGAGAGCGCGGCGGACTCGCCCGCGGTGCTGCGTCGCTTCGACCGCGGCGACTGGCGTAGTCGCCTACCTGGCTCCACGGGTAGGCCGTCTCGCTCGGACGCTTTCGCCGCGCGTTTGGCGGCCGCGTCGCCCCGGAATGCAGCGGAAGAGCCGGCCCCGCGTGCGGGGTCGTTCGTAGCGTTCACGGAACCAGTTGCCCCTCCCGCGACGGATACGTCCGTCGTTTCCGCGGCTCCCGGCGCGCGCTTCTCCCGCGAAGCCGGCGCTCCATCGTGGAACGGCGACAGCACGCCGGAGAAGACGACCGACGACCGCCCCAGCCGGTTTAACGACCGGGGCCGCGGACGCGATCGGGACCGCGATCGCGAACGGCCAGCCGCGCTGACGTTCGAGAATACGACACCCCCTATCGACGCGCCCTCCGCTGCTCGACCGGAGCAGCCCGCTCCTGCTAATTCTCCTGTAGTGGCGCCCGCCGCCTTCACGCCCACTCCCGCGTCCACCATCGTCACGCCCTACAGCGCACCGCCGACATCCATCGTCACTCCCGGTTCGTCGTCGGCTCCCGCGCGCGGCGGCGAGATCTTCGACGAGCGCTTGGAGCGGTTGTTGACGAATCAGAGCTTGATGCTGGCTCAGCAGCAGCAGGCGCTTGCCTCGTTGACGAACACCGTCGTGGCGTTGCAAGACACGCTCACCCGTCTAACCACGGTCGGCATCACCGCCAACGCGCCGCGCACCGGCGTGTTCGTTGACGCCCCGAACGTGATCTACGCGGCGGAGAACGCGCGGGTCAACCTGGACTACGGCAAGATGCTCGACTTTCTCGGGCGGGGTCGCGAGATCGTCCACGCCATCGTCTACGCGCCCGTCACCGAAGACCCCGGATCACGGCCGGAGAACCAGCGCTTTGTCGCGCCCTTCCTGCGCCGAGGCTACAAGATGGTGACGAAGCCCTTGAAGCGGTTCCCCGATGGAACGGCTAAAGGCAACTTCGACATCGAGTTGGCCATCGACATCATGACTATGTCCGAACGCCTCGACGTGGTCGTCTTGCTCTCGGGCGACAGCGACTTCGCGCGCCTCGTGCAACTGGTGCAGAGCCGGGGCGTGCGCGTCGAGGTGGCGTCGTTCGCCTCGAACGTCTCGTGGGAGTTGGTCCAGATGGCCGACGTGTTTATGGACCTCGGTCAGTACGTGCGCGAGTTCCAGGAGACCTAACACGCGGTCGGCCCCGACGAAAAGAGGGGGCAGGACCGGCAATGCCGGTCCTGCTCCCTCTTTTTCTATTCGCGCCGCGGCGCTGGTGATAGGGACCTCGCTTTTCATGCTCATCGTCCGAAGGAGGAAACGCTATGGCCGACGTAAGCGACATCGCGCGCGGGTTCGTTCTGGGGCTCTCCATCGCCGCGCCCGTCGGGCCGATCGGTGTGCTCTGCATCCGTAGAACGTTGGCCTATGGCCGCGCGGTCGGGTTCGTGTCGGGATTGGGGGCTGCGACGGCCGACACGACCTACGGCGCCGTGGCTGGATTCGGCTTGACGGCGGTCACGCACCTTCTCACGGGCGCCGCCTTCTGGCTGCACCTGGGAGGAGGAGTTTTCTTGCTCTGGCTCGGCGTCACGACCTTCCGAGCCGCACCGGCGGAGGACGCGGCGGGGGCGCTCGCGCGCGGGCTCCTCGCCTCCTACCTCTCCACGTTCGCGCTCACCCTGGCCAACCCCACCACGATCTTCTCCTTCATCGCTATCTTTGCCGGCATCGGCGTGGCGACGACGAACGCGGCTTCGACCGCGCTAGTGGTTGCCGGCGTCTTCGGCGGCTCTGCTCTCTGGTGGTTCCTGTTGTCCGGCGCGACGACGCTCCTGCGCGGCAAGATGACGCCTGCCCGCCTTGCAATCGTCAACAAGTTTTCAGGAGCCGTTATAGGAGCCTTCGGCGCGCTGGCGCTGCTCAGCGTCATCCTCGACGTACTGCATCTTCACTAAGTGTTGAGGGAGAGGCTATGCTTGTCGCGGCAGCATCACCATCACTAGGGGATGGAGGGGCTCCCACACTCCCAATGATCGGGACTGCGGCCTTCGCCTAATGAGGTAAGTCACTGGACGACGTTGTGAGAGGACAGCACAAGCAGCCGCCGCGTCAAGCGCACGTCCACCTATGTGGGCAGACCGGCGGCCGCAACGAACGGCAAAAGGCCGTACAAAAGTCTCGCTGGACTAGCGTTCGCGACATTTCCTCGAATAGGACCGCTTTGTAGCACGACGAACACAACAGCGGCCAACGGAACGGCGATGTTAAATCCGAGCCACACGAGAGCAGGGCAGCGCATCCAGATTGGCTCACCGTCGCCACGCCGCGCAATCAAAAAGGTACAGACAAGCGCTGTTCCATCAATCACGCCAAGGCCGAGACCAAAGACCATACCGAAGAAGGAGGTGATGCCCGCGATCTCGCTGCCGCCAGGGACGAAGAAACACCAGCCGAGACCGTAGAGGAAGCCAAGGGCGGCTCCAAGCAGCGCTCCCAGAACCAGAAGGTTGAACCACACGGTTAAAAACAGCTTCATGTCCCTTAGGCGATTGGTGCGGATGCGCTAAGAGTGGGGCGCGGGCACGAGGTCGCCGGGGCCAAGGGCGCGGGGGCTGGTATGGCCGCTGAGGGCGAGCGCCAGATCGAGGTCGGCCAGGAAGTTGTCCAGCACGTCGCGTACCCCCCCTTCGCCGCCCAGCGCCAGGCCGTAGATATAAGGTCGGCCCAGCAGCACCGCGTCCGCGCCCAAGGCGATCGCCTTGAGCACGTCCGCGCCGCGACGGATGCCGCTGTCGAACAAGATGGTCGCGCGACCGGCCACGGCCTCGGCCACGGCGGGCAGCGCGTCGAGTGCGGCGATAGCCCCGTCGACCTGACGGCCGCCGTGGTTCGAGACCACCACGCCGTGCGCGCCGTGCTCCACGGCGGCGCGCGCGTCTTCTGGGTGCAGGATGCCCTTCAAGACGAGGGGCAGGCGCGTGTGCTCGCGCAGGAAGGCCACGTCGTCCCAGGTCAGCGTGGGGTTGGTAAAGATCGTGACGAAGTAGGCCACGGCGCCGAGGAGGTCTTCTTCGGGCGGCTTGACCAAGGCGGCGCGGAAGACGGGATCGGAGAAGTAGTTGGCCAGCCCCTCGCCCTGCAAGAAGGGCAGGTAGGCGTGCTGGATGTCGTCCTCACGCCAGCCCAGGATGCTCGTGTCGAGCGTGACCAGCACGGCGCCGTAGCCCGCCGCCTCCGCCCGCGCCAGCAGCGAGGCGGTGAGTTCGGGGTTGCGGCCCCAGTAGAGCTGGAACACGTGCGGCGTCTCGCCGACGGCGGCGGCCACGTCTTCGAGCGTCCGCGAAGCGGCGGTCGAGGTCACGAAGGGCAGGCCCAACGAAGCGGCGGCGCGTGCGGCGGCGACCTCGGCGTCCGCGTGCGCGATCGACTGGACGCCGATCGGAGCCAGCATGAACGGCGCGGGCAGATCCATACCCAGCACCGTCGTGGCCAGGGAGCGCCCTGACACGTCGCGCAGCATACGCGGCACGAGGCGCCAGCGGTGGAACGCCTCCAGGTTGGCGCGCACGGTGGCGCCGCCGCCCGCGCCGCCCGCGATGTAGCCAAACGCTTCGGGGCTGAGGTGTTTGCTCGCCGCCCTCTCCAGCCCTTCTACGGATATGGGCAGCGCGGGCTTCTGCCCGCCGAGGCCCGCTATATACACGGCGGCCTGCCGCTCCGACCCATACGTCTTCGTCGATTCTATGGTCATGCCGTCCTCTTTCTCTGTGCTGCTACGCCGTTCGGGCGCGGTGGGCTTGCTTCTGGCGCAGGGGGGATTGCGCGGGGTAGTCGGGCTGGGCCGTGAAGTGCTCTTCTAGGGCGGCCATTACGGCAAGGACGACGTCTTCGCGCCAGTGCCGCGCGGCGACCTGCACGCCCACGGGCAGACCCACACTGTCTTGCTCCACGGTGCGTGCGGTCCGCTCCACGATGTCGAGCGATTTTCGGCGGTCGCTCTCCTCGCCTTGCCGCACCGTCGTGGCGGCGACGACCCCGGCGGGCATGCCCAGCAAGTTGTAGAGCATCAAGTAGCTCGCCGCCGTGGCCAGATAGTACGTGGCGCCGTGCGTGAGGGCGGGCGTGGCCAGCGGCGGGCAGATCAGCGCGTCGATCCCGGCTTCGTCCAGCGCCGTGCTGAAGGCCGCGCGGTAGCGCATCGTCTTCTCGTTGACCTGCCAGAAGCCTTCCGTCGGCAGCGTTTTCACGGTGCGGAAGAGCGCGGCCAGGCGGTGCTGGCCGGCGAGGTCGAGCAGCGACGCGGCGGCCGGGCGCACGGCGTTGGGCAGCGCGGCAATCTGGAGCAGGCCGGCCACGCGGCGGTCGCGCTTGTCGCGGCCCAGAATCTCTTTCGCGCTCGTCCCGCCGTCCGCGCCGAGGATGGAGAAGAACAGCGCCATCGCTTCCTGTATCTCGGGCGGCGTGAAGGGGACCACCGTGACGCCGCGCTCTCTCAGAGCGTCCGCTCCCTCGCGCACGGCCCGCCGCAGGGCGGGGGAAGCGGGGAAGAAGCCGTCGTCCACGTACATGCCCACGCGCAACGAAGCCAGATCGACCGCGCCATAGTCGGGCCAAGGCAGGGGCGGCACGTCGGGGTCGGCCACCTCCTGGCCGGGCGCGGTGAGCACCCGCATGGTCAGATCGAGGTCGGCGACGGTGCGGGCCAGCGGACCGGCCTGCGCCAGGATGGCCGTTTGGCCGACAGGGAAGGCCCCCGGCGGCACGTCGAGCAGCGAGAGGCGGCCGGAGGTCGGCTTAAGACCCTGGATGGCGCAGGCGTGCGCGGGTCCGCGAATGGAGCCTCCGATGTCGCTGGCCAGCCCAAGCGGTGAGCCGCCCGCCGCGATAATGGCGCCTTCGCCGCCGCTGGAGCCGCCGGGCGAGCGCGACAGGTTCCAGGGGTTGTTGGTGCGGCCGTAGACGGGGTTGTCGCTCTCGTTGTAGATCAGCAACTGCGGCACGTTGGTCTTGCCGAGGAAGACCGCACCGGCGGCGCGCAGCCGCGCCACGAGCAGGCAGTCCTGGTCGTCGCGTCGCTCCGCCCTGCCCTCGATGCCAAGGGTAGAGGGCGTCCCGCGCAAAGGGAACTGCTCTTTAATGGTCATGGGCACGCCGTGCAGCGGGCCGAGGGCGTCGCCGCGCGCCACGGCCGCGTCGGCGGCGTCCGCGTCCGCGCGCGCGCTGTCGAACAAGGGCACGACCACGGCGTTGAGCGCGGGGTTCACCCCTTCGATGCACCCGATAAACGCCTCGGTCGCGGCGCGCGACGTGGTCTGACCCGCCGCGATGGCCCGGGCGAGGTCTCCCGCGCTCATCATAGTAAGCGATTCCGGCGTCATAGGTTCCGACAAGACCATGTGCTGATTTCCCCTTCGTTCCCCACGCGCGCCTCTCTCAGAGCAGCGGCTCCCAACGCCGCCAGTGTATCACGAGCACGTACTTTGAAATACAGTACGCCAGGGAATGAGGGCGCGACCGCGCACCCTTCGTCGCGATCGATGCACACTCAAGCAAGCGTCAATGGAGCGGGCCTCCGGCTAAGGCGATAGCTGAGGTAGGCCGTCGTGAGGAGAGGGAGCAATAGTAAGGCGAAAAATATAGCACTGGAGACGATGTCGACGGCCGGACCCGTGCCGAAGGTCGTACACACCCGCCGCCTATGGACGTTCGTACAGCTCGTACCACTAAGATAGCTTACACTCGCGCTCGCGCCAAAGATAAGGGCTGCCAGGAGGCCTCCTGGCAGAAACAACGTGCCGATGACCTTGTCTCTCCAGGTCCAGACCCTCGAGGTCCAGAGCAGCACGACGCCTATAAGCCAGCCGAGAGGCGTGAGGAACACGCCGCCGAGGAGCAGGAAGACGAGCGCCGTCCCTTCCCAGACGGCGTTGCGGTGCGCGGGACGCATCAGCCCCATGCCTGCTTCCCGCGCGATCTCCTCTGGATCGCCTACGCGGTCGAGGATATCACGGATGTCTGCCTCGGTTTACCCGCTGTGCCGTGCCTACAAGACATAGCGCTCGACGTGCTCGGTGGCGGCCTCCAGCGCGTCGGGGATAACGGTCACGCCGATGCCGGGACCGTGGGGCACGGCCAGCGTCGAGCCTCCTCCGAGCACGAAATCGGGCGTCGCCACGTCGTGCGCGTAGTAGCGGGCGCTGGCCGAGATGTCGCCCGGCAACGAGAAGCCAGGCAGCGAGGCCAGCGCGACATTGTGCGCGCGCCCGATGTTGGTCTCCAACATGCCGCCGCACCAGACGGGGACGTCACGCTCGACACAGAGGTCGTGGATGGCGCGGGAGCGCAGGTGTCCGCCCACGCGACCCGGCTTGATGTTGATGACCCCACAGCTCTGGAGGTCGAGCGCGTGCCGTGCGTCCGCTGGCGAGTGGATGCTCTCGTCGAGACAGAGCGGCGTGGTGAGCGTGCGCTGCAACGCGGCGTGGTCCACGATGTCGTCGGCGTCGAGCGGCTGCTCGATCAGCAGCAGGTTGAAGGCGTCGAGCCGTTTCAGCTCGTCGACGTCGTCGAGTGTGTAGGCGGAGTTGGCGTCCACTTGCAGCACCGCCTCGGGGAAGGTCGCGCGCACCGCCGCGACGAAGGCTATGTCGCGGCCCGGCTCGATCTTAAGCTTGACGCGGCGGTAGCCGTCGGCCAGATAGCGCCCGACCGTGGCCACGAGGGCGTCGGGCGATCCTTGCAGCCCCACGCTGACGCCCACGGGCACGGCGTCGCGCGTGCCGCCGAGCAGGTCCCGCAGCGGTATGGCGCGCGCGCGCGCCGCGAGGTCCCAGCAGGCCATCTCCAGAGACGCCTTGGCCATGTTGTGGCCGCGGATCTGCTTGAACAGCGACCAGACGGTGGTCGGGTCCGCGATGTCGGCCCCGAGCAGGCGCGGCACGAGGTGGTCGCGCAGGATGGGCCAGGCCGTGCCCAGCGTCTCATAGGAGTAGAAGGGGCCATCGGCGACCACGCACTCGCCGATCCCCTCGACGCCGCCGGCTCCCACGGTCACGATGATGCAGGGGCGGTCGTTTTCCGAGCCGAAGCTGGTGGTGAAGGTCGAGACCAGCGGCAGCCTGATCTGACGCAGTTCGACGCGCTCGACGCGTAGACTCATCTTTCTACCTCCTGAACTAGCGTCGCCTCGACGTGCTGGAAGAAGGCGACGATGCGTGCGTAGGCGTCCTCGCGGTCGGGGCCGCCAAAGAGCATATGACCCGAACGGGCGAAGCGCTGTTTCTCTTTGTCGCGCGATCCAATGAGATCGTAGAGCGTGTCGAGCGCGGAACGCGGCACTTGCTCGTCCTGCTCCGCCTGGAGCAGCAGGGCGGGCGCCGTCACACGCGGGGCGACCGCGCGCAGGCCGCGCAACAGGAGGCTCAACTGGTAGACCGCCTCGACCGAGACGTTGACGCTCTGCTTCAAGGCTTTCACGGCCTTTTTGTCCGAGGGGTCGACGTCGATGGGCATGTACTCTTTCAAGCGCGCCAGCACCTCGGGCTTGGAGACGTCCACTGTCTTAAGAGGATAGACGAAAGGCAGGATCTTGCGCGCGACCGGCAGCACCACGGCGAAGATGCTGGGCACGCCGAGCGGCGTGGAGGCGCAGACCAGCGCGGCGGGTGGGGCTGCTACAGCGCCGCGCGAGGACAGGCGCAGGGCGATGGCTCCGCCCATGGAGAAGCCGACGATGGTCACGGTGGTGCAGCGCGCGCGTAGGCGGGCCAGACCCTCCTGGGCCGAGGCCATCCAGTCGCGCCACGTGGTCGTGGCCAAGTGTTCTTGCGTGGAGCCGTGTCCCGCCAGCAGGGGACACTCCACGGCGTAGCCGTGCGCGGCGAGGTAGTCGCCCAGCCCGCGCATCTCGCCCGGCACGCCGGAGAAGCCGTGGATCAGCAGCACACCCGTCGAGCCGCCCTCGAAAGAGAACGGCGTGGCGTCGCGCGCGGGATGCGCGTCGCCGGAGGCGTCCGCCGCCGTCGTTTGCGTGGTCACGCGCTTCTCCCTCTTCCGTGCCCTCGGCCCACGCGGACCTCTGTCTCAAGGTACCAGTCGGCGCCCGCCACGCTATACTATGCGCAAGGCCGCGCTCCGCTTTCTCCCAACGCGGAGACGGATCAGCAAGCCTCTCGCGTCCATAGGGAACGCGGGGCGCTCGCCCGATCCCCTGCGCTGACGTCGCCTCACGGCCCTGCAACGCCCACGACCACCTCCGTACTGGCCAATAATGAGTCTTACGCCGGCGCCGTCCCTCTTAACTTCTAGAAAGGCGCTGGCCTTGCAGCCCGCGCTGGCGACGCGGCGCGTCAAGAGAACGAGCCGTCTATACTGGCCATAGGTAAGCGGAGGTGCGACGGCGCTGGCGCCGTCCCTCTTAGCTTCTAGAATGGAGACGGTATGAGTAGGGGCAGGCATAGGGCGCTTCTCGTCCTCGTCGCGATCGTGGTGGTCGTGATTGCGCTCGGCGGCGCCCTCGTCGTGCTCACGCGCGGGGGCGCCGGAGCGGTGGACGCGCCGGTGCGCGTCCACATCGGCGCCGGGCCGGCCGCGATCGCTGTCGACGGCGCCAGCGGGCATATCTTCGTCGCCGCGCCCGACGCCGCGTCGGTCCGTATGGTGGACGAGGCCGCGGCGACCCTGCTGCCCCCTATCGCCGTGGGGCCGTCGCCCATGGCCCTTGGAATCGACGGTCTTCATAGCCGCGTCTACGTGCGCGCCATCGACCGCCTCACTATCCTCGACGCGCGCGACGGTCGCGTCACGGCCACGGCGGCGTCCGGCCCTTCCCCCTACGGTGTGGCCGTGGACAGCGCTCTGGGCGTCGTGCTGGCGCCCGACCTGACGAACGGCGCGGTGCTCATCCTCGACGGTGCCAGCGGGGTCACGCGCGCGACCGTCCGCGTGGGCGCGCGGCCCTTGCTCCCGGCGGTGGACGAGACGACGGGACGCGCCTACGTCCCTAATAGCGGCGACGGCACTCTCTCGATCCTCGATATCGCGCGTGGTCGCGTGCTCCAGACGGTGAAGGTAGGCGGATCCCCGACCGTCGTCGCCGTGGACGCGCGCGCGGGCCGCGTCGTGGTAGGCTTCGCTGGGAATCCTCAGGGCGGATCATCCTCCGATCCAGCCATAGTCGTGCTCGACGCGCACTCTGGAACGATCGTATCCCGCGTGACGATGGCGCGGTCGCCCGGCGCCGTGGCCGACATCGCCATCGACAGCGCCGCGGGGGCCGCGTTCGTGGCCAACCACGACGCCGACAACGTGACCGTGCTGGACCTGCACAGCGGCGCCGTGCGGCGCGTCGTGCCATTAGCCAAGGGCGCGCATCCCATCGACATCGCGGACGACGCCGTGGCCGGGGCGGTGGTCGTGGCCTGCATCAACGACGAGACCGCCGTGGTGCTCGACGCGCGCGACGGCCACGTGCGCCGCCTGGAGCATTTGAGCGGTCCCCCCCTCGCCGTGGCCGTGGATTCTACAACCGGGACGGCCGTCCTCGCCGTCGCCGTGGGCCGGGAGACGGTTTCCGACCCATGGGCCTCCGTGCCCGGCTGGGTCCCGCGCGGGCTGGCCTCGTGGCTGCCGTTTCTGCCTAAGCCCGGTACGCTCACGCACGCCGTTGCGCCCAACGTCACGCTTCTGCCCGCGGCGTCCCTGCGCTAGGGACGCCGCGGGCCGCGCTAGCGCTACAGGCCGAAGGGCAGCCCGCCAGCGGGACAGGTGCGCTGGCGCAGGATGAAAGGTTTGCTTGGTGGGGCGGCGAAATTAAACGAGTTGGTCATGGCCAGTGCGCCGCGATCGCGCGCGGTCAGGGAGGCGAGGCCAAAGCGATTTTCCACGAAGCGCAGCATCGACGAGAACTCGTAGGTGTTGTGGTCGACGTAGCCGGCGCGGGCGTACGGCGAGATGATGATGGTGGGCACGCGGTGTCCTAGTCCCCAGGCGTCGCGGCGCGGCGCGGCGGCGTGGTCGTAGAAGCCGCCGGGGTCGTCCCAGGTCAAGAAAATGGCCGTGTTCTTCCAAAGAGGGCTATGCATGATGGCGTCGATCTCCGACACGGTGGTGTTCTCACCGGTGCAACTGCTGGCCGGGGGGTGTTCGCTCTCCGTAAAGTCGGTGACGAGCCACGAAACGGAAGCCAGTTTGCCCTTGGCCACATCGCTCGTGAAGCCTGCCCACGGCCTGACGTTGGTGGTCCATTGCGCTCCACTCCGTACGTGACGGATCGCGTCGAGGCTCGACCAGACGTAGCCGAGCTGGGTAGGGCCGGGCGCGTAGTAGATCCAGGAGACGTGCGCGGCGTTGAGACGGTCCGTGAGCGTGGCGGCCTCGAAGCAGGGGTAGGCCGCGCCCGGCGTCCCCGCCGCGTCGACGGTGGTCACCGTCGCGGCGCGCGGCGCGTCGCAGCCCCAGTTGAGGCCCGCGTTGAGGGGGTCGCCGATGGAGCCGGCGGACTGCGCGGCGACGGTGGCCAGATGGTTAGGAAAGCTTGGCCCAGCGATGGAGGAGAAAAACTGGTCGTCGATAGTGAAGTGCTGGGCGTAGGCCCAGTAGTTGGGGATCGTCGCGCGCGACGCCTGGCTGAGGCGGTCGGCGGGACTCAGGGCGTAGTGGTCGATCAGTGCCGTCAGCGCGGGCGCGGATGCATCGTTTCCGAGCGGGCGAGACGCTGCAAGGCCGCTCTGGGTGAGAGTGGACGGCCTCACGCGGTCGGCCATGGTGCGCAGGGGCGTCGAGCCGGCGGCGGTCCAGGCCGTGGTCGCGCCGTTCACACCGGGAAGACGTCCGAAGTAGTTGTCGAACGAGTGGTTCTCTTTGACGAGGAAGATGATGTGTTGGATCTTGCCCAGTCCGCCCGGCGGTGTGTACACGGTGGACAGGGCGTCCGTGCGCCCGGTGGGCGCCGCCGCGAACGAACGCGGTCCCGCTGGCAGGGCCAGCAGGGCGAGGAGCCCGAGGGCCGCGACTCCCTGGAACACACGTTGGTGATAAGATCGTCCCGTACGATAGTGCATAGCGTCAGCCTTCCTTGTCGGTCTCATCGCGTCCGCCGAAGGGCGGCGCTCACCCTTTCATCAGTCCAAGCACGTCGCCGCACGGCGGCGCGTCAGGGCGGTCCGTCGCCGTCCCGGCCTCGCCCTTAGTGGTTTGTCGTCGCCCTCGTTTCGTACGACCTATCATGAAGCATGGGCTCGACGCGACTCTCTCTAGCTCGTCAACCTTGCCGGTCAAACTCCTCCAACGATGAGGCGGTCGCCGCCCGCACGGTCAAGGCTTTAAGTTCGTCCATATCGTCGAGCGCGGCGAGGCGCTCCATCAGTACGTCCGGCAGCGTCCCAAAGCGCGCCTCAAGAACCTCGCGCAGTGCCTCTCGTCTCTCTTCTTTGCGTCCACGGGCGAGGCCCATCCGCTCGATGCTCGTGACGTACACCATCTTTTTCTCCTCTTCTAAAGCCGCAATCTCGTTCCAGAATAACTTTTCTTGCGCTTCTGGTAGATCCAAAAGCCAATCGATCAGCCGATATAGCGTCACGATCTGAGCCCGGTCGTAGCCGCGGTTGTACAGGCGGCGCGTCAGCGCGACCTTCACGGCAAGCCGCGTGGGAGGGTTTCCACGCGTGTCCTGCGCGCCTAGGTGCGCCAGCACGACCATAGCGAAGGGGTTGCGGTCCTCCTCGAGCGACGCCCGCACCGTGCGATAATCGTGCAACTTGACCACCGGGTAGGTGAACTCCACGCGACAGCCCCACAGGTCGCGCGCGTACATGGTGGGCAGCCACGACGCCGTGGTGTCGCCCAGCACGGCCAGAGAGACGACGTCACGCTCGAAGCGGTCGAAAATGCGGTAGTTGTACACGAACATGCGTTGGGCGAACGCCGGCTCCGGCGAGTTCTGAATCTCGGCATGGACGAGCACCCAGGCATCCGAACCGTCGCGTCGCCAGACCTGCACGAGCTTGTCCACCAAACGCCGCCCGACCTCGGAGGCGCTCACGACTTGTTGGAACTCTTTATCCAAAAAGACGGGTGGGTGGGTCCAGTCGATCGCGTTGTGGATGCCAGGGAAAAAGAAGGCGAAAAAGTCCTCTACATACGTTTCGAGAGCTTCTTTCCAAGGGCTGTCGACATCGCTGGCTTCCGTCGGCGTCGTGTCCATCGTCGTGGGCGCCCCTCCGCGCTAGGCTTTTCCCTAGTGTACAGTGGCTGCGCGCGAGAAGCGGCGCCGGGGGATGAGTATGAGTCTGCTCTACGCCCGGATGTCTTAGCCGCGACGCGGGGACGGGCACGCAAGCGCCCTCAGGTCGTCTTGCCACGGCCCCGCGACACAGGGCGACGAAGGACGAGTGCGGCCTCGCGCTACGCGCGGGCGGCCTGCACGTAGCGCGAGGCAGGCACGAGGGCGACGGCCGTGGTGAGGTAGGTCGTCGCGGCGACGACGGCGTCGAGGTCTACGCCTGTCTCGATGCCCATGCCGTGCAGCATATAAAGGAGGTCTTCCGTGGCCAGATTGCCCAGTGCGCCGGGCGCGTAAGGGCAACCGCCCAGACCGCCCGCCGACGCATCGACCGCGGCCACACCCAGATGGAGCGCCTCCAGCACGTTGGCCAGCGCCGTGCCGCGTGTGTCGTGGAAGTGGACGGCCAGCTTCTCCGCCGGAACGTCTTGTAGGAGCCCGCCCATCACCACGCGTACCGAGCCGGGCGTGGCCACGCCAATGGTGTCGCCGATGGAGACTTCGTAGGCCCCGAGGTCGAGCAGGCGCGCGGTCACGGCGCGCACCACGTCGAGCGAGACCGCGCCTTCGTAAGGGCAGCCGAAGGCCGTGGAGACGTAGCCGCGCACCTTGACGCCCGCGGCGATCGCGCGCTCCGCGACCGGCGCGATCGCCTTGAACGATTCCTCGATAGTCATGTTGATGTTGTGCCGCGCGAACAACTCCGAGGCAGCGGTAAAGACCGCTATCTCGCCCACGCCGGCCGTGAGCGCCCGCTCCAGTCCCTTGAGGTTGGGCACGAGCACGGGGTAGGAGACGCCGGGGACGCGGTCGATGCCGGCCATCACCTCCGCCGCGTCGGCCAGCGCCGGGATGGCGCGCGGCGAGACGAACGAGGTCGCCTCCACCACGGACAGCCCCGCGGCAGCCAACAGGTTGATGAACCTGATTTTCACGTCCGTCGGTACGGTCAGGGTCACGTTCTGCAGCCCATCGCGCGGACCGACCTCGACCACGCGCACCCGCGCGGGCAGGCGCTCGTCGCGCGGCGCCGTCCGCGGCCAGATCATGGCGCTGCTCCTTCACTCGTCGCTTCAAGCTCGATGAGGCGGTCGCCCGCCGCCACGAGGTCGCCTTCTTGGTGCGTCACGGCGCGCACCACACCGTCGTAGGGCGCCTCGATGGCGTGCTCCATCTTCATGGCCTCCAGCACGGCCAGGCGGCGCCCTGCCTTTACTGTATCGCCCTCGCGCACCAGAACGCGCACGATCGTGCCGGGCATCGGCGCGGTCAGGGCGCTCTCGCCGCCATGCCCCGCGCCTTGCGCCGACCCACCTAGCCTGTCGAGGTCGGGCGGTCCCTCCAGTCGCAAGATATAGGTTGCTCCGATGTAGGAGACCAGCACGGTCGCGCCCGCGGGGGCGACGTGGCCGCGCACCACGCGCCCGTCTTCGAGCGTCACGGTCAGCCCGCCGACTTCGACGGCGCCGTGGTCGCGCACGGTGGAGACCACCTCGTAGAGCGCATCGCCCACGGTCGCGCTCCAGCCGCCAGGCCGCGTACGCGCCAGCACGACGACGTCCTCCACTCCTCCAGTTGTGTAGCGCGGCGACAAGCCCGTTCCGCCGGACCAGCCCGACGTCGTCCGCCAGGGGTCGGGCTGGTCCGGCAGGGTTAGCGGCGCGGTCGCCCCCCAGAGAGCGGCGAGCAGCACGACCTCGTGCGGCGTGGACGGCGTAGGTGAGCTATGCGCTACGTTCGAGAGGTGCTCCGCGACGAAGCCCGTGGAGAGGTCGCCTTCGCGGAACGAGGGGTGGTCGAGCACTCGGCCCAGGAAGGCGATGTTGGTGGTCACGCCGAGCACGGCGAAGCGGCGCAGCGCACGCAGGCCGCGTTCGACGGCCTCGACGCGCGTCTCGCCACTCGTGATGAGTTTGGCCAACATAGGGTCGTACGATGTCGTCACCTCGTCGCCGGCGGTCACGCCGCTGTCCACGCGCACACCAGGCCCGCGCGGCTCGGCATAGACGCGCAGAGGGCCGATCGAGGGCAGGAAGCCCGCCGCGGGGTCTTCGGCGTAGACGCGGCACTCGACGGCATGGCCGCGCAGCGTCACGTCCTCTTGCGCCAGGGGCAGCGGTCTCCCGGCGGCAAGGTGCAGTTGCAGCGCCACGAGGTCGAGACCGGTCACGATCTCGGTGACGGGGTGCTCGACCTGGAGGCGCGCGTTCATCTCCAGGAAGTAGTAGCGGCCTTCTGGGTCGAGCATGAACTCAGCGGTCCCCGCGTTGGTGTAGCCCGCCTCGCGCGCCAGGCGCACGGCAGCGGCGCCCATCTCTAGGCGCAACGCGGGCGAGACGGCGGGCGAGGGCGCCTCCTCCACGATCTTCTGGTGGCGGCGCTGTATAGAACACTCGCGCTCGCCCAGGTGGATCACGCCGCCGTGTACGTCGCCCATCAGTTGAATCTCGATGTGCCGTGGCCGTAGAACGAGTTTCTCCAGCAGCACCGTCGCGTCGCCAAAGGCGTTGCGCGCCTCACGCCGCGCGCTCTCGAGAGCCTCGGCGAAGTCCGCGAGGTCATGCACCTCGCGCATACCGCGCCCGCCCCCACCCGCCGTGGCTTTAATCAGCAGGGGCGTCCCGATGAGGTGGGCCTGCTCCTTTAGCACGGCGTCGTCCTGATCCTCGCCGTCGTAGCCGGGCACGGTGGGCACGCCGGCGCGCCGCGCCAATATTTTGGCGCGGCGCTTGTCGCCGAGCGCGCGCATGGCCTCGGGCGAGGGACCGATAAAGACGAGGCCCACCGCCCGGCAGGCCTCGGGCAGGGCGGGGTTCTCGGAGAGAAAGCCGTAGCCCGGGTGCAGTGCATCGGCGCGCGCCTCCAACGCGGCCTCCATGACCTTCTCGATGTCGAGATAGCTGCCGCCGAGGGCATAGGCTTCGTCCGCGGAGCGCACGTGGAGCGCGTCGCCATCGCCAGGTGCGTAGACGGCGGCGGCGGCGATGCCGAGCGCCTGGCAGGTCGTGGCCACGCGCACGGCGATCTCGCCGCGGTTGGCTATGAGGACCTTGTGGAAGGGCGGGGCGCCCGCCGCGTGAGGCTGTCCCATGGCGTCTTACGCGGACGGCGCCGGAGGCGTGGTCGCGAACGAGGGCTCGCGCTTCTCCAGAAAGGCGCGCAGGCCCTCCCGGCCTTCGTCGCCCTCGCGCAGCGTAGCCAGGGTCTCGATGGTGAAGGCGCGCGCGTTCTCCTCGTCGAGCGTGGGGACCACGCGGGTTAGGCGCTTGCACGCGGCGAGGGCGAACGGTCCGCACTGCAACACGCCCTTCACCGTCGCCGCCACAGCGTCGTCCAGGCCCTCCGCCGTGGCCACGCGATGCACCAGACCGATATGGAGCGCGCGCGCCGCGTCGAAGCGTTCCCCCGTCACGAAGAGCGCGCGGGCCTGGCGCACCCCGATGGCGCGAAACACGTAGGGTGAGATCAAGGAGGGTGCGATGCCCAGACGCGCCTCGGTAAAGCCGAACAGCGCGCTCTCGGCGGCGACGACCACGTCGCAGACGGAGAGCAGACCCATAGCCCCGCCGAGCGCCGCACCGTGAACGCGCGCCACGACGGGCAGGGGGCAAGAGTCGATCGCGTCGAGCAACAGGGGCAGGGCGCGCGCGTCTTCTTCGTTCTCGGCGCGCGTCGCCGCGGCGGCGGCGCGCATCACGTTGAGGTCGGCCCCCGCGCTGAACGAGGGACCGGCGCCCGAGAGCACGACCACGCGCGCATCGTCCCCTCCCGCGTCGTCTCCATCGCCTACAGGGCCGTCTCCGCTGTCCGCGAGAGAGGAGAACAGGGACGTCAACTCGGCGATGAGGGAGGCGTTCAAGGCGTTATGGACGTCGGGACGGTTCAAGGCGACCCCGAGCACCGGCCCCTGCCGCTCAACCTGGAGAAACTCATACCCGGCCGTCATGGCGCGTCGCTTCCTCTTACTACGAAGGACATCTTCGTCCCTTCTCTCGTGCCCAATCGACCTATCTATCGTCCGCTTCAGCTTACACCACGCTCCTACGGGTCGCACCCACGGCGTGCGTCTCACTACCCTATTTGCGTTGCGCACATTTATTTTGAACAATCCCGCAAAACTCTTATGGCAAGGCAATGACAGAGCAGCACGACGCGGTGAGTACGTTGGATGGAGACAAGCGTTTGCGCGATGCACGCGGGAGGAAGTCGCGCCTCGATATATACACGCATCTCGAGGACGCTTTGGAGCAACTAAATCGGGTTGGCGGCTTACCCTCGCCCATCGAAGCTGAGGGTATTTGGGGCGATATTTGGTATGCTGAGGCGCACAACTCGACAGCGATTGAGGGGAACACGCTCGTCTTACGAGAGGTCGAAGCGCTCTTGCGCGATGGACGCGCCGTGGGCAACAAGCAGTTGCACGAATATCTCGAAGTGCTTGGATACGGAGAGGCCGCGCAGTGGGTGTATCAACAGGCTCTCAATCCCATGTGGGATGGAGTATCTTTGCTCACGTTCGCCGAGGTCCGCCACATCCATGCTCTTATTATGGGACAAGTGTGGAACGTAGCCCCACACTCTTTAGCGACGCCGGAAGAGAAGCCTGGCAGTTTTCGACGTCATGATATACACCCCTTCCCCGGCGGGATGACGCCCCCAACGTGGACTAGCCTCGACCCTATCATGAGTGACTGGATCGCCAAGGTTTGCGGCGGCGTCGATCAGGGGCGACCGATCACTGAAGTTATCGCGGACTGGTTCGCGGAGTTCGAGCGCATCCATCCCTTCATAGACGGCAATGGACCTACGGGCCGTCTACTAACGAACCTTATCTTGATTCGGTTAGGTTATCCGCCCGCTATTATCTACAAGCGCCAACGCTCTAGGTATCTGACGTGCTTGCAGAGCGCGGACATGGGCGTGTACGGACCGTTAGGAGAATTGCTCGCGCGGGCGATCATTGACACGTTGCATCAGTTTGTTTTCCCTGCTGTCGCGGGACCATTCCGGCTCGTTCCATTGGCCTCGTTGGCCGATAAAGGCGTCACCCAACGCGCCCTACGTGACGCGGCAGAGCGCGGTCGGTTAAGAGCGCAGCGTAATAAGAACGGGCAATGGCAGAGTACGCGCCGATGGGTGGATGATTATAAGATCAGTAGGCGTCGTGGGCCACAGAAGCAAGTCGCGTCAAAACCATCAGCTTTTTAGCCATGTCCACGTGAGGCCTCTGGAGAACATGATTGGACGCCCTTCAAGAGCGTATGCATCTGCTCTCGCGCCAAGCCGAGCACATCCTTCAACTCCAAAGGGGACCGGCGGTCTTGCTCGACGATCCGGTGCTGATTGCCGCGCGGGAGCGCAGTCTTGTCGTACGCTGTGTCGCCATGGACTGGGGCGTCCGGTCGGTCGTGGTCAAGCAGAACCAGGGAGACGACGCGCGCGGCTTTACCGATTGGGCCAGCCTCGCGTTCTTGTCGACGCTGCCCGAGGCTGCCGGCGTAGCTCCCTCCTTCTACGGAGGCGACGCCCAGGAACGCCTCATCGTGATGGAGGATCTGGGAGGCGCGGGCAGCCTGGCGGACCTGCTCGACGGCGGCGACGCGGCCACGGCAGCGACCACCCTAGAGATGCTGGCCGTCACGATGGCGCGCCTGGTTATAGCAACGTCGGGCCGGGAAAAGACGTTCGAGAAGATGCGCGCCGCGTTGCCGGGAGGGGCGGGCCTGGGGCGGCGACAAGAAGCCTCGCGCTGGCTCGACGTACGTGGACGCATCGCGTCCTGGGCTGACGCGCTCGGCCTGCCTTTGCCGCGCGGTTTCGACGCCGCCCGCGCGGGTGAGACAGCGTAGCCAAAGCGCGAAACAGCATCATGACTCGCACGTGCGTTACACCATGTCAAGTGGCTGCCATATCTTTTCACGGCTAGGGGCGCTGTTCGATGGTTACGGAAACACTGCATAACACCGTCACTTTGGCCTTCGAGGGAGACATCTCTGTGCCTCTTTATGCACGTGCGGTAGACAACCTCGGTGGTCTGGTGGAGACGCTCACGACAAATCGCGTAAGCAAGAATGCCTTTGAATGGTTTGTCGACGAGAGCACGGCGCTTAGCAAGGCCATTACGTTGCTGGCGGATATCGACGGTGAAGCCGACCGCCGCGGCATTGACGATGTCGTCGACTCTTACGGGAAATTGGGCGTCGCTCTCGCGCACGGTGGTCCCATTACAAGCTATTCCGATCAGGCAATCAAGCATGCGCGCGCGATCACCTCTATCTTAAACGGCCGCTTACCTCGACGCCGAGAAGGAGGAGATGATTCGTGGGGTGTGGGGGCGTCGTGTCGTGGTCGAGGGTTGGATCAGCCGTGACCCCTTGACGGGGCAGGCTATTAATATTCGGGAGATAGACGCGGTCGTCGTTCTTAACGCGGTCGAGCCCGGTAGCTACAAGCAGGCGCGCGGCGTTCTGCGGGATGGCACGAGCGACGAGGAGGTCTCTCAAATTATCCAGCGGGTACGCGATGCCTGGTAAAAATAGGCGTCTGTACTGGGACGCCAACGTTTTTATTCACTACATCTTCTTCGCCCTTAAGAGATGAGTCACGGGGCGCGCATGCCATGGAGAGCGTGCGCGCCGGATGCACGGGCGATGGCGGCAGGGCTGGGGCTGTTTAGCGGACGCCGAGGAGGAGTTCGGTGGTGAGTTGGTCGAGGCGCTCGTAGCCGAGTCCCTGCGCGGCGATGGCGTCGGCGTCGAACGCGGCGACCTTGAGGCTGGCGGCTTCGGCACGGCTGTACGTCGCCGGGGGCCATGGTCCCTCGGCGCCGCGTCCCTTGATCGCGGACAAAAGGCCCTGTATCTCCGGGTCGGCGTTGAAGCGGCGTGCTTTCTCCTCCAGGATCTTGTAGGTGCGCATACAACCTGCCGCGAAGTCCCACACGCCCTCCTCGTCTTCGGTGCGCAGGGCGTGGGCGTCGAAGGCTTTGGGACCGCTGTAGCCCGCGTCGAGCAGCAGCTTGACAAGGAAGAACGCCCCGCGCGGGTCGGCCTGTCCGAAGCGCAGGTCTTGGTCGAAGCGTCCGGGCAGCTGGTCGTTTAAGTCGATATGCACGAGCTTGCCCGCGTCGATGGCCTGCGCCACGCCATGCGTGAAGTCGAGGCCGGACATACGCTCGTGCGCCACCTCGGGGTTGACGCCCACCATTTCCGGATGGTCGAGCGTGGCGATAAAGGCCAGCGCATGGCCAATCGTCGGCAGGTAGATGTCGCCGCGCGGCTCGTTCGGCTTTGGTTCGAGGGCGAAGGTGTAGCCGTAGCCCTGGTCCATGGAGTACGCGCAGAGGAAATTGAGCGCCTCGCGCATGTGGCGCAGGGCCTCGCGCGGGTCTTTGCCCGCGTCGGTCTCCGCGCCTTCGCGACCGCCCCAGAAGACGTAGAGGTGCGCGCCGAGGTCCGCGCCAAGGTCCATGCCGTGCATGGCCTTTTGAAGGGCGAAGGCGCGCACACGGGGGTCGTGGCTGGTGAAGGCGCCGTCGCGGAAGATGGGGTGGGTGAACATATTGGTCGTGGCCATGGGCACGACCATGCCGTGGGCGTCGAGGGCGCGCTTGAACTCGGCCACGATGCGGTCGCGCTCCGCCGCCGTGGCGTCGAAGGGCACGAGGTCGTTGTCGTGGAGGGCGACGCCCCAAGCCCCGAGGGCGGCTAGTTTCTCCACGATCCTGAGCGGTGTGATGACGGGGCGCACGACCTCGCCGAATGGGTCGCGCCCGCGATTGCCCACGGTCCAGAGGCCAAAGGTAAAGCGGTCTTCGCGTGATGGTCGATACTGGTCGTCCACTCTGCTCCCTCAACTTGTCTTATCGGATCGTCGATGCATCCATTAGCGTAGACGCCACGATTCATCGTACTCTACCGGACCGGCCAGGTGAGAGGGCGCCTGCCCGCGTCAAGGCGATGGAAGCGCCTCAGCATCCTGATCGTATGGGCGATACTGAAGAGTACGGTAGGGAGAGGACGACGTTGCGCCACATTCTCTCCGTGAACAAAGGACCCGCGAAGGACCCGCGATGGCACACACGATCAAGGGCCCGTTTGACGATCAATAGGCGGCGCGCCGCGCGCGGAACGAGCGCGCGGTGTACGGACTAACCGCGCTCACCGCCCTTGGCCTAGGGGCAATTAAGACACGCTACAGTCTTAAAGGGGCCGCCGCGCAACGGACTGGAGTTCCTGGTCATCGTCATCGGCGTCGTCTTGCACGCGGTCCAGCTTACCCTTAGAGGCTGGAGAACCCGGCCAGGTGACCGAGACCAAAAGTGAGCCCAAGCAGACAGAGCACGACGCCCGCGGCCACTTCGGCATGTTCGCCGAGCGCCGCGCCTACCCGTTGTCCTATCCATTGCCCGATCACGCTCACGACGAGGGCCTGGACGGCAACCGCGACCAGCGCTGGTACGATCGGGACGCGTAAGACTCCGAAGGAGAAGCCCATGGCGAGTTCGTCGAGGCTGACCGTGAGAGCGATGCCTACGAGAGGCCAGCCGCGGGCCGTGGCCGCGCTCATGATCTTTGCCGTTTCGCCGCCCGGCTCGTCGTCGTCGTCCTTCAGGCCCTCACGCAGCAGCCACGCGCCGGTGATGACGAGCCCCACGGCCGCGATATAGACGGCCCATCCCCCGATCGCATCGCCCAAAGGGCGCCCGAGCAGCAACCCAACCGCGGGCATCACGCCCTCGGCCGCGGCGAAGGTCAGGGCTAGGCGCAGACGCATACGTGGGGGCAACGGCGCGACGCCCAGCATAAGGGAGAGGGCGAAGGTGTCCAGCCCGAGCGAGAGGATGAGGGGGATGAGACGGGCGTCAAACGGCATGCGTTATCGCCGTTCCCTGCGTGGGCGGGCGGTGGGGGCCTGTTCTGAACCGTCCCTCCTGTCCTCGTTCAGCCATCTCTACCCCTCCATGACACCAGCTTTTTTGTGTCTACTATCCTCATGGATGTCTGTCAACGGACGCGCGCGTCGCGAGCGCCAGCGTCTATCCCTCTCGCACGTCGTTTATAATGTAACTGTAGTTACATCATGATTATAACAAGAAGGGAATCGGACGTCGTGACCGCGTGGCTTCTCCTCGTCTACAAGCTTCCCGCCGAGCCGACGCGCTACCGCGTGAGCGTCTGGCGCACCCTCAAGGCAGCTGGGGCCATCTATCTCCAGAACGGCGTCGCCGCGCTGCCGGCGACCGCGACAACCGAGCGCGTCATGCGGGGCATCGTCCACGAGGTGGGAACGATGGAGGGAACGGCCCACCTCATCCAAGGCGCGGTGCTGGGGGACGAGGCGCCTATGCTGGCCGCGTTCGCCGAGGCGCGTGACGCCGAGTACCGCGAGGTGCTCGGACGCTGCCGCGACGTGCATGCCGAGCTCCTGCGGGAGCGCGCCGACGCGAACTTCACCTTCGCTGAACTGGAGGAAAACGAGGAAGATCTGGTTAAGCTGGACGCCTGGCTTAGCAAGATACACGCGCGGGACTTCTTTGGAGCGCCGCTGAGGGCGGACGCGGTGCGGGCCGTTGGCGCCTGCCGGGAGGATCTGGACGCCTTCGCCACGTCCGTCTACGCGGCGGTCGACCACGGCTCCGCGGCTCGGGAGAAATCTGATGGGGAAAGTCGATGACCGACGAGAAGACGTTGCTCCAGCGGGGGCTCTTTCTCGAATACACTACGCTGGGCTGGAATGTCGTCGGCGTGGTCATCGTCGTAGCTGCGGCCTTCGCCGCGCGCTCGGTGGCCCTGGCCGGCTTCGGGCTTGACTCGCTCATCGAGATCTTCGCCTCGGTGATCGTGGTCTGGCAGCTCAAAGGGGTGAACCAGCACCGCGAACGGCGCGCGCTGCGTCTCATTGGCGGAGCCTTCTTCGCGCTCGCCGCGTATATCCTGGGGCAAGAGGCGTTTACGTTCATCTCTGGTATCCGACCGACGACCTCAGTAGCCGGCATCCTGTGGCTCACCGCCACCCTGATCGTCATGCTCCTGCTCGCGCGCGGCAAAAGGGTTGTCGGACAACAGCTGGGCAACCCGGTCCTGCGGACGGAGGCACGGGTCACCCTTATCGACGCCGCCCTCGCCGCCGCTGTGTTGGTGGGCTTGGTGCTCAACGCGGTGCTCGGGTGGTGGTGGGCCGACCCGCTGGCCGGCCTGGTCATCGTGTACTACGGCCTCAAAGAAGGCGGGGCCGCCTGGCAGGGCGAGGAGTAAAAGGCAGCGCTGGCCCCATCCCCCCATCGCTTAGGCGTGGGCGTGGCTGCCCCTCCTTTTGAGCATGAAAACGTTCCTGTGCCGCTGCCACGATCCCGTTGACCGGTAAGACATATCATGCATCGATGGACGCACCGACCGTGATTGACCACCGTGCTGGAGGCGTAAGAACCATGCACATTACTCGAGAACGGCGCGCAGACCTCCCACCTGTCCGTCCAGGGCAATCAGTGGTAAGATACGATGTAGTGATTGCTACATAGTTACGCTAAGAAAGGGAAGGCGGATGGAGAGTCGGACGGTGGAAGCGGATCTGTGCGGGGTACGCTGTGTCCACTCGGAGGACGTGGCGGGCGCTCGCGCGCTGCTGGCCGGCGACGATGCCTACAAGGATCTCGCGGAGTTATTCGGCGCACTGGCCGACCCCACGCGCGCGAAGATCGTCCATACCCTCATGCGGCAGGAGTTGTGTACGTGCGACCTAGCCGCGGTCGTGGGGATCAGTGATTCGGGCGTATCGCAGCACCTGCGCGTCTTGCGCGCGCTGCGCCTGGTCAAGTCGCGGCGCGCTGGCAAGTTCGTCTACTACAGCATCGACGATGCGCACATCGCCTTGCTCGTGCAGGTGGGCTTGACGCACCAGGGTCACGACGACGGCGCCATCCTCCCCGCCGTTTTCGCGCCCGCGGGCACGTCGAACGCGGGGAGGATATAATGGCCGCCGGACACGATCACGCGCATGGCCTGACCAAGGGCAAGTTGCGCACGGCCTTCGTGCTGACCGCCGTCATCCTGGCCGTCGAGCTGGTCGGCGGCCTCCTCTCGCACTCGCTGGCCCTGCTCTCCGACGCCGGGCACGTCCTCACCGACATTTTCGCCCTCGGCCTGGCCTGGTTCGCCACGGTGCAGGCGGAACGACCGGCCAATGCCAGGAATACCTACGGCTATCATCGCACAGGCATCCTGGCGGCCCTCGCCAACGCTGTCACACTCATCCTGGTGGTGCTAGTCATCGCCTACGAGGCCGTCGGGCGGTTCCAGCACCCCGAGGCGGTCACGCCCTGGCTGATGTTCGTCTCGGCGGCGGTGGGCATCGCCGTCAACCTCTACATCGGCTTCGGACTGCACAAAGAGGGGGGAGACAACCTCAATGTGCGCGCGGCCATGTTGCATGTCTTTGGCGACGTGGGCGCATCGGTCGGCGTCATCCTCGGCGGCGTGGTCATCGTGCTCACGCACTGGTACCCCGCCGACCCGCTCATCTCGCTCGGGATCGCCGTGCTGATCGCGCGCGGGGCCTGGGGCATCCTGCGCGAGACCGTGGACATCTTGATGGAGGCGACGCCCAAGGACCTCAACGTGGCGCAGCTCGTCCGCGACATGGTGCGGCAACCAGGGATCGTGGATGTCCATGACCTGCATGTGTGGTCCATCGCCGGCGGCATGAGCGCGCTCTCCGCCCACGTTCAGATCAACGATCGGCCCCTCTCCGCCTGCGACGACCTGCTGGTTGGACTCAATCGCCTCCTTCAGACAAAGTACGAGATCGGGCATTCGACCATCCAGATCGAGTGCGCCGGCTGTAACCCCAACCATCTGTACTGCACGATGGACCCCGAAGGCGGGGACGCGCACGACCATTCGCATGCCGCGCATGACCACGAGCAGACGGCAGATGGACTCGATGCGTCCGTGACAGGACTCGTCGAGACGAGAGGACGCTAACATGACGAACATGTCTCTCACACAGCCAACGCTCCCTCGGGGAGCGGACCGCGGCCAGGCCGTCCGCGCGGGCGTGCGCGTGGAACAACTCACCATCGGATGGATGATCGTCGAAGCTCTCGTCGCCCTCACTGCTGGCATCCTCGCGCGCAGCATCCTCCTCACGGCCTTCGGCATCGACAGCGTCATCGAGCTGGTGACGGGAGGCGTTCTGCTGTGGCGCCTCTCGACCGAGGCGCGGGGCGGCTCCCTGGAGCGCGTCGAGCGCGCGGAGAACCGCGCTGCCTGGATCGCGGGGATCGGACTGGTCCTGCTCTGCGTCTACATCGTCGGCAGCGCCGCCGTGGGTCTATGGACGCACAGCAGGCCCGAGAGCGCGCCCGTTGGGATAGCTCTCGCGCTCGTGGCCGTGGTCGGGATGCCGTTGCTGGCTCGGCGCAAGCGGGCCATCGCCGCGCGCCTCGAGAGCGCCGCTCTACGCGGCGACGCGGCTTGTTCGATGACCTGCGCCTACATGGCCGCGACCTTGCTCGTCGGTCTTGTCCTGACGGCCGTCTTCGGGTGGTGGTGGGCGGACAGCGTCGCCGCGCTCGGGTTCCTCTACTGGCTTCAACATGAAGCCCGCGAAGCTCTGGAGGGCGCGCGCGCCGGCCGCGGCGGCTGTAGCTGCGGTGAGGAATAACGCCTCTCCGTGGTGACTTGTGTCTATGTTTGACCGCTCCCGTTCTTTATGGCGGCGAGAGACGACGTTACCAGCCGCGGCCAATGTTGACGGCGTCGCGGAGCATCGCCTGAGCAGTGCCCAGCGGGGCGTCGCCCTCGACGGTCAACACGATCGTGCCCAGGATGTCCGTAGTGAGCACCACGCCCATACCCGTATCCTTCAAGCGCGCGAGAGGGTGGTCGAGGTCCAGACGCGTGGGGGAGACGGCTAGCTCGACGCCGTCGGGCGTGCGCCGCGCCGTGGCCAGCAGCTTAAGCACCGTGCCCGCGTCGCGCGCCTGCGCCGCCTCGGGCGCCCCGATCCGGCCGATGCCCTCGACCGCTACATCGGAGAGACGGACGTGCGCGCCCATGAACGCACTGGCCATAATCATGATCTTGGCCGCGCTGTCCCACCCGTCGATGTCGAGAGAAGGGTCAGGCTCGGCGATGCCGGCGTCCTGGGCTGCTGCCAAGCCCTCCTCGAACGAGCGTCCGCGTTCCATTAGAGAGAGGATATAGTTCGTCGTGCCGTTGGGTATGGCCTCGATCGACTCGACCACGGCTCCGTGCAGCGAGTAGCGCAGCAGGTCGAGTGTGGGCAGGGGCGCCCCAACCGTACCGCTGTTGCGCAACGCCACTCCCCGCTGCTCAGCCAGGGCGTATAGGTCGTGGTAGGCGACCACGAGCGGACCTTTGTTGGCGTTGACCACGTGCATGCCGCGTTCCAACGTCGCGCGGATGTAGCTCAGGCCCGGTTCGCCCGTTTGGACGGAGGTGGGCGACGCCTCGAAGAGCAGGTCCGCGTTTAGGTTGGCTAGGGCTGTCCCCGCATCAACGCCGAGCCGCCCGCCGCCGGGATAGGTCGCGACGCCGCCGGTCTTCGCTTTCACGTCGAGCAGCGTCTGAAGGTCCAGCCCCTCGGGATCGACCGCGACGCCCGAGCGGTCGGCCACGAGCACGAGGCGGATGACCACGCCCTGCGCGTCCTCTACGCGCGGGCCGGCATGCAGGAGCAGACCAGCCAGCGCCCTGCCCACGTTGCCGAAGCCAATGAGGGCCGCGTCGAAGGCTATGGGCGCCATGGCAGATTCTCGTGGAGCCACTTGTAGAGCGTGGGCGCGCGGTCGGGCAGCGACAACGCTGGCGCGTCAAAGAAGTCGTCGGGGAGCGTTCCCCTTGGCAGATCGCGTGCTTCTACGATCGTGGTGGTCATGGTCGTTCCTCCGCTCATGTACCCGCCGTCGCTCAGCGGACGGCCGGTCGCGTTGTCGAGCACGAGCGTATGCGTCACGAGGTGCTCGTAGCCGAAGCGTGTGTTCCACTGGTCGACGACGAGGGGTACGAGGTTGACGCCCGCCGGCAAGAGCACACGCATCCTCCCGCGAGCACTCGTCGGGTTCGCGCCGTAGCGTTTTCTTAGTACTGCCGCCTGAACGGTCAGGCCACGAACGTCGCCGAGCGTCAGCAGGGCGCCGCACGAGAAAAGATCGTCGCGCTCGTTGCTGCTCAGCAGGTTCGTGGAGACGACGGCGCAAGCGCCCGAGGGCTGTCGTTGCAGCGAAACGTAAAACACTTGTGGAGGCATAGGCGTGACGGCCACACCGTTGACTTTGATGATGCCGTTGGACGAATTAGCCAACGTCTCCGCATAGCGAACGCGTCCGCGTGCAGGGTCGATCCAGTACCGCACGTCTTTGGCGGCGCTGGCGTACGGCGCCACGCGCAGATGCAGGTAGAGGACGCGGCCTTGATAAGCGCCGGCGGACCTAGTCACGACGACGGCGCCCAGGGCCACGGCCGCTCCGATGACGACCCAGCGCATTCGTCTCTTCACCACACGTGGCTCCTGTTACACCAAGCATGGTGTGAGGATAGCTTGCCCTCCCCGCCACGTCAAGCGGCGGCCCTCGTATCCGCGGCTACTGGCGTGCACCATAGACGATGTGTTTGATCGTCGCCTCGTCGATCCTCTCGCCGTTGGCGAGGCGATCGGCTGCGGTCGCCGTATACGCGGCCAGCGCGCCGCGTCCGGTTTCGTTGAACTGCGCCGCTGCTTTGCGTAGCTGCCAGGCCGCGCGGCGCTCCTCGCCGCGCTCGGCCAGGGGCCAAGCGCGTTCTTGGAGGACGTAGGCCATGACTCGATGGAGCGCGGCGAGCACGTGGGGATCGGCTACGCCGTCAACGGACGCGCCTGATTGTATTTTCACGCCGAGCGCCGCCGGCACGGTCTCCCCCGCGCGCTGCAAGCTGCGTACATCGTAACGCAACGTCAGGGTCCCGATGTCCAGCAGGCCCTCCACAGCGCGGTGCTCCAGCATGAACTCCAGCAAAAGAAGGTGTTCCTCGTTGGATGAGAAAACGTCCAGCGCCCACGTCCGCGTCGTCGCTCCCTGCGTCCACTCGACCGGCAGCGGGCGCAGACCCGGCGCGACGAGCGTGGCGCGTTGGAGCGTACATCCGTCCACGGTGGAAAGAGACAGCATGGCAGGATGAATCGTCGTCGCTTGCAGGGCTGCGACGCGCGCCACGACGGTCGCCGCCATGGCCTCGGGGTCCTCGATCAGATCGACCCTCCCGCCGGTGACCGCGGCCATGCGGTCGAGCAGCGGCCCCTCCCAGACCTCGCCGAGGCCGTAGGTGGTCACACCCACGGCGAGGACGGCGGCTTCCCGTGCGTATTCTATGCAGATTTCCTGATCGTCGTCCGTCTCACCATCGGTCACGACGATGAGGTGCGAGAGCGCCCGCGAGGCATAGCGCGACGACTCAGCAAGGCCGGCGGCAAGGCCGCGCGAGAGTTCCGTGCCGCCCCGGCAACGCAGGGTTTCCATCGCGCTGTAGGCCGCGCGCCGATCGCGTAGCGGCTGCGCGGGCAGCAGCACCTCGGCCCGTTCGCCGAACGTGACGATAGAGAGGAAATCGTCGTCGTCGAGTTGGTCGATTACCGCGCGCACCATCCCTCTAAGGCCGTCGGCGCGTCCTCCCCGCAACATCGACGAACTGTGGTCGAGCACGAGCGTGAGATTGAGCGGAGTGCGCGGGAACATGACGGCGCTCGACGCGTGTAGGTTGACCAGCGCGTACAACATCCAGGGATCGGCGCCGGGAGGGATAGCCTCGTGGCCGTACGCCACCTCGACTTGCGCGGCATTCCGTCCTCCGCCAAAAACCTTGGCTAGCGACAGGGAATCTCGCGTCGGTGCTTTGACCATGAGCCTCTCGCCGCCCGACTGACGCACCGGTCCGAGACGGTGGAACACGCGCCGTCCCGTCACGCTGAAAGCGGCCGGTTCCTGATGCCCCCCTTTTTCGAGTGGATCCGCCCTTATCGAGGCGTCGTCGGACGGCGGCGTCATCGCGGATTTCTCGCGGTCGTCGGGTGTTTGTATGACGAACTGCTCCTTGTTGCGCGGTGGGTTGGCCGCGGTGGGGGGAACCCGTTGTGGATCACGTTTATAGAGGCCTCTCAGGCGATCGTCATGGCTCGCGGCCCGGTATGTGTCGTCAATGGGATCACGAGGGCCGTCTCCTCCCGCGTCGAACGCCGCCGGCAAGCGCCGATGGACTTCCTCGACGGCGTCCAGAGAAGCCGGATGCACGGGTCGCCGTGGTAGATTATACGGACTGTTCGACATAGCGGATGGCTCGAATTCACAATATAGTCGCCGCGATCGTACGGATGCAACAAAGGTGCAGGCGCGCGGATGGGGCGGCTGAATGGCGCCCGAACGACGAGTTGGCTTCGTCCTCCAGATACTAGTAGCGTAGGCGATCACGTGGAGAGACCACACTAAGATGTTAGGGGGAGCACACCTGTCTCCCCTTCCGCACCCTGATGGCGACGGCGCTTCCGCTACAATGGAAGGCGTTATGACGGATACGCCCCTTACCAGCCTCGTTTCCGGTGCTGTCTTGCCTGAAGAGTCGCTCGTGCTCGCCGCCGCGACGGTGCGCGCCTACCTCGACGCCGTGGACGACGACGCCTCGGTCTATTGGACGACGCGGCCTGACGGCGTCCGCGATCTTGGGCTCGTTCCTCCCCTCGCGGTCGCCGCGCTGGCGCTGCGTCCCCTGGCCGCGCGCGTGGCGCGGGCTCCGGGGTCGCTGCACACGGGTCAGGACCTAGCGTTTCACCGCACGGTCGCCGTGGGCGAGACGCTGCGCGTCAGGACGCGCGTGGCCCTGGCCTCGCGGCGGCGCACGGCCTCGGCTCTGGCTATTGAGGCCATTGTGGGCGGCGACGACGACGGTCCCAGCGGCGCCCTGGAGGGGAAGATGCTGCTCTTCGTGGCGCGTGAGGCGGCGGACGACGGTCCCACGGCGCCTGCCGACCACGGCGAACCGGCGGATGTCGGTCCGGTGCGAAGGCCGGCTGCTTCGGACGGAGACCCCGGATCGACGCCCTCGACCCCCGGCGCCGTGTTGCCGGTGCTGGAGCGTATCGTGACGCAAGAGCGCATCGATCGCTACGCCGCGGCCAGCGGCGACCTCAACCCCATCCACCGCGATCCGCGCGCGGCCCGTGCGGCCGGACTCGACTCCACGATCGCCCATGGCATGTTGCTCCTGGCCTATCTCTCGACCATGATGACGGGGGCCTTTGGTCGCGCGTGGCTGGAGACAGGATCGTTGAAGGTGCGTTTTCGCCGGCCCGCGCCCAGTGGGTCCGTCGTGTTGACTGGCGGGCGTCTCGACCGCTTCGAGAGACACGGTGGTGTACAATACGCCGTATGCAGCATCCTGGCGTCGGATGCGGGCGGACATGCGTTCGTGTCGGGCGTCGCCCACGTCGCCGTGGTATGAAGATGTAGAGGGAGCATAATGAAGAAAGCCGTGATCACTGGCCTTGGGGTCGTCAGCCCGATTGGGCTCACCATCGACGAATTTTGGGCCAACCTGACGGCCGGCGTCTCGGGCATCGAGCGGATCACTTCATTCGATCCCTCCACCCTCGACGTTCAGATCGCTGGTGAGGTCAAGGGCTTCGACCCACGCCTCTATATGTCGCACAAAGAGGCGCGGCGCATGGACCGCTTCGCGCAGTTCGCCGTGGCGGTCTCTAAGATGGCGCTCGACGACGCCGCCTTCGAGATCACGGAGCACAACGCCGCCGACGTCGGCATCGTCATGAACACTGGCGGCGGCGGCTTGAACCAGGTGGTGGACGAAGAACATGTCCTTATCGAGAAAGGTCCCAACCGCGTCTCTCCCTTTTTCGTGCCCATGATGTCGCCCAACATGGCCTCGGCCCAGCCCTCAATCCAACTCGGCATCTGCGGCCCGGTCATCACCTCCGTGGCCGCCTGCGCGGCCGGAACCATGGCTATGGCCGAGGCGTTGCGCCTTATCCACGCGGGCGACGCCGAGGTCGTGATCGCCGGCGGCACGGAGTCGTGCATCAAGCCGCTCTCGTTCGCGGGGCTGGACAATATGCACGCTCTGTCCACGCGCAACGACGACCCGGCGCACGCGTCGCGTCCGTTCGACAAGGATCGCGACGGCTTTGTCTTCGGCGAGGGCGCCGGTGCGGTCGTGATCGAGACCGAGGAGCACGCCCGCGCCCGCGACGCGCGCATCTACTGTGAACTGGCCGGCGGCGCCATCACCGGAGACGCTTTTCATATCACCGCGCCACGCCCTGACGGCGAGGGCGCCGTGAGGGCGATGAAGCGTGCGCTGCAAAACGCGGGCATTGGCCTCGACGAGCTGGAGTACATCTGCGCCCATGGCACCTCGACGCCGCTCAACGATGCCTCCGAGACCAATGCTGTCAAGCGCACCTTTGGCGAACGGGCCTACCGCATCCCTATGTCGTCCAACAAGAGCATGGTCGGGCACCTGCTCGGCGCGGCCGGCGCCATGTCGACTCTGAACAGCATCCTCACCATCAGCAGGGGCGTCATCTCACCCACGATCAATCTCGATACGCCCGATCCCGACTGCGACCTCGACTACGTGCCGAACATGGCGCGCGAACAGCGCGTGCGCACGGCCATCGCCAACGGCTTCGGCTTCGGGGGCCAGAACGCCGTCGCCGCCTTCCGCGCCTACCCCTCGTAAGAGCCCTCTCCTCGGACCCCGCGCCTACGCCCACACCACGTTGCTCTGGCTTTTCCCGCGGCCACGACATATTGGTGTAGGCGCGCTCCGACGACGTGGCAAAACCCGTTCGATCGCTGTCGCCTCACGATCAGACACAGCAATAGCCGGAAAGTTCGGCCGCTTGTCTTATAGGCGCCTTGCGCTATACTTTAGGTAGCGCAGGGCGCCTGTGAGACGAGCCTTTGCGGGGCGTCTGGCCGTCGGCTCAGACGGCGTCCAGGGAGGCGGCGTCTAAGGAGGACAGGCCGCGTCCTCGTAAAGCAGGGAAGCGGCTAGGTGCAGCGGCGTGCGCTGAAAGAAGACGGATGGACCGGGGAGAGACGTCATGCTCCCCTATCTCAACTAAAGGAGTAGACATGAAAATCGGCATCATTGGCGCGGGCAACATCGGCAGCGCGCTCACCCATCGTTTCACGGCCGCGGGGCATCAGGTCTCTGTCGCCAACTCGCGCGGACCCGAGACGCTGGCCAGCCTCGCCGCCGAGACGGGCGCGACGGCGGTCTCGGCCGCCGACGCGGCCAAGGGCGCGGAGGTCGTGATCGTGACCATTCCAGAGAAGAACGTTTCGAATTTGCCAGCTAACGTCTTCGCGGAGGCGGCTGAGGGCGCGGTCATCGTGGACACCGGCAACTATTACCCGCAGCAACGGGACGGCCGCATCGAGGCGATCGAGTCGGGCACGACGGAGAGCCGCTGGGTCGCGCAACAACTGGGCCGGCCCGTGGTTAAAGCGTTCAACAACATCTACGCGAAACATCTTCTGGAAAAGGGGGTTCCCGCTGGTGCGCCTGGACGCATTGCCCTACCCATCGCGGGCGACGACGAGAAAGACAAGGCCGTCGTGCTGAAGCTCCTCGACGAGATCGGTTTCGATGGCGTCGACGCGGGCGGCATCGACGAGTCGTGGCGCCAGCAGCCCGGCACGCCGGTCTACGGCACGGACTTCGACTCGGCCGGGGTCAAACGCGCATTGTCCGAGGCCAGCAGCGAACGCACGCTGGAGTGGCGCGCCAAGGCATAGCGGGACGAAGACCTGTACGTCGGCGCGACCGCGCTGGCGTACAGCTCGTGGCCTCTACCTATTACCGGCGTATAGGCTTTCGCGCGGCTTGCAGGCCGTAACCCGGCACGGTCAGCAGTTTGATGGGCTTGCGCGGCGCCAGCCCCGCCGCTTCCTGCCACGCGGCCATGGCGGTGAACGACCACGTGCCGGACTGGCTCGTTACGGCGAAGTAGAAATCGGTCAAGCCGCCCACCTGATTGCCCGCGAACGACGATTGGTGGATGACGTCGGCCACGACCACGTGGCCCCCCGGACGCAGCGCCTTGGCCGCGCGGACCATGAGGTCGCGGTTGCCCGCGTCGTCGAAGTGGTGGACGAGGTTGGCGATAAACACGAGATCGTATTCCTCAGCGCCCAGGTCGTCGGTCGAGGCGTCGCCCGCGCGCGTGGCGAGACGCGGTCCCAACCCTTCCGCCGCGATCAGCCTCGCCGCGTGGGCCAGCGCCTCCGGCAGGTCGAACACCACGGCCTGGAGACCTGGACGGCGGCGACAGAAAGCAGCGGCATAGAGACCATGACCACCTCCCACGTCGAGCATGGCGCGGGCGTCGCGCGGCAAGGGCGTGCGCCATACCACCTCGCGCGACGAGAGCAGGGCGTGCGCGCGCTGACCACGCTCGTACAAGTCCCACTGCGTCGCGTCCATCGTCTGATGGTAGTCGAGCGGGACGCCCGTGCGCACGTACTCCTCGGCGTGGTCGAGCAGGGCGAGGTCGAGGTAGCGATGCTGCACCGCGTCGCCAAGCGGGAAGGCGCTCGAAGACAGCAGCCAACGTCGCGCTACCGGCGTCAGGGCGAAGCGCGACGCGAGAGACATGTCGCCCTCCATGAGAGCCGCCGCGCCGGCCTGACCTTCGGCGTGTATCCCTGGAGGCGTCTCTATCTCCGCGCGTCGGGCGAGATGAGCCGGGGCATGACGTGCGGGGACGACGCGTACGTAGCGCGCTCCGACGAGGGCGGACAGCAGCTTGGCCGTAGCGTCCTCGTCGGTCGCGCAGCGCGCCGCCGTCTCGCGCGCGGTCAGCGGCCCATCCGCCAGGGCCTCGAAGACGCCTAGTTTCGTCGCGGCCATGACGGAGCGCGCCAGCAGCAGCGCGACCATGGTGTCGAGCAGGGGCGTGGGTGCGAGGCCGAGGGCGAGCACCACACGCTCCAAGAGGTTTTCGGGAACGACCTTGAGCCGGGCCATGAATGCGGATCTTTCTACTGCAAGGGGCTGGCCTCACGAAACGGACCACGAGATAGACTACCGTGCATGCGAGGTCGGATGCTAATGGCGAGGGTCGGGCGCGGCGTCGACGACCGCCCCCCGAGGAGAGCTTACCGGGTGCTCCAGGTGGGGCGGTAGTCGGCGCCGACGGTTCCCGCTTGGCCGACGGTCCCCGCCTGAAGGATCGAGACCGCCGGCCCAAATCGTGGAACCCCGCCGACGACGGAGACGCGGCGCAGGTACAGCGAGAACCCGCCGCCGACGCTCGTGTTGGCAAGGTACCCGAGCCAGCGCCTGTCGGGCGACCAGAAAGGCTGAGCGATGTAGGGAGAGCCGCGCGCGATAGTGATGGCCTTGTAGTAGTCGAGAGGACGGCCAGGCCGGTGGAAGGCCATGATCTTGAGGTCGCTGCGCCCGCCGCGCTTGTTCTCAGCAAAGGCGATGTAGTGTCCGTCGGGCGACCAGGCCGGCTGAAACTCCGTGGCGCCGTGCGGCGTCAGGTCAATGGGGTCGTCCGACGGCTGCGTCATGGTCATCGCCATCTGAGTCGCGATGCGGCCTTGTCCGTCGGGCAGGGCGGAGCCATGAAAGTAGTCGACGTAGAGATAGACGGCAGGATCGTTTGGACGCCACGCGGCGCCGTCAGCCCCACCCGTGCCGACGTTCTGGGGCGTAGTCAGGCGTACCGCGTCGGTGATCGTGCCGGTCAGCCCTTGCTCCCAGAGCGACATATCGGTTGCCTCGGTATTATTGGGATCGAAGCCCGGCCGGTCGCTCTGGTAGAGCAGATGAGAACCGTCGGGCGTCCAGGCCGGCTTCGTGGCGAACCACTGATATCGTGGATCGTACAGAGTGGGATCGGGCGTCACCGTCTGCAATTTCGGAGGAGGCGAGGCGTCCTGCGTCAACTGCGTGGGCGGGGCGACGACGAGTGAACCGTACTTATCGTAGCTGACCTGCGTAGTCACGATGTCGGAGGCGTTGCGCGACAAGACGACGTAGGCCAGGCGCGACCCGTCGGGCGAGAGCGCCGGCGCGGTATATATCCCGTCCCGCGTGAGCTCGGTCGCGCGACTCTTGCCCGTGACGAAATAAAGGTTGTGGTCCGTCCCCACGTAGATAATGTGGCCGGGCACGGAGGGGAAAGCGGCAAAGGGGTCGGCAGGTTTAAGCACGACCGGCGCTGGCGTCGGCTCCGCTTTCGTTCCCGCCCTTTTTGGGGGCCGCGGCGCCGACGGCGCGGCGATGACCGGCCCTCCCACGGAGGCGCCCAGGTCGGCCGCGGTCCGAAGCGCCGATTCTTGCTGAAGGGCGCCGTGCTGCAGCGCGAACGTGGCGATCAGCGTCGAGAACAGCAGGGCCAGGACCGAGCGGAAAACAAAGCCAGCGTTCATGCAAAGATCTCGCGCGCTGCCGTCATAGCTTCGCACCCGGCACTTTAGCGCAGTGCGAATGGGCGAAATTGAAGTACTGGCCGCCGAACAACGTTTTGATCTCGGCGTCGATAGCCGGCCAATTTGGCTCGACCGTGTACTCAGATTGGCCGTAGCCACCGTTGACGCCGGAGCCGCCGTGCCGCGGGTCGACGTCGATCTCCGTACCAGGGGTCGAGTAGGTTGGCGGCTGGAGCACGGCCTGCTTGGGCGTGCTCCCGCCGACGGAGCGCAGCAACTGATAGTAGGTCACAGCCGTGCCCAGATCGGGCGAGAGGTCGGTCTTGACCTCATGGCTTAGGTCGTTGAACAGCGAAGGGGCGAGGGCGACGAGGGCGGAGCCGTCTTGCGTCAGGAGCACCCGTCGTAGTTGCGTTAAGAGAACCTGCTGGCGGGCGGAGCGCGCGAAGTCGCCCTGGACGTCGCCGTGGCGCGAACGCACGTAGCGGAGGGCGTCGTCGCCGTTGAGGTGCTGCGGTCCCGGCGGGATATAGAGGCGGCGGTAGGCATACGCATTGCCACCCGCGAGGTCGTCGGGATAGACATCGTCGATGAGGGGATACGTCACGTCGAGCGTGACGCCTTGGACCGTGTTGACCACGCCGGTGAAGCCCTTGAGTCCGACCCAGACCCAGTGTTGGATAGGGATCTGGAAGTTATACTCCACTGCGCAGGCCGCCGAGTCGAATCCTAAGCCCGCAGCCACGTCAATCTTGCTCCAGCCGACCGTGCCGTCCGGCCCTATGTTGTAGCCGTAGCCCGGTATACGCACCCAAAAGTCGCGCGGGATGGAGAGGATGGTGAGCGTGTGGGAGATGGTATCGAAGGACAAGACGATCATGACTTGCGTGTCGGGCGACTTAGCCGTCTCGACCTTGGTGTCGTTGTCGGAGCCCAGCACGAGGATGTTGACGCGGCCCGTGGGCGGATGGGCAGATCGGGCCAAGCTCCGTACGCGCGCCTCATTGCGTAGACGTATCTGAACGGCGAGGGGCAGCGGCGTCGCGGCCGGCTTGACGGCGACAGGGTGATGGAGCGTCGCCGTCTTCGCGGCGCGAACCTGTGCGGTGGTGCTCGTGGGAGCGTTGGAGCCGGCGTCGGAGTTGTTCGTCGCGCTGGAGATAAAGCCGCTGACCGCGGTGTAGTACGGGGCCACGCCGACGCCGGCCACGCCGAGGTAGCAGGCGACGACGAGGGCGGTTATCAAGAACGGCAGGCGCCTGCGCATGTGGGCTTCGATCCTCTACAGCGGTTATTGAACGTGCGTTGCCGGCCTCGTCAGTGGGGCTGAAGGCGCGGTGCGGCGCGGGGACATCCTGGGTTGGATGGTATCCAAGCGCGCCGCATGGGTCAAGCGGCCTGCCTAAAGCGTTCCACGGACGGCGCCGAGCGCGGTGGCGTAAGCGCGCTTCGCCGCCGTTCCACCAGCCTTCGCGCGGCGCATCGCGGCGGACAACGCCGCCCTCGGTGCGCCGATCGTGCGGCTCGAAGACCTGTAGCGCGACGGCTCCAGCGCTCGCGACTCCGCGCTTTGAAGCGTTTGCACGATATGCTGGCCGCGGCGACCCGTTATAGTGATTTTTATGGAGAAAATAGACGCCGATAAAAGAGGGATCTGGAACGAGGGGCGACCGCTCGTGCTGAGCGGCGGCCGCGTCCTGGATCCGGCCATGGGGCGCGATGAGGTCGCGGATGTCTTGATCGTGGGCGGCAAGGTCGCCGCGATCGGACTCGGTCTGGGCCACCCCGACGGCGCCATGACGATCGACGCGACGGATAAGATCGTCGCCCCCGGTTTCGTCGACCTGCACTGCCACCTGCGCGACCCCGGCCAAGAACGCAAGGAAACCGTCGCCAGTGGGCTCGCCGCGGCGGCGGCGGGCGGCTTCACCACGGTCTGCTGTATGCCCAACACCACACCGCCCCTCGACAGTCCCGCGCTCTTGCGCGCGCTGGCGGGGCGTGCCGCGGACGCCTCACCCGTCCACCTACGCCTTATCGCGACGGTCAGCGCGGGCATGGACGGCGAGGTTCTCGCCCCCCTGGCCGCTCTCGCGGCGGCGGGCGCCGTGGCCTTCTCCGACGACGGGCGGCCTATCTGGAGCGCGCGGTTGATGCACGAGGCCATGCGCGGCGCGGCAGCGCTCGACAAGCCGCTCTCGCTGCACGAAGAAGACCGCGACCTCGCCGCTGGAGGCGCCCTCAATGCCGGGGCCGTGGCCGACAAGCTCGGACTGCCCGGCCTCCCGACCGCGGCGGAAGAAGCAATGATCGCCCGCGACATCGCGTTGCTCGATGTGCTGCCCGACGACGTCAAAGCGCGCGTGCGCCTGCACGTCGCCCACGTCAGCACCGCGGGGTCGGTGGCGTTGGTGCGAAGCGCCCAGGCGCGCGGGTTTAAGATCAGCGCGGAGGCCACGCCGCACCACCTGACGCTGACGGATGAGATCGCGCTGAAGCACTGGAACGGTCGTCCCTACGACGCACGCTCCAAAGTCAACCCGCCTCTGCGCGGCGCGCGCGACGTGGACGCCGTACGCCAGGGGCTGCGCGACGGCGTCATCGCCGCCATCGCTACCGATCACGCGCCGCACACGGCGGAAGACAAGAGCGGTAGTTACCGCGAAGCGGCCTTCGGTATGTCTCTTTTCGAGACCGCGCTTGGCTCCGTGCTCTCGCTCGTGCATGAGGGCGCCTTGAGCATGATCGCTCTCGTCGAGCGCTTAACCGTGGGGCCGGCACGCCTCTTCGGTCTCGAGGCGGGCACGCTGGCGCCGGACGCCGCGGCGGACCTCGTCGTCTTCGACCCCGCGCGCGTCTGGACCGTGGACGCGTCGCGCTTTCTCTCACAAGGACGGAACACGCCCCTCGATGGGCAGTCGTTGCGCGGACGCGTCGTGCTGACCGTGTGCGGCGGCGCCGTCGCCTATCAGGAAGAGACTTTTTCATGACGCTCACCTATCAATCGACCCGTTTGTCCAACGGCCTGCGCCTCGTCGTCGCGCCCATGGCGCACGTCTACTCGGCCACCGTGGCCGTGCTCATCGGGGCTGGGTCGCGCTACGAGACGCCGCAAGAAGCAGGCAGCGCGCATCTGCTCGAACACATGCTCTTCAAGGGGTCGGAGCGCCGGCCCACCGCGCAGGAGATTTCCGAGACCGTGGAGAGCACCGGCGGCACGCTCAACGCCTCGACCGATAAAGACGTCACCGCCTACTCGGCGCGGCTCACCGCCGCCGACGTCTCCCTGGCGCTCGACCTGCTCAGCGATATGGTGCTGCACTCGACGCTGGACAAAGACGAGCTACGCAAAGAGAAGCGCATCGTGGCCGAGGAGCTAGGCATGGCCATGGACTCGCCGCAAGAGTGGGTGCATACGCTGATCGAGGAGGTCGCTTGGGCAGGCGACCCCTTGGGGCGCGACGTGGCGGGCACGCGCGAGAGCGTGGCCGCGTTGACCCGCGCCACGCTGCGCGGCTACCAGAGCCGCTGCTACGCGCCGTCGGCGACGGTCGTCTCCGTGGCCGGCGCGGTCGATCCCGACGCCGTGCTCCGCGACGTGGAGACCTGGTTCGGCTCCTGGAGCGGTGGGGCGCCGCCGACGCATCCCACGGCGGTGTACGGCGGAAAAGGCGGTCCTGCCGTGATGCTTCAGGCCCGCGAGACGGATCAGGCCAACCTTTGCCTGGCCCTGCCGGGCGTCTCGCGCCACGACCCGCGCCGCACGGCCTTCGACCTCTTGAACACCGTCCTGGGCGGGGGCATGAGTTCGCGTCTGTTCGTGGCCGTGCGCGAACAACAGGGACTCGTCTACGATATCCACTCCTACGGTGAGCGGTACGACGACGCCGGTTCGCTAATCGTTTACGCGGGCATGGCCCCGGAGTTGGGCCGTCAGGTGGTCAAGGAGATCATCGCGCAGACGCGCCGCCTGCGCGACGAGCCTCTCTCCGACGACGAGTTGCGCAAGATCAAGCGGGGCTACCGGGGACGTATGGTGCTCGGCCTCGAAGACACGGCCAGCGTGGCCGATTGGTGCGGTGGCCAGGAACTGTTGTACAACAAGATCGAGGACCCTGAGACCGTGCTGGAGCGTATCGAGGGAGTTGGGGCCGCGGACATCCAGGCCCTGGCGGCCGATCTTTTCCACGACGCGGCGCTGCGTCTGGCCATCATCGGGCCGTATGGCGAGCGTGAGAAAGAAGAGTTCGCGGACTTGCTACACTATTAACGGTTGGTGAACGGCGCCGTTCGCCCTTTGACGCGCGCCTTGCCACGAGAACACGCGGGCGCGCTGCTTGCACGAAAACATCGATCTTGGTCGTCGGGGCGACGGCCCGCACGGTGCGGCCCTGGGCCGCCTACAAAGACGATCTACGATAGAAGGGGTAGGATGAGCAACGAAACACAGCGGTCACTCGTCATCGTCAAGCCGGACGGCGTCCAGCGCGGCCTCGCCTCGACGATTCTCGCGCGCCTTGAAGCACGCGGTCTGCGCCTCAGCGGGCTGAGATTAATGGTCATCTCACGCGAACTGGCCGAGCAGCACTACAGCGCGCACAAGGGCAAGGGCTTTTACGAGGGCCTGGTTTCGTACATCACCTCCGGCCCCGTCGTGGTCGCCGCGTTCGACGGCCCCAACGCCGTCGCCGTGATCCGCACTACCATGGGCGCGACCAACGCCGCCGAGGCCGCACCGGGCACCATCCGTGGCGACTTCGCCATCGAGATCGGCCGCAACCTCATCCATGGCTCGGACTCGCCCGAGGCCGCCGCCCACGAGGTCGGCTTGTTCTTCGGCGAGGGCGACATGGTGTCCTACACCCGCGACATCGATCGCTGGATCGTCGAGTAAATCTTTTGAGTACGAGCACGAGCGTCGAGCGCGCCGGGCGGGCGCTGGTAGCGGGCGGAGCAGGCTTCATCGGGTCTCACCTCTGCCGTGCCCTGCTGGATAGAGGATACGACGTCCTCTGCGTCGATAATTTCCTCACGGGCGCGGAGATCAACCTCCGCGACTGCGTGGGCGAGGCACGCTTCCACCTCGTGCGCCACGACGTAACGACGCCGTTCGAGCACGATGGCGAGCCCATCGACCTGATCTTCCACATGGCCTCGCCCGCGAGTCCGCCGGACTACCTGCGCCTGCCCCTGGAGACGCTCCTGGTGAACAGCGAGGGCACGCGCCGGTTGCTCGACCTCACGGCCCAGACGGGCGCGCGCTTCCTGTTCGCCTCGACCTCCGAGGTGTACGGCGACCCTCTCGTGCATCCGCAGACGGAGGAGTATTGGGGCAACGTCAACCCCAACGGCGTCCGCTCGGTCTACGATGAGGCCAAGCGCTTCGGCGAGGCCATGGTGATGCACTACAGGCGCGCCCACGGCCTCGACGTGCGCATGGTGCGCATCTTCAACACCTACGGCCCGCACAGCAGGCCGAGCGACGGGCGCGTGGCGCCCAACCTGTTGACGCAGGCGCTGCGCGGCGAACCGTTGACGATCTACGGAGACGGGTCGCAGACGCGCTCGTTCTGCTACGTCGACGACCTGGTGCGCGGACTGCTCGCGGCCATGCTCGAGCCGGAGACCACGGGCGACGTGTTCAACCTCGGCAACCCCGACGAGTACACCATCAATCAGTTCGCCGACGTGATCGAGAAATTGTTTCCGGGCTCCCCGCGGCGCCAATACAAGCCCCTGCCCGCCGACGACCCGCGACAGCGCCAGCCAGACATCAGCAAAACAAAGCGCGTGCTCGGCTGGGAGCCGCAAATAGGCTTGAACGAGGGACTGCGTCAGACGGCGACCTGGTTTCAAGAGGCGTTTCTAGCCGGACGCGACGGAGCACAGGAGTAAGGTGAGGGCGTACCTGAAGGCAGGGCGGCGAACGTGGCGCTGAGCATTCCGCTCCGGCGCAACCGCGCCGCGCCTAGCCCGTACGCCGGCTTGTCCTGGTCGGGAACCAAGAACAAGCATAGTGGCCTGGCCGTGCTCGGCGGCGTCCTGGCGCTGCTAGCCGCGCTAGCGCCGCCGATCGTCACGATCGGCGCGCTCGCGGGCATCTTGCTCTCGCTCCTGCTGATGGCGCGTCCGGTCATGGCCGTCTATCTGCTCGTCTTCTGCGTGCCCTACGAAAGCGTGCGCGACGTTCCCCTGGGGGCGCTCCACCTCACCCTCACCGAGTTCGTGGCTTTCTTCGGCGGCGCGGCCTTTCTGGCGTCGGCGGCGCGGCAAGGCAGAGTGCGCGTCTCTGAGGCGTCGTGGGCCGGACCGCTCTTCCTCTTCGCCGGAGTCATGGTTCTTTCCATGTCGCAGGCGACCGATCTCACGTCCTCCATCAAAGAATTCCTGAAGCTGGGTGAGGAAGTGCTGACCTACCTCCTCGTGCTGGCCTATATCGACACCCCAGCGCGCGTGAAGCGTCTGGTCGGGCTGCTCGTCTTCGCCGCCGCCTCGCAGGCGCTGCTGGGCGTCCTCCAAACGTTCGCCCACTTTGGGCCGGCCAGCTTCCTGCGCGTGGGTGGTCTGCTGCGCGCTGACGGTACGTTCGACCAGCCGAACCCCTACGCGGGCTACCTCAACTACACCCTGCCCCTCTTGATCGCCGCCGTGGCGTTGCGCGTGGACCTGATCGGCAAATGGACCAAGCCGTCGCTCGTGCTCATCGCCGCGGCCATGTTGCTCTCGCAGTCGCGCGGTGCGCTTATCGCCATCATCGTCGCCCTCGCCGTGATCTTGATCGTGGCGCAGCCCAGGGTGCGGGCGCTCGTCGGCGCGGCCGGGGCGTTAGTCGTCGGCCTCGTCGTCGCCGCCATCTTCGGCATCGTGCCGAGCAGCGTGACCGGAACGTTGGCCGACGCGGTCGGCCTGGGCAACGTGGACCTCTACGCGCCCACGCCGCTTACCTGGGCGGCGGCCGAGCGCCTGGCGCACCAACTCGCGGGGCTGGCCATGTTCGGCGACCACCCCATCCTCGGCGTGGGCATCGGCAACTACCCCGCCGCCTATCCTAAATATCAGTTGGCCTCGTACTGGGGGCCTCCACTGGGACACGCGCATAATTACTACATCAACGTGGCGGCGGAGGCCGGCGTCGTCGGCCTTGGAGCCTTTCTCGTCGTGCTCGTTTCCGCCTTCATTATCGGCGTAAAGCTGTATCGGCGTGCTGAGACGCCGCGCAACCGCGTGCTGGCGCTGGGCATGATCGGGGTTTTAACCGCGTTGACCGTGCATAACAATTTCGATGATGTCTTCGTCCATGCGATGGAAGCTCAGCTCGCGCTCGTCGTCGGCCTAGCCACAGTCTCTTGCCGGCTGGACGACGACGGCCCTGCCATAGTCGGGGCGCCGGCGCCAAGAGGTTTGGGGAGAGAAAGCGTGATCCAGAATGGCTAAACCACGAGAGCAGCGCAACGTCGGCGATACGCCGAACGGGCGGTCCGAGATCCACCACAACGCCGGCGATACGCCGAGTGGGTGGTCTGAGGTGCATCACCACCTTACGCCGGAGGAAGCGGCGGCGATGGATCTAAGGCCGGACGAGGTCGCCGAGGAAGACTTTCTCGAAGAAGAAGTTCCGCAACAGGTCGCTATCGGCAAGAAGTTCGGCTCGTGGCGCACCATCGCCTCCTTCGCCGTCGCCGCGGTCATCCTCGTCTTCGCCGTCTGGAAATCGGGCATCGACTGGGGCGCGACCTTCACCGCGATCAAGCACGCCAATCTCTGGCTGTTCGGCCTGGCCTTCGTCGCCTACTACGGCTCGTTCCCCATCCGCACTAACCGCTGGCGCCGTCTGCTGCACAACGCCAACCACGGCCCGCTGCAGGCCAAGATCGACAGTTACCCCACCTGGGACCTGACGCAAATCCTCTATCTCTCTTGGTTCGCCAACGTGGTCGTGCCAGCTAAGCTGGGCGATGTCTACCGCGCCTATCTGGCGCGGCGCTGGCTCGGCGTCTCGCTCTCACGCACGGTGGGCACGGTGCTGGCCGAGCGCATCATGGACCTGCTCGTCCTCTTCCCTCTGCTCGTCATCTCCGCCTTCCTCACCTTTCAGTCGCAATTGCTCAAGGTGCCGAACATCGGTTACGCCCTCACCTTCGGCCTCGTGCTCGCCGTCGTCGCGGTCGCCTTCATGGGCATCGTCTGGCGCGCGGGCGACAGCGTACTGCGCGTGATGCCGCACCGCTTCCATGATGTCTACACGCACTTTCGGCATGGAGCCATTGGCTCGTTTAAGAGTGATGCACCCCTTTTGTTTGGTGAGACAGTCGTGATCTGGCTGCTCGAGGGCGCGCGCCTCACCTGCATCCTTGGGGCTTTGGGGCTGTTCTCGGCGGGCCGCATCGGTCCTTCCACCGCCATCTTCCTAGCGCTGGGCTCGTCAGTGCTCACCACCCTGCCCTTGACTCCCGGCGGTCTCGGGGTCGTCGAGCCTTTCATTGCCGGCGTGCTGACCTTCCTCCTGACCTCACACAACGGCGGCTCTACGGCCATAGCGACCGCCGCCGCCGCCGCCGTGGCCGTGCTCGATCGCGTCATCTCCTACCTTTCCATCGTGGTGATTGGCGGCCTCGTCTACGCCCTCTCGGACAAAGCGCGCTTCTCCGCACCACCCCAACCTAACAGTACGCCGCCAGGGCCGGGCGCCACGCCCACGCAGAGCGGCAGTCCGTCCGCGTCGGCGGGCGCGGCGGTGCGGGTAGGCTAGAGCGCCCTTGCGCCTCGGCATCGACTACTCTGCCGCCATCAACCAGCGCGCGGGCATCGGTCGCTACGCGCGCGGCGTGCTCGGCGCTCTCATCTCTTTCGCGGAGCGCGACTACGTGCTGAGCGTGGCTCCACGGCCTAACGCCAAAGCATACGATGGTGTCTTGCCCCTCTTCGCGCACGGTCGGAACGTGGCGCTGCCGCTCTCCGAGCGGCTGCTCTGGATCGCCTGGCACCGCGCGCGCCTGCCTCTGGCCCCCGATCTGTTGGCGCGGTCGCTCGACGCCTTCTACAACCCCGACTTCTTGCTGCCGCGCCTGGCCTACGCGCCGGGCGTCCCCACGATCCACGACCTGGGTTTCCTGACCGTCCCCGACTGCGCCTTCCCCAAGCTGCGCCTCCATCTCGAGCGCGCCGTGCCATGGTCGGTCGCGCGCTCCGCCCTGGTGATGGCCGTCTCCGAGCACACCAAAAGCGACATTGTGCGCCTGCTTGGCGTGTCGCCCGAGCGCGTCCGCGTGGCCCCCAACGCCGTGGATGCCGTGTTCCGCCCGGTCGAAAGCCCGCAATGGCGGGACGCGGAGCGTCGTCGCTTGAGCCTGCCTCCACGCTTCCTGCTGGCCGTGGGCACGTTGGAGCCGCGCAAAAACCTCGTGCGCCTGCTCGACGCCGTGGCTTTGCTGCGCGACCGCGGCAAAACGCTGCCGCTCGTCGTGGTCGGGCGCGAGGGCTGGCTCTACGAACCGATCTACGAGGCCGCGGCGCGCCACGGGCTGGAGCGCGACGGGCAGGTGCGCTTCCTGCGGGACGCCGGCGACCGCGACCTACTGGCCCTCTACAACCTCGCGCGCGTCATGGTCTACCCCTCACTTTACGAGGGGTTCGGGCTGCCGCCCCTCGAAGCGCTGGCCTGCGGCGGCATCGTCGTCGCCTCCAATGCCTCCTCGCTGCCCGAAGTGCTGGGCGAGGCCGCGCTGCTCGTCGATCCCTACGATGTCGAAGGGCTGGCCGACGCGATCGAGCGGGCCTGGGACGACGACGGCCTGCGTGCGGACCTCGCGTCGCGCGGCCCTGCGCGCGCCACGTGCTACTCCTGGTCGCACAGCGCCCGCGCCGTCTACGACGCCCTGCGTGAGTCGGCAGGCCTCAGCGCGATCGTGTCGCCTTTTGACGAAACGGGACCGGACGCGACCCTCTCTCCCGCCGTTAGAGTGGAAGGCGACACAACGGCAACGCCCTCTCACGAAACGAGACTCGGACGCGGCGCGGCTACGACGCCCATCGACGGAACCGGTCGATGAGCACCTCCCCATTGCTGGTGGTCAACGGCCTGTTTCTCGACCATCCCCACACCGGCACGGGCGTCTACACGCGTGAGGTCCTCGCCCGTCTGCTCCATCCCGACCGAGAGACTCAAGGGGCGCCGGCTAACGACTGGCGCGTGCAGGTCGTCGGCCACCCCGAGCACCGCGACCTGTTCGGACCCGTGACGCCGCCCTACCTGGCCCGGCAAGGACTGCCGCGGACCCGCGCCTCCAAGCTCGAGAAGGTCTGGTGGGAGCAGGCCATTCTGCCGCTGACCACGCGCAGGCTCGGCGCCGACCTGCTCTACGCGCCCTACTTCAGCCTGCCGCTGTTCTCTGGAGCGCCCGGCGTGGTGACGGTCCACGACCTCGTCCCGCTCGTCTTGCCCGAGTACGCGCCCTCGGCGCCGTTCAAAGCCTACTTCAAGCTCGTGGCCGCCGCGACGAGGCGTGCCGCCGCCGTGGTGACAGACTCGGCGCACTCCGCGCACGACATCACGACGCTGCTCGACGTGCCGCGCGAACGCATCCACGTCGTCCCGCTCGGCGTGGACGCGCGCTACAGTGCGCCCGTGACCGGCGGCGAGATTGCCGCGCTGCGCGCCAAGCTGGCATTGCCCGACGCCTTCATGCTCTACCTCGGCGGCATAGACCCGCGTAAGAACACCTCCGTGCTGCTGCGCGCCCTGGCACTGCTGCGCGACCGAGGGGCAGCTCACCTGCCGCTCGTCTTCGTAGGAGGGCGTGGCGGCCGCTTCGCCGACCCGCGCCACGAGGCCGCGCGCTTGGGTCTTGCCGGCCACGTCTCCTTTATCGAGTGGGTGGAGGACGAGGACAAGCCGGCGCTCTACGCCGCGGCTGCCGCGTTCGCCTACCCTAGCCGCTACGAGGGCTTTGGGCTGCCGCCCCTCGAGGCGATGGCCGCGGGCACGCCGGTGCTCTGCGCCGATGCTTCATCGCTGCCCGAGGTCGTGGGCGACGCCGCGCTCACGCTCGACCCGGACGACGTGGACGCCTGGGCCGACGCCTGGACCCGCATCGGAGACGACGCCGCGCTGCGGGCACGTCTAGCCGAAGCGGGACGCTTGCGCGCCGCCGCCTTCACCTGGGACGCCACGGTCGCCGGCCTACGCGCCGTCTTCGCGCAAGCCCTCGCGCCCCACCGCTAACGAGCCCGGTCCTTAACCTGGCTTGCTTACCCCTGGCTCGGATTGCCCGTCAAGACGCCTTCGAGCATGCGAAGGTAGGCTAGACGCGCTGAACCTGACGCTCCCGTGAACGCTCAACCGCCTTCTGAAGCGCTGTTACCTGGACTTGAAGGTCGGCCAAACGCTGCTCGACCTGCGCGTTAAGCGAGGTCTGGGCCGCTCCTTTCGCCAACAGCATCACCGCATACTGGTTCAGGCTGACGTTTTGACGCCCCGCTTCTTCCACGAGCGTCCGATGCAGAGTCTGTGGAACACGAAGCATAAACTTGCCACTGTAGGTGGATTCAACGCGAGGTTCAGGAACGCTGTCGCCATGGCTCAGTACTACGGTAAGCCATCCACGCTGTGCGTCTCTGATCATTTCCATTGCCTCTTCAACCGTGTCGCCCTCACTCATGCAATAGGGGAGATCCGGGATAGAGACGACCCACCCACCATCTTCAGGATCGGGGGCAAGTTTGATTTCGTACGGCATAGCCATATACTGCTCAAACTCTTGCTCGATGTCAGATGTCATGCATCGTCCTCCATTACATCCAGCTCATCAGCGACTTCAGAGAAGCTCTCTAATTCACCAATGATTTTGAGAGCGTCTTTCACATAGCGCTGCTTCAAATACGGTTTTCTCTGGAGGCGATGGTGCCGTAGGTCGCCAGATTGGCGATGGTGCGGGCTAGCTTGAGCACGCGGTGGTCGGCGTGCGCGGAAAGCTGGACAGGCTTGTGGCCATCGCTGACTCTGAGTTCTGACGCGACTATGTTCCATGGCCCCAAAGATCGCGCATCGTTACCCTTACGTATGGTAGCAAGCCTGGTTACGTTCCGTGATCGTGACGGAAGCGTCAGAACTCGGAACGCAATGAAGCGGTTGCGCGCGTCAGCCCGCAGTATGACCCCGGTCGGTCAAACTCAGCATAAGGGCGCGCAAAACAAAAGTGGAAGGGCGACGGGAGATTGACATGCCTGCACGCAAGTGCGCTACACTGAAAGAACAAATGTTCCGCATTTGTATCGTTACGACGAGTCCCATAGGGGAGTGAAACGTATGGCAAAGACGTCATTGCACACAAAGGGATCGGCGATCCTGGACGGCCTGGCGGGCCTGCTTGATGTGCGCGGTGCGGGTCATCAGCGCCGAGTCTATGTCTACCATCGACCGGCACATGTCCCTATCCGCGTATCTAGTCCGATGGGCGATGGACGTGCTATCCGGAAAGATTGGGAGGCTGTTGGTCGCAGCTTGCGTTACGCACTGAATAATGCCCCACCGACACATAGCACGTCTTAGGCGACCTGTGACCGACGATGCTTTGTCTCCCCAAGAAGGCGACGTTGAGATATCATCAACCAACACACTCTCACGTCCGCCTGTAGTTGAAATCTTGGGCCAAGAGCCAAGCAAGGAAAGCCAGCGGACAGTTGCATCCAGGGCTGCAAGAACATCGTTAAGCGCGCGCTTCACGTCAGGGCCTTTGCCTACAGCATCGGAATACGCGGCATACGCCGCGGCTGACCCCGAAGTCGCAACCCTCATTAAGGTCATGGCGAAGGACGAGCAGGACCATCGCCACAAAATGGATTTGGGCCAACTCGACTTAGCTCGTGATGAGCAAAAGCACGAGCATGCGATGGATATCGCTACGCTTGAGGCAAATAAAGAAGCGCAAAGGGACGCCACGGCCGTGGCCAAGATCGCGCCTTGGTCGCCGTTGGTGGGGGCATTATCGCCGGCCTCATCGTCGTTCTAGTCGGCTTCGCCATCAACTCAGCCGTGGTCGCCACGCTTGGTGGGTCGATCATCGCGGGCGTCTACGCGAGCACTGTCGTTGCCACATTCTTACGCGGGCGTCGCGACCCCACCGTGATTGAGCAGGTCGGCCAGGCTGTCGCTACCGCACGCGGTCTCCCTCCAAGCAAGGAGGAGAATGCGGGCGACGCTCACTCCTCATCGCCCTAAGCGCTCATCGAGACGACGCTGTAAGTCGACATCTCCGGACCGTCGCTCCTTCAGTCGCGCCCTGATATTTTCTTTCGCTTTTTCGCGCGCCGACTCTAAACTCTGCGCTACCAATTCGACGGCTTTAGCACCGTTACAGCGTTCAGTCTTCGTCACCAAATCGTCGCGATGGACGCGGCCTGGATGTGGTGATCGCGAGTGACGACGGGCACGTTGAGGTACAGGCCCGTGGCGGCGATAATGCGGTCTGGCATGTCGGGGACAGTGTCCCTTGGAATCTGTCTGAGGGCACGCGCGACATGGCCGTCGAGCGGGACAAGATGCAAGGCGCTGTTACCAGCGTCGAGAAGGGCGATAAGGCTATTGAGACTGCCCGCGGCCACTCTGCCTCTTTCGACGAGATAAACAAGCTCTACCAGGGTGATAGAAGCAACGTAGATGGGGCCGTTGCCTTGCGCTGCCCCATCAAGCGCGCTGAGCGCACGCACGGACAACTCGGTAGAGTCCGCGAGGTACCACACGATAGCGTGCGTGTCCGCGACGACGGCGCTACTTATCACACGTCATCTCTTGGGAAGTTGCTCCACATCTCCCGTCGGACTTCGACAATGTCATCCTCCGTGACCTGGGCGCCAGTCCATAACCCTCTTAGCTGAGGACGTTGGCCGGATACGGCAGCCCTCTTCTGCTGCAGGAGTTGCACGAAGTCAAGCACTTCTTGCTGCTGGTCGGCGGGCAGATTTCGCAGGTTCGCGATGACGGTCTCTTCAAGGTTCATCGTCCGTTCCTCTGCTGTCCCCTTTGCGCATCTATTCGAAAGCCTTCCTACGTAGTGTATATTGCCTTAAGCGTTCCGACCCATGGATAGGGTGTAACGGCGACGCTACGGGGTGTAGGTGCGGGCGCGGTACTGGAGGGCTTCGCCGAGGTGCGCGGAGGCGATGGTGTCGCAGCCCGCCAGGTCGGCGATGGTGCGCGCCAGCTTGAGCACGCGGTGGTAGGCGCGCGCGGAGAGTTGCAGGCGCGCCACGGCGGCCTTGAGCAGCACCTGCGCGTCCTCGGCCACGGCGCAGTGGACCCGCACTTCCTTCGCGCCCATCTCGGCGTTGCAGACCAGACCCGTGCCGGCCAGCCGCCGCACCTGCCGCTCGCGCGCCTCTTGCACGCGCCCGCGCACCGCATTCGAGCCCTCGCCGAGCGCCGTCCCCGAGAGTTTCTCGTAGGCCACGCGCGGCACCTCGACGTGGACGTCGATGCGGTCCATCAGCGGGCCGGACAGCCGCTTCTGATACTTGGCCACCGCGCCGGGCGAACAGCTGCACTCGCGCGCTGAGTCCCCGTGGTAGCCGCAGGGACAGGGGTTCATCGCCCCCACCAGCATGACCTTGGCCGGGAAGGTCACCGAGCCTTGCGCCCGTGAGATCATAATCACGCCGTCTTCCAAGGGTTGGCGCAGCACTTCCAGCCCGTTGGAACCGAACTCGGGCAGCTCGTCGAGAAAGAGCACGCCGCGGTGCGCCAGGCTGATCTCGCCCGGACGCGGCCAGCGTCCGCCGCCGACGAGGCCGGCGTGCGAGATGGTGTAGTGCGGGGCACGGAAGGGACGGGTCTTGACCAAAGGGGTCTCGGGCGGCAGCAGCCCGGCCACGGAGTAGACCTTGGTGGCCTCCAGCGCTTCTTCGATGTCCATCGCCGGCAAGATGGAGGGCAGCGCCCGCGCCAGCAGCGTCTTGCCGGAGCCGGGTGGTCCGCTCATCAAGACGTTGTGCCCACCGGCGGCGGCGACCTCCAGGGCGCGCTTGACGTGCTCCTGGCCGCGCACGTCGGAGAAGTCCGTGGGATACGCCGGCACGACCGTGTCGAGCAACCTCTCCGCCGAGGGTGCGGGCATAATCGTGATCTCGCCGCGCAGGTGGGCCACCAGTCCCGTCAGCGTGGCCACGGGGATGACCTCGACCTCGCGGATCAGCGCGGCTTCGAGGGCGTTGACGGCGGGCACGTAGACGGTGGGGATGCCGCGCTCACGGGCGAGGGCCACCATGGGCAAGATGCCGGTGGTGTGGCGCAGCGTGCCGTCGAGCCCGAGTTCGCCGAGGAACAGGTGCTGGGCGGGGTCGAGCGCGATCTGCTCGGAGGCCGCCAGCAGGGCCACGGCGATCGGCAGGTCGTAGGACGGTCCGGCCTTGCGCAGGTCTGCCGGGGCGAGGTTGACGGTGATGCGCTTGGTGGGGAACTGCAAGCCGGAGTTGCGTACCGCCGCGCGCACGCGCTCTTTTGCCTCGTTGACGGCCGCGTCGGGCAGGCCCACGATCATGAACGCCGGAAGTCCTTGCGACAGGTCGACCTCGACCTCGATCAGCGCCGAGTCCAACCCCACGACCGCGCATGATAGTGAGCGCGCCAGCATCACGTTCTCCCCACAAAGCTCAATGTCAACGCCTAGACAGGCTCCTTGCCCGCGCGCTTGTCGCGCAAAGTGTAGCACAGGTTGCCATCGCCCTGCCGTGCTAACGAAAGGAGAGCTTCTAAATTCTCCTTCTTGACGTTTGCCTTCAACCTTAACGTGTCGCTAAGAGTGTTACGCGGGGGTGAGGTCGTGGGAGGTGCGGACGAAGTAGCCGCCGCCGAAGACGCCCTTCTTGGGCGTGATGTCGCCTATGCGCATGGAGGAGCGCGGCGTGAGCGTGGTGGCGTGACGCTGCACGAAGAAGCCTACGGGCTGCGCGAAGGCCAGCGAGACCAGGGACGCCAGCACGCCGCGACTGTAGCGGTTGCGCTGCGGCGGGATCTGCCCGGCCAAAACGGAGAACATGCCCGTCATCACCGCCGCGACGGCCAGGTTGGTGCCGCAGCGCGGGTGGATGGCCATGTCCGGTTCGGTGGTGCGCAGCTTTTCCAGCGCCTCCACGGCAGCCTTGCGCACGTCCTCCGCCTCGACCTTGCCCCAGACGTAGAAGCCGGAGGCGATCGAGCGGCCCGAGAAGACGGTCTTGGGGTGGCGCGGCGAGAGCAAGGAGATCGTGGCGTGCTCCAGCGCGTGGTTCTGGCGCACGCGCTTGCCCAGCGTCACCTGGTCGAAAAGGTCGTTGAACGTGCTCATGGCGAGTGCTTCCTTTTAGGGTTGTACCTTGTGAATGTCGTTTGTGCCGGCGTCGACGATGTAGAGGGCGCCGTTGGCGTCCACGGCGATGCCGCTGGGTGAGCTAAGCGTGCGTCCGCCCGCCTTCGCGCCAAAGGCATGCACGACAGCGCCCGTCGCCGCATCCAGTTCGAGCACGTGGTTGACGTGGACGTTGTTGGCCGCGGGCGCGTCCGTGGCGAAAAGATGGCCCTTATCGTCGACGGCCAGGAACGGCTCGTTGTAGTCGTGGGCCGCCCAGCCGGCCACGGGGTAGGCTTTGAGCGGCGTCCCCGTGGCGCTGAACACCTCGATGCGCTGGTCCCAGTAGTCGGCCACGTAGACGACGCCCTTGGCGTCCACGGCCACGCCGGAGGGCTCGAAGAAGCGCCCGAGCTGCGTCTGCGGCTGTCCCGATCCCGACCCGATGTTGAACAGGTGGGCGCCCGTGGGGGAGTAGACCTGAATGCGGTCGTTGCCCGTGTCGGCCACGTAGAGGTTGCCGCTCGGCCCAACGGCAATCTGGCGCGGACCATAGAACGTGGACGTAGAGGCGGGCGCGGGAACGGGAGCGTTCGCTGCATTGGGCGAGCCGAAGGCGCGGATGAACGTGCCCGTGGGGCTGAACTGTTGGATGCGGCCGTTCCAGGTGTCGGCTACGTAGACCGTGTTGTCCTTGCCCACGGCGATGCCCATGGGGTCGGAGTTGAACTGGTTGCTGAAAGAACCCGGCCCCGGCGCGGTCGCCGTGGCCGCGTTCGTGGCGCCCCACGAAGTGACGTAGCGGCCGGCGCGGTCGAACTTCAACACGTGCTGCGCGGCGGAGTCCGTCACGTAGATCGAGCCCGTCTTGCTCACGGCGACCGCACGCGCCGTGGTCAGCGCCGGCGTGAGCGCCCTACCGGCGATGGTCAGCAGGGGGACGAGCGGCGTCTCTTGCGCGGCGACGAGGTCGTCGGGCAACGACGCTTGCAACGTCGACGAGGTCCAGGACGCCGGTGTGTACTTATGCACGAGGTCGTTGCGCACGTAGACGTAGAAGGGATAGACGTTGCCCCCCGTGGCGAAGGTCTGCCCGTCGAAGGGCGTGCGCGTGAGCCACCAGTTCCAGAGCGAGGCATAAGACGATGGCTGCACGGCCTGCCTCAGAAACCCGCCGAGGCCCGTGGTCTCCCAGGCTTCGTAGCCGCCCTCGGGGAACCACCAGCGGAAGCGGAACTTGTAGCCGGTGTAACTCGCGGCCAGATTGTTGATCTTGCCGTTGGCGGTCATGGCGTTGTAGTTCTCCGAGCCGAGCACGATCACGGCGTCGTGCGCTGCCGCCGCCGCCGTGGAACCGGCTTCGGCGCCCGGCGCGTCGGTCTCGGAACCTTGGAAGGAATAGTGCGCCGTGATGTCGTGGAAGTACCAGACGAGAGGCCAGGTGTCTGCCCCGTCGACCCAGAACGTCGAGTCGCTGGGCTTCCCCTGCACGATGCCGTGCATCACCGTGGAGACGTTCGGCACGTCCTGAGCGGTCTGGGTGTAGACGAGCATCTCGGTAGGGTTGGCTCCGTCCACGTAGGCCAGCGCCACGGACGAGCGCAGCGAGATGAGCCCCGTGACCACCAAGAGGCTCAGGGCGAT